>Ga0255210_1000295_pt1 | contig 19961 bp, 19 predicted proteins | sample Miss_Yuk_RepA_8d_FD_188422 | JGI IMG/M metagenome (GOLD analysis project Ga0255210, IMG submission 188422) | Freshwater microbial communities from Mississippi River, Louisiana, United States - Miss_Yuk_RepA_8d | ecosystem: Environmental > Aquatic > Freshwater > River | place: USA: Louisiana...
TGAGAGAGAGACTGTACACCCGGTGCGCTGGGGACTCCGACGCCACGACCTGCAGGCCTTCGCAGCTTGCGGCCGGCACACTGCCAGTGGCCTGAGCGCTGTACCAGAGCATGCGACGCGACTGCTCGGGCGTCTTGCTGCAGAAGAATTCCCGCGCTGCTTCCATGTCCACCGTGGTGTCGTCCCCACTGCCGGCCATGAAGACAGGCAGTGTCAGCGCAGGGAACTGCGGCGCGGTGAGCCCGCGGGTGAGCAGGTAGAACTCGGCCCCGGCATTCATGGAAAAGGATTCGTAACGCGCTGCATCGCGTTCGGTATCCCGGCCCAGCCAGGGCGTGAACCAGCGTGCCCAGGGCGACAACCACGCCGACTCGCTGCGGGCGGCCAGTGCCGGCGAGAGCATGATCAGCCCGCGCAGCAGGGCGTCTTCCCGGTGCTCGGCGGCGTAACGCAGCGACAGCGCGGTACCCGTGGAAAAACCCACCAGATGCAGACTATCGACCTCGCCACGGAAGCTCTCGACCCCGTACTCGGTGACACGCAGCCAGTCCTCATGCCGCATCTCGAGCGAGTCACCAGGCACGGTGCCGTGTCCCGGCAGCAAGACGCCCCGCAGCAGCGCACACGGGAAGGCCTGCTGCAGAGATTCGGCAACACCGCGCAGCAGATAGGGCGAGTCCGTGAGGCCGTGGATCAGCAGGAAGCCCCGACGCTCAGGGCCCTGCGGGCACTGCGCTGCCGCATTGCCCAGTTCATAAGGCGCACGCATGGCCACGGCGCGCTCCAGCGGATAGCCGGGGCCGAAGGGCTCGGTGAGCGAGGCGTAGTGATACGTGACCAGGGCCTGGCGGATGCGGTCTTCGTTCTGGCGGATGTAGTCGGAGAATGGTGTGTGCGGGGGAGGAATCCAGGCCGGAGCGCCGGACGGGCGGTAGAGGGGGGAATCGCTGCCAGACGAGCACGCCATCAGCATTCCCATCAGTGCCAGCATCACTGCCTGTTGTCCTGCGCCGCGCATGCCCTGCCCCCAAGCTCACGTCGTCGAATCTGCTCCGGATCATCGCCCCGTCAGCCGCGGGGTGTCTTGCGATTCTTCTTGATGCGCCGCTTCTGTGCGACCTGCTGCTGCGTCAGATCCTTCTCATGACGGACGAAGGGGTTCTCGTCACTACGGTACTGAATCCGGATCGGAGTGCCCTCCAGGCGCAGGATCTTGCGGAAGGTCTTCTCCAGATAGCGACTGTAGCTGTCGGGAATCTTGTCCGTCTGCTTGCCATGAATCACGATGATGGGCGGATTATGTCCCCCGGCGTGCGCGTAGCGCAACTTGATGCGCCGGCCGTCCACGATGGGCGGGGCGTGTTCTTGCACGGCAGCTTCCAGCACCTGGGTGAGAATACTAGTGGTCAGCGTGCGCTGAGCCGCCTCGTAAGCACCGTGGATGGACTCGTACAGATCGCCCACCCCGGTGCCGTGCAGCGCCGAGATGAAATGAATCTTGGCGAAGTCCACGAAGGCGAAGCGTCGCCTGATGTCCGACTTCACTTTCTCCTTCTGCTCCAGATCCATGCCGTCCCATTTGTTCAGCGCGATGACCAGGGCGCGACCGGCGTCCAGCACATAGCCCAGCAGATGCAGGTCCTGCTCCACAATGCCGGTGCGCGCATCGATGATCAGGATCACCACGTTGGCGTCCTCGATGGCCTGCAGCGCCTTTACCACGGAGAACTTCTCGATGGTTTCGGTGGTCTTGCCACGGCGGCGGATGCCTGCCGTGTCAATGAGCGTGTAATGCTCGCCGTGCCGCTCGAAGGGGATGTAAACACTGTCGCGGGTGGTGCCAGGCATGTCATAGACCACCACACGATCCTCGCCCAGCATGCGATTCACCAGGGTGGATTTGCCCACATTGGGGCGGCCGGAAATGGCGATCTTGATGCCGGTCTGGGCGGCGGGAGTGAGCGGTTCGTCCTGCGGGAAGGTGGCCAGCACGTCATCGATCATCTTGCGCACACCGCGGCCCTGGCTGGCCGTGATGGGGTACACACGCTGGATGCCCAGACCGAAGAAGTCGCCCATGGCCACGTCTTCGTCGATGCCGTCCACCTTGTTCACTACCAGGCAGACGTTCTTCTGCTGCTTGCGCAGGTATTCCACGATATGGGTATCGCCCGGCGTCAGGCCGGCACGTCCGTCCACCAGCAGCAACACGCAGTCGGCTTCATCGATGGCGAGCAGGGACTGGGAGGCCATCTCGAAATCGATGCCTTCCTCCTGACCGGAAAGACCGCCGGTGTCGATGACGATGAAGGGACGATCGGCGATGCGTCCCTCGCCGTACTGACGGTCACGGGTCAGCCCTGGCAGGTCGGCCACCAGAGCGTCGCGACTTCGAGTCAGCCGATTGAAGAGTGTGGATTTGCCGACGTTGGGTCTGCCAACGAGGGCCAGAACAGGTCTCATAAAATTTCCATTGCTTGCTCTGGCTGGGATGCGTGCCCGCGCGGGGCGCGGGGCGCTCAGGGAATCGAATAGGCAGCCAGACGACCGCTGTTGCCGAAGACATAGATCGTGTCATTGTCAGTGACCAGTGGGGCGCGAACTCCATTGCCATCGACATTGACGCGGCTGACGAAGTGACCATCCACCTGAGACAGCAGATGCAGCCAGCCCTCGAAATCGGCCACTGCGACATAGTTGCCCAATGTGCTGGGCGCCGTCACCGAGCGCAGGCGCAGGCTGTTGTTCTCCCACACCACATCGTCAGTGTTGTTGCGCAGAGCGATGACATGGCTGTCGTCGTTAGTGTAGTACAGGTTGCCGAAACCCTGCGCCAGACCGCGGTAACTCGAGGCCTCGATGCCCCAGACAATGCGACCGGTCTGCACATCGAAGCCCATCAGATTGCCCTGGTAGCTGCTGGCATAGACGATATTGCCCGCCAGCAGGAGGTCCCCGTCGACGTCAATGACTCGCTCGATGTCGTAACGCCCCTGAGGGATGGCGACACGCTCTTCCCACTGCAGGAAGCCGTTGGCGGCATTCACCGATGCCACCATGCCGTTGGCGAAACCGGCAATGACGCTGTTTCCCGCAATGACCGGCCTGCTGCTGCCACGCAGCGTCAGGGCCGGGATGGTGGTCTCGTAGATCCAGTTCTGCGTGCCGGTGACGGCGTCCAGGCCCACCAGCTTGCCGTCGACTGTCTGCAGTACCACGATGATGCCATTGGTCTGCGGTGCCGAGACTACTTCACTGGATACGGTGGAGCGCCAGAGTTCACGCCCGGATATCTGATCCAGCGCGATGACTTCGGCTTCTCGGGTTCCCACCAGCACCAAACCGGCAGACGCACCGACGCCCCCGGAGATTTCCACATCGTCGAGACGCTCGCGCCAGACAACGTCCCCAGTGGCGCGTTCGATGCAGACGAGCGTTCCGTCGGCAGACGCGGCGAAGATGAAGTCGCGGTCAATTGCTGGCGACAGCGTATTGTAGAAATCGCCCTGGCCATCACCGACGCTCACGCTCCAGAGCCGATTCAGTCGCAGTTCCGGAGTGAAGTCGACCAGCTCCGCAGGCGGCTCGACATCGTCATCACCGAACAGTCCACCCACGGAGTCGAACAAGCTGCAGGCACTCAGGCTAAGCAGCAGGGCCCCGAGCGCCAGCGGGCGCAGAGCTGAGGCCGCCGCCAGACTGTCTTGGAACGAGCGAGACTTCGCGGGTGAGTGCACAACTGTCATGAAGGAGGTTCCCTAGCTGCCCAGCGCGAGATCGTCGAGCTTCATCTGCAGCGTGGTGCTCGTGGAGCCGGCCTGCTGGGCTGCCTGGAAGGAAGCCTGGGCTTCCGTCGGACGACCCAGTGCCACGAGCACATCACCGCGGATCTCGGCATGTTCAGCCTCGAAGGCACCGGGAGTGACACCGTCGAGCAGGGCCAGCGCGCGTTCGGCGTCACCCCGGGCCAGAATGACACGCGCCAGACGCAGCTGAGCCGTCATGATCAGGGAGGGATCCGTGGCCCCAAACAGTCCGGAATGGGTGTTGTCGAGCAACCACTGCAATTCGGCTTCCGCCGAGGCCAGATCGTTCTGATCCGCGGCGAGACGCGCACCGAACAAGGCGCCGTAAAGGGCATAGGTGGTATTGGGATAATCGGTCTTCAGCTGCTGCACAAGAGTCTGTGCACGGGCACGGGCTTCATCCGTCACGGGTACGCCGGGGCCGAGCACAACAGTAGTGCCCAGTTCCTCGAACAGGTCGGAGGCTTCGGCGGTACCTGCCAGCTGCAAGCCCTGCCACTGCGACCAGCCCAGATACCCCACCGCCAAGATGACAACGCCCAGCGCCAGCGACTTGCCGCTCTCGTTCCACCAGCGCTTGAGGGAGTCAAGGGTCTCTTCTTCTTCGGTACTGAAAGCCACGTAATGCTCCTGAATATGCGTAAAATCCTTGAGTTGCGCCACCTGAACCACAGCCGTCCGCGCGCCGCGAACCCTGCCGCGCCGCCGGGTAGGGCATCCTGAATTAGCCGCCCTGCCCTGTCAAGCGCCGGAAATCAGCCCCTGCAGCACATCCGCCACCTGGTCGCAGCGCAGCAACTGCGGGGCCGAGTCGTCGTGCAGATGACGCAGACGCGCCTGCACCTCCCCGTCTTCGCCACTCTCCAGAATCAGCGCCCGACTGGCTCCGACGTTGTAGGCGCGTTTCAGCTGGTTGCTGATCTTGCCGCCGCCGCAGTTGAGCTGGACACGCAGCTGCGGCAGCCGATCACGCAGCGTCTCGGCCAATACCATGGCAGGGCCCGCCAGGCCATCTGCCACGGCGATGTAAAGGTCGAGCTGCTGGCTGAGCGATGCGGGCAGCGCTCCGGACTCCTGCAACAACAGCACCAGTCGTTCCACGCCCATGGCAAAGCCGACGGCGGGCGTCCCGCGCCCGCCCAGCTGCGCGACCAGAGCGTCGTAGCGACCGCCGGCACACACGGTACCCTGGGCACCCAGGGCACTGGTGATCCACTCGAACACCATGTTGTTGTAGTAATCAAGACCCCGCACCAGGCGGGGATTGACGGTGAATGCCACGCCAGCCGCGCGCAGCAGGGCCTGCACGGCGTCGAAGTGCCCTCGAGTCTCGACGCTGGTGAAGTCGGCCAGCATGGGCGCTCCTTCCAGGATCACCTGGGTCGAGGGCACCTTGCTGTCGAGGATGCGCAGCGGATTGCTGCCCAGCCTACGGCGACTGTCCTCATCCAGCGCGGCCTCATGCTGGCGCAGATAGGTCACGAGAGCCTCGCCGTAGGCCTTGCGGTCAGCCGAGGTGCCGATGTTGTTGATCTCCAGTCGCACATGCGAGCGCAGTCCCAGTTCCTGCCACAATCGCGCACACAGCAGGATGACTTCGGCGTCGATGTCAGGACCGGTCATGCCATAGGCTTCCACCCCGATCTGGTGAAACTGGCGATAGCGCCCTTTCTGCGGACGCTCATAGCGGAACATCGGGCCCTTGTACCAGAGCCGCTGCTGCTGGTTATAAAGCAGGCCGTGCTCCTCGGCCGCGCGCACGCAGCCCGCAGTGCCTTCCGGACGCAGACTGAGATTATCGCCGTTGCGGTCGTCGAAGCTGTACATCTCCTTCTCGACAATGTCGGTGACTTCCCCGATGGAGCGTTTGAACAGTTGCGTCTGCTCCAGCACGGGGAAACGCAGCTCGCGATAGCTGTAGCGCTGCAGCACGCGCTGCACGCTGTCTTCAAGGTATTGCCATACCGGCGTCTCGCCGGGGAGGATGTCGTTCATCCCCCTGATTGCCTGAATCTTGCTCATGATCTGCTGCTTGTCAGTGGCCCTGACTCAGGGCGCATGGGCGCCCTCAGTCGGTGGCGATGATGTCGGGATGACGGGCGGCCTTGCGGGCAGTCTCGCCGGCCAGCTTCTGGGCGACACGCGCACGCACCATGGCTTCCAGTTCATCTACCAGTCGCTCGTTGTCGACCTTGTGGTGAGGCTTGCCCTCCACATAGACCAGATTGTTGGGGTTGGCACCGGTAAGACCGATCTCAGCCACCTTCGCCTCGCCCGGGCCGTTGACGATACAGCCGATCACAGCCACATCCACCGGGGTGATGATGTCTTCCAGACGGGATTCCAGCTGGTTCACCACGCCGATGACGTCGAAATTCTGCCGTGAACAACTGGGGCAGGCGACCAGATTCACACCCTTGCTGCGAATGCCCAGGCTCTTGAGGATGTCGAAGCCGACCTTCACCTCCTCTACCGGGTCGGCCGCCAGCGAGATGCGGATCGTGTCGCCGATGCCTTCCATCAGCAGCGCGCCAAGACCGATGGCCGACTTCACGGTGCCGGAACGCGGCCCGCCCGCCTCGGTGATGCCCAGATGCAGCGGCTGATCGATCTGCCCGGCCAGCTTGCGATAGGCTTGCAGGGTCATGAAGATCTCGGACGCCTTGAGGCTGATCTTGAAGTTCTGGAAGTCCAGCCTGTCGAGGATATCGATCTGGGTCAGGGCGGACTCCACCATGGCGTCGGCATTGGGCTCCTCGTACTTGCGCAGCAACACCTTGCCGAGCGAGCCGGCGTTGACGCCGATGCGCAGGGGAATACCCTTGTCCTTGGCGGCATCGATCACGGCACGCACCTTCTTCTCGCTGCCGATGTTGCCGGGATTGATGCGCAGGCAGTCCACGCCGTACTCCGCCACTTTCAAAGCAATCCTGTGGTCGAAATGGATATCCGCCACCAAGGGCACATTCACCTGAGCGCGGATGGCGCGAAAGGCGTCGGCTGCCTCCATGCTGGGCACCGACACGCGCACGATATCCGCGCCGGCGCGTTCCAGGCGCTGGATCTGCGCCACAGTCGCGGCGACATCACAGGTTTCAGTGTTGGTCATGCTCTGAACGCTGATAGGCGCATCGCCTCCGACAGGGACCTTGCCAACCATGATCTGACGGGATCTGCGACGCAATGACGGTGTGTGAACTCATGATCTGCTCATAATCCAATGGTGAGTCTTGCCGAATTGTCGATGCGGATGCTTTCCGTGAAATCGATCTTCTTGCCATTCAGATGCAGCTCTGCCGTGGCGGCATTGCCCAGCAGCACATTGAACGGACCAGTGCCACTGACCCGCAAGTGATCGCCCGCAACCCGGATGTCGCGGTAGATCTGCCGCGCGCTGCCGTCGTCGATCTGCACCAGGCTTTCACCGGAAAACAGAATCTCGACCAAGTCGCTGCCACCGGCATCCACAGTGATGACCTGGGTGGGCATGACTTGCTGCTCTGACCTCGCCAAGCTTGCTGAAACGGCGGGCACCAAGGCCTGAGGGTCCAGTGCTGAAGTGGCAGGCGCAGCGGATATGGATGCCGCCGACGGTGAGGCACCTGAAGTCGAGGCTATAATGTCACCACGGGGACCCGGGGTGCCCGACGCTGCCGGGACTGCCTGCGCGGTTGGCGACGCAGAGCCAAGGGCACTTTGAACCCCCGCGGTGCCCCCTGCCGCAGGACCTGCCGCAGGCAACGCGGTGATTGACGGCATCATCACATCGTCGAATGGCTGAGGGGCAGTCGCAACGCCGAAAGCCGGCGTGGCGACTGTGACAGGTACCGGAACTGCGCCCGCCGCGGGAGTCGCGGCCGATGAAGTTGCGGGGGTAACGGGCATCGCGGTGCTGGAGACAACAGCGGCAGCAGGCATGTTCCCAGCGTTGTCGAGCGTGGCAGTAGCTGCGGTGGCCGTCGCGCTGCCGGCACCGGACGCGACGGGCCTTGGTGCCGGCGTGCCAGAAGCTGGACCGAAGTACCACAACGCCACGGCAATAGAAACGAAGGCTAAACCGGAAACCACAATCCAGGGTCGATTGCGGTCACGACGTCGACGACTAATGGTGTAGGCTTCCTCTTCCGACGCACCATCACGCTGCGCGACGAATTCATTGAACACATTCACCACTACAGTCGGATCCAGCTTGAGATAGCTGGCATAGGCACGAACGTAGCCCCTGACGAAGACAATCCCTGGCAACTTCTGGTGCTCATCTGCCTCGAGCGCCCGGATGTAATGCATGGTCAGGTGCAAGTAGTCTGCCGCCTGCTGGACACTCAGGCCGAGAGCTTTGCGTCGCCGTGCCAGTAGCTGTCCGGGACTGGTGTCGGCATCGGACGGCACGGCGGCGTCCTCAGCTGCGGATGAATGGCTGTTTATGTAGCGCGCGGTTTCGTCACTGGTCATGTTGTGAATTCAGGAATTCCTGGTATTGCGGTGAGTGTGCATACAGATTCTGCAGCAAGGCGGCATACAGAACTGCTCCCCCGTCGTTGTCGAGCCGGCGCTCCAACTGGATGCCCAGCCACAGGCTGGTAGCAGTCTGGACGACGTTGTAAAAAGTGCTGGTGGTGACGAACTGAGTGTAGTGCGTCTTAGCCTCGACAAATTCTCCCTTGTCAAACTTGATCTGCGCCATGGCAAGTGAGGAACGATAGAGGTTTACGTCCAGCTGCAGCGCACGCTCGAAGGCATACTCCGCGCGTTCCGTGCGCGCGGTGCGCAGCGCGCTCAGTCCGAGATTCTCGAAGGCCAGCGCACGATTCTCGTACGTCGTGTCGTTGGTCACAAGCTCCAGCTGGCGGTAGGACTGTTCGTACTCGCCCAGCTGAAACAACAGAGCCGCCAGATTGTTGCGGGCACGTGCATGGCTGCCGTCCAACGAAAGTGCGCGCTCGAAAGTCTCGCGTGCCAGTTCCGTATCGTCTTCACGCTGCAGCACCAGGGCCAGCACGTTGTAAGCATCGGCACTGCGACTGTCGAGCGCCAGCGCATTGTTGATGTTGCGCCGCGCCGCTGCCATGTCGCCGGCCTCGAAATATCCCACGGCAAGCTGGACAAAATCACTCACCGCGCGTTCACGCGAAGGCTCGGTATTGAAGCCGCCGGTGGTGGTGGTCACACAGGACGTCAGCACCAGCAGACTCAGTATTCCCGCGATGAACTTGCTTGAGACTTGCATGCCGACCTCGCACGAAAAGCGTGATTCGAGCTCGTGGGCATTACTGCCCGGGCCCGTCAATCATCAGGGCCAGATTGCCGGCCGACCGATAGCGTTCGCTGCGCCGGGTGGCATCACTGACCGCCCCGACCAGCTGACCGCAGGCCGCGCCGATGTCATCGGCACGCGTAGTGCGCACGGTCACCGTGTAGCCCGCCTCGTGCAGGATCTGGCGGAAATTGCTGATCGACGAGGCACTGGGGCGACGGTAATCCGACTGCGCAAACGGGTTGAACGGTATCAGGTTGATCTTGCACGGGAAATCCCGCAACAACTCGGCCAGCTCCCGGGCATGCTGGCGATGATCGTTGACCCCCGCGATCAGCGTGTACTCGATAACAGGCACCCGACGCTCGCCAAGCGTGCTCATGTAGCCCTGCACACTGCTCAGCAATTGGGCGATTGGATACTTCTTGTTCAGCGGCACCAGCTGATTCCGCAGCGCATCGTTGGGTGCATGCAGCGATACAGCCAGCGAGGCATCCGTGTAGTCCTTCAGGCGATCAATGGCCGGCACTACTCCCGAAGTGCTGATGGTGACCCTGCGCTTGGAAAGCCCGTAGGCCTGATCTTCCATCATCAGACTAAGGGCATCCATGACGTTGTCAAAGTTGAGCAGAGGTTCTCCCATGCCCATCATCACGATGTTGCTGACCGGGCGCGGATTGCGAGGCACCCGACCGTCTTCGTCCATCTGCGTGTCGGGCTTAACCCCGAAACCGGCGAGCTTCAAATTGGCCCACCACACCTGACCGATGATCTCGGCCGTGGTCAGATTGCTGTTAAAACCCTGCTTGCCAGTGGCGCAGAAACTGCAATCCAGACTGCACCCTGCCTGGGAAGACACGCACAAGGTGCCGCGACCTGCCTCGGGGATAAAAACCATCTCCACGCTGCTGCCGCTTTCCACTTGCACAATCCACTTGCAACTGCCATCGACCGACCGCAGCTCCTGCGTGATCACAGGCGGACGAATCTCGGCCATCGCCTTCATTTGCTCTCGCAGCGGCTTGCTGATGTCGGTCATCATATCGATGTCGAGCACGCCGCGCTGATGAATCCACTTGAGAGTTTGACTCGCGCGAAAGGGTTTTTCTCCCAGATCATGAAAAAAAGCCTGCATCTTCTGCAGGCTCAGTCCCATCAGGTTGATCTTGGAGTCGCGTGTCGTCATCGCAGGCTCTGAAGGACGATAGGCGCGCGATCAAACGCGGGCGCAGATGTCAGTGGCGCTGAAAAAATAGGCGATCTCGCGAGCCGCGGACGCAGCGGAATCGGAACCATGCACAGCGTTGGCATCGATAGACTTGGCGAAATCCGCACGGATGGTGCCAGGAGCGGCCTGGGCCGGGTTGGTGGCTCCCATCAGTTCCCGATGCAGTGCTACGGCATTCTCGCCTTCCAGTACCTGCACGATCACAGGACCAGAGGTCATGAATGCGATCAGATCAGGAAAGAAGCCACGCTCTCTATGCTCGGCGTAGAAGCCACCCGCGGTCTCGTCGGTCAGCTGCAGCATTCTTGCAGCGACGATCCGCAGACCCGCCTTCTCGAAGCGTGAATAGATCTCGCCGATCACATTCTTGGCAACTGCATCGGGCTTGATGATCGACAAGGTACGTTCAATAGCCATTCCGTTAAACTCCATAAGCGGTTACAAATTCACAAAGGCAAGCATTATACGGGTATACACGCCTGATTCACTAGGCTTTTCCCGCGCCGCGCAGACGCGGCAATACCTCTCGCAGGGCCACGATCGCCATATCGATGTCAGCGTCGGTGGTGAAGCGACCGAAGGATATGCGCAATGCGCTCTGGGCCAGTGAGTCGGGAACCCCTATGCCGCGAAGCACATACGAAGGCTCCATGGTCGCCGACATGCAGGCGGAACCGGAAGACACGGCAAGAGTTCGCAGGGAAAGCAGCAGGGTTTCACCATCCACACCCTCGAACGCCAGATTGACGATTCCCGGCACAGTGTGCTCAGTGTGGCCATTCAAATGAACGCCCGGAAGCTGCGCCAGGCCGCGCAGCAGGCGTTGGCGCAGCTGGTGTAGCCGCGCGCTCTCCTCGCCGAGCGCCAGGGCGGCAAGACGAAAGGCCTCACCCATCCCAACAGCCTGATGAGTAGGCAGCGTTCCTGAGCGCATGCCGCGCTCGTGTCCACCGCCGTGAATTTGGCACTCGAGTCGGAGATCGGGCGAGCGTCGGACAAACAGGGCGCCAATTCCCTTCGGGCCGTAGACCTTGTGCGCGGAGAATGACATCAGGTCTACCGGCAGCTGCGCCAGGTCGATGGGCAATTTGCCGGCACTCTGGGCAGCATCCACGTGCAGCAGAGCTCCGGCGGCCTTAACGACCGCGCCAATCGCGGCAATGTCGTTGACCACACCCAGTTCGTTGTTGACCTGCATCAGCGACACCAGGGTGGTATCCGTGCGCAGCGCGGCGAGCACCTGAGCGGGGCTGATACGACCGTGGGCATCGGGCCGCAACCGGGTGATCTCGAAGCCTTCACGTTCCAGTTGCTGCATGCTGTCCAGCACTGCCTTGTGCTCGATGCAGGAGGTCAGCAAGTGGTGGCCTCGCTCACGCCGCGCATGGGCGATGCCCTTGAGTGCAAGATTGTTGGATTCAGTGGCACCCGAAGTCCAGACTATTTCCCGCGGGTCGCAGCGCACCAGATCAGCGACATGGCGGCGCGCCTTCTCCACCGCTTCCTCCGCCTTCCAGCCAACCAGATGCGAACGCGAGGCCGGGTTACCGAAATTGCCGTCCAGTGTCAAGCACTCGCCCATGACCTGCGCCACGCGCGGATCCACCGGTGTGGTGGCGGCATAATCGAGGTAGACGGGCATCTGCATGAGAGGACCTACTGAAGAAACGTGGCCGCGATGCGCGCGCCATCCAACTGGGAAGGCGTCAGCACTTCGTGGCGCTGGTCCTGCTGCTGCGCAATGCGCTTGATCTCACTGCGGACGATGAGATCGGCAAGGCTGATACTGCCGAGAAAATCGTGGATCTGCTCACTAAGGTCCTGCCACAGATGATGAGTGAGACAGGTTTGCCCCTGCTGGCAATTGCCCTTGCCCTGGCATTTGGTGGCGTCCACGGATTCATTCACCGCATCGATGATTTGAGCAATGCTGATGCTTTGCGGCTTGCATCCCAGCCGATAGCCACCGCCCGGACCACGAATACTGCAGACGAGTTCGCTGCGTCGCAGCTTTGAGAACAACTGTTCCAGATACGACAACGATATGCCCTGTCGTCGCGAAATGTCAGCCAGATTCACGGGGCCCTGATCCGCGTGGATCGCCAGATCAAGCAAGGCAGTGACCGCGTAGCGGCCTTTGGTCGTCAAGCGCATGAGACTGTCTCGGTGCAAGTATGCTGAAGGGGGTGACAGAGTCCTGTCGCGCAGGCGCAGGTGCGTCGAGTATCTGATACCCCACTGTTTCAGTCAACTTTTACCCCATGACGATTTACGGGACGCCGAGGCGGGTTTACCCTGTCTGCCTTTTTGGATCCAACACCCCGGACCCTTGCGAATGCTTGCCGACCTGCACGCTCATACCTGGTATTCCGACGGTGCACTGCCCCCGCAGGCACTGCTTAAGAGGGCAGCACAGCGCGGCCTGACTCACCTCGCCATCACCGACCACGACACCACGGCAGCCTTCGAGAACATCGACCCGGCCTGGATTGCACCCGAACTGCAACTGCTGGCGGGCGTCGAAATTTCCACATTGTGGGAGCGCCAGGAGATTCACATCGTGGGACTGGCCATCGACTGCACGAATATGACACTGCAGGGCCTGCTGCAGGCACAGCAGCAACTGCGCCGAGAACGCGCCGCCGCCATGGACATGCGCCTGCAGAAGGCAGGTATCTGCGGCCTGATGGACTATCTCGCCACCCTGCCCTGCACGGCCGTTGGCCGCAATCATGTGGCGCAGTTTCTTCTGGATCGAGGAATCGCCCGCAGCAAGGAGCACGCTTTCAGGAACTTCCTCGGAGACAAGGGCAAATACGCAGCGTCAGCGCGCTGGTGCAGCATTGTCGAGGCGGTGGAGGCGATCAGGGCGGCGGGCGGGATTGCCATCCTGGCGCACCCCAATCGCTACCGGATCAGCAATCCGGCATTGCGTCGGCTGGTCAGCGAGTTTGCTGCTGCAGGCGGAGAAGGCCTGGAGGTGAGCTATTCGAATCTTGACGCCGACAGCCTGGACCATCTGGCCTCACTGTGCCTGAGCAATGATCTGTGGGCATCGACCGGCTCGGATTTCCACTCGCCGGACAATCACTGGATGGACCTGGGCAAGTTCCGCCAGCTGCCGGCACGCTGTGCCGACAGGGCAATCTGGCTGCATCCCGACTGGCCGGGATGCATGAGCGCAGTCAAGCCAGTGAGCCTCAATGGCGCTTGAGGGAGGCCACCAGTCCCTTGAAAAGATCCAGCAGGGTTTCGTGCTTGAAGTCGCTGAATTCACCCGCATCCATGAACATGCCGTGCTCTTCGCAGGCCTCGTACTCGAGATGCGGCTGACGCTTGTCGGTCAACTTGGTCATGAGCTTGCTGCAGCGTGGGCAGCTAATGTCTCGCACACGGTTGTAGGTCTTGCCGATGCTCGGGTCTCCACTGTCCAAAAAGTCAGACATCCAGCTTTTCTTCAGTTGCTCGGCTTCACCATTGTCGAACCACAGTCCCTTGCAACTGCTGCACTGATCGATGACGATTTTGCCGTGCAGAACTTCCACCTTGATTTCGTTCATGTGTGCATTGCATTTCGGGCAGTCCATTTTTATCTCCTTCCATCGCTTCGCTTAATATTGTTATAGGGACCAAAGTTCCCGCAGTTTAGGCGATATCGACGCACGAACCAATAGTCATGTGATTCAGCCCGGATTCACCCGCTCACCAGCAAACTCCTCCCGTGCGCTTTCATGAGACCGCAAAAACGGAGACAGTACCATGACCTGTATCAGACAAGTGTTGCTCGGCCTGCTGCTCAATATTCCTGCTTCGCTGCATGCTGGAGTCAGCACTGGTTCAGACAATTTCAGCTCCGGCTGTGCCACGGTCGAATTCATGGCCAAGATGGTGTCCGTCAACCTTTTGCTGCCCGCACCGCGTGACAGCATGAGAGAGCTTGAATCCATGCAGGACATGTTGCTCGAACTCAATCGCCTGGTATGCCAGTCGGTGATCCTCACATCCAACACACGGCATGCCTCTCGTTACGGCAATGGCCGGCTGGTGTCCAGCGATCTGTACGAGGCAGCCTGGTTCTTCCCCAACGGACAACTGTTCATGGCGGGAGCCGGTCGCGACGTGAGTATTCATTACCCCAACGGACGCGTCATGAGCCACCACTGGAACCATGGCGGAGAACCCCTGTTCTGGCCGGGTGGCGGCATGGCCACTACACGCCTGCGAGTGAAGAATGCGACCTGGTTCTATCCTGACGCACAGATCATCACCCATGAGGCCGGCAGACAGGGCGGACGCTGGTTCTACCCTTTCCCACGACTTGACGGGCGAGTGGGACAGGAAGTGATTTCGAGCAATTGGGGCATGGAAGAGGAAAGCTTCAACTACTTGAATTTCGATGCCGACGGGCACGCCTACATGACGCGGGAACGCATCCGTCGCAAGTTGCGTCTGAGTGATGAAGAACTGCTGGACGTGGCGGCCGTAGTGTTGTTGATCGCCCGGTTGTATCAGGCACAGGACGAGGCACGTCAGTTCGTGCCTGCCGATGCAAACATTACCGGAGCACCCTGGTAGGCAACGCTCAAAAGCTGTAGACCTGCGCCGTCTGCTGCAACTGCTGCGCCGTGATTTCGCCCTGCAGACAGCGCAGGGCATCGACCTGTCGCAGGACAAGGATGCGATCCTCGCGACGCTCAGGCGCATCTTCGCCCAGGCCCTGCAACACAAGTGTCACATGCTCGTGTGACGGCAGCGCACGCAAGCCACCGGCGTAATCGCAGACCAGACGAATCAGACTGGTTTCGAACCCAGCAAGCTCCTGCTGCCACTGCGCCTCGCGCTGTGCGCGTGCCTGGCCGGCCTGCGCCTGCAGGGTATCAGCGCGCTGCTGCGCTGCAGCCCGGAGACTCTGCAGCGCAGCGCTCAGGGTCTGCAGACTGGTGCGCCACTGCGCCAGCCGTTCGTCGGTGAAGGGCTGCGCCTGCGTGCCGATTTCGGCGCGCAACGCCTGCATGGCACTCATATGCCCGCTCAACAGGGCGCGCTGTGCGCTGGTGTCTTCCAGCACCTGATTGAGAGCAGCGTCATCGAACTGTGTCAGCGCATGCAGTGAACGCGCCGCATCGAGGGCACTCTGCAGGGCGGCACTGATCTCGGCACTGACATCCACTCGCGCAAGCTCGTCGAGCAGCTCACGGGCCTGCCCCTGCACGAGCTCTGCACGCAGAGACAAGGCCATCGTCTCGCGCAGGGCCGCCAGATCAGGCCGCGGTACCGCGGCCACATCGCCAGACTGTGCCGCAAACTGCGCGGACAGGCGCTCGAGTGCAGCGCCCAGCGAAAACTGGGCAAAGCTGTTGCGCGCGCTGGCCAGAGGACTCATCACTTCCAGAACCACACCCTGCCGCGCAAGATAGAGGCCGCGCACCGAGCCGCTGGTCGGGCTGAAAATGCCTGCTCGCGCATTCAGGCCGAGCCCTTCCTGCAGCACCGATGCGTAAAGCGCCACACTGTCCTGCAGCACCTCAATGCTCTCTGCGCTCTGTGCCTGCAGGCCTCCGCTGACGGCCAGAGCCATCACGCCGGCACACCACTGCTTCGAGGCCTTCACGGCCGACCTCCCTGCACCAGCATGGCCAGCTGCTCAACAGAACGAATGGTGGCGTAATCGCTGTCCGCCAATTGTTGATAGCCAGCCTGCAGCAATTGCAGATCCTGCTGACGCTGAGACTCGAAGTAGGCGATGACCTGTTCCAGACTGAGCGCAGTGCTTGCGCCCACCTGCTCGATGACACTGTCGATCATTGCCTCCATGAGACGAGCATTGTCGGCGCTCTGCTGCTGCATCAATGCCTGACTCAAGGTCTGCAGTGCGACCTGCTGCTGCGTCTCGAACGCGGCAAGGCGTGCTTCCAGTTGCGCCGTGTCAAGCGTTGACGCAGCACCGAAGCGAATGGCCAGCCCTGGCGAGCCGGTGCTGATCTGTACATTCAACACCACCGCCAGTGCCAGCATGCAGGAGGCCGCCAGGGGCGCCCACTGCCACCCTGGCCAGCGCAGCGGCGGGCGCTGCACGTCATGCTCAGGCAGCGCTGGACGACGCCACTGCGGCACAGCCTGCTGCTGCCAGCGCAGCAGATGCGCGTGTGCGCGTCGAGCCTCCTGCAGTGACACCGCGCAGTCGGGACACTGCTGAGCATGCTGATCCAGCGAATGGCGTTGCTGCGGAGGAAGCGCTTCATCAAGATAGTCTGCCACCAGCGTGGCGGTGCGTTCACATGTCATGATCCTGCTCCATCAGCGCCTTGAGTCGGCGCAGTGCGGTATAGAAACGTGTCTTTGCCGTGTTGGCCGAGAGGTCCTGCAATTCGGCGATTTCTTCGAAGGTGAGCGACTGGAACACCTTCAGCTCCACCACCAGACGTTGCTCCAGCGGCAGGGCTCCCATCTGCGCCTGGATCAACGCATTGCGCTGGCGCTCATCGAGCAGCGCCTGCGGGTCCTGCTCCGGGACATCGTCCAGTTGCTGCCAGCGCGCCTCCACAAGATCACCCCCGTGTTGCAGTGCCGACTCCAGCGAGGTGCTCGACGGCCGGCGCCGCGCCATGTCGATCGCCTTGTTGTGGGCGATGCGAAACAGCCAGGTGCTGAACCGGGATTCACCGCGAAAGCGGTGCAGATTGCGGTAAACCCCCAGAAACACTTCCTGCATGAGGTCGAGTGCATCGGTCGGATTGCCGGTCAGGCGCAGGCTGAAGTTGTAGACCTGGGTCTCGTGGCGGCGCACCAGCTGATCCCATGCCCGCGCGGAGCCATCAAGGGCGGCGCGGATCAGGGCATCGTCCTGTTCTGCAAGACTCATTCAGCATGACCCCGGGGGACACTGTGAAACGGCAGAGCCACCGGCACGGCGTCGCAGCGCCGCGGCGGTGGCCGCGAAGGAAAGCGCCCCAAGGATAATGACTTCACGAGCCTAGTCGCAACCGAGGGGCAAATAGTTTGCCGAGCAGTCTCAGGCCACGCGTCGCGCCTGACTCTCGCTGATCAGCTGACTGGCGGCGCGCAGCAGGGCATTGAGCGAGGACGACACGATGTCGCGGCTGATGGCCACGCCGGTGTAGCGCATGGCATCGGACTTGAGCTGGATGTAGGTGACGGCTTCCGCGTCCGCCCCCTGTCCCAGCGCATGCTCGCCGTACTCCATGATCTCGAAATCGACGCCTGTGGCCTTCTTCAGCGCCTCGACGAAGGCATCGAGCACGCCATCGCCCTCGCCCTTCACCTCGAGATACTCCTCGAAGCAGCGGATGCCCGCGGCGAAGGACTCGCGCCCGTTCTCGTTCGCGCGTTGCATGCTGAAGCTGTCGAGCCGCACCGGATGCCCTTCGCTCAGATAATGTTCGCGGAACAGGCTCCAGATGGTGTCCGGCGAGATCTCCTGACCGGTGTCCTCCGCCCGCTTCTGCACCACGCGGGAGAACTCGATCTGCAGCCAGCGTGGCAGCTGGAAGCCGAACTTGCTGGCCAGCACATAGGCCACCCCACCCTTGCCCGACTGGCTGTTCACACGGATCACGTCCTGGTACGTACGCCCGAGGTCGCGCGGGTCGATCGGCAGGTACGCGATCTCCCAGGTGCTGCCTTCCTCGTACATGTCCAGACATTTCTTGATGGCGTCCTGATGACTGCCGGAGAACGCGGTGAACACCAGATCGCCCGAGTAAGGCTGTCTTGGGTGTACATCGATCTGAGTGCAGCTTTTGACCACGCTCACGATCTTGTCCATATCGCGCAGATCCAGCTCAGGGTTGATGCCCTGGCTGTAAAGATTCATCGCCATCACGACGATGTCCATGTTGCCCGTGCGCTCGCCATTGCCGAGCAGGGTGCCTTCGACACGATCGGCGCCCGCCATGACAGCCAGTTCAGCAGCTGCCACGGCGCAGCCGCGGTCGTTGTGGGTGTGCAGACTCACGACAATGCTGTCGCGCCTGTTCACGTGCCGGCAGAACCATTCGATCTGGTCGGCATAGACATTGGGGGTGGCCATTTCCACCGTGGAAGGCAGATTGAAGATCACCTTCTTCTGCGGCGTGGGCTGCCAGACCTCGGCCACGGCATTGCACACCTCCACCGCGAACTGCGGCTCGGTGCCTGTGAAGCTTTCGGGCGAGTACTGGAAAGTCCAGTCGGTTTCCGGCGCCAGCTCGGCGCAGCGCTTCACTTCCATCGCCCCGTTCACGGCGATCGCCTTGATGCCCGCCTTGTCCATCTTGAAGACTTTCTGGCGCTGCACCACCGAGGTGGAGTTGTACACGTGCAGAATGGCCTTCTTCACGCCCTTCAGGGACTCGAAGGTGCGCTGGATCAATTCCGGGCGCGCCTGGGTCAACACCTGCACCGTGACATCAGCGGGAATGCGGTTCTCGACCACCAGGCTGCGCACGAAGTCGAAGTCCGGCTGGGACGCGGCGGGGAAACCGATCTCGATCTCCTTGAAGCCCACTTCCACCAGCAGGTCGAACATCACCTTCTTCTGCATCACCGACATGGGCTCGATGAGTGCCTGGTTGCCATCGCGCAGATCCACGCTGCACCAGCGCGGCGCCCGGGTGATGACCTTGTCCGGCCAGGTGCGGTCAGGCAAGGCCACGGGCGTGAAGGGAACGTATTTGCGGTGGTCGTACATGCTGTTCTCCAGAAAACGGCGGCGGGTTGCGATGGGGCATAGAATAGGAGCGACCCAGGAGTGATTCCACCACTTTTTCACCAGATATTTTCAATAAAACCACCAATAATAACTATTATATATACATTAATTGATGTTTTTATCTATATTATTGGCAATCCCCGCACCATTCCCCCTGCCACACCGGATCTGGAGACACCACGATGGACAAACTCGACAAGCGCCTCCTGCGCGAACTGCAGAGCAATGGCCGTCTGACCAATGCAGAACTGGCGGAACGTGTAGGACTGTCCGCCACGCCCTGTGCGCGGCGCGTGAAGCAGCTGGAGGACGACGGTGTCATCGAACGCCACGCCATACTGCTGAACGCCTCGAAGCTGGGATTGAAGCTGCACGCCCTGGTGCAGATCAGCATGGACAGGCACACGCCCGACCGCTTCGAGCATTTCGAGGCCGAGGTGCGCAAGCTGCCGGAGGTGACGCAATGCCTGCTCATCACCGGGCAGTCAGCGGATTACCAGCTGCGCGTCGTGGTACCCGACATGGATGCCTACCACGAGTTCCTGCTCAATCGCATCACGCGTATCGAGGGCGTGGCAGATGTGCATTCGAGCTTCATCATGCGCAAGGTGATCGACACCACGGAGCTGCCCTTGAATCACATTCCGGACACCCCGCGCTGAGCATCGCGCTCAGAAGAAATGCTTCACCTTGTCCTTGTAGGAGCGGCTCATCTTCAGCGAGGAGCCATTGCTGAGGGTCAGGTGGAACTCGCCATTGATGTGGGACGACACCTTCTCCACCCGCTGCAGGTTGACGATGGTGGAACGATGCACTCGCTGGAAGATGCTCGGATCAAGCTGGGCCTCCAGTTCCTTCATGGTGGTGCGCATGATGTGGGTCTGTCCGCCGACATGCACGCACATGTAATCCCCGGCTGCGTCCACCCAGTCGATGTCCTTCACGGTCACGAAGGTGGTGGAC
>Ga0255210_1000296_pt1 | contig 19856 bp, 15 predicted proteins | sample Miss_Yuk_RepA_8d_FD_188422 | JGI IMG/M metagenome (GOLD analysis project Ga0255210, IMG submission 188422) | Freshwater microbial communities from Mississippi River, Louisiana, United States - Miss_Yuk_RepA_8d | ecosystem: Environmental > Aquatic > Freshwater > River | place: USA: Louisiana...
CCTGGGCCAGGATGGTGATGTCCACATTGCCGGCCTGCCAGCCATCGTTCTGCATATAGGCCACGACCCTCTGCAGCAGGATACCGCTGTCGATATTGCTGTAGGCCTTGTCTGTATCCGGGAAATGACGCCCGATGTCGCCACGCCCCAAAGCCCCCAGAATGGCGTCACACAATGCATGGATCACGGCATCGCCATCAGAGTGCGCCAGCAGGCTGCGATCATGCGGCAGTGTCACTCCGCCCAGCACCAGCGGCTTGTCAGGCAACAGGGCGTCGGCAAAGCGATGGGCGTCATAGCCATGTCCGATCCGCAGTTGATTCCACATGCTTGTCGCGCTCCTCGAGTTACCGGGCGGCAGTGGCGCTCTCACGCTGCTGGGCTGCCAGGATCAGTTCCGCAAGGAGCAGATCCTCGGTGTAGGTGATCTTGATGTTGTCGGCACTGCCTCGCACCAGTCGCGGGACATGGCCAGCCAGCTCCATCGCCGAGGCCTCATCGGTAATGGCGACGCCGGCCTGGCGGGCGGCGCTCAGCGCCTGCCGCAAGACCCCAAGGCGAAACGCCTGAGGAGTCGCTGCCTGCCAGACATGATCGCGTGGCAGCGTGCCGACGATGTCCCCCCGCGCGTTACTGCGCTTCAGGGTGCTGCTGACGGGAACAGCCAGCAGGCCACCACAGGGGTGACTCTCGACTTCCTGCAGCAGGCGATCGATATCATCCAGCCGCACACAAGGGCGGACGGCGTCGTGCACCAGCACCCAGTCCTGCTCGTCGGCAATGCCCTGCAGAAACTGCAGGGCGCTGAGGACAGAGTCGCTGCGCTCGCGGCCTCCCGCGCAGGTGCTCAGTGGCAGCTGCGGCGGGAGCAACTGCGTGTGCCAACAGGGATCTTCAGGATGCAGGGCGACGACGATGCGGCCGAGACCGGGGACCTGCGCCAGACGCTGCAGGGTATGCGCGAGCACGCTTTGTCCGGACAGCGACAGATACTGCTTGGGCAGGGAGCCCCCCATGCGCGCGCCCACGCCGGCCGCCGGCACGATGACCCAGAGCGCCATCCAGAGTCAGTCCACCACGATGAAGAGAGTCTCGCCCTGCTTCACCATGCCGAACTCGCTGCGAGCCCGCTCTTCGACGGCATCCAGCCCGGTTTTCAGGTCAAGCACCTCGCCTTCAAGCACTTGATTGCGTTCGGCGAGCGTGAGGTTTTCCTGCTTCTGCACGTCCACCTGCGCCTCGATTTCACGCAGCTCGGTAACGCTGCCCTCGCCAAGCCAGAGCTTGTATTGCAGCACCACCAGTACCAGCACCAACGCACTCATGAGCACTTTCATGGCTGTTCCGTCCCTTGGGCCTCTCAACCCGTGATATGACTGAATTCCTGGATACCGCGGTAGCGGGCACGGCTGCCAAGTTCCTGCTCGATGCGCAGCAGACGGTTGTACTTGGCCACGCGGTCGGAACGACACAGGGAGCCCGTCTTGATCTGCCCGGCACCAGTTGCCACGGCCAGATCAGCGATGGTGGTGTCTTCTGTTTCGCCAGAGCGATGGGAGATCACGGCGGTGTAGCCTGCTTTCTTCGCCATGCGGATGGCTTCCAGCGTCTCGGTCAGCGTGCCGATCTGGTTGAACTTGATCAGGATCGAATTGGCAATTCCCTGCTCGATGCCCCGGCTCAGGATGGCAGTGTTGGTGACGAACAGATCATCACCTACCAGCTGCACGCGGTTGCCGATCTTGCGGGTGAGCCTCGCCCAGCCGTCCCAGTCGCTCTCGTCCATGCCGTCTTCGATGGACAGAATGTTGTAATCCACGGAGAGCTTCGCGAGGTACTCGACGAACCCGGCGGAGTCGTACTCCGCGTTCTCGCCCTTCAGGTGGTATTTGCCATCGTGGTAGAACTCGGAGGCTGCACAGTCGAGTGCCAGCCGGATGTCGCTGCCCATCTTCAGACCGGCCTTCTCCACGGCGTTCAGAATGGCATCCAGCGCCGCGGCATTGGACGGCAGGTTCGGCGCGAAGCCGCCCTCATCACCCACGGCGGTGCTCAGCCCCTGCCTGTGCAGCACGGACTTGAGGCTGTGAAAAATCTCGGCACCGTAGCGCAAGGCCTCGGCGAAGCTGGATGCGCCCACCGGTTGCACCATGAATTCCTGGATGTCGACGTTGTTGTCGGCGTGCTCGCCGCCGTTGATGATATTCATCATGGGCACTGGCAATGACAGCGTACCACCGCCATTGAGCGCTGCGATGTGAGCATACAGAGGCAGCTTGCTGCTGATGGCGGCCGCCTTGGCCGCTGCCAGCGACACCGCGAGAATGGCATTGGCACCCAGGGACGCCTTGTTGGGCGTCCCGTCCAGCCCGATCATCGCGCGATCCAGCCCCACCTGATCCTGCGCATCGCGGCCCTTGAGCAGATCGCGAATGGCGGTGTTGACGTTGTTGACGGCGGTAAGCACGCCCTTGCCCAGGTAGCGGGCAGGGTCCTTGTCACGCAGCTCCAGCGCTTCGCGGGAGCCAGTAGATGCCCCGGAGGGCGCGCAGGCGGTGCCAATAACGCCGTTGGCCAGAAGGACGTCGGCCTCGATGGTAGGATTGCCACGCGAGTCCAGAATCTCCCGCGCTCGAATGTCTGCTATTGCTGTCATGTGTGTCTTCCTGCTGAGTCAAAATATCGAAAAACGGTGTCTGCCTGCGTCGCCCGAGGGCGCGATCCATGCCTGTAGGAGCGGGCCCTGCCCGCGCTTCCCTTTCACGCCGTATCAATCTCTTGAAAGCCCTTGACCAGGTCGTCGATCGCTTTCATCTGCACTAGAAACTCCTCGAGCCGCGCCAGTGGCAGCGCGCACGGGCCATCGCATCGGGCCTGCGCCGGGTCCGGATGTGCCTCGAGGAACAGACCGGCAATACCCTGACTCATGCCCGCACGGGCCAGCGTCGTCACGTCGGCACGCCGACCATCGGCGCTGGTGGCAAGACCGCCTGGCTTCTGCAGAGAATGCGTGACATCGAAGACCACCGGATAGGAGAACTGCTTCATGAGGGCAAAGCCGAGCATGTCCACCACCAGATTGTTGTAACCGAAGCTCGAACCTCGCTCACACAGCATCAGGCGTTGATTGCCGGCTTCCTGGAACTTGGTGAGGATGTGGCGCATTTCCTGCGGCGCCAGAAACTGGGCCTTCTTGATATTGATGGCAGCACCAGTGCGGGCCATGGCCGTCACCAGATCGGTCTGCCGTGACAGGAACGCCGGCAACTGCAGGATATCGGCCACCTGCGCGACAGGAGCCGCCTGCCAGGGCTCATGCACGTCGGTAATGACCGGCACGCCGAAGCGGCTCTTGATGTCGGCCAGTATCTGCAGCCCCTTTTCCAGCCCGGGGCCACGGTAGGAATGGATCGAGGAGCGATTGGCCTTGTCGAAGGACGCTTTGAAGACATAGGGAATGCCAAGCTTGCGCGTCACAGCCACGAAATGCGCGGCTACTTCCGTGGCCAGCGCGTCGGATTCCAGCACGTTCATGCCGCCGAGCAGCACGAAGGGCGCTGTGTTGGCGAAGGCAACGCCGCCCGCTGTGATGGTTTTCTGTTGGCTGCTGCTCACGCCGCTCGTCTCCTTCACTGCGCCTGCGCAGCCTGATGCGCCAGGGCGGCCTTGATGAAGCCGGTGAACAGTGGATGACCATCACGGGGCGTCGATGTGAATTCCGGGTGGAACTGGCAACTGACGAACCAGGGGTGATCGGGCACTTCGATCACTTCCACCAGCATGCCGTCCATGGAACGACCGGCAATCTTGAGGCCGGCCTTCTGCAGCAGGTCGAGGTAGGTGTTGTTGACTTCGTAACGGTGACGGTGGCGCTCAGTGATGACGTCCCTGCCGTAGCAGGCATGGGCCGTGGAATCCTGCTCCAGGCGACATTCCTGCCCGCCCAGGCGCATGGTGCCACCCAGATCGGAATTGACATCACGCTTCTCCAGGCTGCCATCGGCAGAGGTCCATTCGCTGATCAGGGCGATGACCGGGTCCTTGCAGTCCGGCTTGAATTCGGTGCTGTGAGCATCCGCCAGCCCGGCCATGTTGCGGGCGTACTCGATGACGGCTACCTGCATGCCCAGACAGATGCCAAGGTAGGGAATGCGGTTTTCGCGCGCATACTGCACCGTGCGGATCTTGCCTTCGACACCACGGATGCCGAAGCCTCCGGGCACCAGAATCGCGTGCTGGCCTTCCAGAATCTCGGTGCCGTGCACTTTCACGTCGGCAGAGTCGATGTACTTGATGTTGACCTTGGTGCGGGTCTGAATGCCGGCATGGGAAATCGCCTCGATCAGCGACTTGTAGGCATCCAGCAATTCCATGTACTTGCCGACGATGGCGATGTTCACTTCCCTGTCGGGATTGAGTTTGGCATCCACCACGCGATCCCACTCGCTCATGTCGGCAGGCGGACAGTCGAGATTGAACTTGCGCAGCACGGTGTCATCCAGACCGCTCGCCCGCAGCAGTGCGGGCACGCGGTAAATGGTATTCGTATCGGGCAGTGACACCACGGCGGGCAGATCGACGTTGGTGAACAGTGCGATCTTGCGGCGAGAGGACTCCGGAATCTCGTGGTCGGAGCGACAAATCAGAATGTCCGGTTGAATACCGATTGAGCGCAGCTCCTTGACAGAATGCTGCGTGGGCTTGGTCTTGGTCTCGCCCGCTGTCTCGATGTAAGGCACGAGGGTCAGGTGCATGAACAGTGCGCGATCGGAACCAAGCTCGACCCGCATCTGACGCACCGCTTCGAGAAAGGGCTGAGATTCGATGTCGCCCACTGTGCCGCCGATTTCGACCAGCGCGATATCCACCCCATCGGCACCCTCGACGACGCGCCGCTTGATCTCGTCAGTGATGTGGGGAATCACCTGAATGGTCGCGCCGAGATAGTCGCCACGGCGTTCCTTGCGCAGCACTTCTTCGTAAACGCGGCCGGTGGTGAAATTATTGCGCGAGGTCATCTTCGCGCGAATGAAACGTTCGTAGTGTCCGAGGTCGAGATCTGTCTCTGCGCCGTCTTCCGTCACGAACACTTCGCCGTGCTGGAAAGGACTCATGGTGCCGGGATCCACATTGATGTAAGGATCCAGTTTGAGCATGGTGACGTTGAGGCCGCGGGCTTCGAGAACCGCTGCGAGAGAAGCCGAGGTGATGCCTTTGCCGAGCGAGGAAACCACACCACCGGTGATGAAGATATATCGCGTCATTAACGCCCCATCCAGAGTTTTTTCAGATCAAAACATTATTTCAAACAAGCACCTACAGATGGGATTACAGACTACCAGAAGGCATGTGGCATCACAACGCAAAAATCTGCCAGGCATGGATTGACAGCCGCAGGCTGTCGAGGATTCAAGACAGAGGATCGCGATCGGGGGGTATCCAGATCACCTTCCAGCCCGCTTCGCCTGGACCGGCCTGCCAACCGTCACGGACACCGATACCGGGCACGCAGACGAGGGTGTCATCGACATAAACCAGCGGGATGCGCTCGCGCAGCCACGCAGGAATGCCTGCATCCTGCAGAATCTTTTTCAACGCTCGTGTGCGGCGACCTGTCAAGCGGCAGGTCTCGCCGCCCTGCCGGTAGCGCAGGGTCACGTGCGCGTTCTCTGGCAATCCAAGTCCCTCGCCCTCCACTGCCAACGCGTACACACAACCGTTCGATGGCAGGTGCAGGGTGTCACGAGTGTGCCAGGAGTAGCGCGAAGCACTGGCGATAGTCTGCAGCATTTTCTGCAGATACAGGCTGCCTCTGTGACGACGCACCACCACGTTGAGAGATCCGTCGCGCCAGCACACCTGTGGCTGCGCATCCACTGCCGCCGTCAACAAGTCATCGACAATTTGCGTGAGCACATTCCAGCCTGGATCAGGCGCACCAGCCAGATGCAGCCAGTGACGCAGTACATTGCGCTGGCGTACCGCGCTGAGCTGCTGCAGGGCACCCTGGTCGAGCACCAAGGGGCTCGCAGTCTTGACGCGGTGGAGATCCAGGGCCGCGAGCGCCTCATTGAGTTCATCTGCCTCGCGCGCCAGCACGGCACTGCGCAACCAGGATTCGCGATAGCCCGGCCAGCGTTGCTCGAGCAGAGGCAAGACGGCCAGGCGAAGATAATTGCGATCAAAGCGCAGGCTGGTATTGCTTTCGTCTTCGATCCAATCCAGCCCGATTGCCACTGCCCAGGAATGGAGAACTGTCCGACGCTGCTCCAGCAAGGGTCTGAACAGCACTCCGCGACCCAGAGGGCGCATCACAGGAATGGCAGCCAGCCCTCTGGGGCCGGCACCACGCAGCGTGCGCAATACAAAGGTTTCGGCTTCATCGTCCAGATGATGCGCCATCAGCAGTACTTCGTCGCTGCCCAGCAAACTCTCGAAGGCCTTGTAGCGACACTCGCGAGCCTCGCTCTCCAGACTCGCGCCATCCTGCACACGCACTTGCACACGCTCGACATGCAGCGCGATTCCCAGCGTCTGGCAGCGCTCCTGGCAGTGCACGACCCAGGCATCTGCGTGGGGACTGAGCCCGTGATGAATGTGGATGGCACGCAGAGCGCCAGCCCCACGCTGGCGCAGTGCGGCATGGGTGGCATGAAGAAGAACCGAAGAGTCAAGCCCCCCGCTGTAGGCCACCGCGAAGCGCGTGTCCGGCGGAAACCGGGCCAACTGCTCGCTCAGTGACTCCACAGTGAAGGACATGGCCTCAGGCAGGAACTCCGTAGCTCATGAGGCGCTGATAACGTCGTTCAAGCAGTGCCTCAATGCGCATGGCACTCAGACGATCAACTTGCTCGATCAGGGCCGCCCTGATAGTGGCCGCCATGACCGCGACGTCGCGGTGAGCCCCACCAAGGGGCTCGCGAATGGTGGTATCGACAATGCCAAGCTCTTCCAGACGACGCGAAGTGACTCCCATCGCCTCTGCGGCCGCCGAGGCGTATTCCGCGGATTTCCAGAGAATGGTGGCGCAGCCTTCCGGCGTGATGACCGTGTAGGTCGAGTATTCCAGCATGTTCAGGTGATCGGCGATGCCGATGGCGATGGCCCCGCCGGAATTGGCTTCCCCGGTGACCGTGGCGATCAAGGGCGTGCGGACAGTGGACATCATGGCCATGTTCTCCGCTATGGCTTCGTTGATGCCACGCTCTTCCGAATCAATGCCCGGGTAGGCACCAGGTGTATCGATGAAGCTCAGCACCGGGAGTTTGAAGCGTTCGGCCATGGCAATCAGTCGCCGGGCCTTGCGGTAGCCTTCCGGACGCGGCATGCCAAAATTGTGCCGCACCTTCTCCTTGGTGCCGCGTCCCTTCTGGTGTCCGATCACCATGACTGGTCGGCCCTCCAGCCGAGCCACGCCACCAATAAGTGCCAGGTCATCGGCAAACAGGCGATCACCATGCAGTTCGTCGAATTCGGTGAACAGATGGCTGATGTAGTCGAGAGTATAGGGTCGCAGCGGATGACGCGCGACCTGGGAAATCTGCCAGGGAGTCAGCGAGGAATAGATCTTCTCGGTGAGTTTCCTGTTCTTGTCCTGCAGCTTCTGGATTTCATCCGTGATGTTGAGCTTGTTGTCAGCGCCCACCAGTCGCAGTTCATTGATCTTCACTTCGAGATCGGCGATCGGCTGTTCAAAGTCCAGGTAATTCGGATTCATGAGGTCTTGTGTCCCGGTAGTCATGCTCGGCTTGCGGGCAATGATAGCAAAAGGCCTGCGCGGATAGCGACAGGGCCGGACGGCGCGTCAGGACTGGTAGCTCAAGGCCACGGCACTGCGGCCGAACTCCTCCTGCAGTGCCTGCAGCAGCGGCTGGCTCGGGATCACGCGCCATTGATCACCCAGCACCAGCGTGCCGCGGACATCGCCCCGTTCATAGAAAATGCGCACGAGGCAGCCTGCTGGCGCAGGTCTCTGCCCGCCATCCCCTGCGACGCAAGGCACTGCGGGCAGCGCTCTATGCGCCTGCAGCTGCCGCTCCAGGGCATGCATGAAATCCGGCGTCAGTGCATCGTGGCGCAGCCGCAAGTCCAGACTGCGGGCAAAACGCGCACGGGCCTGATCCAGTGTCATCACCTCGCGACCGCGGCCACGCATGGTGCCGTTGTAATCGTCGATGCTGACCAGGCAATCGAAGACCAGAATACTGTTCTTCACCAACAGCTCGCGGTGCTGTTCGTATTCCTTGCCGAACAGAGAGACCTCGAAGCGGGCACTGCGATCATCCAGCTGTATCAGCGCGATGGGTTCCCCACGCCGACTCTTCATGAAGCGAAAATCCACGACCAGGCCTGCCAGCCACTGGCTCTCACGCTCAGGTTTGAGATTGGCCAGTCTGTCGCGCGTAAAGCGCGCGAGTTCCGGCAGGAATTCGTCCACCGGATGGCCACTGAAGTAGAGACCGAGAGTCTCGCGTTCGGCACTCAAGCGCTGTTGTTCAGACCATGGGCGAACTCGTGTGCGAGAGCCGGGAATGCTCAGCGGCGTATCCTCGACCGGGCGGATGTCGCCGAACAGATCCTGCACACCAAGCGCCTGATTGCGACTGCTCTGTTCGGCGGCCTTCATGGTGTCGGGAATCGATTCCCACAGCAGCGCTCGTGCCAGATCCTTGCCACCCTCCTGCAGACTGTCGAGCGCCCCTGCTCGCACCAGTGCCTCCAGGGCGCGCTTGTTCAGCGCACGGCTGTCCACCCGACGGCAGAAATCCAGCAGGGAAGTGAACGGGCCGCCACTCTTGCGAGCCTCGATGATGGCATTGATCGGGCCTTCGCCCAGGCCCTTGATCGCCCCCAGGCCGTAGACGATCTCGCGCTTGTTGTTGACCGTGAAGTTGAATTCCCCGAGATTCACATCGGGCACGATCAATGGCAGGCGCATCTCGCGACACTCTTCCACCAGGGTCACGATCTTGTCGGTGTTCTGCATGTCAGCCGAAAGCACAGCCGCCATGAAATAGGCGGGGTAATGCTCCTTCAGCCACGCCGTCTGATAGGAGACGAGCGCATAAGCCGCCGAGTGCGACTTGTTGAAGCCGTAGCCGGCGAATTTCTCCATCAAATCGAAAATTGCGCCCGCTCGCTCTGGCATGATGCCGCGTGCGCTGGCGCCACTCATGAAGGCATCACGCTGCTGCGCCATTTCCTCTGGCTTTTTCTTGCCCATGGCGCGACGCAGCATGTCGGCACCGCCAAGGCTGTAATTGGCAAGTACCTGAGCGATCTGCATCACCTGTTCCTGATAGAGAATCACACCGTAGGTGTTGGAGAGCACAGGCTCCAGATCAGGGTGCGGATAGTCGACCTCGGCGCGGCCATGCTTGCGGTTGATGAAATCATCCACCATGCCGGACTGCAGCGGCCCGGGTCGGAACAGCGCCACCAGCGCGATGACATCCTCGAAACGACTCGGCAGCAGACGCTTGATCAAATCCTTCATGCCGCGGGATTCCAGCTGGAACACCGCAGTGGTCTCGCCTCGCTGCAGCAGCTCGTACACCTTCCTGTCGTCCAGCGGTATGGCCGTGATGTCGAGCGGATTCGCGCGGGCCTCCAGCGCCTGTGCGTTGATCATCTTGACTGCCCAGTCGATAATCGTGAGCGTGCGCAGCCCGAGGAAGTCAAACTTCACCAGCCCGGCCGTTTCCACATCATTCTTGTCGAACTGCGTCACCAGGCCTTCGCCGTTCTCGTCGCAGTAAAGCGGCGAGAAGTCAGTCAGCCGCGTGGGCGCGATCACCACACCTCCGGCATGCTTGCCAACGTTGCGCGTCAGACCTTCCAGCTTGAGCGCCATCTCCATGATTTCCTGCGCGTCTTCATCAGACTCCACGAACTCGCGCAGTGGGGCCTCGGATTCCAGTGCCTTGGACAGCGTGATGCCGACCTCGAACGGAATCAGCTTGGAGAGCTTGTCAGCCAGGCCATAGGACTTGCCCTGCACCCGCGCCACGTCACGCACAACCGCCTTTGCAGCCATGGTGCCGAAGGTGATGATCTGCGACACCGCCTCCTTGCCATACATCTCCGCCACGTGAGCGATGACGCGATCGCGACCATCCATGCAGAAATCGACATCGAAGTCCGGCATGGACACGCGCTCGGGATTGAGAAAACGCTCGAACAGCAGGTCATAGCGCAGAGGGTCGAGATCAGTGATGCCGAGCGCATAGGCGACAATGGAGCCTGCACCCGAACCCCGGCCGGGACCGACAGGTATGTCGTTGTCTCGGGCCCACTGAATGAACTCCATCACGATGAGGAAGTAGCCAGGGAAGCCCATCTGGATGATCACATCCAGTTCGAAGTCCAGCCGCTCGTAGTATTTCTGGCAGGCCAGCTCGCGCTCCTGTAGAGCCTGTTCTCCAGCAAAGCGCTCATGCGGCAGCAGTTTTGCCAGCCGCACATCCAGTCCCTCACGACTTACTCTGCGGAAGAAGGCATCCACCGTCTCGCCAGGCGGCACCGGGTAATTCGGCAGATAGGGTTTACCCAGTTCGAGCTCGAGATTGCAGCGGATGGCGATGGCGCGGGTGTTCTCGATGGCCTCGGGCAGATCGCTGAACAGCTCGGCCATCTCGGCCGGGCTGCGCAGATACTGCTGTTCGCTGTAATTGCGCGAACGGCGCGGGTCATCGAGGGTGCGACGCTCATTGATGCAGACGCGCACTTCGTGGGCCTCGAAGTCGTCACGCTGCAGAAAGCGCACATCGTTGGTGGCGACCACAGGGCAGTGCGCGGCGGCAGCGAGCGCCACGGCAGCCTCGATGTAGCGCTGCTCGCCCTCGCGTCCCGTGCGCTGCAGCTCCAGATAGAAACTGTCAGGAAAGCACTGCATCCAGCGCGCCAGTGCCGCAGGGGCCTGCGCCGGTGCTTCCTGCAGCAGACGCCCGATCTCGCCTTCGCGACCACCCGACAGGGCGATCAGCCCGTGAGCGCGTTCCTCCACCCATTCGCGGCGGACAGTGACCAGGCCGGAGGCGGATTTTTCCGTGTAGGCACGCGAGATCAATTCGGTCAGATTGCGATAACCCGTCTTGTTGCGCACCAGCAATACCAGAGGAAAGGGTCGCTGCGGATTCTCATCGTTCTCGACCAGCACATCGCAGCCGCACAGCGGCTTCACGCCGGCACTCATGGCAGCGCTGTAGAACTTGATCAGACCGAACAGATTGACGTGGTCAGTGATGGCAACCGCCGGCATGCCGGACGCCACCACCTGCTGCACCAGATCGTCGATGCGCACGACACTGTCCACGATCGAATACTCCGTGTGGACGCGCAGATGAACGAAGGCAGAGGACAGTGACATGCGAAGCGGCTTCTCAGAATTCCAGTGTGGCAATGACAGGCGTGGCGTTCACCGTGCCCAGTGCACAACGCACCGGCGCGTAACTCATGCGATGCACGGGGCTGGGTCCCAATCGTGCGAGCGCCTGCAGATGCCCGGCGGTGGGATAGCCCTTGTGCACGGCAAAGCCATAGCCCGGGTAGCGCTCGTCCAGAACCTGCATCTCGCGATCTCGGGTGACCTTGGCAAGAATGGAGGCTGCGGCGATGCAGTCCACGCGGGAGTCGCCCTTGACCACCGCCAGCGAGGAGTACGGCCAGCGCGGGCAATGCAATCCGTCGACATAGACATGGGCAGGCTGCTTGCCAAGGCCCTCTACTGCCCGCCACATGGCCAGCAGGCTGGCCTGCAGGATGTTGAGGGTATCGATTTCCGCTGCTGTGGCACGGCCGAGAGAATAGCACAGGGCCTTGTCGACGATACGCTCGAAGGCAGACTCGCGTGCCTTCTCGGACAGCTTCTTGGAGTCGTTCAGCCCGCTGATCGGGCGCTGTGGGTCGAGGATCACGGCTGCCGCAACCACATCCCCTGCCAGCGGCCCCCGGCCCGCCTCATCGACGCCGGCCACCGGAGCCAGAGGCGCGCAGGGATAAGGATGACGCCAGTCCAGCGGCTCCAGCAGATCACAGCGCATCGGGCATCTCCGGCTGCACCAGCTCAAGAATGGCCGCTGCCGCACGGGCACTGGCATCACGACGTATGGTGTGGTGGATCTGCGCGAATCGCTCGGCCAGCGCAGTCTGTCGCGCAGGATGATCGAGCCAGTCCTGCAGGGCCGCTGCCAGCTTTTCAGGCGTCACCTCATCCTGCAGCAGCTCCGGCACAAGGCGTTCACCGGCAAGCAGATTCGGCAGAGAGACATAGGGCACCTTGAGCATGCGCGAGGCCAGCATCCAGGTCAGCAAGGCAAGGCGGTAACACACCACCATCGGGCGGCGCAGCAGCATGGCCTCCAGCGTGGCGGTGCCCGATGCGAGCAGCACCAGGTCAGCCGCCTGCATGGCCTGCTGGGAATTGCCTTCGAACACCATGAACTCATCCCCGGCACCGTGCTCCTGCAGCAACGCCAGGACCTGGGCGCGCCGCTCCGCGTTGGCGCAGGGAATGACGAAGCGAAGGGTCTGATCCTGCGCGAGGCAGCGCAGAGCTGTGGCAATGAAGACGGCGCCGAGTCTGCGTATCTCATCCCGTCGACTGCCCGGCAGCAGTGCAATCACACGGCCGTTTGTCTCGAGTCGGAGCGCTTCGCGCGCACGCTCACGCTGAAGGGCATCGCCCGCATCCAGGCCTATGGTGTCGGCAAGCGGATGCCCCACAAAACGCACAGGTACCTGGTGGTGCTCATAGATGGCCGTCTCGAAGGGAAACAGCGCAAGCATCAGGTCCACAGCGCGGGCGATCTTGTGAATGCGTTTCTGCCCCCAGGCCCATACGCTCGGGCTGACATAGTGGACAGTGCGGATTCCCAGATCCCGCAGTTCCTGTTCGAGGCGCAGATTGAATCCGGGAGAGTCGATACCGATGAATACGTCGGGCGGTGACTCCTGGAAATGGCGGACCAGGGATTTCTTGATATGAAGGAGCTCGGGGAGGCGGCCCAGTGGCTCGATGAAGCCCATGACCGAGAGCCGTTCCATGGGAAAGAAACTGTGGAACCCCTCGGCGAGCATCCGCGGCCCGCCGATGCCCTCAAACTGCACCTGCGGGCAGCGTCTGCGAATCGCCTGCATCAGGGCCGCGCCAAGCATGTCCCCGGATGTCTCTCCCGCTATCATGCCGACTCGCACGCGCGTGTCTCCCTGCTCAGCGCTGAATGCCTCGTGTGGAGGCGCGAATGGAGTCGACAAACAGCTTGATGTCGACGAACTCGGCGGCCATCGGATCAAGCTGCGCGAGTGCTTCCTGCAGTGTCAGCCGCTTCAAATAGACTATCTTGAAGGCGCGACGTATACGGGTGATGGCGTCCTTGCTGAATCCACGTCGCTCCAGCCCGATGGCATTGATGCTGCGCGCCTCGGGCGGCGTGCCGCTGACAATCACATAGGCCGGCACATCATTGCTGACATGGGTCATACCACCGATCATGGCGTGAGCGCCGATCTTGAGGAACTGGTTGACTCCGGCATAGCCGCCCAGGATGGCCCAATCACCCACTTCCACGTGACCGGAAATGCCCACGTTGTTGGCGAAGATGGTGTGGCTGCCTACGATGCAATCATGTGCCACATGCACGTAGGGCATCAGCAGATTGTAACTGCCGATGCGGGTGAAACTGCCGCCAAATCCTGTGCCACGGTGCAGCGTCACGCCTTCGCGGATGATGTTGTCAGAGCCAATCTCCAGCCAGGTTTCCTCCCCGGTGAATTTCTTGTCAGCTGGCTCCTCGCCGATGGATGCAAACTGGAATATGCGGTTCCTGGCACCAATACGTGTGTTGGCGCGTATGACGACATGCGAAGCAATCTGCGTGCCTTCACCTATCTCGACGCCAGGGCCGATGATGGACCACGGCCCCACCGTAACATCTGCTGCCAGACGCGCACTGGGGTCGATTATCGCGCGTGAATCAATCAATTTGGTTTTTCCTTTCTGCGCACATGATGATTGCGGTGCCCACCGTCTCGCTCCCCACAAAGGCACGACAATTGAACTTGTAGATGCCACGCTTGCTGGTGACGATTTCCGCTTCCAGCATCAGCTGGTCCCCCGGCACCACCGGGCGCTTCAGCCGTACTTCATCGGCACCGACAAAATAGTACAGATAGCCATCCTTCGGCTTCTTTTCCTGACTTTTGAAACCCAGAACGCCAGCAGCCTGAGCCAGCGCCTCTATGATCAGCACGCCGGGCATGATGGGTTTTCCCGGGAAGTGCCCCTCGAAGAACTCTTCATTCACGGTGACATTCTTGTAGGCAAGGATGCGCTTGCCGAGCTCGATCTCCAGCACACGGTCAACCAGCAGAAACGGGTAGCGCTGCGGCAGGTATTCCTTGATTTCTTCCACGTTCATCATTGTGTTTTTTTCCTGAAACAGGTGTTCTTGAGCGGATGACTTCTTCAGACGGAGTCGCCCGGGGCAGCTAGTCTGCCCTGTGCCAGTTTTTCCAGTTCACGCAGACGTTTGGCCATGTCGTCAAGCTGGCGAAACCGCACGATGTTGCGCTTCCATTCCTTAGATTCCAGAAGTCCCGTTCCAGACGAGTAGATGCCCGCTTCGCTGATCGACTGGCTGACAAGCGACATGGCGCTGATCATGACCTTGTCCGCGATCTGCAGGTGCCCGATAACACCTACTCCACCACCGATGGTGCAGTAACGGCCGATGCTCGTGCTGCCTGCAATGGCACTGCAGCCGCAGATGATGGTGTGCTCCCCGATAATGCAGTTGTGTGCGATCTGCACTTGATTGTCGATCTTTACTCCGTGCGCAATGATCGTGTCATCCAGAGCACCGCGATCCACCGTGGTGCCCGCACCGATCTCCACATCATCGCCGATCTTCACCCCACCGAGTTGCGCAATCTTGACCGAACGCCTTCCGTCGAACGCAAACCCGAAACCATCGGCTCCGATCACCACCGATGAATGCAACACCACGCGATTGCCGATCGCGACACCCTGGTAGATGGTGACATTGGGGTACAGGATGCAGTGTTCACCCAGTGTGGAATCGGCACCGATATAGCTTCCCGCCCCAATCACGCTACCAGTCCCTATCCTGACACCCGACTCGATCACCACATGGGCTGCGATGCTGACTTCGGCAGCGAGATGCACGTCAGACGCGATGATAGCCGTGGGATGAATGCCGGACGCAGGCCTGCGTGCGGCAGCGAAAAGCTGCGACGCACGAGCATAGGTCACGTAAGGAGTGCTGGAAATCAATTGTGCTGCCTGGCAGGCACTCGCGTGCTCCGCCTCGACTATTACAGCCGAGGCGCGGCATTGACCGAGATGAGACGAGTAACGAGGATTGCTGAGAAAGCTCAGTTGACCAGGCACCGCACTCTTGAGTGTGGCAAGACCAGTGATGAGAATCGAAGGATCACCAACGAGACGAACCTCCAGCAGATCCGCCAGCTCACCAAGTGTATGGACAGTGGAAGTGCTCACCTGGTGAGACCCTCTCTGCGCCAGATATTACTGGGAGAGCTCGTTCAGTTTGGCAGTCACTTTCGCCGTGATGTCATAGGCATTGTCGAAGAATGCTACGCTTTCTGCATTGAGCACAATGTTGTAGCCGCCTTCCTGTACCACCGCCTGAATTGCATTGCCCAGGTTCTCGCGCATGCTCTCGATGAAAGTCTGGTTGCGCTCCTGCAGGGCGGCTTGAACCCTCTCTGCGATCATCTGCAGCTGCACCTGCTTTTCCTGAGCTTCGGAAGTGACCCGGCGCTTTTCGGCATCGCTCATGATGGATTCATCACGCTGGGCACGCTCGGCAAGCGCAGTGAGTTCGCTGTTGAGTTGATCCGCGCGAGTCTGATCGTCGCGGAACTCTTCTTGAATCGCAGACTGCAACTCCTGCGCGGCCTGCGAATTGAAAAGTGCCTGTTCCAGATTGACCACACCCACTACCGGCTGCTGCGCAAACGCGCTGCCCGCCACCAGAATGGAGCCTGCCACTGCGAGTGCCTTGATAAAGTTTTTCACGTTGTTTATCTCCGAATGACTTGATTGGCTGACGTCTGCCGTTGCCTAGTTCTTGTTCTGCCGGTGCTGTCAGAAGCCGGCGCCGATCGTAAAATCGAAATTCTTTTCATCGTCAAATTCATCCTTGGTGAATGGCTTGGCGACGTAAAAAGTTAGCGGACCAAACGGTGACAGATAGGTCACGCTGAGACCCATTGAATAGCGCAGCTGTCCGACATCGAATTCGCTGCAATTGTTGCTAAGGCTTTGCCTGGGCGAGCAATTGGAAGAGAAAACGTTGCCGACGTCAACGAACAAGGAAGAACGCACCCTGCTGCGATCCGTGACAAAGGGAATCGGGAAGAGTAATTCTACACTACCAGTAGTCAATATATTACCCCCAAATGCGTCCAGTCTCTGGTTCAGGGCAACGTCCTCGACCGCCAGTTGCACCTGCGGAACGCCGTTTGCATCGACCAGTTGCCTGCCATCTGCATCGAGCACTGGTATGGTCTGATAACCGAAGATGTTCGGATCGATCTCCGCGATACCCAGGGCGTCGCGAATGATATTGCCATTCTCGTCACGCTTGAGCGTGGCATTGCCGATCTGATAGCGCCGAGGATCCGTACTGCGTGGCCCGAGGCTGTTCTCGTCAAAGCCTCGCACCACCCCATTCTGCGCAAGACCACCGGCGAAGAAATTGTTGAAGAACGGCAGCCCTTGCGTCTTGCCAAAGCCATCGCCGTAGCCAAGATTGGCACGCAGGGCGAGAACGAAATCCCCCCACAATGGCTGATAGAACTGGCCGGCATAATTGAGCTTGTAATACTCCAGATCGCTGCCCGGCGTCGTCAGTTCAAGAGACAGTTGCTGGAAGGTGCCGTCGGTCGGCAATTGTCCGCGGTTCAGCGTGCTGCGCAGCCAGTTCGTGGAGAACGAGAAATTATCGAATACAGTGCCCTGCCTGTCGATGAAGCCAGGCTCCGGATTCAGATTGAGATACTCTTTCGGCAGATTGGCTATCAGCCCGGTGACCCCATCCACGACTGGGCCATCGAAAGGATTCGGATTGGCCGGGTTCACGATGAAGAGATCGACGCCATCAAACAGCTTGGGACTCGATTCGATTTCCTGTACCGACAGCCCTCCGGAACTCAGCTCGGTGTGGGTATAGCCAACATTGAAACCGATCTGCTGGATCTCGCTGATAGGATAGGCAAAGTTGAACGAGCCACCATAGGACTTGGTGGAAAAGCTGGCGATATTGAAGGGCGAATCCTGTTCCTGCAGGAACAGATTGAATCCCCGGCTTACCCCATCGGCGGTGAAGTAGGGGTCCAGGTAGCTGAAATTCAGACTCTTCTGGAAGGTACTCTTGTTCACACCGATGCCAACCGTGCGCCCGGTGCCAAGAAAATTCTGCGCCTGCAGGGATGAGCTGATGAAGAAGTCACCGCCGCCACCCGAGCCAACACTGAAGGAAATATTGCTGAAGTTCTGCTCTTCGACGGTGTACTGCACATCAATCTGATCGTCGGACCCGGGCAACTCGATGGTTTCCACTTCCACCGTGGAAAAGTATCCCAGCCGCTCAAGTCTCACCTTTGACAGTTCGATCAACTGACTGGAGGCCGGCGCACTTTCCAGTTGCCGCATCTCGCGCCGCAGCACGTCGTCTGCCGTGGCTGTATTGCCAATGAAATTCACGCGATTCACATACGTGCGATTGCCTGGCTCCACGAAGAAGGTGACGTCCACCGTCTGATCTTCCTCATTGATCTGCGGCTCCCCGTTGACCTCGGCAAAGGCATAGCCAAAATTGCCGAGCACCTGTGTCATGTATTCCTCGGTCGCCGTGACCAGGGCCTGCGAAAAAGTCTGGCCAGGCGCCACCACGGTATAGGCGCGCAGAATGGCTTCCGCGTTCACAAGATCACCCGCTAGGTTCACCTCATTGACGACATATTTCTCACCCTCGGTGACATTGATGGTGATGTAGATCTGCTCGTTGTCAGGAGTGATGGAAACGGGCGTGGAATCGACGCTGAAGCGCACGTAACCGTTGTCCATGTAATGCGAAGTAAGCCGTTCCAGATCCCCCGTGAACTGCTCGCGCGAGTAACGATTGCGGCGGCTGAACGGGTTATACCAAGGCTTCTTGCCTAATTCGAACAGCGCGAGCAATTCCTCATCGTCAAAGGCATTGTTGCCGACGATGTTGATGTACTGAATGCGGCTCTCCTCGCCTTCGTTGATCGTCATGTTGATGGCGACACGGTTGCGAGGCTGTTCCTCGACCTCGATATCCACCGTGGTGCCGTAGCGACCTCGGCCGGAATAAACTTCCTGTATGCCCTGACGAATGGCTTCCAGGGTGGCACGGGTAAAGATACCCCCTTCACTGATCTCCGCAGTGGCCATGTTTTCCAGGATGTCATCAGTCTTGAGTACGCGGTTGCCAGTGATGTTGATCTCACTGACAGAGGGGCGTTCGAGAACGGAGATGAACAGTACGTTGCCCTCTCGGGCCACCTCGACTTCCTCGAAGTATTCTGACTCGGAGATAGCTCGGATGATCTCGGCAGGCACCTGCTCACTGACCTCGTCGCCAATGCCTACGGGCAGTAGACCGAACACGACTCCAGAGGAAATGCGCTGCAGACCGTCGATCTGAATGTCTTCGATCACGAAGCTTTGCCCGTAGGCACTGGTGGCCGTAATGGAGGACAACACCAGGGTACTGAGTAACTTTCTTGTCATGAATATTGTTTCAAAAAGGAAAGAGAGTAATGCGCAGGATCCCCGGTGTCACAAGAGACGACTGACATCGTTGTATATGGCCAGCACCATGACGCCCGAGATGAGCAGGAGACCCAGTTGCAGACCCATGGCCTGAATGCGCTCCGGCACTGGTCTGCGTATGACGGCTTCCACGGTGTAGTAAAGCAGGTGACCTCCGTCCAGCACCGGAATTGGCAGCAGGTTCAGCACGCCAAGACTGATGCTCAAGACGGCGAGGAAACCCAGATACACCTCTAGACCATAAGTGGCTGTGTCTCCGGCGACCTGGGCTATCGTGATAGGACCACTGATGTTCTTGACTGAAATAAGCCCCAGCAGCATCTTTTTCATGGAGTCGAGCACGAACACCGATTTGTCCCAGGTTTCCTGCACCGCGGGTATCAACGCAGTGAACACGTTGTAGTTCACTTCACGAATGCGCTCCGGGGGCAGACTGGCATACAGATCGAACTCCTGTACAAAGGCTCCGATGCTGCCCATGCTGCTGCCATCCTCGGCGGTAACCCGATCCGGCACCACTGTCAGGGCCACCTGGTCACTGCCCCGTTGAACAAGCACCTCGAGCGGGTGATCCGGGCTCGCGCGCACCAGTTGCACCCACTGTACCCAGCCGGTGACGGGCTGGCCGACGGCCTCAAGAATCCTGTCACCCGGCACGAGACCGTCACGCGCGGCAGCACCGCCCTCGACCAAACCTTCGATCACAGCAGGAATCTCGTATTGAACGAGACCGAGCGACCCTAACGGGTTCGGCTCGGCGGTATCGGATTGCCAGTTCAGCAGCGCGACTCTGAACTCCCTCGCGGCAGTTTCGCCGGCAGGGATGGCCTGAATCTGCAGAGTGCCGCTTTCGCCCAGACGCTCGAGCAACTGCATCGTCACCTGTTGCCAGAGGGTCGTTGGCACCCCATCGATGGCTGTAATTTCATCGCCGGCACGCAGCCCCGCATCCCATGCCGGCGAGCCTGCGCTGACAGTGGCGATCACGGGAGCGGTGCCGCTCAGGCCGTAG
>Ga0255210_1000299_pt1 | contig 19644 bp, 20 predicted proteins | sample Miss_Yuk_RepA_8d_FD_188422 | JGI IMG/M metagenome (GOLD analysis project Ga0255210, IMG submission 188422) | Freshwater microbial communities from Mississippi River, Louisiana, United States - Miss_Yuk_RepA_8d | ecosystem: Environmental > Aquatic > Freshwater > River | place: USA: Louisiana...
TAATTGAAATCAACAGAACAAGAATAACAATGTCCGGATCATATGATTTAGACAACGCCATAGATGCTATTAATAATGAAACTACAGAACATAAAATAACCGCAGATAAAGTACCTGCACCAACAAATATTACTAGCAACATTTCAATAATAGGTAGTTCATATGGTGTTATAGCAGGATATGCTCCGTTTAGTGCTAGCATTAACGGCGTCACTGTTAATTTTACCACTACAGCACAGGGATCAATTACTTTTAGTGATCCCACAGTGGCTAATGTAGATGACATGGTGGTGGATATCAATGCTGCCAACATTCCTAATATTGTAGCCAGCGTTGACTCCGATGGTGACTTGGTTATCACAAACCAAGTAGGTGGTGAAATTGCTTTACTTAATATTACCAATGATACTAATGGCAATGGATTCGCTGGGCCCAATGGTTTGGCCAGTGTAGACTTTTATGCGGCACCAAACACCGGTGTAAACAGTGTGCTACGACTAACCAGAGCTGATGGTGGTCCAATGACACTGCGTGACTATCAGGGCTCCTTTTTTCAAGACTCAGGTGTAATGAGTGGACAAAATGGACAATATGCCTTGGGTTTACAAATAGAACAGGGTCTACGAAGCAGCACAACCACTGTAGTTCCAACCATTGCTTCTAGAGACGGGTTATACCCTTTGATTGGTGATCAAGCATATGTATTGGATGATGGCAACGGTGAATGGGCATTGTTTGTTTGGGATGGATCTAATTGGATTAGTGTGTCTACAGAACGCAGTAATGCCAATGACGCAAGAACTGTAGTTACAACATTTGATGAAGTCGCTCTTGGAACGTCGATTACAACAGAACAAAGTTTAGGATATGTAACAGCAGATAGAACTATTACAGAAGTTGTTGTATTAGTAACTGACGCTTTCCCAGCAGGAACAACTATAAAGGTAGGGACCAGTGCCAATCCTGATTTGTTGTTTGCTCAACAGGATGCTAGATTATATGAAACAGGTAGCTATTCTACAGATCCAGAATATAGGACAAGTGGCTATCAAGAAATAATCGCAACGTTATCACGTATCACGATGGGTTCCGGAGAAGTAACCGTTATAATTAATTACAGTTAAGGACAATAAAAATGCCAAAGTTAGATGAAGATGATTTTGTAGATCCAGGCAACTTGCCTAGCATTAATCAAAGTAAAATGCCTCCACCAATGGGATCACCAATGGGATCACCAATGGGATCACCAATGGGATCACCAATGGGATCACCAATGGGAAGCAATATGATGGGTAATATGGGAGGAGGAATGATGGCAGGTCAAATGCAACAGCCAATGGCTAATAGCACAGCAGCAGGAGATAACGCTGCTCAAAATGCCGAGATTCTAGTTAAAAATACAAACGAAGACTTCATTAATAAAAAATGGCGCCCTATGATGGGTTGGACTTATATGGCTACTTGTATATTTGATTTTATTCTTGCTCCTATACTTTGGGCAGTGGTTCAGTTCTGGGAAACTGAAGCAGCCAACGATGCCTTTCGTCAATGGCAACCTTTGACTCTACAAGGTGCTGGCTTGTATCATATGGCTATGGGAGCCGTTCTTGGTATTGCAGCATACGGTCGTACCAAGGAAAAGATAGAAAGTAAGCAGTAAGTAAACATATGGTAACTGACGAATTTGACTATTACTTTCGATTATGTATGGGAAGAACTATAGACAGCAAAGAGGCCAGATTATACCTCTTTGCGGTCAATGACCATGCTGACGTCGAAGCTGATACCGACGATGTGGTAATGGTTTACCACATTGATGACGATACTGGAACACACTGCTATGACGTCAGACTTGCTAAAAATATTACTGCTGATCAAGGCGACGAAATACTACATGGTTTGCAAGAAATTTTTCCATTAGATGATTTTGAATGTGAAAGCAGTATGGATACGGTAGAAGAACAAGAATATTTGAATTCTGCTGTAATGGAACAATTGACCAAAAAACTAACCGTGATTTAATTGACAAAGTCTAAGGAATAGTGTATACTGCTATTACTATGACTAAACGTATCGGTTTTGCTTGCAAATGGATTGATCTGTTAGATCAGGTCAATGGTATCAAACCAAACAGTGCTGCCTGTAAATACAATACCGGCACAACTACTATTACCTGGTTAAATAAACAAAAGCGAGAAGTTGCAGAGCAAAGGCTCTGGGACCTAATGGTTAAAAATATTGCTGCTGTTTATGCACTAGTGGAACGAGTAGGGGGATTGGATGAAAATCTTAAAATGGTTCGTCTTAGCAGTGATATTTTACCTGCTTATACTGAGCCTTCCTGGAGTTATTTCTGGCGTAGGAGCGATGTTATTAATTATTGTCAACGCCATTTTATGGATGTTGGCAATCTTGCTCGCAGGCTTGATGTACGTCTTAGCTTTCATCCTGGTCAGTTTTGTGTTCTTGCTAGTGCCGATGCTGATATTGTTAGTCGTTCGATAGAGGAGTTTGAATATCATGTTGACATGGCCCGTTGGATGGGATACGGTAAGGAATTTCAAGACTTTAAAATCAATGTCCACATCGCGGGTAGAGCCGGTCCCCAAGGTATTCGAGCAGCACTTAAAAGACTCACTCCAGAAGCAAGAAACACAATTACCATTGAAAACGAGGAAATAAGTTATGGACTCACTGATTGCCTTCAACTTAGTGATGTTGTTCCTATTGTGCTTGACATTCATCATCATTGGATTCGTGAAGGCCAATATATCCAAGCCACTGATGACTGTGTCAAAAGGGTTATTGATAGTTGGCGTGGTTGCAGGCCTGTCATCCATTATTCTATCAGTAGAGAAGATGTCTTGGTTGACCACTGCACTCGTACACTTCCCGATCATAAGGTTCTCTTAGAATCAGGGCATAAGAAACAAAAGTTGCGAGCACACAGCGACTTTTACTGGAACACATCAGTTAACGAATGGGCCCTTAGTCATTGGGACTGGGCCGATATTATGTGCGAAAGCAAGGGTAAGAATTTAGCAAGTAAGGAGTTATATGCCCAATCTATCAATGTTTAATCTTGATTTCATACCTAGACCTTCTAAAGTTAGGCTTACACCAGAAAACATTGTATCAACTATATTACAGGATGCTGATCACAGCGGTCCATGGATTGCTGGTGGCATGGGTAGACAGTTGGTTCTAGGAGAATATGACTTCAACGACATCGATGTATGGTTCAGCAGTTATAGTCAATTGAATGTAGCTAGGCAAAGACTAATTGAAACTTTTGGCAGCAATGCTTATATCACGTTTAAAAGTGATAATGCTGAAACTTTCCAAGTGGGAGAATACAAAGTTCAATTAATCACTAAAACTTTTTTTAAAGACCTTGACAGTTTGTTCGAACACTTTGATTTTACCTGTTGCCAAGTTGGTGTGGATAAAAACATGACAGTCTATGGTCCGGGTATCGATGACGCAAAAAATTATGTATTAAAAGTTAACAAACTGAACAGTGATAAATTCCTAGCCAGATATGGCAAATATATTGGTTATGGTTATCGCATGGACCCCCAGGATTTACTTGACACGATAGAAAACTATAAGGACTTAGTATATGAATTTGATGGTAGCACCTTCGATTATTGATTATAAACATGCTCATTTAATAAGCAGACTCAGTGACAATCCTGTCAAAGTCGTTGACGATGCTTATATGTGGCATGGGTATGCAGTTGATAGAGTTACTGCTGTGATTTGTCTGCTAAAAATTTACAGCCAATTGCCAGTCAATGACAAAATGAAACTGCGAATGTATAAAAACTATATGGAACGTTGGCAGTCGAATCGCTACGCTGTATTGTATAACGACAGTGACGAAAAGGATCCCATTGCCCTATCCAGTATGTGGTTTTACAGACTTTGTAGGAAAATAAAAGGTAATATACAGGAACGCTCTGCTGAGGATATTAAAAACATATTGGTCTTATTACATAACTAAATCGGTAAAATTGACATTAAAATAGTCTTTAATTATGTTGCACCGCAACATAAATATCTGTATAATAAACTTTTAAGGAGAAACTTATGTATACATTAGATTACACAATCGACACAATCCAGGGAATGAAAAAACAGTTTGCTACAAATTTTGTCAGCAACGAAGTCCTACGTGACACTATGTTAAACATGATTGCTGCTGAAACAGCATTTGCCAAGCAAATGGTCAAAGGCACTGAAGAAGTTATTGCTTTAGCCAAAGATCAGTTTAACTATTTCCCAACAAAGAAATAATATAATATAATTTCTTTAACTATAACCCTTGCTAAATACAATATTAGTAGGGGTTTTTCATTATGCGATTTGAAGAAATAGATCACATGCCCGCAGTGGGCGACATAGTAGAGATAGAAGTCGGAGATCAAATAGTCGAAGCAGTTATTCGACAGATTAACGGCGACACTTACGTCTGTGAAACTAGAAATCAAGAAGCAGTTCCATTATTAGAAAGTATTCCTAAAATGGAAAAGAAACCAATTCCAGGTATGCATAAACTAAGCGGAGACATGTATGTGGATCTTTACAAGTTTGGCAAAGATGTTGCTGGTGCAGATGGCAAAGGCAACGGCGATAAAAGTGATCAAGAGGTTGGCCATAGCCCGTTTGCGTATGCTTATACAGATGCGGAAAAGAAAATGATCAAGCAGGCTGATCCCAAGGCCAAGGACATATCAGGTCCAAAAAGTGAGGAACCCACAGATAAAGATATCAATGAAGCAGAATATCAAGGTCGCAAAGTCCCATTGGGCAAACGTATGCAGGGTGATGTTAAAAAATTTAAGGTCTATGTAAAAGATCCCAGTACCGGTAATGTTAAAAAGGTAAATTTTGGTGATCCTAATATGCGTATTAAAAAAAGCAATCCTGCACGTCGTCGAAGTTTTAGAGCAAGGCACAACTGCGACAATCCAGGTCCAAGAACAAAAGCTCGTTATTGGAGTTGTAGAGCATGGTAGTTAAATAGACATAGTCAACAGGATTACTACTATGAAAAAACTTTTAACAATAATATTATTAACGATTAGTTCTTCAGTATTTGCACAAAAACAACCAGCAATGAACTGCTATGATTGGAAAATCAATCGTGTAGTAGATGGTGATACCGTTGAAGTCGCTACACCTTGGACACCTGATCCATTGCCAAAGAAAATGAGTATCAGAGTATTTGGTGTTGATACTCCTGAAAAAGGATTCCGTGCCAAATGCCCTAGCGAAGATCAGCGTGGACAGGCCGCCAGTGCCTTTACTAAAAAAGCAATAACAGATAGTAAAACAGCTCGTGTCTGCATCATGGACTGGGACAAATATGGCGGTCGTATGTTGGGTGATGTTATATTAGACAATAATACTAGTCTGCGTGGACTACTGATACAAAATGGTTTTGCCAGAGAGTATTTCGGAGAAGCTAAACAAAGCTGGTGTAACTAACATGCCCTATGATGTAACAATTAAAGGTTGGATGTTTGAAGAAGAACTTCAGATTGTTGAAAATTTAGCCAAAGAAGTTCCAAAAAATGGAGTAATTGTAGAAGTTGGCAGCTTATTTGGTAGAAGTGCGATCTGCTGGGCAATGTCTGCTGATCCAACTGCCACTGTCTATTGCTATGATCCATTTTACACCGCTATTCAAGATCAAGAAGGCAATTACTTAGATAGTTGGCAAGTATTTCAAGAAAACACATCAAAATTTAATAACATTGTTCCTGTGCGTGGACATTGCCCACAAGAAACACAGTATGTTGACTCTAGACTAATTGATGTATTTTTCATTGACGCTTTGCATAAAAATCCAACAGACTGGGATATTATTGAACACTTTTTGCCCTACATCAAACCAGGGGGTATTATAGCAGGCCATGACTATTCATATCCTCCGGAAATTCTTTTTCCCGATGTCAACGACAATGTAGCTCGACTAGAGGAAATGAACAACAACAAAGCCGTGTTAAACTACACTCTTTGGTATTTGAGGAAACTATAACATGCCCTGGTATATACACTTTTATCACGCAGCATGGTTAATACTAGTCGTGCAAATAGGGCTATGCTTTGGTTGGGGTTACGCTCTAGCGGTGCTTGGTTCAATAGTATTCCTAGCTTTACGATACGCATAACACATTCGTTTGATTCAGGTAAATATAATAATAATCTGAATTCACGATGCGATGAAAATACAACAACTTTTTGAAACAGTAGACGGCAAGAACCTACACTTAGAACACCTCGATGATGAGATCTGGAATCGAGGTTATCAAGGTGCAGTGGAAGCCATTGCCTACATAGAAGGTGCTGCTGGCCTATTGGCAGGCACTACCAACGAAGCCTATTTTGCCACTAAAAAATGGGATGGCAGTCCTGCACTGTTCTGTGGCAATGATCCCGAAACTGGCGAATTTGTTATGGGTGACAAAGGCATATTTGCCAAGACCAAAGATGCTAGAATAACCAAGACAGCTGACATCAATCGTATTAAACCTGATAAGCGAGTTGGCGGAGAAGTAAAAAACTACGCACCTTTACGAGCCAAACTTAAAATGGCTTTTAACTACTTGCGTCACTTAGACTATGGCGGCAAAATATTACAAGGTGACTTGCTATGGACACAGGGTGATGGTGACAGTGGCTTTAAAATGATTGATGGCATAAACTACTGGACATTTACTCCTAACTTACTGACCTATGCTGTTCCCGCAGACACAGCACTGGCACAGCGTATGAGCAAGGCCAAGGTAGGCATAGTATTTCATACTACCTACGAAGGCGGTCCTACACTGCAAGACATGACAGCACGATTTGGAGCAGATGTGTCAGGACTAGCACATCCGCAGGTATATGTTCGTGATGCTGCTATTAAAGATGTCAGTGGCAGTGTAACACTGACACGTAAAGAAATGATGTACCTAGAAACAGAAATAGCAGACCTACACAGTCTACTACTGGGTATTGGACCCAAAACATTCAAGTGGCTGGAAGGCACAGTGCCAGGACATGACCTAACTGTGCTAATCAAAGCAGACATAAATCAAATGATTAGAAGCGGTCGGTTTGATGTGCCCGAAGCCTATGCCATGCAGTTTATACATAGAATAGAACAGAGACTGGATGATGACATTGCCAAGTTAAAAACACAAAAAGGCCAGGAAAAGAAAACACAGGCTAAAAATCAAGCACTACAATTTCTAAGACAAAATGAAGAAAACATTGAATTCTTATATATGTTTTTCTTAAAGATACAGGCAGTAAAAAATGTATTACAACGACACTATGCTAAGATTAGACAGATAGATACTTTTATCGCTAGACCCGATGGCAGCTTCGATGTCAAGCCCGAAGAAGGTGTAGTTATTGTTGATCACTTAGGCAAAGGCGGCAAGGAAGCTGTTAAGATAGTGGATCGACTGGACTTTAGTAGAGAAAACTTTAACAAGGCCTTAAACAGATGAGAATACATGAAATCCTAACCGAAGAACAACTCAATGAAATTAATTGGAAAAAGTGGGCAGCTACAGGCGCAATGGCTGGTGCCGCAGCTCTGGGTGCTATGAATCCAGCACAGGCTAGAATCAGCATTGGTCCAGACGGACAGCCAACCAATGCCTTGTATAAAGGTATGCATCAAAAAGGAGCAGAACAAAGTGCTGAACGTCCTGGTGGTAGTATAGAAAGAACCCCTAATGTCAATGTAAATAGACAAGACCAAACCATAGAATACAATGGCAAAACTTATAATATGGTTAAAATAAGTAAAGATGGTCCACAACCAAGAATAGCAAGATTTGATGCTAAAATAACTGTGCCATTGGCTTCATTAGGATTTAGAAGCATAGGGGTAGCACCTGCAACTTTAGTAGGTGATACTGCCTACGTATATTTGCCATGAAATTATTAGAACTCAAGCAGCCCAGCATTATTGTAGTCTACGGTGGAGGCTTTCAGCCTTTTCATGAAGGACACATGAGCAGCTATCGCGAAGCCAAGGCAACATTTCCTGGTGCTAATTTTTATGTAGCAGCCAGTAATGTTACCACTGAGCGTCCTTTTGAGTTCGCAGAAAAACAATTTCTAGCCAAGCAGGCTGGAGTTAAAGATCATTTCGTACAGGTAGGCACTACCAGTTATGTCAACGATAAAGGTCGCAAGGTCACTAGCACGCCACTTAATCCCTTAGAAATATTAAATAACTTTGACAAAGATCGTGACATCTTAGTTATTGTTCGCAGTGAGCGTGACCCAATGAAGACCACAGACACAAGTTATTATCAGCCCTGGCATGGCGTGAAATCAGCTGAACCTTTCAGCAAGCATGCCTACATCTACGTTACTCGCAAACATGACTTTACAATAGCCGGTGAGCCTGTGTACAGTGGCAGTCAGGTTAGACAGTTATACAGTCAAGCAGATGACGCTACTAAGTTACAAATATTAAAAGACCTATATCCACATGCTACCAGCTTGCCCAAAATTAAACAGATATTTGACACAAGACTAGGTGGAGTAAAAGAAAGCGTTCAGTTAGATGAATACCTACGCAAAATACACAAGCGTTGGGCTATAGTAAGCAAGCGAGAAGGTCGTCCATTGGTATACTTTAAAGGTGAAGGCAAGCCCAGTCCAGAGTGGGTAGAACGCCAGGAACGTAGAATTAAAAGGCATAGCAAAAAACGATGAAATACCGTGAAATATTAGAAGGACTACTATTAGAAATCGACATGAGTCCCAGCTATCTCAAAGCTGAAGCACAAACTATCGACGCTCGTGCGGGCATGGAATTTGAAATGATTGTGCCCGATGTCAGTGGCGGCGACGACGATGATGATGAAGATTATAGAGATGATGAAAGAGCCCGCAGCTGGAGTGATGTAGAAACCTTTTTCGAAGATGACAATGACCTTAGATCTTTAAATCGTGCCTATCAGGCCTTGTGGAACGAGTATGAAAACGACAGTGATGCTTGGAGTCATTTACTTGATGATGCTTGGGACGAGAACGGTGAAGATCTAGTTAGACAGGAAATCGAAAGCGACCTCGAAGATGAATTATATGATGAAGCCAGAGAGCTAAAGAAACAAGGCGATCAACGAGAGCTTGACCTAATATACAGCGATCTCTTAGATGACAGAGTATCTGAAAGTATGAATAACCAAGATGAATACTACGAAAGGGCGCGAGATGAAAGTAACGGAGACGTCAACATAGCAGACGGTTTTGATGACTGGATTTCTAGGGTATATGGTAATATGAGTGACGTTCATTCATGGTTGATGAACGAAGGTGAGGATTTGACTTGGCCCGGTAGTGATAGTGGCGATGGATCAGGTGATTCAATCGCTGATGTGGCCTTGGACTTTATGAAGGCTTTAAACTATGACACTGTGGCCTACAGTGACAGTTATCATGGCCAATATAGTAAATGGGATTCCGGCACGGGGCAGTGGAGAAGCGTTGGTAGTTCCAAACCAACAGACTGTTTTACTGTGGAGCCCGATGGCAGTTTAAATCCCAATAACTCCAAGTCCGAACGTGGACTAGAATTTGTAGCACCGCCCATGCCCCTGGATCAAACACTCAGCGACCTACAAAAAGTTAAAGCGTGGGCTGACAGTCGTGGCTGTTATACCAGCAAAAAAAATCGAACTGGACTTCATATCAACGTCAGTGTGCCCAACGTTGGTGAGAAAAATGAAAATATTGACTACGTTAAACTGGCACTGTTATTAGGTGACAAGTATGTACTAGAAGAATTTGAGCGTTTGGGTGAGACCTACGCTGCCAGTGCCTTAGACTTAGTGGCAATACAGATAAAAAGCAAACCCGCTGCTGTCAATGACCTTTTAGCCAAGATGAAAGAAGGCATGAGTAAAATAGCCAAGCATAGCATACAGTCGTCGGAAGCAAGAAGCGTCAACAAGTATACCAGTATACATCCTAAAACAGGCTATATAGAATTTCGCAGTCCTGGTGGCGACTGGCTAGATGCCAATTTTGACAAAATTGAAAACACACTGATGCGTTTTGTTGTAGCACTTGATGCCAGTATTGATGAAAGCAAGCACGCTGAAGAATATGCTAAGAAGTTATACAAATTTATAGATCCAAAAAATCAGAAAATGGATGACGACACTGTGGCTAAATTTGTACAATACAGCACTAAAGGTTATTCTGGTATCACTGGTGCAGGTCTAAGCAAAGCAGTTCGTGATGACCTCATGCTACAGGCCAAACAGTATCGTGCTAAAAATCCTGCCACTCAGGGAGAAATGGACGAATATAAACAACGTGCCGAAAAATATTATGAGAATAACCCCATACCACCAAACATGACTAAGGAAGAAGCCGTTGAAGAAAGAACTCAGTTAGAATCTATACTGGATGTTTACAATCGTGTGATGCTGCCTAAATACGCACTTAAATCTGACATCAGGCAGTCACAGTTTAAACGAGCAGTAGCCAAAGGCAAGTTTCCCAAAGGCGTCAAGGCATGGTATGCGGTACACATGGCTGGCAAAGGTGCCAGAAATGGTTCTATATATCAGGTCGTGGCAGACAGTCCCGAAAATGCTTTAGAACTAGTAGCCAAGGAAACAAACTATCGCGACGTAGATCAGTTAAAGTATAACAATCCCAGTGTCGAAGTTGAACTCAAAGGTCCTTATAGTGCTCCAGTGTCCAAATCTAGTGAACCCAATTATGAAATATATAACAAGGTAACAGGCCTAGGCGTAGAAAAATTCTACGCCAAAGATGACGAAGCAGCAATAGAATTTTTAGATCAATACCGTGCCATGGGCCCACATCCTTTTAGTGTAGAACAGGCTCGTCAACGATTTGGTACTAGACGACTCAGTGCTGGTACACTGAGACCCAGTGAGCCAAGTCGACCTGCATGGATCCCTCCTGAGCCACCTGACACCAGCACAGGTGCTTTCAGTCAAGATGGATCATATGCGGTAATTAGTAGTAGCACTGCTTTACCACTGGGAAGATACAACACCGAACAGGAAGCCTTTGCGGCAGCACGAGAGTTTGCCAGTCAACGCGATGAGCGTGTTTTGGTACGCTATGGTCTTGGCACTACACCAGTGGAACCCAATGAACAACCGCGTAGACAAGACGGATCAATGACCGCACCTGAAAGTAATCCTGATGCTAATTATGCTATTATGAGATCCAGTGATAACGCTGTTATTGTATACTTTACTCGTAACACAAGAGCAGAAGCAGAACGATCATTCACTCAGTGGCTGGCGTCACAGGGTCTAGCAGGTGCTACCACACATCCATATTACCTTATTGCCATAAGGCCAAGGCGTGACGCTGAGAGTCGAGCCAATGACGTTGCCGTAGCTAATCAACCATCCGGTCGATGGACAGGTCGATGGAAGATTGTTTCACCTGAAGGACAAGTCATACACACATTTGGTGGCATCGGCAACGCACAGAGCGACGCCAATCGTTTTGCTATTGAATGGCTACGCCAAAACCCAAGACACATGCAATCAGGTGTCGAAGTTGTTCCGGAGATGGAATGAGATTATTAGAACTTAAAGAAAACGACAACGACCACAGAACAGCACTGAGGCAAACAGGCTTTTGGGGCAGACAGGGTGCTGGCTGTATTATCATGGCACAGGACACGGGTCGTTTTTGTATAGCACATCGCAGTGACGCAGTAGAGCAACCCAACACTTGGGGCACATGGGGCGGTGCTATAGACAGTGGTGAAGATCCTGCGGCAGCAGCACAGCGTGAAGTTAGAGAAGAAGCAGGATATCGCGGAGCCATGCGACTTATTCCCCTGTATATTTTTCGTCATCCTTCGGGCTTTACTTATCATAACTTTCTAGCCATTGTGGCAAAAGAATTTAAACCCAAAATAGACTGGGAAACACAGGGTTATGCTTGGGTAGAGTATGGACGTTGGCCTGCACCTTTACATCCAGGACTTAAGGCTGTTCTCAGTGATCCAGACAGTGCAGAAACCATGCGTCGTAACACACCACATCATCCACAGCGGGGTGAACACTATCCTAATATAGAAACTATAGGTTATGGTGATACAAGAAATAAACCACAACAGGCTAAAGAAAGCCTCACAGGATTAAACGAAGACGAGGACATTGCAGCCAGTGATTTTGGCGTTCATCAAGAACTAAGTCTACGGCACCATAAGATACCACAAAATACTCTATACCACTTACAGGATTACAGTGAAACCAGCACACAATTAAACAGTTATCTACATAAACATTATCGTAAACAGATAACAAATCCTAGAGCAAAACCTCATCAATATTATAAAGGCCAGTCTAAATCTCTTGACACAATGTTTAAACGTGTTTCGTTAAAGAAAAATCTAAAAGTCTATACTGGCATTCCTGAAAGCCCCGGTAGAATCTGGGAAAAATATCATGCTGATGTCACAAAGCCAGTGCGTGTTCATTTACCAGCGTACACCAGTACAACAACAAATTTTGACATAGCCTATGTAAGTTTTGCCCAAACCGACTATACTATCTATAATGACCATAAACCTCGAAATGTTGTTAAAGGGAATTTAAACCTTTATCCAAAAGGTGTGGTAAGTCAAGGTGTCAAGGAAGTCTTCGATGGACATCAAATATTACATATTACAGTGCCGGAGGGATACTCAGCAATAAGCATGACTGATATTAGTCATTACGGACATGATGAAGAAGAAATACTATTACCGCGGGGTTTAGATGTTGAGATAGACCCTAATCCCTATATTAAAACCACACTAGGAAGGCCCATTGTGATATGGTTTGCCAAGGTAGTAGGACATAACCCAGTGGTGATAAAATGAGACTTTACCAATTATACGAACAGACCTTGACGGAACGTATCAGCAGCACTGTGTTTCATTACACTCGTGTGACCACTGCTATAAAAATTGTGGAATCCGGAGAATTTGAACTCAGTCATACACTGGGTGCAAGTTGGGAAGCACAGTTCGCCCCAAAGGGGTATCCTTACTTTTTAAGCACTACAAGAACACGCCATGGTGGTTACCATGGATGGCTTGGGCAGGATGCTGTGCTATTTGAACTCAATGGTGATTTTTATAATCAACGCTATCCCGGTAAGGCTGTGGACTATTGGGGCAATCGCAACCCCACCAAAGATCATCACAAAGCACATGAAGCAGAAGATCGTATATTCAGCCGAGAACCTTCAATACCAGCAGCAATTAAAGTTATAGATTTGTATGTAGCAATAGACGCTGATGAAATGGCTCGTGCTCGTGGCCGCAGGCTTTTAATCAGTGCTAAAAAAGCTGGTATACCTGTAAACTTTTTTAACGACGAAACTGCTTGGCGTCAGCGTGATCTACGCAAACCAGGCAACATAGCCATGCTAAAAGGCAAGGATGACGCTAGGGGCTATGTCAGCAGACGAAAGGGTGGATACTTAAAACCCTGGATGGAACTTATACAGGCCAAGGAAAAAAGTCAACTCAGCAAAGACGCTGACCGTAAGCGTTATGACTTACAGTATACTTACGATCGACAGGGACTAGCCAAGAGCCTAGAAGTGGATCTAAGCAATGCTCGTAAGCCTGGTCCAGATCCTGATCGCAACAATGCTGTGAGAATAGTTAAATACATGCAGCAGAATAATTTGGCCACAGTAAAAGATTTAGTAGATTATTTGGCAGCAAAATGGAAAGGTAAACCCTAATATGCGTTATGAAGATTTTAACAAAAAACCTGACACTGATAAAAAGCAGCCGCAGGAACCCACTAAACCCAGTGATGCTGAACGCATGATCAAGCATACTAAAGATGCTCGCGACTATCTAAGCAAGCAGGTAAAAGAACAGTATACTGACATGGAAATCGCTGCCATGGAAGGTGGACAAGAAATACCTGAAAGAACAAACACGTATGTAAGTGCTCTTAGACAGGCTGTGGCCGAAGTCAATCTAAAAGAATTTGCACCCAACAGTAGCGAAGATGGTAGTGGTGACAGTAGAGATATTGATCCGCTACGTGAAAAAATATATTCCTTGCTGATGACGAAGTTGGCCAAGGCCAAAGGCGATCCACAGGATATCGCAATGGCTGCCATGGAAGTTGCTGATGATATCGCCAGTGAGTCAGAATTTGTAGATTTTACGCAACTACCAAAGTGGGTAAACATGGTATTGAATAAAGTTCAAGGTGTGGCAGAAGCCACCGGAGACAATAAGTTTGATGCCATGATGGGCAATATTAAAAAATCTGCCCCAGTTTCGGTTACAGGATATGTAGCGGTGGAATATGCCAGCGAAAACAAGTCAGACCGAATCAAAGGTGTGACCCTCAAAGGCAAACCCATGCCATCTTCCGTTGATGTAGATGACTTAGAGGGCGAAATAGAATTTCAACCAGACGAAATTGAACGACATCTTATAAAAATTGGTAGAGATAATGGATGGAGTATAATTGATCCTGGACATGGCAGAGGCTATTCTGAACTATTCTTTGATACCAATGCTAATTACACATCTGATAATCAGAGTATATTAGCAAAAAATATTGTCAATACAGTAAACGAAATCAACAAATTTTTCAGTGGCTTAAACAGCAGTTTACAATCCACTGGACTGCCAGGTTATAGGGTAGCAGTGTGGCAAGAGATATCATCATCAAATGGACAAAAAATTGGCGATATAAATCAAATCAAACAAATTGCCCTTACTAAAGTAGTTAACTCCCCCAATGATCCTGGAGAGCTAATTGGTCAAGCAATCTTACGAGAATTACCCGCGGTGGAACAAGATGAATATGATGATTTTACTCCTGAGGATTTTGCCTACGCTAGAAAAATTGCTAAAATCTATATTACCAAGGGCGAGCGTGCTGGACTAGAAGCTCAAATTTCTAATAGAAGGATGGACCATGTAAGTGATTTGATTGATGAATTACTCAGCCTGGCTGGAGCCCAAAAATATAGGACTCTAAAATTAGACGACTTAGACGAGCAAAGTATGGCGGAAGGCACTGAGTCACAATACATAGCCGCAAGATACATAGATGAGTTTGGCGACGGTGATCATTGGTATGTGAAAGGCACGCCAGACGTTATTAAAAAATTTGTGCTATTAGCCAACAGTTTAGAAGATGAAACAGTAAAAGGCACTGAGTATGAGCCAGGCAAAGGCATGATGGGTGGCATACATGCCGAATTAGGTAATGCTGCTGCTCCTCAATGGACCACAGTACCAGCCCGCAACTTAGAATCGATCAAGCCAATTGGTGACAAAGTTTTACAACGTCTTATGAGACCTAATCTAGCCGACGGGGCTCAAGAATTCATGAGCGAGTTATTGTGGGCCATGGAAGCAAAAGGTCTAGCATTGGTTCATGATGATAGCCAACCGGGTGTGGCGGAAGACATTTCCTCTACTAAAAAGAAAATATCAAAATACGAAGAACTTGCGTTGGCTGCGAATCGTGCCGGTGATGATGCAAAATGCAAACAATATCAACAAAAGATTCAAGTACTTAAACAAAAAATGTCTCAAGGTGTGGCGGAAGGCTATACCGGTCGTGAAACCAAAGACGGAACCTGGCGTGTGTTCAAGGATGGGCAAGCGGTGGCGGTGGCAGGACCATTCAACAGCAGAGATGAAGCACATGCCTGGATTAAAAAACACAAGCAAGGTGTGGCGGAAGCCAAATCATTGAAAAAGCGTGTGCGTGTGGTACAGGGTGAACACGCAGGCAAAACAGGTTGGATCCGTGAAATAAAACATGGTATACACAGTACTGCCCCCAAGAGATACTATGTTGACATCGACGGTGGCGGTCAAGCCGACAACTTGCCTGCCTCAGCATTGAGACTGTTGAAGAATCAATCAAACAGCCAGAAAGGTATGACGGAAAGCGATGATAAATGGTCAGTAGAATATAAAGGCAAAGATTACGAATGTTATGACCAGGATCATGCTATAAACAAAGCACGTAAATTCCTTGGTTATGATAGAGAAAAAAATGCTTGTATTATCAAGCACAATGGGAAACCTGTATATTCATGGAGACAGGGCGAAAAAATACAGCCTCTGTCAGAAGGAAATATGGCTGCGGGAGCAACAGGAAGAGGCAGTGCGAGTCGCTGATTTAGTATCTCAGCAAGAGTATTTAGAAGAAGATTGGCCTAAATGGTTTGCCACTGGGCTAGGTGCTGCTGCCATGGCCACAGGCTATGCTCATAAGCAAAGTTATGAAAAACCACGTCCAGCATATGATATACCGCCAGCACAAGTAGCACCAGCACAACGACCACAAACTGCACCTGCCAGCATACCACAACCTAAGCCTGCACCTGAAAAACCCACCGCTACAACAACAAAGAAGCGAACCGCAGTTGAACTAGAAAATCCCAAAGCCAACATGTTGGCAAAAATAGCTCAATCTGCCGGTATACATGGTATAGAACTGGCACAATTTTTAGCACAAATGGAACATGAAAGTTGGGACTTTAAAAAAATGAAAGAAGTTCCACAGGGCAAAGGTTATTTTAAAAAGTATGATCCAAAACATTCTCCCAAGACAGCACAAAAATTAGGCAATAAAGTTGCTGGAGATGGCGAACGTTTTAAAGGCCGCGGCTTTATACAACTTACTGGGCGAGACAACTATAAAATGGCCAGTCAAGCACTGGGTATAGACTTAATTAAAAATCCTGACTTGGCTGCAAGACCCGACGTTGCAGCAAAAATCGCAGTATGGTATTGGCTAACTAGAGTAAAACCATCTGTTATGGATTTTGCTGACACTGTGGCAGTGACCAAACGAATCAATCCTGCTCTTAAGGGCATTGAAGATCGGCACGAGAATTTCAAATATTACCTTAAATACATGCGATGAAAATATCCGATATATTATCAGAAGGTCAGCCTCCAATAAAAGATAGAATCATTGCCGCTATCAAACAAGACGGTGGTAATATCAATGACTACTTTATAAGATTCTCCGATGTTGACCAACTGGGGTTTAGTGGCAGGCAAACATTTGGTCGAACACCTGATGTCGATGATCCTAAATTTACTGTAGATTATATTGGAGCACTAAAGGGCAGAAGGGCATTATGGTTTTACCCTGCTAAGTTTTTACTTAACAGTAAAGACTTGTTTCGCACTGATTCTCCCTATGTGTTTATTGTAAAGTTAAAACCTGATGCTTGGCTACAGGTAGTTAAACGGGGAGACAAAAAAGTTGTAGATGCTCCTCAAGGAAAAGAAAGAGTAGGCATGATACGCATGAGTGACACACCTGCTGCTATATTTTTTAGGCCTGGATATCAACTTGTAAGTAAACTAGTAAATTATAAAGCCACACACAAACAACATGGCCGGGTCAAAGGTCCCGAAGCAGCACCTAAGTCGTTTTTACAAAGTATCAGAAACAAGTTTGGCAAAGCACAAGAATCAGAGGAACTAGGGCTAACTATAAATAGGTCATTACAAGAGTTAGGAACTACACAATATAAAATAACTGAACCAAAAGGCATGGTGAACTATGACAAAAATAAACAGCTCACCTACAAAGTATTCAAATTTCTAGTAGATAAGCAGGTTTATTTAATTGTATTTACTGTAAAAGATGGGACTATACCTGGCGTTAAGAAAACTGTTTCAACCTTAAATGTTGCTTTTGGTAGACAAGATCCCGAGGGTTGGAGTGACGATGATATTGACACTGACCTGACTGGCGACCATAAAAACCAATTTCAAATCTATTCTACAGTTGTCAAAGCTATACAAAAATTTATTACCAAATTAAATCCCAATGTGGAGCAGATCATAATAAAAGGTGACAATGAAAGACAACAAGTAATTTATAATAAATTTTTCAATTCACGTTATCTAGAAAGATATTTTCCAGGTTGGCAGATTAACCCAACAACTAAATCATTAGTACGATCCCAAGTCTCAGAAAACTTTGCTGACGGCAAAGTAAAAGGTCGTAGTCGTCCAGGGCGTGTAAAACGTGCTGGAGCAAGTTGTAATGGCAGTGTCACAGATCTTAGAGCACGAGCAAAAAAGTATGGTGGTGAAAAGGGTAAGATGTATCATTGGTGTGCTAATATGAAAAGCGGCCGCAATAAGTAAATGTCTAAAAATATTTTTATATTGTCCGAACGAAGGACCGGTAGCAACTATCTCTGCGATACATTTACATATTATGACAATGTTCGGGTAATGAATGAGTTATTTAATAGGCTTAATAAAGTTGAAAAATTTGACGATGTCTACGACAATGAACACGAAATGCTGTACAAATTTTTTAAAGTCTCCACATTTGATTCTCTTGTCAATGCTTTTTTATCTAATCCACAAAAAAGTTTAACCTTTCTGTCAGGTATTATACCCTGCTATAAACTAATTAAAATACAAGATGACCAACTAAAGGAGTTTAAGTTAAATTTTATTTTTGACGAGGAAGACTCCTTTTTCATAGTGCTTAAACGGCAGCAAAAAATATATCAATATGTAAGCGATATTATTTCAGAAAAAACAAAACAATGGCATTCAGTAGATACCAGTGACGTAACAATTACTGTTGACCGAAGAAATTTTGAACTATGGCTCGAAAGATCAAATAACTATTACAATGAAATCACATCTATTTTGCGCGACAGGAACATTGATTTTTTATCATTGACATATGAAAATGATATAGGACATAATGTTGACCGCTTGTTAGAGAAAATAGAAACGTGGGCTGTCAATAATGACCTGAACTTAATAAGAAAAGCAAACAATGACGGCTATATATCTGTAATTAAACAAAATAAACGAGATATACTTAATATCGTTAAAAATTACAAAGAGATAGAAGACTTAGTTGTTTAATAAATAATATATTATGCGATTACTTGAACTTAAACAAGCCTTAAACGAAGTTACATTTAGCAAATTAGGCGTAGGCTCCATGATTGCCATGGGCGATAATGCTGCCGGACAGGCACTTAAAAGTCTAATAGATGTTACTAAATTTAACTATAATACAGACCCACTATACTTAGACAAATTCAACGCCAAGTCATACACAGTTCAAGTAGGTAAAAAGCCCACTGCTTATGTTTTATCATTGCGTAATGATGCTGGCCAGCAAATAAATCTAACTGGCAGTAAGACCAGTATTGAAGATGCTTTCAATCACTATGATCCCAATAAGATTAGCAATAGAGGTGAAGTAGCCGAAGGTCTACTTGGCTCTGCTGTGTTTGCTAAAATGCTACAGCGTCAAGGTGAATATATTGGACAAATCACTGCTGATAATATTTGGCGTATTATAGATCAACTAAAACAAACAGGTGAAGATACTTATAGTACCACAGTGCCTGATGGTGAGCGTCGTGCTGTCAAAGACAGTATAACTTTTACACTGCGTTTAAAATCTGCTCCTTATAAGGATTTGATGGATCCTAAAAAACGACTCATGCTGTCGGACTTGGTCAACAGTGCTGTAACATTTGCCAACAGCAAAGACATACAGCGTTACAGTGAATACTTTTACTTAAACGGCAAGCCAGATCAAATACACGTTATCAGCGATGGTGTTAGTGCTG
>Ga0255210_1000300_pt1 | contig 19609 bp, 20 predicted proteins | sample Miss_Yuk_RepA_8d_FD_188422 | JGI IMG/M metagenome (GOLD analysis project Ga0255210, IMG submission 188422) | Freshwater microbial communities from Mississippi River, Louisiana, United States - Miss_Yuk_RepA_8d | ecosystem: Environmental > Aquatic > Freshwater > River | place: USA: Louisiana...
CGATTTGTGGGGAAGAACGACAGATGGCGTCATAGCCAGTGGCTCGAGTTCCTTTACCCGGGGTAAAGATCGCCATTGTTCTGCATCTCCCACCGAATCCCGATGCAGTTGTCCATCAAATGGCTCAACTGCTTGCGATTGATCGGACCCGAGCTCATTACCAGAATTTCTCGCTAAATCAATAACTTAAGGTATTCGTCTGGCAGAGTTTGGCATACCCGCTTGGCGTATGTCAACGTTCACGAGTGTCAAATCCATGTGGGCTTGGGGACACCACACACAAGTCCGAGCAGCGCCACCGCCTGACTGTGTGCTGCTATTTGGCTTGAGAACGGTAGCGAACCGCGCACTCTGGCTTGAAGCCCTTTGGGGACGACTGTCTTTGGAACGGATACGTGCCCCGCGGCTCGACACCTCACCTAGAGTTCTCGAGCGATGACGAGGCTTGGCAGGTCCGCGAAGTCGTCGGCAGAGCGAGGAAGGACAGCCTCTCAAGAGAGTTCGCGGCCTATTCGGCTGAGCTGCATAAGGCGCTGCCGTACAAGCAACTCGGGTTGATCGATGTGAAGGCGCTCTTGAGGGACGGGCGCAAGCAAAAGCTCCAGCTTTCGACCATCGACCTGGAATCGAAAGAGGCGAGCTGGCTGCTGACGATGAGGGCCTACGCCAGCGAGCCGGGGCTGTCTGAATTTCTGTGTTCAAGGCTCCGTGTAGGGTCCATCCATTCAGATGGACCCGCGCCGCATATTACGCGGCAGGTCGTGTGAAGCGTTCGCCGTAGGCAATGGCGAACTGGTTCATGGCCTCCTTCCACTCTTTGGCTGCCCGACCCCAGTCGGCCGTGATGTTGCGCAGCGCCAGCCACAGCAGCTTGGTGGCGGCATCGTCGCTGGGGAAGTGACCACGCGTTTTGATGATCTTGCGCAGCCGGCTGTGCAGGCTCTCGATGGCGTTGGTCGTGTAGATCACCCTTCGCACCGCCGGGCTGAAGGCGAAGAACGGAATCACGCGGTCCCAGGCCCGGCGCCAGGTCGCCACGACGGTGGGGAACTTCTGTCCCCAGGGGCCGGCCTCCAGGGCATCGAGCTCGGCCGCTGCCGCCTCCGCACTGGGTGCCGTGTAGATCGGCTTCAAGGCCGCTGCCAGCGCTTTGCGGTCCTTCCAGCTCGCGTAGTCCAGGCTGTTGCGGATCAGGTGCACGATGCAGGTCTGCAGCGTGGTGGCCGGGAACACCGCCGCCAGCGCCTCGGGGATGCCCTTGAGGCCGTCGGTGACGGCGATCAGGATGTCGGCCACGCCGCGTGTCTTGAGGTCGTTGAACACCTTCATCCAGAACTTGGCTCCCTCGGTGTTCTCGATCCACAGGCCCAGGATGTCGCGCGTGCCATCGGGCAGCACACCCATCGCCAGGTAGATGGCCTTGTTGCGCACCACCGCGTCCTCGCGGATCTTCACGCGCAGCGCGTCGAAGAACACCACCGGGTACATCGGCTCCAGGGGCCTGCTCTGCCAGGCCGTGACCTCGGCCATGACGGCGTCGGTGACCGAGCTGATGAACTCGGGGCTGACCTCGGTGCCGTATTGCTCGGCCAGAAAGCCCTGGATCTCGCGCACGGTCATGCCGCGCGCATACATGGCCACGATCTTGTCGTCAAAGCCGGTGAAACGCCGCTCGTGCTTGGGGATCAGGATGGGCTCGAAGGAGCCAGCCCGGTCGCGTGGCACCTCGATGCGCAGCGGCCCGTCTTCGGTCAGCACCGTCTTGGCGGACTTGCCGTTGCGCTGGTTGGCGGCCTCCTCGGGGCGGGCGCTGCCGGGCGGGTAGCCCAGGTGGTGGGACAGCTCCGCGCCCAGCGCCCGCTCGATCAGCGCTTTCTTCAGCGCCATGGTGGTGGCGTTGATCTGATCGGCCGTCATCGGCGTAGCGCCGCCGGTCAATTGTTCAATGAGTTCCTTGGGGATCGACGGCAACGCCGTCATGCCGGCTGCCGCCGGCTTCTTCTTGCTTGGCATAGATGCTCCTATTCGTCATGCTATGCCTCAAACACAAAATTTCTGACAGGCTCAGCGAGCCTTACTACTCAGAGCTATTGGTTGAGCCGCAAGCCAAGCTCAAAGGGGCAACCGTCAATGAACTCATGACAACCTGGTCAATCGTCAGCAAGACGGGATATCTGCTTGAGGACGCACTGAGCAAGAAAGTCTTTCCAAAGCCGGAGGAAGCTAACACCTGGATGCCGGACTTCGATGAACCGCCCCGGGGCGGTTCACCCACCGCCTGCAGGCCGCCATCGATGCCGCGCTTTCCGGTTGACACGCACGCCAACAAGGACCGAGACCATGAACCCGACCGCCACACTGCCCATCGAAGGCCTGGAAGCCGTCTAAGACGCGCTGGCCAAGGCCATTGACAAGGCCGGCCCCGAGAAGACCGAACTCTTCCTCGTCAAGCTCGCCCTGTTCAATGCCAACGCACTGGCAGACGCGGGGGTTTTCCAGCACCAAGTGCAGGCCGCACAGCAAGACCTCCGGTGAGTTTGGCGCTGTGATTGACCTTCGATCCACCGGCATGCACGAGGCTTCTGAAACGACGGATCAACCAGCAGATAGCCCGCGGATGGATGGAGTCCAGAAGGCAGTGCTGTTATGTATGGTCAGCGTTTGACTCGGGCGCGTTCAACGATCGCATCTGCCTGCGCCTGCGACACGCCAGGCCCCAGAGTGCCGAACATCACACCCCAATTGTTGTTGATTCCACTGATCCTAGTTTTTAGGAATACATCGACAACCTCTGGTGTTGAATGACGCAACAATTCCATTCCCTGGATGCAGCGTGCCACAGCCTCCGTTGCAGGACGGGCTAGGAATTCATCATCGATCATTTCCTTGAGCAGCTGAGAGGTCGCGATGACGCAGGCATCAAAGCGTGAGTCCATCCCCTTCACGCTCTTAAACTCCGCCATCAGCGCATCGCGACAACTGGGGTCCTTCTGCATGGCACGGCGCACGTCCATGCACATCATGTTGGCGGTGCCTTCCCAGACGCTGTTCAGTGGGGCCTCACGGTACAGGCGAGCCACTGGACCGTCCTCCACAAAGCCATTGCCTCCGTGGCACTGCAACGCCTCGTTCGCAACTGCCACCGCACGCGAGCAGTTAAAGTATTTGGCCATCGGCGTTGCGATGCGCGCAAAAGCCTTTTCCTTGGCGTCGGTTTCGATGTAGTCCGTTGCCTTGGCGATGCGCAAAGCCATGAGGGTGGATGCTTCAACCTCAACCGCCATGTCGGCAAGCACGTTGGCCATCATCGGACGTTTGGCCAGGCTGGATCCAAAGCCGCCGCGTGTGGTGGTGTGGTTCAGCGCGAGCGTGAGCACCTGCCGCATGAGACCGGCCGATCCAACGGCGAAGTCCAGGCGCGTGAGGTGTGCATGTGACAGGATTTCGCGCAAGCCCTTGCCTTCTTCACCCACGCGAATGGCCAGTGTGCCGCTGTACTCAACCTCGCAGGATGCGTTGGACTTGTTGCCAGCCTTGTCCTTGAGGCGCTGCACGAAGAAGCGGTTGTAACTGCCATCGGGCAAGGTGCGCGGGAGGAAGAAGCAAGTAACTTCGCCATTGACCATTGCGAGCGTGAAGAAGCCATCCGACTGCGGCACCGAGCAAAACCATTTGTGCCCGGCCAGCTCGTACCAATGCGCTACCGCTCCGTGGTAATTGGCCGAGTGTGAAAATTCAGCAGTGGTCTGGGTCTCCCGAAGGTCAGAGCCGCCTTGCTTCTCGGTCATGGCATAGCCAATGACCACTGAGGGCTTGTCAGCGACCTCGCGGCGGCTGAACTCGTAGACTGTGCCTAAAGATTTCTCTGCCCAGATCTTGAGGGCTGGTTCATTGCAGAAGCCTGCATGCGAGGCATAGGCCATACCTGTCGGGCAGCCCGTTCCCTGCTCCACCTGATTCCACAGGTAAGACAGAACCGCACGTGCATAGTGGGGGTGCTTTTCTTTGGCTGTCCATGCCAGCGTGGGGACTTCATGCTTCCAGGCTAGCGACATCAACTGATGCCAGGATGGGTGGAAGTCCACCCAGTCGATCCGGTTTCCGTGGCGGTCGTGTGTTTTCAGCTCTGGGGTTATGCGGTTTGCTTGTCGTGCCATTTCTTGCACCTCTTCACTACCGGCCAGTTGTCCGATGGCAGACGCTTTGGACACGGCCCAAGGCGTTTCGCGCTCGACCGCTGCTTTCAGAACGGCATCGCCTTCGAAAGCATTGAACCCAAACGGGAAGTCCGCTTGGTTCTTTACGACATGCGTCGAGAAGCGATCTGCTTGCTTCGCCTGAGGCGCTTGCGTTGGAAGGGTAGCATTCAATTTTGTCTCCTGGTTGCGTCGGTGATAGGTGTGACCCTTGTGTAAGGCAGTACGGCTACACAAAAAACTTTAGCGATCTGACTGGCCAAGTCATACGCAGCTTCTGGACCGTGCTCGCCCAAAGCGTCAAACTCCGCGGTAAGTGGCGAGAGCGAGCCAACTAAGCTCTTCATGAGGCTGTCGATGACTACGGCGGCCGCACTCGTGGGATTGATGTCTGAGCTGAAGTCACTTAGCTCTTGATCTGCCTTGAAGATCCGCATGATCTGTTTGGGCTGATGGCGTGGCGTAGGCATGGGCTCAGCAGCCCCCACCTCCACTGCGGTCTCAACCGCAGTGAATTACCCCGGCGCCCTTTAGTTGCGCGATCTCAACGTCCGTAGCTTGGGCTAACTCGCGCAGCACTATCACCGTGTCTTGCCCTATCCGGTGGCCTGACCATCGGATTGCTCCCGGCGTTGCCGACATCCTTGGCACCACACCGGCCAGCGTGACCTCGCCTATGTCTTCGTCTTCAACCCGCTGGAGCATCTGACGCGCCGCATAGTGCGGATCGGCAAAGATGTCCTGCATGGTAAAGACGCGGCTGGCAGGGACCTCGGCCCGCTGAAGAATGTGCTCCAACTCCAGCAGGTCTTTTCCTAGGGTCCAAGCGATGATGATGTCGTCCAGTCCTGCCTCGTTGGCGTTGCGTGCTGCCTGAGTCGAGTAAAGCGGATGCTCTCCCAAGTCGGGCTGCTCCATCGCCCCGCACAATCGCCGGAATATGCTGTCTGCAAGCGCTGCTATCAGGATGTGCTTCCCGTCGCGTGTAGGGTACAAAGTGTTTGGCGCACTGTTTGGCATCCTTGGACCGGTACGCGTGCCCATCTTTCCCAGCTTGCCGTAGGCCGGCACGAAGCTCTCCATGAAAGTGAAGGCCGATTCGCTTAGGGCCGTGTCAATGCACTGCCCCTTGCCGGTGCGCTCGCGGTGTAGCAAGGCCATTGTCGTCCCGAAGGCTGAGTAAACACCAGCGATGTAGTCTGTGAGAGGGACGGCGACCCGAGCTGGGGGGCGATCGGGGTCGCCGATCATCTCACGCAGTCCGCTTACAGCTTCTCCAATCACTCCATATCCCGGCCGGCCGGCATAGGGGCCGTCCTGACCGTAGCCGCTGATTCGTGTCAGGATGATCTCGGGCCTGATCTCGCACATAGCCTCGTAGGACAAACCCCAGCATTCCAGTGTGCCTGGACGGAAGTTCTCCACGACGACGTCGAAGGCGGGCAGCATGCGCTGCAAGAGTGCACGCCCGTCGGGATGACGCAAGTCTATAGAAGCAATGAGCTTGTTGCGAGCGATGGTGGCCGCATATAGCGACTTGCCCTCGTACTGCTCACCCAAGTGCCGAATCGGATCCCCTTCGGGCGGTTCGATCTTGACAACGTCGGCGCCGAAATCGGCCAACAGACGGGTGCAGAAGGGACCGGCAGCGGTAGAGCCCAGTTCCAGAACGCGATATCCGGCTAGTGGTCCGGCGCTCATGTTTCTATGCTGGCCACCACGTGACCTTCTGGAATCGGTTCGCCGTCCTTCACGCTGAGTTCTTTGACCGTGTCGTCAGCATCTGTGACCACTTGTATCTGCTTATTCATCGATTCAAGCAACATGATCGACTCGTCCTGAGGGACAGCCTCTCCAGGATCCTTGACTAGTTTCCAAATCGAGTCGGCGATATCCGACTTAATTTCGCGAAGTGCCATGTCTTCAGGTCTCTTTCGTGGTTAGTAAACATTGGAGAGGCGCGCGGTTAGATACCGAAATGCTGAAATCGCATCAGGGTGGTAATGGCGCTGCGAATGCTCTCTCGTCGCAGTCGCTCGGTCACGGCGGCGTCTCCATTGCGCATGGCCAGAACCCCTGCTATTTGCTACAGAAGCACCGGCTCCATATGCCCCGGCTGGATCTGCACACCACGGTCGCTAAGTATGGTTCTATCAGTACCGGATTTTGTACGGTCGCTATGATTCTTGGGTTCTAACAGTAGAAATTTCCCTTCGAATGCTTCAGTTTCTTGCTCCCGCTGGCTTTTCGGGGGGGACTAGGCTGCCAGCAAACAGCTTAGGGACGTATGCGTTCCCACTCTGCCGCTAAGGCGTCGCGATGCGCTGGGTCGGCGATATCTATCAGCTGGCGCGCTCGTTGGTCCACCGATAGATGACGGAGTTTTGCAACGCCGTGTTCTGTAACTACTATGTCTACGTCGGCGCGCGTGCAAGTCACCGGTGTACCGGCCGGAAGGGCTGCCCGAATGCGCGAGCGTCCCCGGCTGGTTGAGGGAAGCATGACGATGGCGCGCCCTCCGCGCGATAGTCGGGCGCCTCGCGCGAAGTCTACAAAACCTCCGGTGCCGCTTATGGCCCGACCCTCTACATGCTCAGCGTTGACTTGGCCGAACAGATCAACCTCTAGGGCAGCGCCAATCGATACGAAGCGTTCAATTTCGCCCATAACCTGCGGCGCATGCGTAAATGCGGGCGTGCGCAGGGCAAGACGACCCTGCGTGGCAAGCTGCCACGTAAGCGTGGCCCCCGCAAGGTAGGCTGTCACCGCACGAGGGTGGCTGGCGGGTTTGCACTCGCCTGTTGCTGCACCGCTTTCGATTAGCCGTGCGAGGGCATCGCCCGCGACACCACTATGGATGCCGAGGCGGCGCCGATCACCCAGAAGCCCGAGCAATATGGCAGGTAGATGGCCAATGCCCGCTTGCAGGCAGTCACCATCGTCGATAAGTTCGGCAGCACGTCCGGCCACCTGGACCGCTACCGGGTCGGCAGTTGAGTCCGTAATACTGGGCAACGGGCGGTCAGTGAGGCAGACGTGGGTCAGACGCGACCAAGGAATGTGCGGACCATCAGCTGCGCGAGGTAGAAGGCTGTTTACCTCGGCGATCACTAACCCGGCACGCTCCGCCAGGAGGGGCACAAAGTCGGGGCCGCCGCCGAGCGAACACTGGCCGTGATCGTCGGGTGGCGAAACCTGGATCAGCAGGACATCGGGGCAATTTACTCTCTCTAGGTAAGGCGCAATCTGACTGTGGTGAACTGGCAGTTGCTCAATGCGACCGCTGTTAAGCCCCTGTGCAAATGCGCGCGTAGCATAGAAAACCGTCGTAAGGCTGTCCGGCCCGAACGCATCGGGTGCGAACTCATTGATACCGGGAAACCCTGCACTTACGAAACGCTGCGTGCAGGCACCGTAGGCCTGCAGCGCCTCAATCAGCGGGGTGGGCTGGGCGATACCGGCCTGCAAATAGACGCAGGCATATGGTGGAAGGATGTCATGCAGTTCGTGCGGATTAATGAATACTGGCATGTCAATTCATTACAGTGCCACCATCGACCGGAATTGTCTGACCCGTAACAAACTTGGAGTCGTCCGACAGGAGCCAACGAACGGTGCCGGATACATCGGACGGCTCAAGGTTGCGGGATATCGCCTGGCCCGCGGCGATGGTCTTTAGCGCGCCCTCATGCTTTTCGCCAAAGAACTCCCGTGTCCCTTCAGTCTTAACTGCGGAAGGCGCAATGGCGTTGACGCGGATATTTGCGCGACCGATCTCCCGAGCGAGGCCACGAGTGAGCCCAATGACCGCGGCTTTGGATGTGGTGTAGTGCAACGCGAATGGCATGCCGTAGACGGCTGCTAGCGAAGTGATATTCACGATACTGCCGCCGCCAGCAGATCGCATGGGTTCGTAGACCGCCTTGCAGCAATTCCAAATGCCCTTGACGTTGACCCGCATTGCAGCATCCCACTCGGCTTCATCTAGCTGGTCGAAGCGCCCGCCGCGCAGCGTGGCGTAGAGAGCGGCGTTGTTGATCAAACCATCGACACGGCCAAAGCGATCAAGTGCGACCTGAACCATGGTATTGACCGACGACATGTCCGCTACATCTACCTGCACAGCGGCCGCTCGCTCACGGCCTTCAGTGATTTGCGCCAAGGTCTCGTCGCAGGAAGTCCGGTCGGCGGCGATCGCGAAGCCACCGTTGGCCACGATGTCGAGCACATATCGCTGACCAATGCCCCGAGCTGCCCCAGTGACGATGACCACCTTGTTCTTAAGCATAAAAAGTCTCCTTTGTAGATAGAGGATTGCGGCAGAACTGCTGGACGAGTCTGCCTACCACATTCAGCATGTGGAAAAAAGATTCTCTCTTGTAAAAAAGTTGATGTCAAGGTCTAATCGCTACGTACCAACGGAGCCGGTGTAGTTGCGAGTCCCATGTCTGCGGCAACGCACGCAGGTGAAGGTTGCACCTTCCTTTTTTGTCCACCTTTCAACTTCTCACAGGAGTCTTTGATGTCTCATACCCATGAAACCTGGGCGGCTCGTGCTGGCGAGCTAAACGTTCCCAACCAGCTGTTCATTGACGGTCAGTTCGTACCCGCCAGTTCTGGGCGAACCTTTGATTGCGTGAGTCCCATCGATGGACGGGTGCTTGCCCAGGTGTCCGAGGGTGATGAAGTCGACGTTGACCGCGCGGTACGTAGCGGTCGCGCGGCATTCGAGAGCGGATGTTGGTCGGGCTTGGCGCCACGTGAGCGCAAGAAGCGCATGCTCGCGTTTGCCGAGCTTTTGCAAAAACACACTGAGGAGCTAGCGTTGCTGGAGACGCTGGACGTTGGTAAACCAATCCGCGACTCGCTTTCGATTGATGTGCCCATGGGCATTGAAGCGCTGGCGTGGTACGCAGAGGCCACAGACAAGGTTTACGGCGAGGTTGCACCCACTCCGGCAGACGTGGTGGCTACTATCACGCGAGAACCTCTTGGCGTGGTGGGCGTGGTGGTGCCCTGGAATTTTCCTCTGATGCTGACCTGCTGGAAGCTCGGCCCTGCACTGGTGGCAGGCAACACGGTGGTCATCAAGCCGGCTGAGCAGTCGCCGCTCACGGCGCTGCGGTTGGCTCAGATCGCAGTTGAAGCTGGCATTCCGCCAGGTGTGATCAATGTCGTGACGGGCTTCGGTCCCACCGCTGGTCGGGCTCTTGGCATGCATCCCGATGTAGACGCGCTCACGTTCACTGGTTCCGGCGAGGTAGGCAAGATGTTCATGAGCTACTCGGCTCAATCAAATATGAAGCGGGTAAGCCTAGAGTGTGGAGGCAAATCCCCCAACATCATCTTCCCTGATACGGCCGACATAGATACTGCGGCGCGGAACGCAGCCTTCGGAATTTTTTACAACCAAGGGGAGGTGTGCAACGCAGGCTCACGGCTGCTGGTGCACGAGTCGATACGAGAGCAGGTGATCGAAAAAGTCGTTCAGTGGGCGGCCAAGATGCAGCCGGGTAATCCACTTGATCCTAAGTCACGTGCTGGTGCACTGGTAAGCGCCGAACACACAGACCGCGTGTGTCAATACATCGAGGCCGGGGCTGCCGAAGGTGCGCGCCTTGTTACTGGCGGACAGCGCCTGCGGGTTGAAACCGGTGGCTACTATGTTGCGCCTACAGTATTCGATGCTGTGGCCCCTGACATGACGATCGCCCGAGAGGAGATCTTCGGTCCGGTTCTGGCCACTCTAAGTTTCAAGGACACCGATGAGGCCATACGACTGGCGAATGGCACCATCTTTGGTCTCGCGTCTGCTGTGTGGACCAGCAACATCAACACCGCCAACAAGGTAGCACGCGCGATCCGGGCCGGATCGGTCTGGATTAATTGCTACAACGGAGGCGACATTACCACTCCTTTCGGTGGCTACAAGCAGTCGGGTTTCGGACGGGACAAATCGTTGCATGCAATCGACAAGTACACCGAACTCAAGACGACTTGGCTGCAGTTGTACTGAACCAATGAAGCATTTGACCCGGCGCTCAGGTGTTCGTCGCGCGAATAAGCTGATTGCACGCACACTGGTTGACTTGGATCAGGCGAATGCAGCAGATCTGGTCGGTGCCCAGCAGGCGGCTCTTGACCTTTTGGCGCGCAGCATCCGGATGGGGCACTGTCAGCTAGCCTGGCGCCGTCTGGATGCAGTGCTTCGTCTTGGACTCGACTTGGACGAAGAAACCCAGCGTTATTTTGCCCATCTGCCCAAGCCCGGTTGTGGATCTATACGCCCGATGCAAGGAGTTTCATGAGTGTTTTCTTCAAAGTTGCCGTCCACAGTCTCCAACTGGTGGCCGTAGATGTGCTGGCTATTGAGCTACGGCGGCTTGACGGTAAGGCGTTGCCGCCGGTGGAAGCGGGCGCGCATATTGACTTACAGTTGCCGAATGGAATGGTTCGTAGCTATTCTCTATGCAACGAGCCTGGTGAGGATAGGTTCTACGTTGTCGCCGTTCTCAGGGACCGCGTGAGTCGCGGTGGCTCCCGTTGCGTGCATGAGGCACTGCAGGTAGGAGACATTATTCACATCGCCGGCCCGCGCAACCATTTCCGGCTGGACGAGTCCGCGGAGCACAGCGTTCTGGTGGCGGGAGGCATTGGCGTTACACCAATTTTGTGCATGGCGCGGCGGCTACGTCAGTTGGGCCGATCTGCGGAGATTCTTTATTTTTCTCGTTCGCACCAGACTGCTGCGTATGTGGCTGAACTCCGGGCCCTGGGTTTCCCTTTGCACTTGCACATTGACGAGGAAATGGGCGGCCCACCGGATCTGCGAGTGCTGCTGGAGGGGCGGGTTAGTCGCCCAGGCACCCATCTCTACGCCTGTGGGCCAGCTGTTATGCTTGATGCATTCGTGGCTACCTGCGAACATCTTGGCATGCTCGATTACCACATTGAGCGTTTCGCAGCGCAACCAGTCCCGGATAAACGCTGCGAGAGGAGAGCTTATTCTGTTGAGCTCCGGCGAAGTGGTCGTAGGGTCGAGGTTCGGCCGGGACAGACGTTATTGCGTGCACTGCTGGACGAGGGGGTGAAGGTCGATCACGCTTGCGAGGAAGGCATCTGTGGAGCGTGCCGTACGGCTGTGCTCGAAGGCGAGCCTGATCATCGCGATTCGGTGCTCACTTCCCACGAACGAGATTCAAATCACGTGATCATGCCTTGCGTATCGGGCTGCCGCTCGTCCCGGCTTGTGCTGGACCTCTAATATGTCTATGCCCAAGTCAAGTTGATTCACGTTGGTCCTTACCAACACGTGAGGTGGCGAACCTGACCGCAACATCTTCCCCTCCTTTGTCTTTGAGCGCACGCGGAGAACAAGCTTTCCTTCACTGCAGTCATTGCTGCTGTGCTTACCCTGCTGCATCCGCTGCCTCGCGCAGCGCGACCGTTTCGAATGGCTCCAGACTGGGATCGTGCGTCATCCGCCAATAATCCACGAAGCGCCACGGCATCACCGTGAATACGCGCCCTGCCTGATTTTTGTAATACGTGGACACACCGGGATGAGACCAGATCAACGTCTTGTGTTCCGCGTCTGCCTTGTTCAGATACGCCTCGAACTCGCTTGCCTTGATATCGATAGAAGCGAGTCTATGTTGCTGCATTTGCCGAATGCAGGCGGAAATATACCGTGCCTGACACTCGGCCTGGAACACAGCGCTGCCGCCATGCCCGGGACCTGATCCTGGGCCGAGCATCGTGAAGAAGTTTGGGAAATTCGGAACCATGAGACCCAGATAGGCGGCCGGATTGTCGTCTTTCCATGCTTGAGCGAGCGACAACCCGCCCCTTCCAACGACATTCAGACGGGCGGCGAGTTCAGTGAGCTTGAATCCCGTCGCATAGACAATGATGTCGGCAGGGCGGTGTTCACCTGAGCGCGTTCGGATGCCGTCTTCGGTGATGCACTCGATGGAGTCCGTAATGAGTTCGACGCTCTCTTTTTGAATGGTGTCGTACCAATTGTTGTCCAGCAAAATGCGCTTGCCGTAGGCGGGGTAGTCCGGTACACACTTAGGCACTAGGTCGGGGCGGTCTTTCAGCTGAGATTCGATGAACTCCGTCATCTCCTTGCGATGACGGTCGTTGACACGGTTGACCGCACGCTCTGGATGTGGCCATTCCGGATCCCACTTCAGATGGCGCAGTAAGCCGTCGCCGTATCGCCAGAACATGTTGAAGCGAAACCACTGTGCGTACATGGGCACATGTTCGAGCAGGTACCGAACACCGGGGCTTAGGGGATCCGAATAGCCGGGAATCTGTCGCGACCACTGCGCCGTGCGCTGGTACACGGCGACATGCTGGGCACTGTCTGCGATGGTCGGCACGAGCTGCATGGCTGTCGCACCCGTTCCGATCACGGCCAGGCGCTTTCCGGTGAGGATCAGATCCTCCGGCCAATCCACAGAATGGAACTTGGTGCCGCGGAAGGTCTCGGCGCCCTCGATCCGGGGAATCGACGGGTCGCTTAGCTGCCCGATCGCACCGACCAGGTAGCGTGTGTAAACCACTTCAGGCTTGCCGGCGCGCTCGGTGCTGCAGGTCCAACTTGCAGAGGCCTCGTCCCACGTCGCACCCTGCAGTCGGGTCTCGAAGGCGATGTTGCTCTTTAGATCGAACATCTCGACGACCCGATTCAGATACCGCTGGACCTCTTCGCGAGGCGAGAAGTAGCGAGACCATGCATAGGTTGGTCCGAAGGAGTAGGAGTATGCGTGGTTCGGCGTGTCAACACCGCAACCGGGATAGCGATTGACGCTCCAGGTGCCGCCCACGACTTGGGTCTTCTCAACGATGGTGAAAGGAATTCCCATCTTCTTGAGCGCAACCGCCAGGGCGATTCCGCATACGCCCGCACCAACGATGAGAACGTGCCGGTCCACCGGTTCGTCTACGGTCTCCCCGGAGGGCTCCACGAACCGCGATAGGAGCCCCATCTCCTCCCGGTTCAACTCCGCGTACTCGTAGGGCACCCTCTCCCCGAGCGTCACCGACATCATGCGATGCATGAGTTCATTGCCCGGGTCGACGAGTCGCAACCGTTGCTTGGCCAGCAGAACCTTCAGCGCAGCGCTGCGAATGGTGTCTTGGACATCCTCCGGCAAGGATGCATCAATGGCCGGAATCAGCCGGACATCCCGGCACGGGCAAAAGGGAGGCTCCAACCAGCTCAAGTCGCCCGTATGGTGCACGAGAACCATCAGCAGCACCCGCAAGTCAGCCTCTTTGAGTGCCGCCCTCAGCATTTCGCGCTCTTTAAGATTGCTAGCGGTCATTTGAATCTTTCGTGATATCGAATGTGGTAGCTTTGACGCCATTCAGTAAATTGGCGCTTTCTTGTCAAAGAACGCTTGTCGGCCGACAAGCGCGTCCGCGCTGCTGCGAACGAGGTTCGCGCGCTTACGCTCATCTGCCTCCCTTTCCGTCCAGGCATGCGAGCGCCCGGCGAGGGCCATCTGCTTGGTGTGCGCGACCGCGAGAGGGCTGTTCGATGCAATCACACGCGCAATGGAAAGCGCACGCGCCATAAGATCGGATGCTGGTACAACCTCGTTGACGATCCCAACTTTCAAGGCCTCATCGGCACTGACCAGTTCCCCGCTGAGCAACAGCCGCATGGCGCGGGCATATCCAATCTGCTCGACCAACTTCATGGCCCCACCACCGCTCGGAACAATGCCCCAGTGGACCTCGGGCAATCCAAGTCGCGCGTGGCTGCTGGCCACGCGCACATCGCAGGCCAGCATCAGCTCGAAGCCCCCAGCCACGCAGTGGCCGTTGATGGCGGCGACCAGGGGCAAGGGATAGACGCAGGTCTTGAGCAGTGCGCGATCTACCAGATCATTGATGTCGGTAACGACGCTGAAGTCTTCGTTCATTTGCGCGCCAGAACAGAACGCAAGCTCGCCCTCGCCGGTCACAATCACACACCGCACCGATCGTTCGCGGGCGATATCTCCCCATGCAGTCGCCAGCGTCGTAAACTCCAGCACACCCAACGCATTTCGACAGCTCGGATTGCTGACAGTTACCAAGGCGAGGCCTGGCTCCGGATAGGTCACTTGGATTGGCATGATCCGCGATACAGCCAGGGTTTAGGAGGCGACGTATCCACCGTCCACAGGGATGGTCACTCCCGTGATGAGGGAAGACGCGGGAGAGGCGAGGAACAGCGCGGTGCCGGCAAGTTCCATGGGATCGGACCAACGCTTGGTGGGCAGCCGATCCATAACTTTGGCATTGAAGGCCTCGTCCTGCTGTCCACCCTTGCTGATCTCCGTGTCGATCCAGCCCGGGGCGATCGCATTAACACGGATTCCCTCTTCCGCATATGCAATGGCCAGGGACCTCGTGAGCGACACCACTGCCGTCTTGGCGGCGGCGTAGGCCGGTACACGGGCATTGCCGAAGTAGCTGTACATCGATCCAATGTTGATGATGCAACCGCGGCTGGCGGCCAAGTGGCTACGAAACGCAGCTGCCAGCCGCACGTTCCCGAAGAGATGGACGTCCATAACCTTCTGGAAAACGTCGATCTTGTGTTCCTTGAAAGGCACGAGGAATCCCGCGCAGTGGATAAGAACGTCAAGCGTGGAGATGCGTGCGGCGAGGCTCTCGACTGCTGCGGTATCGGTCACATCAAGCAATTCGACGGCGACGCCGAGTTCAATCAGGTCGGCAGGGGCCGGCTTGACGTCCGTGACATTTACCTTCGCTCCTGCCGCGACGAAGGCGCGCGCGAATGACGATCCAATACCACCACAGCCGCCCGTGATCAGCACGTTCTTGCCGGATACATCGAACGAAACCTTGGACATCATGTGTTCTCCTGGGACGATGTGAAGGCGGCCAAAGCAGAGCGCGCACGCGCGATGGACTGGTGAAAGTCCGACAGAACAGGCTCGTTGCGTCCATAGGTAACGTGGTCCTGCGCACCTGACGGAAAGCCTCTTTTGATGCCGTCGTAAATGGGGGAATCATCCTCATTGACGGCTCCCACCAGACATCCATGTGCTACCCCAGTACCTCCTGGTCAGCTCCGTATTCGGCTCTTCAGGCACGTAGAACGCCTCTTCAATATTGGCATCAGCCGCGCTCTCGCCGGGAAACGGTCGCCAAATATTGAGCTGATCTCCCTGCCACTTCAGCAGCGTGTGCGGAAACACTTGGCACACGATGGCAGAGAGTTGGGCAATCATGTCAAGAGAGGTCGGTCGAATATTCCACAAATGTGACTTATGACTCATGAATCATAAACAGTGTTTACCCTATATCATTTTTCAGCAGATTCTCCTCCAGAAGATTAAAATGACTAGTTAGTCATAGTGGAACTCGGCTGTCCTGCATTCATGCTCAAAAACTTGGTTCCGCGAGGATGAAGACCACGAAAAAGCGCTCCCTTCGGCACACGCCTAGTGCTTCCGGACAGCCTCCGCGACTGACCCGCGCGGAGCGCAGCGTGTTGACCCGTCAGGCCCTGTTCGACGCTGCAGTGGCCGTTGTCGGCGAAGTTGGCTATGCGGACGCAATGATTGCGGAGATCACTGCGCGCGCGCAAATTGCCCACGGTACGTTCTACAACTACTTCGAGACTCGCCAAGACCTTTTCGACAAGCTTTTACCGGAGCTTGGCGCTGAGATGCTGCAGTTCATTCGCGAGGAAACGAAGGAGTGCCGCGATGAAGTCGAACGCGAGGAGCGGTCCTTCCGCGCGTTCTTCACTTTCCTCAAGACGCGACCCGAGTTTTATCGCATCCTCTATGAAGCGGAGCTCTTCGCGCCATCGGGCTTCAAGCGCCACACAGAGGCCGTGGCCGCTGGTTTCGTCAGGAGTCTTCAGCGAGCTGTCGACAAGGGTCAGATTGCTAAGCGCACTTCCGAGGAGCTGGAGGCAGTCGCATTCATGCTGATGGGTGCCCGGCACTACCTCTGCATGCGCTATGCACGACGAGGCTCCGAGACGATCAGCCTCCCCGAGTGGGTGGTTAGGAGTTACATGGACCTCGTGACGGAGCGCCTCTTGTCGCACCGAGGGCCGTAGAGAGTCCGCGCTCTGCCGGGAGGACCGTCTTTGAAACCGGCAGCAGCCCATCCCTTCGTATTCTGTGCGTAGATCAACTCTGGCTGCGACGGTCTTCAATTAGCCTTCCGTCTTCTGGCAGGCTACCGGCCGGTACCCAGAGCACGTTGGCGCGTAGCTTGGTAAGTTGGCGGATTGATTGGGTCAGTAGGGAGGACTCAGCCTCGTCAACAGAGGGTGCACCTTCTACTACAAGGGTGAGCTCGTCGTTGGCCATCTTCCCATCCACTACCAACCGTGCGCGAGCTATGAAAGGATGACGACGCAACAATTCTTCTACGTGCTGGGGGTAAACAAACATTCCGCGCACCTTGGTTACCTGGTCGGCGCGACCCATCCAGCCCTTGATGCGGGGCGCGGTGCGGCCGGTCGGGCAGTGTCCCGGAAGGATTGCCGACAGGTCGCCGGTGCCAAAGCGGATCAGCGGGTAGGCTGGGTTCAGGGAGGTGACCACCAGCTCGCCCACCTCACCTTCGGGCACCGGATCACCCGTGCCCGGTCGCACGATCTCGACGATCACACCTTCGTCCAGCACCAGGCCCTCGCGGGCGGCGGTTTCGTAAGCCACCACGCCCAGGTCGGCGGTGGCGTAGGTCTGGAACACCTCCACACCGCGTTCGCGGAACCAGGCGGTCAGGCTGGGCGGACAGGCTTCGCCGCCGACCGAGGCCTTCTTCAGGCTGCGGATGTCGGTGCCGGCCTCGGCCGCCTTTTCCAGCAGGATGCGCAGGAAGCTGGGGGTTCCGGTGTAGGCATCGGGTCGCAGTTCGGCCACCGCCTCCAGCTGCTGCTCGGTCTGCCCGATTCCTGCGGGGAACACGGTGCAGCCGACCGCCAGTGCCCCCGATTCGAGGATGAACGCCCCCGGGGTCATGTGGTAGCTGAAGCTGTTGTGGACCAGGTCTCCGGACCGAAAGCCGGCGGCATAGAGCGCACGGCCGGCGCGCCAGTAGTCACGGGCGGTGCCCTCCGGCTCGTAGATCGGGCCCGGAGAGGCAAAAATGCGCTGCATCTGCGGACCGCGAACCAGGGCCGAGAACCCGCCTAAGGCATCGCCACCGGCCGCCCGGGAGGTCTTCTGGCGTTGCAGCAGTTCCGATTTGCGGGTCACCGGCAAGCGGGCCAGTGCTTCGCGGCTGTTCACGCTGGCCGGGTCCACGTCCTTGAGCAGTTCGGCGAACGCAATGGTGTTCGCCTTTGCGTGGGCCACCTGCTGCGACAGTGCGGCCATCTGTGCCGCCTCGCGCTCGGCCGGCGAACGGGTTTCGAGGTCATCAAAGAAATCGGTCATGGCGACAACCAGATAGGGGTGATATGTCTTGGTTCAGAACATCGCTGAACCGGCACTGCCGGGCCGCAGGTGTTGCCCCCTTGAGGGGGTGACGCCGCGGGCGGCGCGGGGGTGGGTCCTGTTCCAGCGGTGCAGGGGAGCTCTCTACGCGAGCCACCTTTTCCTGCGCTTGTAGCTCTTGACGTCCTTGAACGACTTGCGCTCGCCACCGCCCATGCCCAGGTAGAACTCCTTGACGTCTTCGTTGTTGCGCAGGTCACTGGCCGCGCCGTCCATCACGATGCGCCCCGACTCCATGATGTAGCCGTAGTCGGCATAGCGCAGCGCCATGTTGGTGTTCTGCTCGGCCAGCAGGAAGGTCACCTTCTCCTTGGTGTTGAGGTCCTTGACGATCTCGAACACCTCCTCGACGATCTGCGGAGCCAGGCCCATGGACGGCTCGTCCAACAGCATGACGCTCGGGTTGGTCATCAGGGCGCGGCCGATGGCGCACATCTGCTGCTCGCCGCCCGAGGTGTAGGCCGCCTGGCTGGTGCGCCGCGTCTTCAGTCGCGGGAAGTAGTTGTAGACCTTTTCCAGGTTGCGTGCGACCTCGGCCTTGTCTTTCCGGGTATAGGAGCCGGTCAGCAGATTTTCCTCGATGGTCAGGTGGGCGAAGCAGTGGCGCCCCTCCATGACCTGCACCACGCCACGATTGACCAGGTCGGCGGGGGTGAGGTTTTCGATGCGCTCGCCACGCAGCTCGATGCTTCCCTTGGTGACTTCGCCCCGCTCGCCCTTGAGCAGGTTGGAGATGGCGCGCAGCGTGGTGGTCTTGCCCGCGCCATTGCCACCCAGCACGGCCGCGATCCTGCCTTCGGGCACGTTGAGAGAAACGCCCTTGAGCACCAGGATCACATGGTTGTAGATGACCTCGATGCCGTTGACGTTGAGAACGATGTTGGGATTGCTCATGTTGTGTTCCTGCTGGACCATTCGCAAGACCCGACAAGCCGGTCTTGCGGATGGCGGCTGAACTCACAGCCGCGAAGCTCGCCGAAGCGAGGGGCCCCCATCAAGGGGCACCGCGGAACCGGCTTTGCCGGGCCGCAGGTGCCGCCCCTGGATGGGTCGGGAAGCGCACGGGGGCTCTACCCATTTCTTAGCACGGGTGTGAGCTTTAGTTCTGGCAGTCCGCAGGAGTGCGGCGCTGGATCTTCTTCTCAGTAGCGTAGGAGTCGGCAGCAGATCGAATCATCGGTGAAAGAATTGTCATATCGGCTTGGTACCAGTCCGATGTCAAGACAAACTTACTTCCGTCCCAGGTGTGTACGCGGGCAGAAGCCCCACCCATATGGTCATCGCACGATGTTTTGATCGGTTGCATGACTCCACTGAAGCCCAGTGCGTCAAGCTTGGCTTGGGTCAGGTTCAGGTTTTCCAATCCCCATCGAGTCTGTTCGCCAGTCATGACTTTGCCTACTCCAAAGCGCTCTTGGGCAGCACGAACCCCTTCAATTCCAAGCATCGCGCTTATGAGTCCTCGCATGTGTAGAACGCTGCCAACATCGGACCGCGGACCAGTGCCTTGCCCTTTATCATAAACTTCACGGATAACCTCCTGTATTACTTTTGAGTCCGGATGCGCCCCGTGCTGCAACGTGAGCGCGTTGTATCCTTTTGCTCCTTGTCCTGCATCCGCTACGTCAAGTTCAGAACCCGACCACCATATTCCAAGCATTCGTTCACGCGGATACCCCGTCGCTATTGCCTCTTTAATGGCTGCGGTATTCATGATGCCCCAACCCCAGAGAATTACATAGTCTGGCCGGTCGCGGCGGACTTGCAGCCATACCGATCTCTGCTCGACTCCCGGATGGGCCACCGGCAACAGCATCAAATCAAAGCCATGCCTCCGTGCCCGCTCTTGAAATAAGGGAATACCTTCTTTGCCATAAGGGCTGTCATGATAAAGGAAGGCTATCTTCTTCCCCTTCAACT
>Ga0255210_1000304_pt1 | contig 19505 bp, 18 predicted proteins | sample Miss_Yuk_RepA_8d_FD_188422 | JGI IMG/M metagenome (GOLD analysis project Ga0255210, IMG submission 188422) | Freshwater microbial communities from Mississippi River, Louisiana, United States - Miss_Yuk_RepA_8d | ecosystem: Environmental > Aquatic > Freshwater > River | place: USA: Louisiana...
TCGCAAGACACAAAGCAGGCCTGGTCGGCGCCCAGCTCCTTGGCCAGAGCCTGGCCCTTGTCCTGCGCCAGATCCGCGATCACGACGCGTGCGCCTTCCTTCACGTACAGACGCACGATGGCTTCGCCAAAGCCCGCGGCGCCACCGGTGACGATGGCGATTTTGTCTTTCAGTTGTGCCATGTCGTGCTTCAGCCGTGGTAGTGGACCAGGGTCTTGGTGGTGCTGACTTCTTCGAGCGCGATGAAGCCTTTTTCACGACCGTGGCCGCTGCGCTTGGTGCCGCCAAAGGGCAGCTCCACGCCACCGCCGGCGCCGTAGCAATTCATGAAGACCTGACCGGCCTTGACGGCCTTGGCCACACGGTGCAGGCGACCGGCGTTCTCGGTCCAGACCGCGGCCAGCAGACCGTAGTCGGTGCCGTTGGCCAGAGCGATCGCGTCGGCTTCATCTTCAAACGGCATGGCGGCGAGCACAGGGCCGAACACCTCTTCGCAGGCCAGCGCGGCCGTGCGCGGCACCGGACCAAACAGCGTGGGCTTGACGAAGTAACCGCCGGCCGGTGCATCGGCCGCGATCTGGCCTTCGGCCAGCACCGGGATGCCCTGCTCGCGCGCCTGGTCGATGTAGCGCTGCACGCGCTTGTGCTGCGAAGGGTTCATCACCGGACCGCAATCGAAGTCCATCTCGGGCGTGCCCACGCGGACCTTGGCAAAGGCCTCAGCCACCTTGCCCACGAACTGGTCATAGATGGAACGCTGCACCAGCAGACGGCTGCCGGCGGTGCAGGTCTGGCCGGCGTTCTGCACGATGGCGCGCACGATGATGGGCACGGCACGCTCCATGTCCACATCGTCGAACACGATCTGCGGCGATTTGCCACCGAGTTCGAGCACGCACTTGACCGCGTTCTTGGCCGCGGCCTGCTGCACCAGGGTGCCGACTTCGTTGGAGCCGGTGAACGAAACAAAATCGATCCCCGGGTGACCCGACAGCGCCGCGCCCACTTCTTCGCCCAGACCGGTGACGATGTTGAGCGCGCCATGCGGCAGGCCGGCTTCGAGGGCCAGTTCGGCAAAGCGGATGGCCGACAGGCTGGTGTCTTCGGCCGGCTTGAGCACGGTGCCGTTGCCCATGGCCAATGCGGGCGCCACGGTGCGGCCCAGCATCTGCGCCGGGTAGTTCCAGGGGATGATGTGCGCGGTCACGCCCAGCGGCTCGCGGATCAGGCTGACCTGGTGGCCATTGAGGAAAGGAATCGTCTCGCCATGCAGCTTGTCGGCACCGCCGGCATAAAACTCGAAGTAGCGCGCCAGCACCTTGATGTCGTTGCGGGCGGTGGTCAGGGGCTTGCCGGTGTCCTTGGCCTCGATCTGCGCCAGTTCTTCTTCGTGGTCGAGGACCTTCTGCGAAATGCGCATCATGATGCGTCCGCGTTCGGCGGCGTTGAGCTGACCCCAGGCACCGGTGAGGGAGGCGCGCGCGGCCTTGACGGCAAGATCGACCTCGTGGGCCGAGCCACGGGCGATCTCGTCAAAGGCCTGACCGTCGCTGGGAGAAATCACGGGCAAGGTGCGGCCGTCACCGGCGCCGACCCACTGGTCTCCGATCAACATTTTTTTCATGGTGTTTCCTGGTTGGTTTGTTCAATACAAGGGATGGCAACGACTATAGGCAGCCCCCCGGGTTTGGTGAATTGGAAAACCGGCAACGGCGTGTTGCTTCGCGTGCAAGCCAGATCCCGAAGGGGTCGATAGAATCCGGCCATGCTCCCAGACATCGACTCACTGGCCTTGTTCGTCAAGGCCGCCGAGCTGCACAACCTCACGCGTGCCGCCGAGGCGTGCTTCATCACGGTGCCTGCCGCCAGCCGCCGCCTGTCCTTGCTGGAGCACCAATTCAAGGCGCAGTTGTTCGAACGCCATTCGCGTGGCCTGCAGCTGACCCCCGCTGGCGAGCACCTGCTCAAGCACGCGCGCGAGGTGATCGCCTCGGTCAACCACATGCGCGCCGAAATGGTCAACTACGCCTCGGGCCGCAACGCGGTGCTGCGCATCCTGGGCAACACCTCGGCCATGGCACAGTTCCTGCCTTCGGACGTCGCGCTGTTCCAGGCGCAGCACGAGAACGTGCGCATCGTGCTCGAAGAATCCTGGAGCGATGAAGTGGTTCGCCGGGTGCGCTCGGGCGATGCCGATCTGGGCGTGGTGGTCGAGGGCGGTGACACCGAGGGCCTGTGGTGCCAACCTTACCGCAGCGACCGGCTAGCCGCCGTGCTGCTGCAGGACGATCCACTCGGTGGCGAAACCATCCCTTTCGCCCATCTGGTCGAACGCGATCTGGTGGGCCTGGAAGGCGGCAGCACGCTCACGCGCCTGCTGACCGCGCAGGCCGAACTGCAGATGCAGACCATGGCCCTGCGCGTGCAGGTGCGCAGTTTCGAGGCGGTGTGCCGCGCGGTGCAGGCTCGCCTGGGCGTGGGCATCCTGCCCATGGCGGCTGCGCGCAGCTTTGCCGAGGCCATGCGGCTGAAGGTGCTGCCGCTGTCAGACGACTGGGCCTTGCGTGGCATGCAGATCTGCACCCGCAGCCGCCCCGCGCAGCAAACGCCGCTGGGCCAGCTGGCCGCCCACCTGCAGGCGGTGGCTGCAGCCGAAGGCGACGCTCAAGCCTGACCCATTAGGTTCAGTTAAGCGGTCGTTCGCCCCATTCGGAACTGTCCATGGGCCGTCATTGACATGCTGCCTTAGAGGTCCGGCAATGGCTGGGAGTGGTCATTCAACCAAGATCATTGACCGGCAGTAGCCGACCCTTTGCGGTCCTCCAGCGCTCTCCAGACCGGTCATTGGCACAACCCGTCGTTTTACAAGCTGTGCATCTCTGAAGCGGACGTTGGTGGCAAACCACATCCGGCCACCAGCGGACATTTGACTAGGTGACTGACAGAGGTCGCTGGATCACCCGATCGGGGGATAGTCTCCGCCCCTTTGTATGGGCACAGTGGGTCAGAATAACACGCGGTATTACTCGGAATTCACAAAGGAGAGCATGCATGGCACTTAAACCAGGACCCAAGCCGATCGCAAAATCAACAGGGAAACCGGATCAGCGCCGCCGGGATAACAAAACCACACCAGGGAATACACCGTCCCTCAAACCCAGCAAATCTAGTAATCCCCCAAAAAGTAAATGACAGGGGGCTCGTTAACCTTCCCTTCTAACCAGGCAGTCGAGCGGACCTGCGCGAAATGCCGCGCAGGCCGCTCACTTCCACGTTAGGCAACACGACATGGACGAAAAATATGTCTGGCCACTAGTCGGAGTAGCGCTCGGATGGGCGCTTTCACTCTTTTCGACTGTGTTGAAGGATCGCGCGGAGCGGCGACAGAAAATCGGCGTTCTCGTGTCGAAGCTTCTGCACATCCACTCGCAGTTGCTCACGCTGCAGCAGGTCACTGAAACCTTCAAGGACAACGCTGAGAACTGGGAGGAATACGAGCCTATGCGAAAGAGACTCACTCAGCGGCACTTCCTTGAGCCCGAATCTCATGTCGCTTCCCTGCGCGACACGATAGACGAGGTGTCAGGCCTGTACCCTGTTGAAGCTAGGTCGCTGCACAACCTTGTCGACATGCTCCTGAAGAACAAGAGCACCTCACTACAGGCATCCTCCAAGAACAGAGACCTGTACATTCGTATGCTCTCAATGTATGAAGTTGGCTTGTATGGCGCCGAGAAGATGCTACGAGAGAGCGTTCGCAGATATGCTCGGCGGCATGGTGTGCTCACCTACGGGGCCGTCCTGTTGGAGCTTCGACGCAGGAAATGCGCGACGTACAAAAAGAACGTGGAGTTCGCTGAAAAATTCTCGGCGGAGATGTGGGACGCCATTCGCAACCCGGAGTGCGCTCCCTCTTCTGCGCAGCCTTCACCGCCGCCTTCGCCTGCGTCCGAAGCACCTTAGAGTGGGGGTGGGAATGCTGCCAAACAGGTCGGTCGCCGCGGACACGTTGCGGCAAGGCACCGGTCACCTCTGCGTTGAACGTCCGCTTTCCCAAGCGGTGCCGTCAGCTTTGGGTCGGGACAAGCCGGCCCACCGATCAAGTTCGCTTCCGAAAAGCGGTCATTAAAGTTTCTCTCCTCTAAAGCAGCCATTCTTGGCGTGGTGCACGCGACCCTAAGCGGTCATGGGCTAGAGTGCATCGAAGGGCGCCTCTTAGCTGACTGCGGCCCCTTGCCAACGCGAGTTCGAACTATTGAGCCAACTGCTCAACCAGTCACCCACTCAGACTAATTGACGTTTTGCCGCATGAATACTTGGGGTAGCCGAAAACCCGTCCTGTGATGAAAGCGAGCGTCCTGGAAGCTGTGCCTCGCTCGCATTTGGTAGGGAGGTCCTCACCTTCTTCGCCGATTGGCTCTCTGCGGACCCAAAGGCACACTTGAAGGAACATCGACGCAGACCAAGCGCATGTCGGGAACTGGATCAAATCGCGGCAGTCATCAACACCGTGCGCGTTGTTGCTTCTACGGCAAGACTGCTTAAACGTTTTTGGAATAGCCCGCGTCGGGTTCCGGTCTCAGAATGGGCCGCTTCAAGAACTTCGTCCAAAGACAATCCCATGGCTCGACACACCCTTCGTCCTTTCGCGTCTTTGATCGCGATCGCCACTGCACTTGTGTTTTTCCCAGCAGCAGCCCAAGAGCGCACCGTAAAGATCTACGGCTTCGGAGCGAAGAGCGGCGTCGTTCGCATCTTCGGCCTAAATGCCGAATCTGCCATGAAGGCGGCTGCTGAGCAGATCAACCGCAATGGCGGCGTGACCCTAGGTGACGGCAGTAAGGCAAAGCTGGCAATCGAATATATGGATGACCGCTGCAATGCGGAAGAAGGCATCAACGTGATCCGGCGCATCGCTGCGCAGCCCGATGCACTGGTCGCCGTAGGTCCTAGCTGCAGCAACGTTGCTGAACCAGTGTTCGGTATCCTCCAGAGGAAGGCGGGAGACGCAGGTGACTCGGGTTTGCAATTCCCCGTCTTTACTGATGGCGCCGCCAAAGGCGGGCTCGCTTCTATTTCCGAGTGGTCGTTCCGTAACGTGCCAAACGAAGCTGCGATGTACCGCAGCTTGTTCGATTGGCTGCGCACTACCCACCCTGAGCTCAAGACGTTCTGGGGAGGAGTAGAGAAGGACTTTGCGCATAGCAACGCCACCTACAACGCGATGAAGGACTTGGCAACGAAATCGGGACTGCAGCCTCTAGGCGAAAGTGAATGGCTACTGGCGGACACCGGTTTTTCGACGCAGGTGCGGCAGATGAAACGCGGTAGCGCGGACGTCGTGGCGATCTCGGCGCATCCGTTTACGACCTGCGGCGTGCTCAAGGAGATGGAACGCCAGGGCGTCAAGCCCAAGGTGATCATCGGCCTGACCAGCTCGTCGAGCATGGAAACGCTCAACGGCTGCGCAGCCCAAGCCGAGGGCATGATCATCCCGACCAGCTTCGCGCCTGTCACGGCCGAAGCGCGCGCTGCCGCGCAGGCGCTGCAGAGCGTCAATGCCTCTCTGGACCTGCACAACGCGGCAGCCTGGGAGAACATCTTCACTCTCAAGGACATCATCGAGAAGCAAAAGGTGATGGGCCGCCCGGAAACGCTCGCGGCGGACCGCCGCAAGATCCGGGAAGGCTTGGCGGCCATGAAGCAGTCGCAAGGCCTGCTGGGGCCAGTGACGCGGGGCGCGGACCGGGAGGCGATCAAGCCATTCCTCTTCGTGCAGGTTCGACGCGGCGCTTGGACTGTGGCGCATCAGCCCTGAAGTGGGCCAGCACATTGGCGCGGACAGCGGCCGGTCGAGACGACAGGCCGCGCTCGATCTTGACTGCAGCAAGATCCACCGCGAGGCCTGAGCACCCGTGAACCGACCGGACCATGCTAGTGGGACCGGACGGGTAGGACCGGGTGGATGGGTCCACACCGCGAGCTGCTGCCAGCCTGCGCGCCGGCAGCCCAGCGCAATGACAAGACTAAAAAACCAAGGAAGTAGCCCCCATGCCTGATTTGTTTTCCCCCTACACCCTCAAGGGCGTCACGCTGCGTAACCGCATCGCAATGTCGCCGATGACGATGTACCGCTCTGGGCCCGATGGGAAGATGAACGATTTCCACTTGATGCTGTTGGGCTCGCGTGCGGCCGGCGGATTCGGCCTGGTCTTTGCGGAACAGATCGCGATCACGCCCGACGGCCGCACCAGCACCGCGTGCGCCGGGATATGGGAGGACGAGCAGATCGAAAGCCTGGCCCGCGTGGCCAGTATGATCAAGGACATGGGCGCGGTCCCAGCGATACAGCTGGGCCATACCGGCCGCAAGGGCAGCGAGCAAAAGCCTTGGGAAGGCAAGCAGCAGATTGCCCCGGACCAACCCGATGGCTGGCAAGTACGCGGCCCCTCGCCCATTCCCTATGGCGGGCGCTTCCCCTACGCCGTTCAAGAACTCACCGTCGCTGAGATTCATGAGTTGCACCAGGCCTATGCGGCCGCCGCCAAACGGGCCATCGCGGCCGGCTTCGAGTGGCTGGAGATGCACTTCGCGCATGGTTATCTCGGCTCGAGTTTTTTCTCTCCCCTGGCCAATCAACGCACGGATGCGTACGGAGGAACGCTGGACAAGCGCCTGCGCTTTCACCGCGAAGCGCTGGATGCGGTGCGTGCCGTTTGGCCCGAGCATCTTCCGCTCACCATGCGCCTGGGGACGGATGATTTCCATCAAGACGGCGTGCAATTTGACGACGCGGTCTGGGCGGTCGGTCAGTTGAAGGAACACGGGCTGGATCTGGCGGATCTGAGCATCGGCATGAACACAGACGACATGCGCGAGCCGCCCTTCTCTCGCGCCGCCTTCATGGCAGAGCGGGGAAGCCGCGTGCGCCGGGAGGTCGGCATTCCGGTGGCGGTGAGCTGGAACCTGGGGCAGCCCGCCGTGGCGGACCGGGTGATCCGCGATGAGCTCGTCGACTTGGTGTTCCTCGGACGGCCGGCCTTGGCCAACCCACACTGGCCGATCTGGGCGGCGCGGGAGCTTGCACACGATGACGCTTTCTCGCTGCTGCCACGGGACTGGTCGTGGTGGCTGAAGAACCGGCCAGGCTCCGAGAATTCGCACGGCTGGCCCGCGCCAGCGAACGCCCGCTGAGGGCGCATACCCAGAGATCTGTGGTCCGCCGGTAGGTAGCCAGCATAAAACCGTTCATTTTGGAAATTCAACCATGCAGCATCAACTTGAAGGCAAAATCGCCATCGTTACCGGTGGGGCCGCGGGCTTCGGCGAAGGCATCGTCCGGCTGTTCGTGGCGCAGGGCGCGCGCGTCGTCATCGCCGACCTGGACGCAGACCGCGGCGAGAAGCTGGCCACTGAACTCGGCGAAGCCGCGCGCTTCGTGCGCACCGATGTCTCCAGCGGCGCGGACGTGAATTCGCTGGTGCAGACATGCAGCCGCGAATTCGGCGATCCCGACATCGTGATCAACAATGCAGGCACCACGCACACCAACAGGCCCATGCTGGATGTGGACGAGCAGACATTCGACCGAATCTTCGCGGTCAACGTGAAATCCATTTATCACATGGCGCATGCGGTGGTGCCTCGCATGCGACAGCGCAAGAAAGGCGTGATCTTGAACGTCGGCTCTACCGCAGGCATCCGCCCGCGGCCTGGGCTCACCTGGTACAACGGCAGCAAGGGAGCGGTGAACCTTCTTTCCAAGTCGATGGCGGCCGAACTCGGCCCCGACGGTATCCGCGTTAACGCGATATGCCCGGTCATGGGTGAGACCGGTCTGCTCGATAAGTTTATGGGTGTCCCCGACTCGCCAGAGAACCGCCAACGCTTTATCGCGTCCATTCCTTTGGGACGGCTCTGCCGTGCATCTGACGTCGCTGCTGCAGCCCTCTACTTGGCAAGTGACGCCGCCGAATTCATCAGTGGTGTCGAGTTCCCCGTGGACGGTGGCCGCACGGTCTGAAGAGATCGGTCCGGTATCCAGGCTTTGCGCGAGGCGCGGGTGACGCCACCCCGCCGCTGTCCACCTCGGCTGAAGGCCGCATCGTCGTGGTTCCAATAAGAAGGCACTTGAGAGATCCAGCGCCTTATTAATTGACTCCTATATGGAGCAATCCGGCATTTCAGTCTGTTTCATCGTCCGACCGCAAATGGCCGAGTCGAGGCAAGACAGTGCCCAGCTTGCTTGCCACAAACCGGTCGTCCAGCTGGGTTCAACGTTTGAAATTAGGCGGGCACCGCGAAGAGCAGGTTATGGCCGAGAGCTGCCGGCCAGCGGTCACGAGCACATGACGGCTCCCGCTGCAAAGCAGTCGTCTACCTGTGGCACACGATGGACCAGAACGGATCGAGAGCGTCGCATCGCGGGCGCTGGGTCCGCCTTAACTGACCCGTATGTGGTCCGACCAAGCGGAGGCATTCATTGCAGCGCAGACCTGGACCCTCGGGTTGGGCCCGAGGGTGGCACTTGTGCGGATCAGATGCGTGGCATCGTCTGCGCGAATGAGGGCCGCGCGCGCACAGCCTCGGCCAGCGCCTTGAGCGCCGGCGTGGCCGGCAGCCAGGGCTGGTCGCCATAGCGCAGCTGCTGGTAGTCGTAGAGCACCACGGCGCAAATCACATCCAGTGTGGGCGCCTGCGCGGCGGGCTTGCTGCCGCCCATCTCGGCCACCACGGCCTCCAGGCGCTGCAGACCCTCGACCATGCTGCGGCGGCGGCGCAGGCCCACGGGCGTTTCATCAAACAGCACTGGCGCCGTGACCTTGCGCGTGATGATGGTGTGCACCGAGGCCTCGATGGCGCCCAGCGCGATGCCGGCGCGCGAGAGCACGCCCGCGATGCGCTCGGGGTCCTGGCCCAGCAGGTTGGGCCATTGCGGTGTCGGGCGCGTGGCTTCAAGCCACTGCACGATCAGCAGGCTTTCGGTCAGCGGGGTGCCGTTGTCCAGCACGAGCGAAGGCACGCGCGTGGCCGCATTGGCCTCGCGCAGGCGCGCATCGTCGGCCCAGGGGTCGACGATGGTGGGTTCGACCTCCAGCCCTTTTTCGATCATGGCGATGCGCGCGATGCGCACAAAGGGCGAGGTGGTGTTGGCCAGCAATTGCATGAACAATCTCCTGTGGGCTTATTGGGGCAGCGCGCCCAGTTGTTTGAGCATGCCCAGATTGTCCAGCAGCGCCCAGTGCTCGACCAGCACGCCGTCCTTGAACTGGAACAGGTCCAGCACATCGATGTCGATGCGTTTGCCGGTGGCAGCCATGTCCCCAAAGGCGCCGGTGTGAGTGCCCTTGACCTTCAGGCGCACCAGCACCTTGTCGCCCTCGGCCACGAAATCCAGCAGCGGCAGCTCCATGTCGGGAAAGGCCGGCAGCAGCGCGTCGTGCAACTGGGCCACGCCCTTGGGGCCGCGCACTTCAAAGGGCAGGCCGGGGTCGTGGCGCACGAATTCGGGCGCGATGTGGCGCGCCATCCAGCCGGTGTCGCGGGCCAGAAAGGCCTGGAAGTACTCGCGGCAGAGTTGCTTGTTGGTTTCCTGAACGCTCATGGGGGTCTCCTGTGGTGGTGTTCGATCAGACGGCCTGGACGGTATAACCCAGGCGCGGGAAATGGATGTGCAGGTCGCCGGCCTGCGCGTCGCGGCGGTGCAGCACGATCTCGAAGGCGTCGGCCGCGACCAGCGTGCCGGTGACCGGCACACGTGCGTTGTCGTCGGGCGTGACGCTGACCGCCGTGCCAGCCTGCAGACCGCCCGGGTCGCCGTTGGCCGGCAGGTGGGTGACCGATGCGGGCGTGACCTTGCAGGCGATGTCGAAAGCCTCTTCGGACGTCATGGCCGTGGGCTGACCGTGGCCGAAGGCCAGGATGCGGTCGTACCAATCCTTGAGTGGTGCCAGGCCCAGCAGCGCGTCGACCTCGGGCGGGCAGTTCTTGCGCAACAGGAAAATGGTCTGCCAGCAGGCGAGGTCGGCCGCGCTGGGCGCATCGCCAAACAGGAAATTTCGTCCTGCCAGGGCCTGGGCCAGCCAGGCGATCTGCGCACGCACGAACTGCACATGCTCTTCGAACTGCGGCGCCATCGCGGCCTTGGAAATGTCGATGCCCAGATAACCTTCCTTGCGGTCCTTCAAGAACTCGGGCGGGATGTGTTCACCAATGTAATACACCAGCACCCCAATCGTCGGGATCCACATCTGGCGTTCCCACGCAAAGCCCAAGCCGCGAGCCAGGCCTTCGCTGCCGGCAGGGAACAGCGAAGGGGTCGGCTGGATGCGCTCGAGCGCTGCCAGGATGGCATGCGTGTCGCAGTAGATGTCGGCGCCCACCTGCAGCACCGGGGCGCGGCGGTAGCCGCCTGTGAGCGGCGAGAGCAGCGGCCGCGGCGGCAGGCCAGGGATGTCGACCGAGCGCCAGGCCAGCTGCTTGAGGCCCAGCGCAACGCGGACCTTCTCCGAGAAGGTCGAGAACTCGTAGTGGTGCAGGATGATGTCGTGCATGGTTTGTCTCCTGGTTGTTGTTGAGGGGGTGAATCAATACATGATGTGACCGCCATCGACGACGATGGTCTGGCCGGACACAAAACCCGACAGGTCCGACAGCAGGTACATGGCGGTGCCCACCAGGTCGTCCGGACGCTGCTCGCGCGAAATGGCGCGGGCCTTGAGGAAGCTCTGCTGCCACTCGATGGGGCGGTTCTTGGTGGCGTCGGTGATGACGAAGCCCGGGGCGATCACGTTCACCCGCACATTGGCAGCGCCGCACTCCTTGGCCAGACCCTTGGTCATGGCCAGCACTGCGCCCTTGGAAGCCACGTAGTGCAGATAGCCCGGCTGCCCGGCCACGGCCACGACGGAGGCGATGTTGACGATGGCGCCGCTGCCCTGCGCGCGCATGGCGGGCATCACGGCCTTGCAGCAGTTCCACACACCCTGCACGTTGACGCGGAAGATGCGCTCCCAGATGGCCGGGTCAATCTCCTCGAAGGGGGTGAGCTTGACTTCGCGGAAATAGGCAGCGTTGTTGATCAGGCCATCGATGCGGCCAAAGCGCGCCAGCGCTGCGGCGGCCATGGCGTCGACCGAGGACTGGTCCGACACGTCCACGCGCACGGCAATCGCCTGGCCGCCTTCGGCTTCGATCAGCCTGACGGTTTCATCGGCCTCGTTCATGTCGGCCACCACGACGTTGGCGCCCTGGGCTGCGGCCTGTACCGCAAAGGCCTGGCCGATGCCAGTGGCGCCACCGGTGACGATGACGGTGCGTTGGTCAAGCAGATGGTTCTTGTTCATGAAAACTCCTTCAAGAGGTGAGGGTGGAGTCCCGGCTTGGACCCGGGACGGCAGAAACAGGGGAGCGACGCAGGCCCAGGGCACGCCAGCGGTCGGACAGACGCTGCAGCAGGGCTTCGTCGAGCACCCCGCGCGGACGCCAGCGCAAAAAGGCCGCCACCAGGGTGCCGAACAGCACCATGCGCCAGCCTTCGAACAGGCGGGTGGCTTCGAGCAGGCCCAGGTCGAAGGCCGCACCCAGCAGCGGACCCAGCGGCGTGGCCAGGCCGCCCAGCATAGAGTAGCCCACGGCATGGATGCCCAGCATCGGATCGAAAATCGCCGGCTCGATGTAGGTCAGCTGGTGCGCGTACAGGCCGCCGGCCAGCGCCGCCACGGCTGCGGCCAGGGCGCTGGCCAGCAGGCGGATGCGCTGCACCGGCAGGCCCTGGCTGTCGGCCAGCAATTCGTCCTGACCCACCGCCTGCATGGCCAGGCCCAGCCGGGTGCGGGCCAGCAGCAGCAAGGTCACCACGGTCAGGCCCAGCGCCAGCAGGGCCCAAAGCATGTATTCGGTTTGCCCGACCTGGTGCTCGAACAGCCAGCGGATGTCGCGAAAGCCGTGCACGCCGTCGGGGCCGGCCATCTGGCCGCCGGCCTGCGGCACCTGATGGCGCCAACCCGACAGGCCCAGCCGCACCAGCTCAGCCACCGACAGCGTGGCTACTGCGTACTGCAGGCCCGGCAGACGCAGCAGCGGCCAGGAGATGAGCAAGGCGCAGGCGACCGCTGCCAGCGTGGCGGCCAGCAGCGCAGCCAACAGCGGCCACTGGCCCACGGTGGTCAACAACGCGGCGACGTAGGCGCCGATGCCGAAATACGCCTGCTGGCCCAGCGAAATGCGGCCCACGCGCAGCAGCAGCCAGGCCGACAGTGCCACCAGACACAGCACCACCACCTGGATGACCAGGCCCACCCCCGGCTCGCTGGCACACAGCGCGTCACGCATGCAGGCCTCCGGTGGCAGAAATGCGGCTGACGCGTGCGCGCCAGAGCAGAGCCAGCAGAAGCAGGCCCCAGGTGGCGGCATCGCGACCCAGCGGACCCAGCAGCGCCTGCGCATGGGCCTCGACCACGGCCAGCAGGGCAGCGCCCAGCAGCACGCCGCGCAAGTGGCCCAGGCCACCGATCACGGCGGCTGCCAGGCCTTTCATCAGCATCCACATGCCGAACATCGGCGTGACCTGACCTTCGAGCGCCAGCACCGCGCAGGCGGCCACGCCTGACAGACCGCAGGCGATCACGAAACCCAGGCGCTGCAGAGCCGGCACATGCAGGCCCGACAAGTGCGCGGCCAGCGGGTGGTCGGCCGTGGCGCGCAAGGCCAGGCCGGTGCGGCTGGTCTGCATCCAGCGCGTCATGCCCAGCACCAGCGCGACGGCCAGCAGACACATCAGCAGGCGGTCCGGACGCAGGCCCAGCGCGCCCAGCGTCCACTCCTGGGTGGACGCGAAATCGGGAAAGGGGTTGAGGTGGCGCGGCAGCAAGTTGACGCTCAGCTGCTCGAGCTGCATCCAGACCGCAAAACTGGAAGCCAGCGCGACGACTTCGCGTGCATCGGCGCCGCTCACGGTCATGCTGGCGCGCTGCGGCTTGCCGATGCTGCGGTCTGCATCGTGAAAACACAGCCACTGCACGTACAGGCCCGCCAGCGCAGTGGCCACAGCCACCGAGGGCAGCACCACCAGCGCCGGCCAGCCCAGGCGCACATGCAGCCACGAGCCCAGGTAGGCGCCGAGCATGGCGCCTGCGCCATAGGCCAGGTTCACACGCCGCAGCATGCCAAAGCCCAGTGTCAGCCCCAGGCCGACGAGGGCGTAAGGACCGGCCTCCAGCAGTCCGTCGAGCGAGCGCTGGAGGAAGTCCATGGATCAGGCCACGGCGGCGGTGCGCGAGTGGTCGCTGCCGGCCAGGTAAGCGCGCTGGATCACGTCGTCTTCGGCCAGGTCGGCCGGGGTGCCCGAGAAGGTCACGCGGCCCTGCTGCAGCAGGAAGAAGTGCTGCGCCACCTTGAGCGCCATGTGCACGTTCTGCTCGACCAGGAAGATGCTGGTGCCTTCGGCATGCAGCTTGCGCACGATGCCAAAGATCTCGGCCACCACCTTGGGCGCGAGACCGACCGAGGGCTCGTCCATCAGCAAGAGGCGCGGGCGCGACATGAGCGCGCGCGCCAGCGCCAGCATCTGCTGCTCACCGCCCGAAAGGGTGCCGGCGAGCTGGTCGATGCGTTCGCGCAGGCGGGGGAAGCGGTCGAGCTGGTGCTCGATGTCGCTGGCAATGGCGGCACGGTCCTTGCGGCGGTAGGCGCCGGCCATCAGGTTCTCGCGCACACTCAGGGCCGGGAACACCAGGCGGTTCTCGGGCACCAGGGCCAGACCCCGGTCCACGATCTGCGCCGGCGACAGGCCCAGCAGGCTCTCGCCTTCAAAAGTGATGCTGCCGCGCGTGGGCTGCAGGATGCCGGCAAGCGTCATCATCAGCGTGGTCTTGCCGGCGCCGTTGGGGCCGAGCAGACAGGTCACCTCGCCGGCTTTGGCCGACAGCGACACCTCGCGCAGCGCTTCGATCTTGCCGTAGGCGCAGGCCAGTCCTTGAATTTCCAACATGGCGTGCTTCCTCAAGCCGCAAGCGCGGCGTTCATCAGTTCATCGTTGTCATCAGAGCCGAGGTAGGCGGCACGCACCTGCTCGTCGTTCTGCACTTCTTCGGGGCGACCTTCGGCGATCTTGCGACCGAAGTTGAGCACCGCCACGCGGTCGCACACGCCCATCACCAGTTCCATGTGGTGCTCGATCAGCACCACAGTACGGCCCTGCTCGCGCAGCAGGCGGATGCGCTGGTCCAGGTCTTCGATTTCCTCGGCGTTCATGCCGGCGGCCGGCTCGTCCAGGAGCAGCAGCGGTGCGCCTGAGACGGCGGCGCGTGCCAGCTCCAGGCGGCGCTGTTCACCAAAGGCCAGATTGCCGGCGAGTACGTCGCGCTTGCCCTGGAGACCACTGAACTCGAGGATCTGCTCGGCCTGCTCGCGGCCCTGGTCGGCGCCCGCCAGCCAGCGGGCCTTGAAGCCGGCCCAGCCGCTGCCGCGCTCGACGCGGGCGGCCCACAGGTTCTGCCACACGCTCAGCTGCGAAAACAGGCGGATGTTCTGGAAAGTGCGGGCGATGCCGCGCTGGGCACGCAGATGCGTGGGCAGGGCCGAGATGTCTTCGCCCTGGAACACGATGCTGCCAGCACTGGGCTGGTACAGGCCAGAGATCAGGTTGACGGTGGTGCTCTTGCCCGAACCGTTGGGGCCGATCAGGCCGAGGATTTCGCCTGGACGGACATTCAGGTCCAGGCCATCGACGGCCCGGACGCCACCGAAGTGGCGGGAGACATTGCGCAGTTCAAGCATGGCGGGCCCTTTCGGTTGGCATCACGGATGCGCGCCTGACTTGGCGGCGCAGGAAGGCGGGCAGCGTCAGCGGCGCGCCCAGCACGCCACCGGGGCGCACCAGCATGACCAGCAGGATCAGCGCGCCGAACAGCAGGCTGCGCCAGTCGCCCAGGAAGCGCAGGCCTTCGACCAGCACGCCCTGGATGAAAACCACGGCGACCAGCGTGCCCGCCAGGCTTTTGAGGCCGCCCAGGATCGGGTAGGCGATGGCAAAGGTGGCCAGCAGGATGGTGAAGTTGCCGTGCTCGATGTGGGTGGTGTTGTGACTGAACAGGCCACCGGCCAGACCGGCAATGGCGCCGCCGATGCCGAAGGCCGAGACCTTGGCAGCGGTCAGGCTGATGCCGGCGCTTTGCGCGGCGACTTCGTCTTCACCCACGGCGCGCCAGAGCGTGCCGATGCGGGTGCGGTCGAGCGACCACAGCAACAGCATGACGCCGGCCACCAGTGCCCAGATCAGCAGCAGCACCTCGGTGCCGCTCCAGGCGTTCGACTGGAAGTAACGGATGCCGCCAAAACCCAGACCACCGTCCGGACCGATCAGGCCTTGGGGCGTGCTGACCTTCCAGGAGAAGTTGAAGAAGACCAGGCGCACAATTTCGGCAAACGCGGTGGTGGCCACCACCAGCATCAGGCCCTTGACGCGCAGCGCGGGGAAACCCACCGCCACCGCCACCGCACCGGACAGCAGGGCGGCGACCAGCAGGGCCCAGCCCAGCGGCCAGCCGAACATGGCGGTCAGCATGCCTGCGCCGTAGGCGCCGATGGCAAAAAAACCGCCCTGGGCCAGACTGACCTGGCCCGTGTGCAACACGCACCAGGCCGACAGACCCAGCAGCGAGTGCACGCCAATGACTTGCAACAAGCCGATATAAAAATCCATGACTCGAACTCCGAATGAGGGTCTGCGTCAGTCGCGACCGCCGGGCGCCGCGAACAGGCCGCCGGGACGGAACACCAGAAAGGCGAACAGCATCAGCATCACGTAGATGTCGCGCTCGCTCACCCCGCGCAGGAACTGGAACAGGTTTTCCACACCACCGACCACAAGGCCGGCCACGATCGCGCCGGGAATGCTGCCCAGGCCGCCGATCACGGTCACCACCAGACCCTTGACCGTCATGGGCAAGGTCAGCAGCGGCGAGAGCACGCCAATGGCAGCGCCCGTCATGGCCCCGGCCGTGCCGCCCAGAAAACCGGCGATCACGAAGGTGGTGGCGTTGGTGGAAGACACGCTCATGCCGCACAGGCGGGCGGCCACCGACTGCTGGGCCACGGCGCGCGTGGCCAGGCCCAGACGGGTTTTTTCAAGCATGAGCTTCAGGCCCACCATGGCCGCACAACCGAGTCCGAAGACGAACATCAGGTCGCCGCGCAGCATGAAGGGCCCGACGTCAAAGACCACCCCGGCGAAGGCGGCCGGGTAGTTCTGCGGCATGCCGGCGGTGGCGTGCACGATGGCTTCTTCGAGCACCAGCAGCATGCCCACGGTGGACATGAGCGTGGCCAGCGGCTGATTGAGCGGCAGAAAGCGAAAGCACACGAAGTACACCAGCGCGCCCAGCACACCACCGAGCAGGGCAGCGGCCAGGTACACCAGCGGCGTGGGCGCGATCTGCACGACCAGCAGGCTCAGGTAGGCGGCACCCACCGAGGCGGCCGCGTAGGAGAGGTTGATCTTGTGCATGACGCCGAAGATCAGTGTGAAGCCGATGCCGATCAGGGCATAGGTGGCGCCGAACATCACGCCGTCAAACACGGACTGCACGAGGTCCAGCAGGTCGATCCATTGCATGGTTTTTCCCTAAACAGTGGGGAGCATTGAGTTGGCCATTGGGGGCAGCACTCAAGTGCTGCCCCCAATGTCATCACTTGGGTGTGTGGGCCACAGACCATTCGCCTTTTTTGGCCTGCACGAACAGGAAGGGCTTGATGGCTTCGCGGTCGTCGGTGCGGCCGACCTTGCCCAGCAGGCCGTTGGTTTCCTTCATGCTGGCCAGGGCTTCACGCATCTTGTTGCGGTCCGCCTGCGTGGTGTCGGGTTTGGCCATGATCTTGGCCTTCTCGATCAAGTCCTTGAGCGTGAAGATGTTTTCCCAGGCGGCCGCGTTGTGCAGGTCCATGTTGGCGCCCAGAGCCTGCACGGCCTGGGCGGCGTTGCGCGCTTCGGCCGTCACCGGAGCGAAGCTGGTCGGGATCACGAGGCCTTCGGCCTGGGCGCTGCAGCCCTGCAGTGTTTCCATGCTCGAGGAGCTGGTCAGGCCCACCAGCATCTTGGGCTTGACGCCCTGGCGCTGCATTTCCTTGAGCACGCCGCAGGTGGTGAAGGGGTGTGCCGAGATCATGACCAGGTCGGCCTCGCCACGGCGCATCTCGCGCACCTGGGTGGAGAAGCTGGTGTCGGCCAGCAGCCACTCGCTCTGGCCCTTGACTTCGAAACCGGTCTTCTCGGCGTGGCCCTTCATCACGTTGAAGGTGGCGTTGCTGTGGGCAAAGTCTTTTTCGACACCACCCCAGATGGTCTTGACGTCCGGACGCGTGGCCTTGATCCACTCGAACAGGCTCTTGTACATGTTCGATTCGCTGGGCACATTGCGGAAGGCCCACTGCGACATGCCGGCCAGACCACCCTTGGCGGCCACGTCGGTGTAGATCGGGAACTGCAGGCCGGAATCGCTGGCGTCGCCCGCCTTCTTCTGCAGGATGCCGAAGGCCGGCTCGGCCACGTTGGAGCAGGTTGGGCCCACGGCCACGAAGGCGTCATTCTGTGCGGCGATGCGGCGCAGCGCGTTGATGCCTTCTTCGGCGTTGCAGCGGTCGTCCAGGTATTCGATGACCAGACGGCCCTTGCTGCCGTCACCCAGGGTCACGCCACCGGCCTTGTTGATCTGTTCGGCAGCTGCCTTCATGGCCGCTTCGCTGTTGAGGCCGAAGATGCGAACCACGCCGCTTTTGGCGCCGAAGGCGTAAATCCTGACGTCGCGGTTTTGCGCCTGTGCACTGCCTGTGGCCAGGGCGGCAGCAATCGGAAGGAGGGAAAGAACACGGCGGATGGCGCGGGATTTCATGGTTTGTCTCCAGGTTGAGTGATGGGGGCGTACTGTGCTGGAGCTCACCCGGTGTGCGCAATTTCAAAAACGTTCACGCTGTGTTGCCGCGCCCGCAACAGGTGTGTTGCGAGGACTGCAATGCTGATTTCGTGCAATTCAAATACCGCCCAACAGCGATGCGCGACACAATGAGCGCAACCTACCCGTCATCCCGGAGACAGCATGAGCAGTACCTCTCACACACCCGCCAAGGGGCCCCGTCCACTCGATGGCATCCTGGTCGTCGCGCTGGAGCAAGCCGTGGCCGCCCCCTACTGCAGCAGCCGCCTGGCCGACGCCGGTGCGCGCGTCATCAAGATCGAACGTCCCGAGGGCGACTTTGCCCGTGGCTACGACCGTGCGGTGCATGGCGAGTCCTCGTACTGGGTGTGGATCAACCGCGGCAAGGAGTCGGTGGCCCTCAACCTCAAGCAGAGCGAAGACCTGCAGCTGCTCAAAGCGATGCTGGCCCAGGCCGATGTCTTCATCCAGAACCTGGCCCCGGGTGCGACCGATCGGCTGGGCATCGGCTCGGCGAGCCTGCGCGAGCGTCACCCGCGCCTGATCACCTGCGACATCAGCGGCTACGGCGACGATGGCAAATTTTTCGGCCTCAAGGCCTACGACCTGCTGGTGCAGGCCGAGAGTGGCCTGGTGGCCATCAGCGGCGCTCCCGGCCAAGGCGTGGAATCGCTGGGCCGCATTGGCGTGTCGGTGTGCGACATCACAGCCGGCATGAACGCACTGATTGGCATCCAGCAGGCCTTGATGCAACGCGAGCGCACCGGCGAGGGCTCGGGCGTGAAGGTCTCGCTGTTTGGTTCGGCCGCCGAGCTCATGAGCGTGCCCTACCTGCAGACACGCTATGGCGGCAAGGCCCCCGAGCGTGTGGGTCTGAAGCACCCCAGCATTGCCCCCTACGGCGCCTTCACCTGCGCCGATGGCCGCGACATCGTGATCTCGATCCAGAACGAGCGCGAGTGGGCTGATTTCTGCCACATCGTGCTAAGGCGCCCCGACTTGCTCGACGACCCCCGTTGCAAAGGCAATGCGGCGCGCGTGGACAACCGCGGCTTTGTCGACGAGACCGTCTCGCAAGTGTTTGGCCAGCTCACCAGCGCTGCCGTGGTAGACCGGCTGGCCGAAGCGCAAACCGCCTTCGGTCAGGTCAACTCTGTCTATGACCTGATCCAGCACCCCCAGCTGCGCACGCGCCGCATGCCGGTGCAAGGCCGCGATGTGGAGATCCCTGCCGCGCCATGGGGCATGGCGTGGGACACCGGGCACTTTGCCGCAGCCCCGGCACTGGACCAGCACGGCGCTGCCGTACGTGCCGAGTTTTCCGGGCTGAAGACAGACACCCCGGAAAACACGCCGGCCTGACCCCGTACACGCAAGCCCAGCGTGCCGCAATAAAGAAGGCCTGCCGGCAACACACCGGCAGGCCTTCCTGTTTCAGAGCACTCAGGGCGCGATCGCTTCGAGGGCGATGTCGATGCGCACTTCGTCGCCCACATAAGGCGCGAACTTGCCAGCGTTGAATTCAGAACGCTTGATCGTGGTGAAGGCATCCGCGCCAATGGCGGGCTTCTTCAT
>Ga0255210_1000308_pt1 | contig 19330 bp, 22 predicted proteins | sample Miss_Yuk_RepA_8d_FD_188422 | JGI IMG/M metagenome (GOLD analysis project Ga0255210, IMG submission 188422) | Freshwater microbial communities from Mississippi River, Louisiana, United States - Miss_Yuk_RepA_8d | ecosystem: Environmental > Aquatic > Freshwater > River | place: USA: Louisiana...
CTACGAGGTCACGACACCCTACACCGAGGCCCAACTCGACACCCTGGACTTCAGCCAAGGCGCCGACACGCTCATCATCTGGTGCGCCAGCGCTGCGCCTCGTCGCCTGCGCCGGTTCGCTGATGCGCGATGGGTGCTCGACCTGGCGCCATTCGCCCCGGCGCCGTTCGCCGAGGTGGGCAGCCGCTTCAATGTGGCGCTGACCCTGAGCGCGGCCACGGTCGGCACTGGCATCACGGTCACGGCTGCGTCCGGCGTTTTCCTGGCCTCTGACATCGGCCGCCAGGTGTGGGCCGGCGCAGGGGTTGCCACGATCACGGCGGTGGCCAGCGCCACATCGGCAACGGCTGACATCACGGTCGAGTTCGACGGCACCGCCATCGCTGGCAACACCTGGACGCTGGCGGGCAGCCCGCAGGCCACGTGCACGCCAAGCGGAACCGGGCCGGTCGGCTCATCCATCTCCCTGGGCCTGTCGGCTGCAGGCTGGCGCGCGTCCGACGTTGGCAGCCATGTCGAGATCAACACCGGCTTGGTCAAGATCACGGCTTTCAGCTCCGACACCTCGGTGACTGGCGAGGTCATGGTGGCCTTGAACACCACGGTGGCGGCGCCTGCCAACGCCTGGGCGCTCAAGCCGCCAGCCTGGAACGACTTCGACGGCTACCCGGCGACCGGCACGTTTCACGCGCAGCGCCTGCTGGCAGCCGGCACCACGTCCTACCCGCAAACCATCTGGGGCAGCGCGGTCGGCGAGTTCTTCAATTTCCAGCTCGGCACGCTTGACACCGATGCGTTTGCGTTCGAGCTGGTCAGCGACGACGTGAGCCCGATCACCTACATGATTTCGATGGAGTCGCTGGTGGCGCTGTCCTTCGCTGGCGAGTTCACCATCGACGGCGGCGTCGAGAAGCCCATCACCCCCACCAACGTGCGCGCCAAGCCGCGCAGCACGCGAGGCTGCCAGCAGGTGCGCCCTGCCAAGGTGGGCACCGAGACGCTGTTCGTTCAGCGCACCGGCAAGCGCGTGCGGGCTGCAGCGTTTCAGGAGGCGTCCGATTCCTGGGCTGTGCCCGACATGAGCGTGGTGGCCGATCACCTGACCGAACCCGGCGTGGTGGGCCTGACCTGGCACGAGGAACCCGGCACGCTGCTGTTCGCCCTGCGCGCCGATGGCCTCATCGCCTCGTGCACCTACGACCGAGACCAGGACGTGGTGGGCTGGGCCCGCCAGTCTTTCGCTGGTGGTGTGGTCGAGTCTGCTGCCACGATACCGGATGAAGATGCCGACAGGACCATGCTTGTGGTGCGTCGCGTGATCGACGGCGTCACGGTTCGCTATATGGAAATGCTCGACTCCGACACCTACACCGACAGCGCCATCAAGGGGACGGCCGGCACCGCGCAAACGGTCTGGGCTGGCCTCGATCACCTCGAAGGCGAAACGGTGCGCGTGCGGGCAGACGACATTCCACAGCCGCCCCTGGTGGTGTCTGGCGGCCAGATCACCCTGGCGCGGCCAGCCACCAAGGTGGAGATCGGCAAGGCCATCGGTCTGCGAGTCAAGCTGCTGCCGCCAGAGGTGTCGGGTGGCGCCGGCATCGTCAAGGGTGCGGCCGTCAGCGTCAACAAGGTGTTCGTCGAGGTGCTGGACACGATCGGCCTCACGGTCAACGGCACAAACATCGCATTTCGCCAGTTTGGTGAGGGTGTGGTCGGCATGCCCATCGAGCCATTCACCGGCATCAAGGAGGTGCCGACACTGGGCTGGTCAACCGGGGGCGGCGCCGTCGAGATCACCCACGACGAGCCTCTGCCTTGCAACGTGCTGGCCGTGGTTCGTCACGTGACCGTCAACGAGGGGTGACCATGGCGGTGGACATCGTGCCCGGGACAGATGCCGAGATGTTCGAGGTGCTGGCAGACCTGCGCCAGATCGACATGCTGGAGCTGTCATTGACCAGCGCCGACCCGGTGGGCTCGATCGTACGAGGCTGGAAGGCCAGCAACTACCGCGGCGTCTTCCGCGTCGATGGCTGCCCGGTGGTTGTCTTCGGCGTGACGCCCTGCGCGATCCAGGCAGGCGACGGCAACCCCTGGATGGTGGCCACGCCTGAGATCGTCAAGGTGCCGCGCCAGTTCCTGCAGGCCAGCCGCCACGTGGTGGACAACATGCGGCGAGGCTTCGTGGAGCTGCGCAACGCCACGCACAAGGACAACACGGTGTCGCTGTCGTGGCTGCGCTGGCTTGGCTTTCGGGTGAGCGATGAGCCTGTCGGGCCTGGCGGCGTGTTTCTGATTTTCTCGATGCCGGGCAGCCCGGCCAAGGAGTGAGCGATGTGTGATCCAGTGACCATGGCGGTGGTGGCTGTCGGCGCTGGCGCGCTGTCGGCCTATGGCCAGATGGAGGCCGCCAACGCGGCAGCCGACGCACAGGAAGCCCAAGGCAAAGCCATGGCGACCCAGGCCGGGCAAGAGCAGGACGCCGCAAACGCCCAGGCCGAGCGCATCAGGTCGGCAGCCAAGCGCCAGCGCGCCGAAGCGGCGGCGGCTTTCAGTGCCTCGGGTGTTTCGGTGGACGCAGGCACGCCGCTCAAGATCGACCAGGAAATCGCCCGCGGCGGCGAGCTGGACGCGCTCAACACCATCATCAGCGGTGGTCGGGAATCCGACACCCTGACGCGCGAAGCTGAGGCATTCGGGCGCACGGCGAAGGCAACGCGCAAGGCTGGGCAGATGCAGGCAGTGAGCACGCTCATGTCGTCGGCGTCGAGTGCTTCGTCGGCCTCGGGCTGGCGTCGATAAGGAGACGAAATGGCCACCATCCCCCTCGGCAACTTCGGCCAGACGGTTGTGCAGCCTGGCCGGCAACAGCGGGTTTTCGGCGAACAGGCGGGCGCCATCACCGGCCGCGCTGTGGCCGATCTCGCCCAGACCGGGCAGGACATCGCGCTCAAGGACATGCAGGAGCAGACGCGCGCACGCGAGGAGGCCTATGAACGCGAGGCCAAGACAAAAGCAGCGATGCGCGACGTTCAAGGGCAAAACACGCTGTACGAGCGCGCCAACACCATCGCAGACCGTGTCAAGCGCGGTGAACTTTCGCCCGATCAGGTCGATGACGAATGGGCTACGCAAGCCAGCGAGGCCGTCTCCAAAAGCCTCGAAGGCGTTGACAGCCGTTACGCTGGACCGCTCACCGCGCAGTTCGAGGCGTACAAGTCGCGGGCAAAGGATCGCATTTCCGCAGCGGTCACATCTCGGCGAGAGAGTGAGACCCTTGCCAACTTGAACGCCTCCGAGGAAGAACTTGAGCGCCTTTCACAAGAGGACCGTCCGGCCGCAATTGTGAAGTTGCAGACCCTTCTGCAAGGCCTGGGGCCAGATGCAGGAATCCCGCCTGATCAACTGCAAAAGCGCATGCAGTCGTTCAAGGAGCGAACCGCCTACACCCAAGCCTTCACCCTGGTGCGTGGGTCGTCAGAGTCCATCGCTGCCATTGAGAAGGCGCGCAAGGCTTTGGACAGTGACGCCTTTGCTGACCTGGACCCGCAAAAGCGCGCCGCTTTGGATGTGCAGCTGGAGGGGTACAAGACCAACATTCAGCAGCGCCAGGCCATCGCCGAGCAACGCGCGGCAGCGCGTCAGCAAGTCGCCATGAACCGCGCCCAGGCGGCATTCACCGCAGCCCAGGCGCGCACCGACGCAGGCATCCCAGACAGCGCCGAGCAGGTGGCCATCACCACCCAGGCCCTGGCCGGCACGCCATTCCTCGACACCTACCGGGCGCTGCAGGAGCGCGCGCGCGAGGTGGGCGGCTTCGGTGCCCAGCCGATCGCAGCCCAGCAGGCGGCGCTCGACCAGGTCAATGCGCAGATCGCCCAGACTGGCGCCTCCGATTCGCTCATCAAGCGCCGCGACAACCTGCAGCGGGTGCTGGAATCCTCGAAACGCGACTACGGAGACGACGCCCTGCGCGCAGGGCTGCAGCGCGGCGTGATCGACGCACTGCCGCCCATCGACATCAGCAGCGTGGACGCGGCCACCCGCACCATCGGCCAGCGCCTGCAAGCTGCCCAGATGGTCCAGACAAAAACCGGCCGCCCGGTGTCGCCGCTGACGAACGACGAGGCCGAAGCCCTGGGCAACACCATCAACGCCTTGCCGGTGCAGCAGCGCGCCACCGCCCTGGCCACCCTGGGGCGCAACATCGGCCCGCAGGCTGCCGCAGGCCTGGCAGCGCAGATCGACAAGAAGGACAAGGCGCTCGCCCTGGCCCTGCAGTTCGGCACGGCCGCCACCACCGAGGGCCGCACCACCGCCGAGATCATCCTGCGCGGACAACAGGCGCTCAAGGACAAGACCGTCAAACCCGACACGCCAGCCGTTGATGGGTGGAAGGGGCAGATTGCCAAGGAGGTCGAGGGCGCCTACCGCAACCAGAAGCAGGCCGACGACGTGAAGGAAGCCGCCTACCTGATCCTGTCCGGCCTGCAGTCGGAGGGCACTGGCGACGTGAAACAAGCGGTTCGCCTTGCTGTCGGGGGCCGGATCGTCGAGCGCAACGGCTCCAAGATCCCGCTCCCCGCTGGCGTGACCGAGGACGATTTCGACGCCAAGCTGCGCAGCCTGACGCCGGCCAATTTCGCAAACCAGGTCAAGGGCAGCGAGGTGCGTGTCGGTGGGCAACCGGTGCCGCTCGACGCCTTCGTGCAATCGCTGCCAGACGCCCAGCTCATCAACGCCGGCCGTGGCCGCTACAACGTGCTGCACGGCGGCCGGGTGGTCACGAACGCCGAAGGCATGCCCATCACCATCACCGCGAAGTGAGGCCCCATGCTTGACGACCTGTACCAGGCAGACAACGACGCGGCCATTTCCGACCTCGTCCGACGCCCACCCGCACCCCGCCCGCAGTCGGCCAAGTTCAGCGCCTGGGGCCTGCTGACTGCGGCGCCGCGCGGCATCGGTGCGGGCTCCAACGAGACAGCCGGTGGCGTGGCCGACGTGCTGGGCGCGTTCGGGCAGGTCATGGGCGCCACCGATGCGCGCACCTCCATGTTCTCGGCCCAGACCGAGGAACAGCGCAAGCAGGAGGAATCCGCCCGGCGCAAGATGCTCGACAAGGGCCTCGACTTCGACGCGGGCGACAACTTCCGCAGCGTGGCGCGCGAGTGGATGCCCGACCCGACGACGGCGCACGTGGCCGAGCAGACGGTTTTCCAGCTCGCCAGGTTTGGCACCAAGGCGGTCACCGCCGTGGCCACTGCTGGCCCGGTGGCAGGCCCCGCGCTGGTGGGCTTGGATGAGGCGCTGACCACTGCCGACGACCTCAAGCGCCAGGGCGTGGACGCTGAGACGCGCATGCAGGTCGGTGCCGTGGCCGGTGTGACAGCCGCCCTGGGCGTGGCGCTCCCCGTGGCTGGCCGCAATGCCGTCCAGACCGCCGCCCTGGTTGCAACCGGTGGCCCGGGGGCGTTCATCGCCCAGCAAGCCGCCACGCGCCAAATCTTGCAGGACGCCGACTACAGCCAGATCGCCCAGCAGTACGACCCGCTCGACCCCGTGGGCCTGGCCGTGTCCACCCTGGTGCCGGCTGGTTTTGGCCTGTGGGCGATGCGCGGCATGCGCAAGGGCCCGGCCAAGGCTGGCGAGACGGCGCCGGCTGGTGAGGCGCGGCCCGATGCGGCACCGGTACAGGATCCCGCGCAGACCGAGCCCGCCCGGCCACGCCCGACGCCCGAGCAGGTGGACGCCGCCCGGGTCGAGATGCTGACGCAGCACATGGAATCGTCCGGGCTCTACCGCCCCGAGGACGCCCGCGCCGCTGCCATGCACGTCGATGCCTTCGCCCGCGCCATGGATGACCTGGGCGCCGGCCGCCGCGTGGACGTGACCGCATTCGTGCCCGCCGAGCGCATCGAGGTGGCCAAGGCCCTCGACACCTTCGTCACCCGCCTGGACGAAAGCCGCGCCGACCTCATGGCGCAGGCTGCCATGCGGGCCGAGCCCGGCGCCGTGCGGACGCTGCAGGCCGAGCTGGTCGATGCGCAGGCCCGGCTGGTCGAACTTGAAGACCCGGCCGCCATCAAGACCAGGGCAGGGGAGATTCAGCAGGCCGAGCGCGTGAGCTACAAGCAGGCGCTTGCTCAGGCCAAACGCGAGTTTGGCGCCCAGGCCGATGACGTTCGCGCCCGGGTTGCCCGCGTCGAGGGCATGCTCGAGGACAACGCCACCGGTCAGCAGGCAGCCGACGCCTTGAACTTGCTGAATCGCCAGGCCACCGAAGCGCGCCAGCAGCGCGCGCAGATCGACGCTCCAACTCTGCGCGAGACACCGGCCGCCCAAGCCGCCCGCGAGATGACCGCCACCCAACAGGAGGCCGCCAATGTCCAAGACGCACCGCAAGCACGAGCAGACGCACCCGCAGATGGCGCGCGACAGCCGGGCCAGGCCGCCCAGCCGGCGCGAGCGGATGCACCAGGCGCTGGCCCAGCAGGAGCAGCAGAGCAGGGGAGTGGAGTTCCCGCAGCCGGAGGTGCCGACGCCGCGCCGGGATTGGTAGCCGCCCGCTTGGCTGAGGTGTCTCAGCAGTTCCCCGACCTGACCGTGCAGATGGATGGCATGGATCAGCCCATGCGGCTGTCCGAGTTCCTGGAGCAGGTGCAGCGCGAGGCCATGGAGGGCACCGACCTAGACATCGGCGGCAACGATGCGCCGCTCATGCAGGTGGCGGCCACGTGTTTCCTGCTGAATGGGGCGTGATCAGCCGCCCGTGATGGCCCGCCAGATGGTCGGGAAACCATGCTCGGAAATGGCCATGATGACCCCGAACCCGCCAAAGATGAGGGTCATGCCGCCCATGATTTTTGCCCAGGCGCCCCAGGCGTACAGCGCGTGACGCCAGGACATGGTCATGCCCCAGATCATCAAGGGTATGACCGTGGACAGGGCAGCGATGGCCGCAATGGTTTTCAGGGCGGTGTAGAGGTTTTCCACGAGCCGGAGCGTACACGATGAATCCGAAATGCCGCCAGCAGATCAGCGCCGCCCGGGTGGCAGCAGGCGGGAAGGCGCTCACGGATGCCCAGGCACGCGCGATCGACGACCGCATGCAGGCGACCATGCGCCGCCTGGCCCGCCAGGATCAGAACTGGCAGACCTATCCGGCCGACCAGCGCATCCTGCTGGCAGCCCAGCAAGCCGCCCAGGACATCGCCGACGAGGCCGCGCGCAAGGTGGCCAACGCCCAGCGCCAGGCCCTCAAGACCGCAGAAACCGAGCAGCGCGTGCAGGCCTACATGCAGCGCCAGGGCAGCGGCCGCACCAAGTCCCTTGTCGAGGACATGAGCCTCACCAATGCTTATGTCGAGGGAATCAAACGCGACAGCGCCCGTCAGCTCATGGACCTCATCGACGCGGCCGACAACCAGCAGGGCGCCAGCGTGGTGCGCCGGCTGGGCATGGTGCTGTTCGACGTGCAGAACCCCATCATGACCCGCGACCTGGCGCTCGAAGTCTTCGCCCAGGGCAAGGCCGGCACCGGCAACGCTGCGGCCAAGGCAGGCGCCGAGGCGTGGCTCAAGGTCACGGACGCCATGCGCCAGCGCTTCAACGGCGCCGGGGGCGACGTGGGCCGTCTGGATTATGGCTACCTGCCCCAGGCCCACGATCAGGCCCGGGTGCTTTCCAAGGGACGCGAGGCCTGGGCTGCCGAGGTGTTGCCTCTGCTCGACCGCAACCGCTACGTGGACGACGCAGGCGCCAAGCTGCCCGACGCCGAGGTGCTGGCCATCCTGCGCAACGCCTGGGAGACGGTCAGCACGGACGGCGCGAACAAGTCCGCCCCAGGCGCAGCGCGGGGAACCGGTGCACGAGCCAACCGTGGCAGCCAGTCGCGAGAGATCCATTTCAAGGACGGGCAGGCCTATCTGCAGTACCTGAGCGACTTTGGCACCGGCAGCATGTACGACGCCATGATGGGCCACCTGGGTGGCCTGTCGCGCGACATCGGGCTGGTCGAGCGGTACGGTCCCAACCCCGAAGCCCAGATGCGCCTGCAGATGGATCTGGCCGACCGGGCGGATGGCGGCCCCAAGCGCGTGTTCGGCAACAAGGCGCCGGCCTACTGGCGCGTGCTCAACGGCAGCAGCGGGCAGGCTGAGTCGGCCCGGGTGGCCGCCATCGGCATGCACACCCGCAACATCGAGACGTTCGGCAAGCTGCAGGGGGCGGTGCTGTCGTCTGTCACCGACCTGGGCACCTACTTCGTCTCGACTGGCTACAACAAGCTGTCCTACTGGGATTCGCTCAAGAACCTGGGAGCGGCAACCACTGCCGACACCAAAGCCTTCATGAACGCGCACGGCATGATGGCCGAGTCGATGATCTCCGATCTGTCACGCTGGACGGGCGAGAACATCGCGCAGAGCTGGTCCGGGCGCCTGACCAGCGCCACCATGCGCTTGTCTCTCATGAACGCATGGACCGACACCCTGCGCCGGGCGTTCTCGCTGACCATGATGGAAGGCATGGGCCGCCTGCGCTCGACCGATTGGGGCAACCTGACCGAGTACGACCGCTGGCGCATGGGATCCAAGGGCTTGACCGAGGCAGACTGGCAAGTGATTCAGCAGGCCCAGCCGGTGGCGCACCGTGGCTCCGAGCACATCACCCCCGATGCCATCTACGCCACGGGCGATCCGCGCGCGGGCGAGGTGGTGGCCAAGTACCTGGGCCTCATCACCGACGAGTCCGAGGTGGCCGTGCTCAATCCTGACCTGGCCACGCGGGCGATCGTCACGGCGGGCGGCTCGACCCGCGGCACGATCGACGGCGAGCTGTGGCGCTCCATGGCGCAGTTCAAGTCCTTCCCCATCGCCATGGTGTCGCGCCACTGGCGCCGCATGCTCGAGACGCCGCAAGGCTTGGAGGGCGCACCTCTGACCGCCAACCGCCTGGCCTACGCCGGGGCGCTCTTGGTCAGCCTGACCGCCTTGGGCGCCATCGCCTACCAGACCAAGCAGCTTGTCGCCGGCAAGGACCCGGTGGACATGACCACGCCCAAGTTCTGGACCCGCGCGCTGGCCCAAGGCGGTGGGCTCGGGTTCATGGGCGACATGCTGCTGCAGGACACCAGCGAGGACCGCAGCCCGCTCGACACCTTCGGGCGCACATGGCTGGGCCCATCCTTCGGCAGCGCGGCCGACCTCTACGAGCTGACCAAGGGCAACTTTGACGAGTGGCAGGCTGGCAAGGAGACACACATGGGCGCCGAGGGCCTGCGCTTTGCCCGTGGCCACCTCCCGCTGGTCAATCTCTGGTACGCCAAGGCCGCGCTCGACCACATGGGCCTCTACGCCCTGCAGGAAAACCTGAGCCCCGGCTACCTCGGCCGCATCCAGAGCAAGGCGCGCAAGGATTGGGGGCAAGACTACTGGCTCGACCCGGACACGGGCGATATGCGCGCGCCCGACTTGTCCGCCATCGCAGGAGACTGACATGCGCCCTGACCAAATCCAGCGGCTCAAAGACCTGAGCGAATCCCTGGCCGACGTGTTCATCGTCGAGGCCGATCCGACCAACTGGAGCGGCGACGGGAGGCTGCCGCGCGACATGAGCCAGGAGGAACGCGGCAATCGGCACTGGGACCGCAAGGGCGCCCTGGGCACGGGTGCGGTGCTGTCGCACACCCTCAACGTCATCAAGCACTACGAGGACCGTAAGCCTGCAGCCGGCGCCGAGGAAGGCACCGAGGGCGATCTCGACAAGGCCATCGGGGACGCCGAGCGCCGCGCACAGGCCGCGCTTGACCGCGTCATGAACAAGGCAAAGGGCAAGGATGAGTTCCAGCGACGCGCCCTCGGCAAAGCGTAAGGCCTCCTTCCTGGCCTTCTTCCTGGTGTGGGCCGAGTTCAAGGGCTGGGCGGTTCCCGACATCCACATCCGGGCATGCCATTGGCTCGAGCACCGTGGCGACCTGGCCGTGCTGCGGTGCTTCCGTGGCTTCGGCAAGTCCACCATCCTGGCCTGCTACAACGCCTGGCGCTACTGGGACGATCCGACCTATCGCATCCTGCACCAGGGCGACCAGGACAAGACCGCGTACAAGACCAGCCGCGACACGAAATCGGTGCTGGCCCGCCACCCGTGGACATCGGATTGGTTCGCCAACGGCAACAAGGGGGAGGCCGCTTTCTGGTGGTGCCCCGGCGCCGATGACGAGCGCAACCCGTCCATGCAGGCCGCTGGCATCTTGAGCAACATCACGTCCTCACGCTGCGACGAGGCGCAGAACGACGACGTGGAGGTGCCCAAGAACATCACCAATCCCGAGTCCCGCGAGAAGATGCGCGCCCGCCTGGGCGAGCAAATTCACATCATGGTGCCCGGTGCGCGGCGCCTGTTCATCGGCACCCCGCACACACATGACTCCATCTACGACGAGCAGGAGAAACTGGGCGCCGACTGCCTGACCATCAAGATGTTTGACCGTGAGCACCGCATCGAGCTGGCCAACAAGAAGTCATACCCGGTCCCGTTCGCGCCTGCGCTGGTCTTCTTCGGCATCGGCGAAACCTGCCGCGTGCTGGTCGAAGGGGTGGACTACACCATGCAGGAAGGCCGGATGGTCTTCGCCTTGCCTCCTGGTGGGCTGGTCGATCTCTACGACGGCAGCGCCTGGCCTGAGCGGTTCACCACCGACGAGATGATCAAGCGGCGCAGGGCATGCCGCACGGTCAACGAGTGGGACAGCCAGTACCAGCTGCACTCCAAGCCGGTCGGAGAGACGCGCCTCGACCCCGACCGCCTCAAGGCCTACGACGTGGAGCCCACCATCCGCACGCACAACGGGCAGCCGGTCATGTACCTGGGCAAGGCTCGGATCGTCTCGGCCACCGCACATTGGGATCCGGCCGGCAACAAGCTCAACAGCGACACCAGTTCTTTCAGCGTGATGTTTCAAGACGAAACCGGCCGCCCGTACTGGCACCGCGCTGCAGCTCTGACGGGCGAGGTGGCCGATCTTGACGACAATGGGAAAATCATCGGCGGTCAGGTTTGGCAGGTATGCGACCTGGTTGAGGCGCTAAGTCTTCCTCGTGTAACCGTCGAGACAAACGGCGTTGGAACGCATGTGCCGGGTTTGCTGCGCGCCGCTCTCAAAGCAAGGCGCATCCGCTGCGGGGTAACCGAACAGCACACCACATCGAACAAAAATAGAAAGATCTTGGGCGCATTTGACGCGCCCCTATCGTCTGGTTACCTGTGGGCGCACACAAGCGTAATCGAAGCCGTCGAGGAGCCCATGCGCAGTTGGAACCCTGAGGCCACCAAGCAACCAGACGATCATCTCGATTCCGGCGCCGAGTGCCTCATCCAGCAGCCTGAGCGCATCGGGCGCGGGCCGAAGGTCGGGAACGCTGACCCGCACGAGCGCGACGATTGGCGTCCATCAGCGGGCACTTTCGAGATCGAGGTCGATCAGGTGGTGTGACCAGGCCCGCTCAGGAGCGAGCCCATGCCGATCGGCGTACAGACACCCATCACGAGCCACACCGGAAACGGCACCGCGACGGTGTTCGCCTACGAGTTCGCCATCCTCTCGGCTGACGACATCAAGGTCAAGGTGGACGGCTCCATCGTCACCACAGGTTTCACGGTGGCCGGCATTGGCGACCGCGATGGCGGCACCGTGACGTTCTCGGTGGCGCCGGGCTCTGGCATCGAGGTGCTGCTTTACCGCGAAGTCTCGCGCGAGCGTGCCACGGACTACCAATACGCAGGCGATCTGCGCGAGGACGTGCTCGACGACGACCTCGACCGGATCGTGATGGCGCTCCAAGAGGACGCCGAGTTGATCGCTCGCGGCATCCGCGTGCCGGTCGGTGAGTCGCTTTCTGAGTTGCCTGCAGCGGCCTCGCGCGTGGACAAAGTGCTGACCTTCGGAGCGGGTGGTGCCATCGCCCTGGTGGATGTCGCGGCGTTTGCTGGCGGGGGCGTGGTTGAGCTGGTTCCGGCTGATGGCTCCATCACCCTGGCCAAGCTGGCGACGGCTGTGCAGTCCCTCATCAACGGCGCCCTGCAGAAGTCGGGCGGGACGATGACGGGCGCAATTGTGCTCTCAGGCAACGCGGCCAATGCGCTGGAGGCGGTGCCCAAGCAGCAGGCCGAGAGCCTGATTGCAGCGGCTGTCGGCACGCGCCTGCAGTTCAGCCTTTCGGCCATCCAGGCCACCACCAGCGGCACGGCCATCGATTTCACGGGGATTCCTGCGGGGGCCAAGCGCATCACCGTGATGCTGTCTGGTGTCAGCGGCTCGGCGACCGGTTCGGTCAAGATCCGCGCCCTGGTTGGTGGCTCCGAGGTTTCGAGCGGGTACACAGGAACGTTTTTCTTCTACGGCTCGGGCTCAAGCGCCGACACGGTTTCCGACGCCTTCTGCCGCTACGACTTTTCCAACGGCTCGACGAACATCCACGGCGCCACGGTTCTCACCTTCATGGGCTCGAACACCTGGACGTGTAACGGGGCAGTTGCTCGCCACGGTGGGACTGCTGAATTTCAGCAGCACGCTGGCAGCACGGTGCTGGCTGGCGACATCACGGGCATCCGCCTGCTTTGCTCGGGCGGCACGTTTGACGGCGGCTCTGCGTCCATTCTTGTGGAGTACTGACCGATGAACCGGATCGAACTCAACATCAAAACCGGCCAGCGCCGCGAGATTCAGGTGTCGGCCTACCTGGTCGATGGCGTGTGGACCCTCATCGACGAAGGCCAGCCGGTGCCAGCCGGCGCCGTGCTTGCGTCAACCGTTCCGCTGCCCGAGGTTGTAGACCAGCCTCCAAAGATCACCGAAGCCCAAGCGGCCAAGCTGATCGCCTTCCTTAAAGCCAACCCGGACATTGTCGAAGCGGCTCAACTGTGACCACAACCATCATGGACAGGCAAATGGAACTCGGAACGGCAGCCGCAAGCGCGGCAGGTGTGGCGGCAGCAAAAGGGGCAAGCAGCGCAGCGCTCGGCGGCGCGGTTGTCGGCGGCCTGACGCTCTCGGCCCTGGTGGTCATGCTGCTCAAGCAGCCGCGCACATCACGCGAGTGGGCTGTTGCGCTGATCTCGACTCTGGTGTGCTCGCTGGCGCTGGGCGGATGGCTGGTCATCTACCTGGGGTTCAACACACACGCGGCATCGGCTGATCCGGTGGTGGCTTGGTTCGGCCTGCTGGAGATCGGCGGGACCATCTTTGCGGCTGGCTTGCCTGGGTGGGTGCTGGTGCGGATCGCGTTCAACACCATGGCCAAGTACCAAGACAAGAGCGCCGATGACGTTTACAGGGGCGCGAAGGAGTTGCTGCCGTGACCGACGAGCGCCTGACTGCCGACTTCCACCTTTCGGAGTTCCTGCGCAGTCAGACGGCAGAGCGGCGCGGCCTGAACAACGAACCGGATGCGCTGGCCATGGCCAACCTGCGCAACTTCCTGGCGCCTGGAATGCAGGACGTTCGCGACCTCATCAATGCGCCAATCCACATCTCGAGCGGCTACCGATCCCCCATGGTCAATGCCGCCATCGGCGGCGCGTCGCGTAGCCAGCACATGAGCGGTCTTGCCTGCGACTTCACCGCGCCGTTCTTCGGCACGCCCAAGGACATCGCCCGCGCCATTGCTGCGTCCAAGATCAAGTTCGACCAGCTCATCATGGAGGGCGGCTGGGTGCACATCAGCTTTGCCCCGTCTCCCCGCCGCGAAGTCTTGACGGCCAGCTTCACAAACGGCGTGGCCCGCTACCGCGCGGGGCTGGTGTGACCAAGTTCCTGGCCATCCTTGACCTGGTGCCCGGCTGGTGCTGGGCCATCGCCGTGGCCGTGCTCCTGGCCATGTGCGGTGCGCTGGAGGTGTCGCGCCTGTCGGCCAAGGCTGACGCCAGCCGGGCTCGGGCGGATCTGCTGGCGGTGCAGCTGGCCAGCGCGCACGCCATCAGCCTGGAGCAGGAGCGCGCGCGCAAGGAAGAAAGGCGGCTGTCCGCCGTGGTGTTGGAGGTGCAGGATGATCTCGCTAAGGAAAGGGCCGGTGCAGCTGGCCGTGTTGCTGACCTGTCTGAGCGGGTGCGCAAGCTCTCCCGCCCCGTGTCTTGTCGCCCCGCTGCCCGTGGAGCGCCAGCCGCTGCCGGCGCAGGTCATGAACAGCCCGATCCCGGACTACCCGGCCTGGCTGGAGCGGATCTTGTCGTCCTCGATGGACAGGCTCTGGGTGATCTCGCCACCTTCGCCGAGTCAGCCGCCGACACCGGCCGCACGCTGACCCAAGCGCGGCGCCTGCTGCGCGAATGCTGGCAGGGCGAGAAATGAGGCCACCTGGCCCGCGCCGCAGACGGATCGAAGAACGCGAGCCCGCGGCATTCCCGCACCAAACCCAGCAAGAGATTGAAGTCGAAGCCCTGGCGGTGCGCTTCGGCTTGGCGTACCTGAGCGCTGAAGGCCTTGCCAAGTTGACCAGGCTGCTGGCCTGGGTTCTGGCAAACCAGCCGGCGCCGCCCGACCTCATCAAGCCGCCGCCTGAGCGGGTGGGGTAATCCTTCTAACGCCCCCGCCAGAACCCCGATGGAATGGGCCGGCAGTTGGCGCCATCAGGTTAGACGAATCGCCACAGGATGCCGATGGCTGCAGCGTACTTTCTCTGCTTTGGGAGCAGAGGGTCGTGAGTTCGAATCCCACCGCCCCGACCAATTTCTCCTAGGAAACGCGCCCATCGTGCTGGCCACGGTCGGGCTCGTTCTTCTAACGGATCGCCTTTCTTCTAACGGACTGCCGCCACCTTGCGCGCCTTCTTGCGCCGGATGTAGGCCGCCGTCTGGGCTTCGGTGGTGTGGTCGAGCAGGTGGTTTGCCGCCTGGATGCCGTCGCTGTCGTCCTTGTCCGTGGCCGCCTTGGCGCGCAGATCGCGGATCATCGTGGGCGGCACCTTGCCCGTCTTCATCGCGCGCTTCATGGCCTTCTGCCAGGCGTTCGAATAGGCCTCGTAGTTCATGGGCGTGCCGTCCACCTTGGTGATGAGACGCGGCGTTTCGACCGTGCGCGGGCGCTTCTTGGTGCGCTGGGCCTCCTTGATGGCAAGCAGCCGCTCCACCACCGCGCGCAGCCTGGGGGTCCATTCGACGATCACCGGCCGACTGCTGCCACCGGTCTTGTCGCGGCGCAGCATCAGGCCCTCGGGGCACACATGCGGCTCGTCGGGCTCGGCTGGGTCAGCCTGCTCCAGGATGCGCACCACCACGCCCACGTCGGCACCGGTCAGGTACAGCAGTTCGGTGATGCAGCAGAACACCACGCCGGACGGGTTGCGCCGGCCGTCATCGCCATAGAGCCCAGCCATCTTGATGCGGCGCAGGTGCGAGTCGGTGATGTAGCGTTTGCGCGGCCGGTAGCCCTTTGTCGGGATCGCATCGACGGGGTTGGAGCCGGCCGGGCGCAGGCCCCAGAGTTCGCAGTAGCGAAAGATGGACCGAAGCTGCGAGCGGTAGGCGTCGTAGGTGCGCGCCTGGTGGTCGAACTGCTGGAGGAAGGCGTAGCAGTCCGGCGTCTCGACGTCACGCGGGGCGAATTCCTGGAAGGCTGCAGCGATGTCGTTGGCGCGGCGCTGCTCGTCGATCTGGGTCTTGTCGGCGTGCTTGGCCATGACCTCGGCGCTCCACTTGGTCACAGCGGCCGGCATCGTCTCCGGGTTTGCGATGGTGGCCAGGCGCTCGGACAGGGCGCGATACAGCGCGGGCAGGCCTTCGCTCACCTTGGTCAGGCCGTGCCAGATGCGTTTGCTGCCCTGGGCTTCGACGTAGTAGTACCGGGAGCCCTTGATCTGGGTTCCCTTGACGGGGCCTTTTGGCATGGGTCACGCTGTGCGAAGGATGGGCCGGACCGTGGGCCGCTTGCGTTCGGTTTCGCCGCGACACACGGCCTCGTAGTGGGCGCGTTCGAGCACCAGGCCATGGCGCCCGATGTAGGCGCGCACGAACCCGCGTCGGTGGAGTTCGGTAAGCTGCCTGCTCGGCTGTTCGTAGCCGGTCAGGGCTTTGAGCTCGTCGCGAGACAGGACAACGTTGCTCATCACTTCTCCTTGCGCTCGGCCTGGGTGGCGGCGAAAAGCTGCCGATACAGGTCGGGGTGCATGACCAGGCGGCCGTCTGCCATCCGGTAGGCGCAGGGCACATCACGCTGATGACGCACAACCCGCCAGTTACGTCGGCGCTTCTTTGTCGCGTGTCGCTCCACGCGCCATGTCACCTCGACCTTGACGCAGAACGGGCTCGAATGAACGAGATTGCCGTGTATGAACATCACTCCCCCTCCCCCGCCATAGCAGCGGCGGCGCGGCGGTTCCATGCCGATGCTGCCCCGTTTGAATAGCTGCTGATTGCCCCTGTCGCCCCGCATACTTGGCACTCAACGTGGAATGTGATGAGGTCATCAACAACTTGGGCCGGATTGCCGCAAAACGGGCACGGAAGCAACTCTCGGTCGGTGGTGGTCATTGGTCAGCCTTTGTCGCGACAGCGTGCATGGTGATTTGTGTGGCCCCAGCGCGAGCGGCCATGACTTGCTTGCCAACGTCGCCGATGCCTGCTGCTTCGTACACACGCACCGCCGTGGCTGCATCGATGGCAAGTCGGGTCTGCTCGTCGTTCTCGATGACAAGGGCCAGGTCAGACAACGTGACACCCTTCTTGTCGAGCGCGTCCTTGGCTTTTTTGAAAATGGCATCTTCGATCTCTGCCGGGTTGGCGTCCACCACATCAAGGTCGCGGGTCAAGTCCGTGGTCACTTCACGCAGCAGCTTGTCGATGATGATGTTTTCAGCCATTTCGTAGCGTTCGCCTGTGCTTTCGGCGGACAGCTCCAGGCTGCCGCCCATCTTGCCGAGGTAGCGGGCCTCGTTGATGAACGCGAGCGGATTCGTGATGACGTAGGTGTAGGACAGCGTGGCTTTGCTCAAAACCTTCTTCGCGAACTGCGTCTTGAACTTGGCATCACCGGCCATGGGCCAGTTCGGCAGGGCCACGGTGTAGCCGCATGGGTTGCCCGTATGCTTGGGCACCGAAGACCCCACATCCAGCTTTGTCCACGCCGCGCCGCAATCGGTTGTGGATATGACGTGCACATTGGAAGGCGTGCGGGCGCAGCCGGTGACCAGAACTGCGGTGGCGGCGATGACGATGAACTTGATCATTTGTAGCTCCAGAAGTGCTTGGTTGCGAAGACGCCCACATAGGTCGTCACGGTTGCGGCGATGCCGTAAAACAGCCAGGTAGCCCAGCCGATGGCGTGGGCGTTGCTGGCATTGCTGAAGGCCGTAAAGGCCAGGCCCAGCATCACCAGCCAAAAGATGGCGATACCAAATCGAATTGCGTTTCGTGTGTGGTTCATGCTTGCTCCTTCATGGCGCGGATGGCGTCGATGCACTCGTCCGCATGGGTGTACTTCCGGTTGCCGTTGGCGTGCTTGGCCCCACACTCCACCGCCGCCGCCTCAAGCGCCCTGTCTGCGGCGAGGGTGCAGAGGCGTTCCAAGAAGGCGACCTCGTCGTCGAACAGCTTCTCGTCTGGATAGAAGCACTCGGGGTCGGCCTCCCTCGCCATCTCGATCACTTGCTCTGGGGTGAACTTCATGGGGCGTCCTTTGGTTGGTCAGTCGCCGCAGAAGCACGCAATGGCTTCTTCGTCGTGGCCGATGAAATCGACCTGCTGTTTCGTGTTCTCTAGCATCTGTGCGTAGGTCGGTCGGTCAGACCGAAAAACGGCGCCGCTAGGCTTCGAGGCCAAGGCCAAGGACTCCATGCGCGCCCACCAGATCGCCCGCTCTGGCTTCTGAGCGATCAGGGTCTGCACTTGATTGGCCGCTTTGAGAAAGCACAGATCGCAGTTGCCCGCAAGAGTGCGCCCGTTGACGGTTGGAAGTTCAAGGCGGAATGTCTGCGACGACCAGAATGCGTCGATGTCGGTAAGCGTGACTCCAGCATCAGCCAGCGGCATGAGCATGGTTTCTTTGACCGTCTCGGTGCTGTGACCACGGGCTTTGATCTTCGCCACTCGCCTGTGCTCATCGGCCCGAATGCCGATCATCTGATCCCATTCATGATCGGTGTCATCCCAGCCCAGCGTCTGCCAGTTGGCACGCAGCCACTTGTGCATAACCCGTATCTTGAGTTCGCTGGTGCAAAAACGCGTCACCGGGTTGGGCAAGTAGTTGCGCTGCCGAATCACTGCCTCAAATGGCTCGCCATCTCGACTGGCTGAAGTGAAGTCAACAACGCGCCACCTGTCAGAAGCCTCGTCTGCCTGGCGGTACTCCAGCCACTGAATCGGCACGCCCCAACGCTCTCCGCAATCGCGCACGAACCGAAGCGTTGCCTCGTCTTCCTTGCCTGTGTTGGCGAAGCACACGACGGCGTCAGATGGCAATCCGCCGTTCGACTGAAGGACGCGCCACAGCATGTAAGCCGAGGTTCGCCCACCGCTGAAACTGATGCAAGTCGGGCCTGCAATCTTGAATGGGTCGAACGCCATCACTTGGCCTCCTTTGCTGCTTCGATGGCGAGGTCGATGGCAGCGTCCACAACGTCTGGCGCTCTGGCATCGCGGTAGTAGCCGATCCCATCAGGCTCATCGTGTGACCATTCGCAGATCGCCCAATCGCTGTTGATGTCGTCGCGCAGGAACTCATACCGCAGCGCATTGGGTCGTAACCTCTCCACCTCCGCGAGCAGTTGGTCGCGCTCGGCTTCGAGTGAGGCGATGCTTGCGGCTTGGGTGCGCAGGAGGGATGCGGCGGCGATGGTGTCTTCATAGTCCATCGCTTGCATCAAGTCCGCCAGCCTCAACGCTTCGCTGCTCATGCTTGCTCCTTGGTGATGGGTGCGGGTGGGAGGGGCATCCAGTGGGTGGGCGCTGCGCCACGCAGGCGGAACGGGCCTAGCTTGTTGTCATCAACAGCCCACCAGTCAAACTCGTTGTTCCATTCGACGCAGAAAATGAAGCAGCCGCCTGAAACCAGAATCGCAGTCCCATCCTTCGGCGCCGTCGCAATCGGCTGCCACGTCATCGGCTCCGGCTTGGGGGTGGCGAGCATTCTGCGCGCTTCATCTGCACGCCCAGGCCCGTTGTGCTGCTCGACGTGCTCAATCGCCTCCAGCGCGCTTTCTCGTGTCACCACCTCCACGCCGCTGGGCTGCTGCTTTCTCAGCGCGTGGCAGTCAGGGTGATCGCAAGGCCCTGGCGAGAAATCGCCGCATGCACTACGGTCGCAGTTTGGTTCGCTGGGCTGCTGCGCCTGCGCCTG
>Ga0255210_1000310_pt1 | contig 19249 bp, 14 predicted proteins | sample Miss_Yuk_RepA_8d_FD_188422 | JGI IMG/M metagenome (GOLD analysis project Ga0255210, IMG submission 188422) | Freshwater microbial communities from Mississippi River, Louisiana, United States - Miss_Yuk_RepA_8d | ecosystem: Environmental > Aquatic > Freshwater > River | place: USA: Louisiana...
AAGTGTTTTTTTGAATTAAAAACTAACCTCAGGTACTATTAAGAATGCAACCATCACACTTGGGAAATTTTGTTATTATTGACGCCACTCCGTTTGGAAAAAATGTGAGAGGCTTTGAGAAACATATCTCTTCCATCAAATCTCCCATTCTGTTACTAGACAGGGAGAATGGAAAAGAAATGCCAATGACCAAACAGCTTGCTGATGTGTATTTTCAAGACACTCCTAATTGGCAAAGCCTTCGTATGAGTACAACATCTCTTTATTCTTCAGCTTTCAAGGAAGACGGTAAATTTACTGCAAAGTTATTTAACGATCTTCTAAGAGCTGTCGTAAAGATACCAGAATCTCACACCATCACTGTGTTTGATGCATGTGCAAATGTTGGAAGCAACACTTCGTTTTTTTCATCCATGTTCAATGTGATTGCAACCGAGATTGATGAGCAAGAATTTGGTAGATTGAAGAATAATATGAGGGTATTCAATTCTCCGTTTGACGTTCAACTCTATCAAGCATCTTGTTTGGATATCATTGATGATTGGATAGTTAACAAGAAATCACATCCTGTGGATATCATCTTCTTTGATCCGCCATGGGGTGGGCCATTATATAGAGTAATTAAACAGGATAAGCTCATTCTTGGTTTAGATAATCGTGATACTGTGGAAATCATTGATACCTGTATTGATTACAATCTTGCGTATGTGTATGTTATGAAACACCCATACAACACCGCAATACAGTCAAAGCATCCACATTACACCATAACAATATACAATGAAAAAGACAATAAGCTTCGCGAGTTTTATAGACTCACATTTTGGTTTGATCCATCTTTAGGTATAAAAGAGAAACCATCTCTTCTTAAAGATCTCATTCCACAGTCACATCGCCAACGTGGTGACCGTAGTGATGAAAAACAAAAAACAGAGACTAGCGACTTTACCGGTGAAGACATTCAAGTATCGTTTCCAGCTCACTATGCAATACCTTTACCAACTACGCAGTGGGAGCAATATGGAAGAGGGAAGCGACAGTTACCTGGGGACAATTTCTTGCCTTTTGATGAAGACAAACCCCTATCTGTTCTTGAACGAGAATTGAAGGCGTTTAAGAGCATGCACTTTGGGCAACGTAAGCTGTTGTTGACAGAGATTCTGTTTTACAGTTTATATGGAAAGAAAGACACTCATGTCATATATGCTGGAGCTGCTCCTGGACACCACAGTATATTTATGTCCAAGTTATTTCCAAGCTTTCATTTTGATTTAGTGGATCCTGCGCCGTGGAATGAAGAGTGGGTACATCAGTATAGTGATCTTGGAAAGGAATACAATGCTCCTGTTCCGTTTACAAATGGAGAGCCAAAGACATACAAGATTAGTGACAAGATCAATGTATATCATGGATTTTTCACAGATGAGTTGGCAAGCTATTTAGGAAAGAAATATAGAGATAGACCTGTGTTATTTTTGTCAGACATTCGAGATATTGGTATCGAGAGCCGATCCGATGATATACATGAACGCGATGCCATTGTTCATGAAGAGATGGAAGCTCAAGCAACCTGGTTTAAGCTGATTAATGAAGCTAGAAGTGAGAATGTATACGGTATGTTTAAGTTCAAGGTCACATTTGGTATACCTAGTACAACCTATTTAGCTGGTACGTTGTATTATCAGCCTTGGGCTCCTTTATTGAGTCCCGAGATGCGTTTGATAACAAATACAACTGAGAAGATGACCTATGACAATGATTGGATTGAGCAACATCTTCAGTGGTATAATCGTGTTGCAAGAAACACATTGCAGACTCCACCAACTAGCCAAATGAATGGTACATTTGATGCGTTGTTTGAGTATGATATTATCAAGCTGTATTTGCAGCGGGTGCTTCGAGTGACTCCAACTCCACAGCAGGTGTTTGAGAAGATGATGGAGATCACAAAGATGTTGCATGAGGTATTTCCAACATCTGGTGAGTATAATGAAAAGAGTAGAAAGTTTTGCATTGAAGCAGGGTATACAGTGCCATTTGAAAGACGTATGAAGCGTATTCAACAGGTGATTGACAAGCGTCGCAAATATGCAACACCAACGATTCTAACAGACATCACAGCGATTCCAGTCGAGTTGAAGAAAAGAGATGCTCGCGACTTTTCAAACCTTTCGTTTTCACAATTGGTTCAGTTTATCAACCATTTACGTGAGTATGAAGAACCTATTCATGACTATAAACATTTGTATCTATACAAAGGAAGATTGGTAGCTGTTGATCTTGTAAGCAGTCGTGTGGACAATAGAAGAAAGCTTGCAGCACAAGCCTTGCGTGTATATGAAAAGGCAAATCGATCACAAGGAGATCCTTCCCTATTTGATATTATGGAAAAGGATGTGTTGACATTTGAGTTGACATGTGATTTAGATACTGCACTTGCAGAGGCGTTAGCAAGTGTTGATGATTTACAGTATGACCTAAGTCAGGCGTATGGAAAAATGTATGGAGGTTTGCAATTATTAAAGAAAGAGACTCCAAGTCGATACGCATGTCCTCGAAACACATTTGGAACTCTTTATCGTGATCAGCGATCTAGAATGATGGGATTAATTCAAAAGATCACAGGAAACAAGAATGAAGAGTTTGTGCAATCGTTCTATGGTGGAAGCGGTGAAGACAAGAGTGACTTTACGTTGTTGATTAATCTTCAAAAGGTTGCACGTCATGAAGTGCAAAGTGCATACAAGTATATTGCCATGAAGAAGATGTTTGGTGACGCGGGTGTGTCGTTGTCTTCAATGACACATATGTTGGATGTTGGTGGTGGTAGTGGAGAATTGTCGCATGAAATAAAAAAGGAACATCCTAACATGAGTGTAACAAATATGGATGTGAAAAGATGGCAGACTAAAGAGCACAAGTCTGCCTTTGAAGGTGTCGAGTATGTGTTTGTAGACACAACCAAGTTTCCGTTTGCAGACGCTTCGTTTGATTGTATTTCATCCATTCAAGTGTTGCATCATATTGATGATCCGTATACTATGTTGGAGGAGATTACAAGATGTTTGAAGCCAGATGGTTACTTTTTTGTTCGTGAGCATGATTGTGGTTCATTGGAGGATAAGTTGACATGTGATTTAGAGCATATGTTATATGATGTGACAATGGATGAAACATATAGTGCATTTTACAATTATCGCGCTTATTTCTTTAGTCAGGAAAGTCTTCAAGCTCTATTATCATCGGTTGGATTTGTTCCAATTCAGATTGGAAAGGGTGAAGGAAAAACAAATTACAGCAAGAGCTACTATAGTCTATGGCAGTACAAACCATAACGTCGTGTGCGTGCCGTGCACATAGTGGCAAAAATATACACAGTTGTGTAAGTAACCATGTGAGGAGTGTAGAATATACGATTAGTTTTGACAAACAGAGATGAGAGTTGGGTTAGTAGATGCTTCTGTAAATAATTCAAGAGCAGAAATAAACCATGTTTGATTCATGGAACGATAATCCACATGTTGGATGGATTTACGATATTCGTCAATGTCCATATTTCCACCGTATTCTTTTAGCATTTTCCAACTTGGGCTTGGAATGATATCTATGGTTGGAATATTGCAATTGAATAGTTTTCGATACAGCATGTAGATCAGATGACCTGAATCTTTGTATCGAAAGTTTGGATGTTCTTGTACATAACCACACATACAATTGAAGCTACATACAATACCTTCCGTGACAAACTGTCCTGTCTTTTCAATATACTTGGTTGGTATGCCTAGAGGGCACCAGTCTTGTGGAATGACTGTTCTGCAAAACCAACATCGTATATGTCCTCTGGCTTTGTTAATGGGAGAAGCAAATAATTTGATTGTCACTTCGTCACTAAAAACAATCGTGTCAATGGGTTTGCTTGTACTGTGTGCATATCCACCAATTTCAAGTGTGGTGTGAAGTCGGGTAGCTGTTTCGCTTGTTTTCGTGGTAGATGTGTTTGTCAATTGCTGTGTGATAAGAACACTTTGCATATCTTGCAATTCTTTCATGATATATTGTTTATCCAATTCATTTGTGTTGATGGATTTGAGAACAAATTTGGTGTTCTTAACTGTCTCTCCAAGTGAGCAGAATGACTTCATGACCGTGTTCTGCGCAATGTATGATTATGAATACACAAATGTGTCTTTATAGGCATGTGTTACGAATCGCATGGAGTGTCAGTTGTAAACAAGAAGATCCTTAGTACCATTTTTGAATGATTGGATAGAGGAATGGGGCTGCGATGAGTGCGTATTTAAGTGTTTGGATTTTTCCGAGTGTCATGGTTGGTGCACATTGACAAGGTGTGGATGGTGATGGAGTTGTTGGTGATGGGGTTGTCAAACTTGGGGTTGGGGTGGATGGAGAGCATGAGATGTGCATGACACATGTTGGTTTCATGAGAATGATGAGAATGAGGGCAATGACAAATCCGATGGCAAGACGTTGAACCCATTTTGGTGCAGGAATGCGTGATGGTGAAGCATCTGATGCGTGGAATGCTTTGTCAATATCATCAATGTTGGACATGTTGGTCTCAATTTTTTAAACAAAAGAAGATAATATTTTTTCTTTCTAAATATACATAAATGCCAGCACGATTGGATGAAATCAACAGTTTGAGTTTTCTCAATCCAACTTCGGTTGCAAACATCACAGATGTCCGCTATGCCAACCCACCACCTCCTGAAGATGTATACAAAAATTGGACCATGATTGAAGATATACCAATGTCAAAAACTTGCACAACCATTCTTCCCCCAAACACTCAATCTCCTCAATGGATGCCAAATTATAACAGCAACGCAATCATACCCTCCTATAATAACGCAGTGTGTCCAAGCTCTGCTCAACAGTTTATTAACAACGTCAACACTACCATGAATGCGAGTCAATCCTTTATGCAAGTTACAAATCAACCAGGCATGCCATCAGGAATGATTCCAATCACTCCATATCCTATTGCATCTGCCTTAACCATTGGTCATACTGTCTTACCAACACGAACAGTTGCTCCATCTGACATTGTTGCTTCAAACAATGCAGCCCTTGTTCAATATAGTGTCAATATGCCAAATCCTCCATTTGCTGGATCTATCCCACCAATGCAGAATGCAGTGTATAATGATGTCACCGTTCCAATGGTACCACAGCATGGTATGATCATTAGTAAAGTTCAAGAACCATACGTGGCAAATGAAGAAGAAGACGTACAAGAAGAAAAAGAAACTCGCGTCGTCAAGTCAAAAGAAAAGCGTGACAAACAACCTGACTGTGAAGGATGTTGCTCAAATCACATCTCACGCAAATGGTTTTGGATGGTATTTGCAATTCTAATCATCATTATCATGATCTGTTTGTATTACATCAACAAGTTGAAAAAAGCAGCACCTGTTATGACTCGTCTGTACCACTAAATGGTCTTAAAACGATATATGATGCGTACCTCACACAATTGTGTGGTTTTTATTTACTACGTGTAGACACTGAAGCGACGTGCTTATACTATACACATCGCTTCGAATTGGTCTTTGCTAACAACCTTGATACCTGCCGCTTTTGCTTGAGTAATCTTTGTCGAGGACGAACTTAAACTGTCACAAACAAGAAGAGTGAGTTGTTTGGAAAAGCTGTCCACTACATCATATCCTTTCTCCACTGCTCGCTTTTTCAACTCCTTATCACGAAATCCAGTAAAACAAACCTTACCAAGCTTCGTTGCTAATGAGGATGATGATGAGGATGTTGAAGCAGATGTTGAAGCAGATGTGGAAGAAGATGTGGAAGTCAAAGTGGAAGTGGATGATGAAGAAGACTCTGACGTGGAGGATGTTGCAATCATGTTTAACATTGTCATGAAATGTGGTGTGTTGCGAAATGTATTACATCCATCTATGAATGTTGTGACAGCTTTGTATATGCTCAGTTTTGCACATATATCTTCAATCTTTTTTGTTGTATATGTATCCTTATCAAGAAGATACGCACATATATTCATGCTTTCTGAGATACTCTCAAGCTTTGTTTTCATGCCTGGAAAGCATGCACTGCACTGGAGTAGTTTGACAAGTGTAAGGTTTGCCTTGCTGGTCTCAAATGCTTTGATGAGATTAGATGCACTTTTGCTTTGAATGCCATCAATCTTGCATAGTTGATCACGAGTAGCAGACCAACATTGTATCTCATTGGTAAACCCTGCCTTGTAGAGCTTTTCAAAGGTTTTCTCACTGCAACCTTCAGCTTCCAATATCTTGAAACTATGAACAAGTCGTGAGATTTCTTGTTCTTCACTTACCCCGGAAGCTTGAATATGAACACCATTCCATGTATAGGGTGTGGATGGCATTTGGGCTTGTGTTGGTTGTAGGACTTCCACAATGTCTGGAATCACTCCACCACTGCGTTGAACCTCGATAATACTTCCTGGTCCGAGTTTGTTGTCAACAATGAAGCGTGCGTGAAATCCACTGCAAAATGAGATGGTGCATCCATCAATATCGATGGGTACGATTTCAACTCTAGGGTGAAGACTTCCGTAACGGCTTTGTTCCCAGTGAATTTTTTTTACTGTTGTTGTACGCGTTTCACCCGAACGCTTATATGCAACAACATCGTTTGGTGTAGCTGGACCGGTAGATGTCTCACTGTCATCTGTATTTATGACAACGGGCATGGCTACATTGCGTGCTACAACCAATCCATCCATGGGATAGATGCTTGTTGCGAGGAACGATGTAAGGGTCTCATCACACATGTCATGTGTTAGAGATTTTACAACCTTATGCATAGGAACCTTGAATCCAGCTTTGGCACATAGTGTAAACGTTTCCGATGGTGTGAGTGGGATGGATTGAACACCATGAGCAACGAAATGAACTCCTTTGCATATCTCAAGGCGGGGATGTTTTGCGTTGACTACGCCACTGATTGCGTTTCTGAGGTTTGTTCCATCAAACGACTTTGGAAGAACAAGTTCACCACGTATGCATAAGTGTGTATCACTGTCTTTCATTTTGTCACCAAACACAGCGAGGACTCGGTCCTGGGGTGGAAAGGGAAGGAATCGTAAGAGGTGTGTTACGTCTGCACCAACGGTACCGCTACCACGTGTGTAGAGGAAGGTTCCATTTGGAGTATAGTCAATGATGAGAGAAAATCCGTCAAGCTTCTCTGATAGTACATAAGACGTGGAGGAAGTTGATTTTTGAGCGAAACGAACAATAGCGGATGTCTCTTTGATCTTTGTAAGAGACGGTGTCTCAAAAGGCAATGTTACTTTTTGGTGATGTTTGTGATAGATGGAACCAATGTAATTAAACTCTTCTTTGTATGTTTTTTCATACTCGCTTTGAAGCTTATCAAACACAGCATCTGAGACGATGGGCTGTTCATTGTAATAAGCATCACTGCACGAGATGAGGTATTGTCTGAATACGTCTTTGGATGATCGGAATGACATGACTGTTTCTTTTTTCATGCAACCCCCTAGGTTTGTCTTAAAATCAGTTTATATCGTGTGTTTTGGTTAAGTGTCATCTAAAGGTGTCTTTTTTTGCTTGTATGTGAGTGTACGTGAGTAACATGAGTAACATGACTGACAATAGCAATCAAAGTTGGGCAACCATGGGAGTTGAAGAGGAACAACAAACAGAAGTGATGACAGCGAGCTCTGGGATGCAAGCAAACTCGGTGATGCCAGCGACTCCTCAGGTGGATGCGTCTCGTGCTTTCAAGAGGGAGTTTTCTAAGCGTCAAAAGGTTCCAAACAGTATTATTGTAACAGATCGTTGGGATGGGTTGGAGGTGTATCATTATGAGGATGGTACAACTGATCCTGCATTGTTTGAGTGTCGTGGTATTATTAAGGATGGTGACAAGATTGTTTGTAAAACATTTGGATTTACTCCTGAAGTGTTGGCATCAGATAATGAGGCTCTTGGTGCACATTTGATGCCATTTGTATCAGATGCGATTGCAACAGGAAAGACCATTCGTGCATACAAGAGTTTTGAAGGAACACTTCTTCGCCTTTGGAACTACAATAACAAGTGGTATTTGAGTACTCACAGAAAGATTGATGCATTCCGAAGCAAATGGGGTCATGACAATATGAGCTATGGAGCATTATTTACAATGGCTTTATATGATCATGAACATGAACAAACTGACCGCATGCCACCAATGGAGAGTGTCATGGAACGCTTCACTGACAAGTTGAACAAGGAGAAAATCTATGTGATATTGTTGAGAAATTATGAAGACAATCGCGTTGTGTGCAAGGGTGGAAACTGTCCAAAGTTGTATTGCATTGGTGCGTTTGATCGTTCCAACAGCTTTGCCTTTAGCATGGACAATGATGAGATGTCACTTCCAACTCCAGATATCATCAACATACCAATGTCTTTGTCTTCAGAAGAGTCCACAGATGACAGAGCGCATGAGTATATTCAAAACTCATTATCAACAATAGCAGGTATTGATGCATTAGAGTATCAAGGTTTGATCCTGATGACATCAGACGGAAAGAGCATGAAGTGCACACATCCGGAGAATGACAGATTAATGAAGCTTAGAGGCAACGAACCAAATGTTGTGTTTAGATATGTTCAATTAAAGTGGACTCCAGAGTTGGAAACATTCAAAGCATTGTACCCTGAGCATAAGGAAAAATTTGATGAATGGGAGGGTATTTACCAAAAGATTGCAAACAACATCTACAAAAAATACAATATAAGATTCAAGCACCATAGAACAGCATTGTTACCACCTGATCAATATGCTGTATGCTGTAAAGTAAATGACTATTACAACAGCACTCTTAAGGAGGCAGGTGAACACGTAACAATTGGAACTGTTCACAAATTGATTGGTATGATGAGTGAAAGAGAGGTCAATGCATTGATCAAGGCGTATAGAGAGCGAGCAAAGGATCCATCGACAAATGGTGATGGCAATCGCATGCCAGAGACCATGTTTAGAAACGTATTAAACACTGTTCGCCCGCAAGGTGTAAGACGTGCAAATACAACATCGTCAGAGTCGCACACACAAAACAGACCTCGCCGTGATACTCGTGAGATATACAACGCAGATGGAGCACGTGTCGATGGAAGGGAGACAACAACTGGAGCAAAGATTTTTGCAGATTGTGAGGCATATGTTCGCCATGACAGTCGTCGAAGAGTTCGTCAACCAAGACGTGAAAACAAACAATAAACAATAAACTTTCTCGTGTCACGAACGACTGCAAACGCATGCAAACGCATGCAAACGCATGCAAACGCATGCAAACGCAGAAAGGGAAACTGTGTGTATCCACACAAAACATACTACACACACCTGTGTGACGAAGTGATTTAAGAAGATAGTTGTGATTGACAATGGTATATGACACCCCACCCCATGAGTGGAAGAAAACCAAAAACTGTACAGACTGAGGATGCAGTCAAACCAAAGCGTAAATACACGCGAAAGACCAAGACAGAGGTTCCGGAACCAATTTCTGTTGTTGATGATATCCCATCCCAACGTGTTACAAGAAGTGAGCCTGTTGAAACAAGTGAGCCTGTTGAAACAAGTGAGCCTGCTCCACAGGATTTCGTGACATCTTTGCGTGAAAATGTTGACGAGGTGCATTGCGAGGACGTGAGTGTGGGTCTGTCTGGAACCGTACTGTGTATTGGAGACTTGCATTTTCGACCAGATACTCTTTATGAGAATGAACAGTTTTCACAACAAGTGATGACACATTTGCAAACCTGCACCTACGCATGCATCGTTATCATGGGTGATGTTCTTCATAGCCATGAGAAACTTCACACCATGGCAATGAATTGCGCCACCAAGTTTATCAAGATGTGCAGTGGGTTTGCACCAACCTTTGTTCTTGTTGGTAATCACGATGCTACCTCTAACACCATTTTTTGCACAGAAGATCACTGGATGAATGTATTGAAGGACATTCACAATGTACATATCATCGACAAGCCACATGTTACAAGTATTGGTGGAGCAAGCGTTTTATTCTGTCCATATGTGAGCGATGGAAGATTCAAGGAAAGTCTTGAATTGTTTGCTGGAGGTATTTGGAAGACATGCTCATGTATCTTTGCACATCAGTTGTTTGATGGAGCAAAGATGGGTGGTATTGTAGCAACGGATGTAGAAACATGGAACACATCGTATCCCACAATCATCAGTGGACATGTCCACGACAAACAAGTTCCACAACCAAACCTTATATATGTTGGCAGCAGTCAGCAACATTCCTTTGGTGACAGTGATGATAAGAGCCTTGCTTGTGTTACAATAAGTCCTGATGGATGTCTTGTGAGAGATGTGTATATACATTTGCAAAAGAAAGCTATTCTTCGATGTTCGTTAGCAGAGGTCGAATCCATTGCAGCAAAGTTGAAACCCAATGTGCAATACAAGATTGTGATTGAAGATGAAGACTCACAGATCAAATCATTCCGCAAAACATCGAAAAGCAAAACACTTGAAAAGCTTCCTGGTGTGAAAAGTGTTCAGTACAAAGCCATACTTTCTCCATTAAAAGGAGAAGAAGAACGAAAGGAAAAGCACATGTTAGATGATTTTTTAACGTTACTGCAAGTGCGTGTAACATCTGACGCAGATCCATATTTGCGAAGTTATGCGGATCATTTGTTGTTTGATCGTGAAGATCAATCAGATAAAGATGTGTTATTATTGTGAGTATTGCAATGGAAAAATGGAAATGACGTGAATAAAAATACACAAGTGTGTAAATATTATCTCATTCCAATTGCAAACGTGTGTGTTCATGCTATCCACGATACTTCTTATCATCTCTTTTGCGATCCTTGTACTATTGGCTTCCACATCAACTCCTTTGAAGGAGAGTATCATCTCAACGTTGTCAGAAAAACCAAATGTGACTTCGATACATGCACCTTTTGATCCTGCAATTATGCATCCTGCTGCTCTGTAGTGTAGTGTAGTGTTGATGTTTACTGATTAGATGATTTTGTAACGGTGCATGAGACGTGTGACTTCTTTACCATATGGGACCCATTTTCCACTTTTTCTTCCTTTGGTTCTATTTTCTGATTTTCGTGCAGAGGCTGAAAGGTGTTCCCTAACAACTCGTGGAAGGTAACGGCCTGATGGGGAACGGGAACGTGTTTGTTTTGTTTTGGAAGAGGAACGGCGTTTAGGATTCTTGCTTTTTGGAGTGATGTAACCCCAATCTTCTTTAGACCATTTTGTGAGGCTGTTGTGAGGGTTCTTTTTTCCAATGTATTTTCCGCCTTTGGATTTGTATAGTTTGACAGATAATTGAGCTTTGCGAGCAGACCATTTTCCTGGAGGGCCTCCTTTGGATCCTCGAGTAACTTGACGTTTCACGGATTCCCATAGTCGTGGGTTTGAGCGACGAGCTGTTGTGAGTGGCATTGTTTAAAAGGTGAGGTGAAAATAATTTGTTTTGTCAAGTGATGGATGCACAACAGTGAATGATGGAAGAAAGATGATGGAGTGTGAATGCGTGTGCAATAATAAAATAAATTTTTTTTCTCACGATTGTATAAACATCATGAATTACGGTGACTACTACAACGCAACATACTCTGATGACACAGGTTCAGTCTCAATGTATGACAGCTATGCTCCAATCTCAGGCAGATCAAACTGTGCTGTTACATCCGAGTATCAAATGAACGCAATGCCTTTCACACCATCTCCATGTAACTTTACAGATGATTATGCTCCAATCTCAGGTGAGTACACAGCAACACCAATCCCTGTGATGGCTGCTTTACAATACTATCCTTGGAACAACGTTGTTCAAGTTCAAGACGGAAAGATCTTTGTTCCAAAGATTGTTGATGTTCAAGGAAGAGTTGTTGAGCCAAAGCAAGGTGGTGTCAACATCCAAGGAAACGCTTTCAACCAAATGTTAGGTGATAAGGTTGTCACAGCAACAGGTGCAAAGTTACAAGCTCTCCAAGCTAGATTAGCACAATTACAAGCTTTACCACAAACAGCAGTCACAGCTCAAAACATTGATGCTGTTCAAAAGCAAATCGCAGCAATCAACAACGGTAGAATGGGTGCACAAATGGTTCAAGCAACAGCAAAGGAAGGTTACTATGGTCAAGTTACATTATAAGATCTTACCCTTACATTTCCACCTTCTTACATCCACACAATTGTGTGTAATCGTGTATCCCATTTTACTTCTTCTTTGAACTTGTCACTGGTCCAAGAATGTCAGGTATATATCCTTCATTGTACCTCTCTACGTGAAACTGCCAACATGTCTTATGACCAACCTTCATAGTTGGACTCAACATGGAAGGATCTGCCTTGTAATAAAAGATGCAATCTTCAACCTTGTTGCTCAGAGTACGATTGCAAATAACCAAGGCACCGTAATCTTCTGTACATTCATTCATCAATGCATAGAATTCATCCTCTGTAACAACATCAGGACAGTAATTCTCATAGAGCTTCTTTCTACTCTTTTTACTACTTTCACGAAGAATAAATGTGTAATCAATACTGTTACGAATAGAAGGAAGGATATCAAGTGAGTATTGCAAACAAAGCAAATGAATCATCTTCCAATGACGACCATTCTTATAATAACTTTGAATAAGCGGATGACGCAATTGCTTTGGATCATCCGTACAATCATCAATCACTTGAATTGCCCAAGGGTTTTTAAGGTATTGAATAGCAATACGTTGGCGTTGAGCAAATTTCACCATCGCATCCAAATCAAACTTGTCATGAATAAATATCTTTGGACATAATTGTCCATACATACCACTCGCCTCTTCTGTTCCATTGTACACCTGAATACATGGTGCAATATGAGATTTCGCAGCAATAATAGATTGAACAAGAGTAGATTTACCTGTACCTGGCTTTCCTATCACCACAATCTTTACACCAGAATAATCCTCAGCCTTAACTGGAGGCATTGTGTTTAAATCAAATTCACGAACGGTGATAATTCGTTCTTCTACGTCAACCTTGCGAGGTCTTCCACGTTTTGTTTTATCACCCGTTTGTTTTCCACTTTCAGCATCATCCACACTCTGCACCTGTTGTGTTTGCTGTGCTTGTACTTGCTGCCCTTGATGCCCTTGCTGTGCTACCTGCACTTGTTGATTCCCGTGCAAGGGCTGTCCTTGTAATCCTTGTGAGAATGCGTTTCGTGCCATGGAGGTGTTGAGATAAGGAGCAATAAACGAAGGAGGATGAGGTGTGGATCCTACTCCGGCGTGATGTGAGACAGATGGGTAAACTATCGGCTCGTCAAGATCATCATCATCATCATACATGTGCAGTTGATTGTTTCACAATGATCGAAATCTTTAAATGAGTTTAAATGCAATCGTTTTTTCTTTTCTTTTGGTGTTTGTAAAGCATGAGTGACAAATCCACCAATCCAATGCTTCTCGCATCTCAACTTGCACGAACACTAAACAATACCTTTTGGGCCAACGCAGAGCAAGGTGTGATCTATGGCATATACTTGTGGGACATGTATGCTGTTCCAAATACAGTCATTCCTTATCAACTCAACATCAAAGTATTTGCACCAAGCTCTGGTTATTATGCAGACTCACGTCAATATCGTGGTGGCATTACCCTTGATGGTGCTATCCTTATGAGCAATTCTACAGATGGTTATCAAGGTCGAATGGTGAATGGTATCAATGGTGACACCATGATTTGGACCGATGGTTCCCTTTGGAAACGTGTCAATATCAAACCTGACAACACAATCGATCAATACAGTGCAGAAGGTGCACTCGAAGATGCAAAGATCGCAAGTGCATGGTACAACAAAACATATAATGCAACCTACCCAGCAAATATTGGATACCTGCCATGGGGTACAGGCCTCCAGTAAGTTAATTGGGTAACTTATCGCACACAATTGTGTGGGGTACCTTACTATGTTTACGAAGAAAAGCTCTGAAACGTTTCATATAGAGTGCTTGTATAGTTGATCTCTCCATGTTTTGTAATTGTCTTTATGGCAATGCCTTTGATTCTTTTTGTATGAACGGGTATACAATTTGCGATAGCTATCTGTATAAATGTATCCTTTACACCAAGGGTAATAAATGTAACAGGACCATTCTTTGTTTTATACTCTCGACTACATGCCACTAACCCATGAAATGCATACGTACATAGGTCACCTGTTTCACTTGTTTCACTTGTTTCACTTGTTTCACTTGTGTCACCTACCAACGCTGGTAACGCGATAAAATGACAATCGGATGGCCACTCTGTAGAAAGCCAATATCCATACGTGTCCAATTGTTTATAGATGTGACGCGTATTGGAAGTGCAATATGTTGGTGCATAATAATCCTTTATCGTTGTAAGATGTTTCTTTGAGAAAGATGACTGAGGAATCATATCACACAATTTGGTTTCAAATCTATCAAATGTAAACCCAGCCTTGATACACTCACGTATATATACCCAATCTTCATATTGAGACCTTGCATGCTTACATACTGCTCTCCAAAAGGCTAGAGGGTTGTGAGCTTTATGCCATAGCAACGCCCAACACAGAAACCCATAGCTATATGCATGAGATTTACAAAAGCTGTACTTGTCAATGTGCTTGATGTTTCTAACAATGCGAGCAAGAGCAGAACGAGGCATAGGTGGATCCTTTCGTCTACATTGTTTTTCAAACTCTAGCCATGCACCAGGTTCATTCTTTGCTAGACGCTTCCTCAACGTCTCACCTGTTGCATCATCAGTGTTGAGAACAGTTGCAATGTATTTGATGATGTCATCGTCGTATACCAACAGATTCTTCTCACCCTTTAGGATACGCTCACGCACAAGACTTTTGTCTGGAGCTGGTCTGACAAGAGCAAGACATAGACTAAGATCCATTGGAGATGTTGGTTGAATGACATCCAGGATTTTGATGATTACAGGTGTTTCACAATATGTAATACCAATCACATCCTTGTTTCTGAGAAGAGATAGAATTGCAGGATCATCCTGTGGATAAGAATGAATAGGTCGAGTCGCATCACATTCATTCAAGATACTTAACCCACGGTTACTGAGTATATCAATCTTGATAAGACCTTTTTGTTCTACTTGACGTTTGTCAATGTTGAGTTTTTGGTCATCACCAATGTATTCCTTTGGTATGCCATCAGGAAAAATAATAATACCTCCACAATGAGTACTATCATATCGTTCCTTACCTTGAAGAGAGGATGCTATCTCCTCTGTCTTGGATGTGTATACCTGACGAGTTTGACGTAGAGCCTCTTGAAGAGAACTTTTTTCACGCCACATGACATGGTTACATACTCTTCCTACTTGATATGGATACATAGAAGATATAGAATCCAAGATCTGATCACGCAAGTGTTGTGGGAAATCAAGATCAATATCAGGCTTGTTTGGTCTCTTTTCATTCATAAACCTTGCAAGAGACATGTCGTGAAGAATTGGGTCAATATGAGTAATACCAAGTAAGTAGGACACAAGACTTCCTGCAGCACTTCCTCTAACAATATGTTGTATATGAAATGTGTCTTGAACATAACGCAAGATAAGAACAACCTGAATAAAGATTGGCGCAAAGTTGTTTTTCTCAATCAACATTAACTCTCTCCTTAATTGATCAGAGTATCGTGGATCTTCTGGACATGATCTCACAAAATAATCACACAAGTTTGTCGCCATCAAAGGAAGAGATGAAGATAAAGAAGAAGATGACTTGGAGTCGTCAGAGGAGTCATTAGATGGATGTATGGGTTTTCCTTTTTGAAGCCAACTTGCCATGGATTTCTGCTCCTGTATATGAAGCAAGGCAGGACTGCTCTTTTTGGCTGTGCTTCGAGAGGTGGTGGTTCTAGAAGTTCCAGTTGCTTTACGAGCTGCTTTCATTTAGTTGTACTAGTTGTGCCAGTCAACGACGGATTGTGGACAAAATCAATTTTTTGTGTACAACATTTATACAATGGAAAGTGGGCTATCTACAGATACTACCCAGGTGTCTCGACTAGGCGGCATGATCACATCAAAGAATGCACCAAACATCACACCCTTTTCTCGTTTGCGATAGGTCAACAGAGTTTGCATTGGTTCCAATGACTCATCATTCTTTAATGTAGTTGGATTGACAACGCTCGTGTAACATATACCACAGTCTGCTTCTTTATGCAAGGTAATTGCACTGATCTTCATTTCTGAGATGTTATCTTCGTCATATGCCTTGACGCCTGATATAACAATATTTGGTCGAAAACGATCCATAACAACATCAACCGTCTTTTCCAATAGCTTTGATGTCACTGCACTTACAGAGGATGATAAGATGGATGGAACATAAGAAGCAACCTTGCACCATGTCTTCCATGTCCATCCCATGTTTTTACTTGCAATTCTCATCTGCAAGTCATGCAAACTAGAAACATTGCAGACAAGAACAGGATGTGAATTGTGAAGGCCATCATGTCGTAAATAATACTTTCGTCCTTCACTATCGCATGATCTTCGCAACACAGATGTCAACCATACATGAACGTCGTCTTCCACTTGTAGAGACTTGTCACATGAAACAGTGATGCTTTCACCTGATTGAGAGTCTCGAATAACAACAGATGCACGATTTTCATCATCAAACACGATGGTTGGATGTAATCGTCCAAGATTATGATTTGCTTTCAATGTTACTACACGATGTTTGTCATCCACAACAACAAAATGACGATCATATTGCAAACCTGTCAATGTCATATTCCATGACTTGACATGAAATGGTTGGCAACCCTTTACAGGATATAAGCATATATCAACGATTTGAACCTTGCTTTGTTCATGCAATGTACTTTGATTGGAAAGAAACATGTCTCGCATCATGACATCCACATTGGTGATAAACAACGAACAAAGCGTATCAACAAGCAATGTTATTTCATCATAGGTTGTTTGGCGTCCAAAGCTGAAACGAACTGCACCAGTTGGTCTACCATCAATTAATTCTTTGTTATCCCAACATTTGTGACCCAATTTTGTGTGTTTAATTGTTTCTTCTGTTGTTAACTGAAGGTATGTTGCACAAGCACCTGGATTGCAACAACATCCAACTCGCACAGTGATACCTGCATTTTTTAACATGTGTTCCACATCTTTGTATCCAATAAAGTATCCACCTTCATTCAGAAAGTTGCATGTCACAATGCTTCCATTTCTATATGTATGTCTGTTGTCATTCCACCCGTAAATAACAGCCAGCGGATTTCCGTTTGGATGTTTCAGTGAGGCAAGTTTATCGTGAAATAATTGACTCATGTAATGAATGTGTTCCTCATCCTCATCCAATGTCTTTATGAACGATTGCAAAGCAATGTAAGCCTCCATTATGGTGATAAATGGTATAGTGCCATCTTCCATTCGAGAGATGAAATCATCACGAGGCTTACTTATTAATGCATCAGCAATGTTGTGATCAAGTGTACCACCTCCAAAATAAATCTTGTGAAAGGCATCACGTGCAGTATTCTTTACCATCAAAACTCCCAACCCAGTTGGATATCCAACCAACTTGTACAAACTAATTGGTACGAAATCTGGCTTAAAGACATCTAAGCAAAGTCGTGATGTGGATGTGTATTTTGCTGCGTCGAGTAGGACGAGTGTGTTAGGGCCCCATGTTTCTTTGCATGTGTTGATGAGTGAGAGAGGGTATTTTTTTCCTGAGAAATTACATTCGGCAGGAAATGCAACTAGTGGATAGGAAACTGGTTGTGGTGTCTTACTTGTATGAAGTGTGTCAAGTACTCGTAACTCGTCGTCAAGTACAAACACGTTTGCATCTTTGGAAATAGCAAGGCTGCGAATGTTTACTACACTGTTGTGGTTTGCTTTGGTATAATAAAAGTTGTTGTAATTGATCAATTCTCCAACCATTTTAATCGCAGATGTAGCATTGGCTGTGAATATAGGTGTATATTCCTCAAGTGTTGTATTAAACAAGGCACAGATCGTCTCTCTGCAACGAGTAACATAGTCGAGTTCTTGAGAAGAAGGATTGGAGTAACTGTGAGGGTTGGTAAACGTTGTTGTTGTTAGGAGATTGAATGAGGATCTCAATGTATCATATTGTGGTAAGGCACACCCAGCATAATCAAAATACATGTTGGCTGATGGGGGATTGTGATTGCCACATACGTCGGTTTTTTTAAATGATGATTCTTTGCTCTAAAGAAATAATTTATGCAGTGTAAATGAGTGTCAAGTTATCAAGTGAAGTTGCAAGAAAAGGTGCTTTTATTGGAGGTTGTGTTGTTGTAGCAGCTGCTTTGGGCGCAATAAGCTATTATGGATACAAGCGTTTCTGTGCACCAGCTGTTGTTAAACCTGAAGAGAAACAAAACCAAGAGGAAGATGCAGACACCACAGGTAAGGATGTCGAAGTCAGTAAATGATTTTTTGACACTGTTGATTCCACATGTGCAACGTATATAGTTGACAATGAACAAGGAGTATATGGATAAATGGAAGAGTTTTGCTGAGCACAGTCAGTACAAGGATGTGTTTGTTTCGTTTAGTGAGGAGCTTGACAAACAATTTATGTCTTTGGCACCGTCTGTTCAGTACAAAGTGATGACACGAATGTGCGCGGAAATGGAAAAAGTGTACGGCATTCCTTCTGAGGAAAGCTATAAATGTTGGTTGGAAGCACAAAGATGTCCAGGTTGTAACAATAAGCTAGCATGCACATGTGCAAGTAAAAGATAAATACATTGGAAAACACAATTGTGTTGTATTGTAATGTAATGTAGATGCAGTTTGATGGATGCCAGGTTGATACAATTAGATGGATTGGTTGGTTGGTTGAAGGAAGTTGTCAATCATTTGAAGGGCTCTTGTACGAATTCCAATTGCTACAGAGTCTTCATTGAAAAGGAATGAAAGGAATGATATGATCATGTCTAATGATGCGTCCGAAGGATATAGGTTGTGATCTACACATTGATCATAAATCTTTTCACGGAATTTGCTGTTTACTTGTACACGTACAAACAGAATGTTCATGATAGCAACGTAATCTGCTTCATTTGGTAATAGCATTCGTATAGCAGCCATGACATCACTTTCAGAAATAATGTCGTAATTGCACCAATCTGTGAATGCTGAAATAAACCACAATAAACCAGCC
>Ga0255210_1000316_pt1 | contig 19047 bp, 17 predicted proteins | sample Miss_Yuk_RepA_8d_FD_188422 | JGI IMG/M metagenome (GOLD analysis project Ga0255210, IMG submission 188422) | Freshwater microbial communities from Mississippi River, Louisiana, United States - Miss_Yuk_RepA_8d | ecosystem: Environmental > Aquatic > Freshwater > River | place: USA: Louisiana...
ATGAAGGCCATCGCGTTGTTCGGGTGCTTGGCGTCCTTGGTGACGGCCATGGCGTCCACGAAGATCAGCGCGCCGGTGCTGGGCAGCAGGGCCTCGATCACGTCCTTGCCGCCGTTTTCCTTCACCCGGGCAGCGGCCTGGTTGATGTCGCCGGACCAGCCGATGGCCACGCAGGCCTTGCCGCCGGCGATGTCGTCGATCATGGTCGAGCTGAACAGGCGGATGTCCTTGCGGACCTTGGCCAGCATCTCGTTGGCGGCCTTGTAGTCGGCCGGGTCGTTCGAGTAAGCGTCCTTGCCGATGTAGTGCAGGGCCACCGGGATGATCTCGGTCGGTGAATCCAGGTAGGCGATGCCGCAGGACTTGAGCTTGCTGGTGTACTCGGGCTTGAAGACCAGGTCCCAGGCGTTCTCGGGCATGGGCATGCCGCCCAGGGCCTTCTCGGCCTTGGTCTTGTTGATGCCCACGGTCGTGAAGCCCCAGCCCCACGGCACCAGGTGCTGGTTGTCCGGGTCGGCCTTGGTCAGCGTCTTCATGAACTCGCCGTCCAGGTTGGCCAGGTTGGGGATCTGGTCCTTCTTCAGGGGCTGCAGCAGGCCGCCTTCGATCTGGCCCTTGGCGAACACGGTGCCGGGCACGACGATGTCGTAACCGGTGTTGCCGGCCACCAGCTTGGCGTGCAGGGCTTCGTTGGTTTCGAAGGTGTCGTAGTTGACCTTGATGCCGGTTTCCTTCTCGAAGGCGGCGATCATGCCCTCGGGGATGTAGTCGGGCCAGTTGTAGATGTTCAGGACTTTCTCGTCATCGAACACCGGGCCGGCGGGCTTGGCCGGCTCAGCCGGGGCAGCAGCCACCGGAGCGGCCGGTGCCGGCGCGGGAGCGGGCTCTTCCTTCTTGCCGCAGGCGGCCAGGAGGACTGCCGAAATGGCCAGGGCCAGAACTTGCTTTTTCATGGTGAAAGGCACTCCAGAAAGGTTGGTTGGAAACCGACAAACGACTCACCCAGCGCCAGCGGCCCCGTTGCCCTCATCAAGAGCAAGAAACAGGCCTGCTTTCTCCCCGGTTTGGGGCATCGAACACTGCAGCAGGCATTCTAGTCAAGCCAGGAGGCCTTTCGTGCGCAACTCGGCCAAGGTGGCATCCAGACACTGGCGGATCAGACCGACCATCTCGTCGATCTGCGCCCGGGTCATCACCAGGGGTGGGGCAATGATCATGCGATCGCCCACCGCCCGCATCACCAGACCGTTGCCGAAGCAGTGGCGGCGGCAGATCATGCCCACCGACAGGTCCGGATCGAACATGGTGCGCTGGTCCTTGTCCTTGACCAGCACCAGACCGGCCACGAAGCCGCAGGTCTCGGCCTCACCCACCAGGGGATGGTCCTTGAGCGCACCGAATTGCTGCGCCAGGTAGGGCCCCGTGTCGGTGCGAACCAGGTCAACCAGTCCCTCGCGCTCCATCAGCTCCAGGTTGGCCAGCGCCACCGCGCAGGCCACCGGGTGGCCGCTGTAGGTGTAGCCGTGGTTGAACTCGCCGCCCTGCCCGATCAGCACCTCGGCCACGCGGTTGCCCACCATCACCCCGCCCAGCGGGATGTAGCCGCTGGTCACGCCCTTGGCAAAGGTGATCAGATCGGGCCGGATGCCGAATTTTTCATAGGCGAACCAGTGGCCCAGACGGCCAAAGGCGCAGATCACCTCGTCGGCGATCAGCAGGATGCCGTACTTGTCGACGATGCGCTGGATCTCGGGCCAGTAGGTTTCGGGCGGGATGATCACGCCACCGGCACCCTGCACCGGCTCACCGATGAAGGCCGCCACCTTGTCGGGGCCGATTTCCAGAATCTTCTCCTCCAGCCAGCGCGCCGCGCGGATGCCGAAGTCGGCGCGGCTCTCGCCGGGCAGCGCGTTTTCCCAATAGTGGGGCTGGCCGATGTGGGTGATGTTGGGGATGGGCAGGTCGCCCTGGGCGTGCATGCCGCTCATGCCGCCCAGCGAGGCACCGGCCATCGTCGAGCCGTGGTAGGCGTTCTCCCGGCTGATGATCACCTTGCGCTGGGGCTGGCCCAGCAGGTCCCAGTAACGGCGCGCCATGCGCACGTTGGTGTCATTGCTTTCCGAACCGCTGCTGCCGAAGAACACATGGGTGAAGCTGCGGTCCCCCACCTTCGGTGCCAGCGAGGTGAGCTTGGCCGCCAGCCTGACCGCCGGGACGTTGGTGGTCTGGAAAAAGCTGTTGTAGAACGGCAGCGTCATCATCTGCTGGTACGCCGCGTCCGCCAGCTCCTTGCGGCCGTAACCCGCGTTGACACACCACAGGCCGCTCATCGCGTCCAGGATCTTCTTGCCTTCGCTGTCCCAGACGTAGATGTTGTCGGCGTGCGTGATCACCCGTGCCCCGCGCGTGGCCAGGTCGGCGTGATCGGTGAACGGGTGCATGTAGTGCGCACTGTCCAGCGCCTGGATGGCCTGGGTGTCCTGCTGCTCGGCGCGACGGACCAAGGCGGGGGGTGCAATCAGGGTAGAAGTGTTCACAACAGATTCACTTTCAAAGACGGGCAGTTATTCGAGAACGCCGCGGAACCGGCTTTGCCGGGCCGCCAGCGTTGCCCCCTGGGGGGTGACGCCGAAGGCGGCGCGGGGGGATTCCAATCTCAGACGTGCAACAGGAGGTGTTCGCGTTCCCAGGGGGAGATCACCTTCATGAACTCCTCGAACTCCAGCTCCTTGATCTCGGTGTAGATGGTCACGAACTCCTTGCCCAGCACCTCGTGCAGGTCGGTCTCGCGGCGCAGCCAGTCCAGCGCCTCGCCCAGGCTTCGCGGCAGGGCATAGGGCGACAGATAGGCATCACCCCGCATCTCAGGCTTGGGCTTGATCTGGTTCTTCATGCCCAGGTAGCCGCAGGCCAGGGTCATGGCCATGGCCACGTAAGGGTTCGCGTCGGCACCGATCACGCGGTTCTCCACGCGCCGCGCCTGCGGGCTGGAAATCGGCGAGCGGATGCCCACCGTGCGGTTGTCGTGGCCCCACTCGATGTTGATCGGCGCGGCCGTGTGGCGCGACAGGCGCCGGTAGCTGTTCACATAGGGGGCCACCAGCACCATGGCGGCGGGAATGTAGCGCTGCAGGCCGCCGATGTAGTGGTGGAAGGCGTCCGAAGGCGAGCCATCCTCGTTGCTGAAGATGTTGCGGCCGGTGGCCTTGTCGACGATGCTCTGGTGCACGTGCATGGCGCTGCCCGGCTCACCGGCGATGGGCTTGGCCATGAAGGTGGCGTACATGTCGTGGCGCAGCGCGGCCTCGCGCACGGTACGCTTGAAGAAGAACACCTCGTCGGCCAGACCCAGCGGGTGGGCATGGAAGAAGTTGATCTCCATCTGGCCGGCGCCCACCTCGTGGATCAGCGTGTCCACGTTGAGGTTCATCTTCTCGCAGTAGTCGTAGATCTCCTCGAACAGCGGATCGAACTCGTTGACCGCGTCGATGGAGTAGGCCTGGCGTGAGGTTTCGGCACGTCCGCTGCGGCCGATCGGCGGTTTGAGCGGCGTGTTGGAGTCGGTGTTGCGGGCCGTCAGGTAGAACTCGAGCTCGGGCGCCACCACCGGCTCCCAGCCCTCGGCGGCGTACAGGTCGCAGATGCGGCGCAGCACCGAGCGCGGCGCAAACGGCACGAGCTTGCCGGTGTGGTCGAAGCAGTCGTGGACCACCTGGGCGGTGGGGTCGGTGGCCCAGGGCACGATGCGCACCGTGCTCGGGTCGGGACGCAGCTGCATGTCGCGGTCGGTGGGGTCCACGACGTCGTAGTAGGGGCCGCTTTCCGGGAACTCACCGGTCACACCCATGCCGACGATGGCCTGCGGCAGGCGCATGCCACGGTCTTCGGTGAACTTCTCGCGCGGCAGGATCTTGCCGCGGGCCACGCCGGTCAGGTCAGGCACCAGGCATTCGACCTCGGTGACGCGGTGCTGGTTGAGCCATTGCTCCAGATCGTTGAATGTTTGCGGGCTGCTCATGAGCCGTTTCCTTGTCGTTGTGGTTGGTGGACGTGCTGGATGATGATGACAGATGTCCCCGGCACCTAGCCAGGGCGGTGCCGGGCCAGATCGGCCGCCTGCAGACGCAGGCTGCGACGCTGGCGGCAGGCGTGACCGAAGGCGGCAAAGATGGCGCCGTAGAAGGGGTTCTCCCAGCAGCGCCACTCCGGATGGAACTGGACGGCGTAGGCAAAGGTGCGTGCACCGCGCACCGCCACGGCCTCGATCTGGCCATCGGGTGCGTGGGCCATGGGCTCCAGCCCGTCGGCCAGACGGTGGATGCCCTGGCCATGCAGGGAGTTGACCATCACTTGAGAGCCGCCGGCCCAGGTCTCGAATACGCTGCCCGGCGCCAGATGAATCGGATGACGGGGTGCGTACTGTTCCTCGAACGGCGCCGTCTTGGGTTCACGGTGGTCCATGCGGCCAGGCACCTCGTGCACGCGCTGGTGCAGAGTGCCACCCAGGGCCACGTTGATTTCCTGGAACCCCCGGCAGATGCCCAGCAGCGGCACGCCCTCGTGCACACAGGCCTTGATCAGCGCCAGGGTCAGGGTGTCGCGCACCGGGTCGAGCGGCAGCGAGGGATCGGCCACCTCTTCATCGAAATGAGAAGGATGGACGTTCGAGGGCGAGCCGGTGAGCATCACGCCATCGACCATCGACAGCAGCTCGGGGATGTCACCCACATCGGCGAGCGGGAACATGACCGGTTGTGCCTCGACCCCGACTTTGACGGCGCGGGCGTACTTGTCACCGAGCAGCAGAAAGGGCATCTGATGCCCGTGATCGCCCAGCAGGCGATGGTCCGCGGGCAGCCAGACCATGCATGGCGGCATTTTCATGGTGTCTCCAAACACTTGAAACCATTCTGACGACAAAATTGGATCACAATCGGAGCCAGTTCGCGCCACTTCATGGTGCCACTTATCCGGAAACCGCATGCTGTCCGAGTTCCTGCTGGCCGAAATGAACCGCCTGGGTGTCCAGGATGCCCTGCCCTTGCACCGCCAGTTGTACGAGGCGATGCGGCGCGCCATGCTCGACGGCAAGCTGGCGGCGGGCGAGCGCCTGCCCTCCAGCCGCGACCTGGCCCAGGACCTGGGACTGTCCCGCAACACGGTGGTGGCGGCGATCAATCAGCTCGGCGTCGAGGGCTACCTGGTCAGCCGGGTGGGCAGTGGCACCTACGTCAACGACAACGTGCCCCAGATCAACAGCGCCCGGCGCGCCCGGGGAGGTCTTCGCGCCCTGCCGACGCTGGCCCCGGCCCGGCTCTCGCGCCGCGGCGAAGCGCTGGCCGGCAGCTTCTGCGCCAGCGAACTGGAGGTGCAGCCCTTCACACCCGGCATCGCCGATTTCAGCGCCTTCCCGCTCGCGCTGTGGCAGCGCCTGCAGAACAAGCACTGGCGCATGACCTATCCCGACATGCTGGACTACGCCACGGCCGGCGGCTACGCGCCGCTGCGCCGCGCCATCGCCGATTACCTGCGGGTGTTCCGCAGCGTGCAGCTGGATGCGGACCAGGTCATCGTCACCAGCGGCACGCAGCAGTCGCTGGAGCTGTGCGCCCGCCTGCTGGCCGATCACGGCGACACGGTGTGGGTGGAGGACCCCGCCTACTGGGGCGCGGTCAAGGCCTTCATGGCCACGGGCCTGCACCTGCACCCGGTGCCAGTCGATGAGCAGGGCATCCGGCCCGGCGCCGGCGACGATGCGCATGCCCCGCGCCTGATCTACGTGACGCCCTCGCACCAGTACCCCACCGGCTCGGTGATGTCGCTGCCGCGGCGCCACCAGCTGCTGCAGACCGCGCGCACCCACAACGCCTGGGTGCTGGAGGACGACTACGACAGCGAATACCGCTTCAGCGGACCGCCGATCAGCAGCCTGGAAGGGCTGGACACCGACGGCCGCGTGCTCTACATGGGCACCTTCTCCAAGGTGCTGTACCCGGGCATCAAGCTGGGCTACCTGGTGGTGCCCAAGTCCCTGGTCGAATCCTTCCGGCAGGCCCACTACGACCTGAACCGCCCGGGGCAGATGCCCCTGCAGGCGGCCCTGGCCGAGTTCATTGAGATGGGGCACTTCAGCAGCGCGCTGCGCCGGGCCCGCCAGGGCTACGCCGAGCGGCGGCAGCTGTTGCTGGAATCGCTGCGCCCGCTGCTGGGTGACGCCGATGGCCCGTTCATCAGTGGTGCGGACCAGGGCCTGCACCTGTGCCTGCGGCTGCCAGCCGGCGCCGATGACCGCGCGCTGGCCCAGCGCATCGGCCAGCAGGGCCTGACCGTGCGGCCGCTGTCGGCCTACTGCCTGCAACGGCAGGACCTGCGGGGACTGGTGATCGGCTACGGCTACGCACCCCTGGCCGAGATCGCCCGTTGCGGGAGGCTGCTGGCCGAGACCGTGATCCGTGCCGGTGCCGCCCGCTGAGCGCTGAACCTCAGGCCGGGATACGCGACTGGATGACCGCGCGGGCGACGCGGCGAACAAGCCCTGCCATGACCACCAGCCACACGGCCATCGCCACCCAGATCATCAGCCGGGAGATGGCGTAGAGCGGCGGGAAGTCGGCGGTGAGGCCCAGGCGCGCGCTGGCCACAGCGTACATGCCCAGCGGAAAGACCATGCTCCACATGACCGGCTCGTAAGTCATCGGCACCCGGTTGACCAGGTGTTTCCAGATGCCGAAGATCGCCAGCATCGGCACCCACCAGGTGGCCCAGGCCCAGCAGATCATGGTCACACCGTCGATGAAGGGCTTCTGTGCCATGAGAAAGGGCAAATGCGAATCGGCCGCGATCAGGCTGGTGCCGGCATTGGCACTGATGGCACCCGCTCCCATGACCACCCACAACAGGGGTGAGATGTCCTGCGGTTTGAGGGTGAGAAAGAAGATGCGGTGGCAGAACAGGGTAACGAAGATGCCATAGAAGACCAGCCCCAGTCCCCAGAGCATGTGCACCTCGATCATCATGTAACCGGTGTACTCGCCCAGATCGGGCGCGATGCGGGCGCCCAGCAGCACCAGCGATTGCGTACCCACGATCGCGATCAGCCAGCCGCCATGCACGATGTTGACGTTGTGTTCATGGGTCAGGAAGGTCAACACGCTGAAGGCCAGGTACAGCAGCAGGCACCAGGCCAGAAACGCCAGAAACCAGCAGGCCACGGCCAGGGCCAGTTGTCCCGATCCGTGCAGCAGCAGACCGACCACGTTGGTGGCGGCCACCAGCGTGAAGTACGAAAACACCATGCGCGGATTGAGCAGATCGATGCGCACCGCACCGGGGTGGCGCAACAGCCGCACCAGACTCAGCACCATCAGCACGATCCAGGCGATCAAGGCCACCGTCTGCATGGCAGCACCGATGTGCCCGAAGCCCAGCAGGTTCAGTCCCAGGGCGATGATCCCGGTCGACATGACCAGGGCGAAGTTGCCCGGATGCAGACCCTGAAGGCTCAGCGTGGGTTGTCCGGAAGGGATGGGGATCGTGCTCATGGCGGGTCGCTGTTTCGACCCGCATTGTGAGTGATCAGCGAACGCGCTAACCGGTCAGGTCGCGCAGACGGTACCAGAGCATGCCCAGCGCCAGGCTGGGGGTGCGCAGCCACGGACCGCCCGGAAACGGCCGGTGCTTGAGCCGCGCAAACAGATCGAAGCGTCCTGCCTGCCCGGCCACCGCCTCGGCCAGCAACTGGCCCGCCAGCCCGGTCAGGGCCACACCGTGGCCGCTGAAACCCTGCAGGTAGTACAGGTTGTCACCCAGCCGGCCGAAATCGGGCGCACGGTTCATGCTGATGTCCACGAAGCCGCCCCACACGTACTCCACCGGAACGCCCTGCAGCTGGGGAAACACCTGCACCATGCGCGCCGTCATCACTTCCTTCAGGCGCGGCGGTGTCATGGTGGTGTAGCTCACCCGGCCGCCAAACAGCATGCGGTGGTCAGCGCTGAAGCGGAAATAGTCGAGCACGAAGTTGTTGTCGCACGCGGCCGCGCGCCCCGGGATCAGGCGTTCGCACAGCGCCGGCTCCAGCGGTGCGGTGCCGATGATGTAGGTGCCCACCGGCATGGTGCGCGGGGCAATCTCGGGCGCCACCGCCGGTCCGAATTCGGGCAGCATGCAGTTGCCGGCCAGCACGCCAAAGCGCGCACGCACCTGACCACCGGCCGTGCGCGCCACCAGGGTGTCGCCCCGCTGCAAATGGGTCACCGGTGAGCGTTCGAAAATGCGCACGCCCGCGGCCTGCGCGGCCCGGGCCAGGCCCAACGCGTACTTGAGCGGGTGCAGGTGGCCCGATCGCTGTTCGCGCGCCGCCGCGACGTAGCGCGGACTGTCGATGAAACCGCGGACGGCTTCGCCCTCGGCCCATTCGCAGTCGATGCCGTGGGCCTGCAAGGCGTTGGCCTCTTCGCGCAAGGCGCGGGCCTTGGCGGGCCGGTCTGCCACGTACACGTAGCCCCGCCGCCAGTCACAGTCGATGCCGTGCACTGCGATGCGCCGCTCGATGAGTTCCACCGCCTCGACCGACAGGTCCCAGGCGCGCCGGGCATCGGCCGCACCGAGCTGCTGCTCGAAGGGCTCCTGCCCGCTGGCGTAGCCGACGATCGCCTGTCCCCCATTGCGGCCGCTGGCGCCACTGCCGATGCGGTCGGCTTCCAGCAGCACGACCGACAGGCCACGCTGCGCCATCTCCAGGGCCGCCGACAACCCGGCAAACCCCCCGCCCACCACCAGCACATCGGCCTGCAGGTCTTCCTGCAAAGTCGGCGCAGGGGCCGGGCGCTGCGCACTGGCCTCGTAGTAGCTCAGGCGGTTGAGCTGGGTGTCGGAATTGAGCAGGGAGCGCTTGAACACGGTCAGGCCCTCTTGGCCACCTGGCCACACAGGTAGGTCCAGACGAAGGTGGCGGCGGCGTTGCTGGTCAGTTCGGCGTGGTCATAGGCGGGCGCCACTTCCACGCAGTCCATGCCGATCCAGTTCAGGTCCGCCAGCTCCTCCAGCAGCGTCAGCACCTGCGAGCTGGTCATGCCACCGGGTTCGGGTGTGCCGGTGCCCGGCGCGAAGGCGGGGTCCAGGCAGTCGATGTCCAGCGTCAGGTAACAGGGCCGGTCGCCCATTCGCTGGCGGATCGCCTGAACCACGGGCGCCAGACCCGCGCCGTCCAGCCCGCGCAGGCGCCGGGCGGTGAAGATCTCGCCCCCCTGATCGGCCACATACTCGCGCGCGGACCGGTCGCCGCTGGAGCGGATGCCGATCTGCACCGTGTGTTCGGCACTGATCAGCCCCTCCTGGATCGCTTCATAGGTCCAGGTACCATGGCCCGAGGGCTCACCGAAGTGGTCGGTCCAGGTGTCGCAGTGGGCGTCGAAATGCACGCAGGCCAGCGCCTGACCGTACCGCGCCCTGGCGGCACGCAGCAGCGACAGCGTGACGGAATGGTCGCCGCCCAGGAACACGCAGTGGTGCCGGGCCATCAGCTCGGCCGCCTGTCGCTCGATCTGAGCGCGCACCTCGGGCAGCGGCGAGGCGTTGGGCAAGCGCATGTCCAGCGCATCGCCCAGCAGGCCCACCGGCGACACATTAAAGAAGGGGTGGATGCCGTCGCACAGCATCAGGCTGGCCGAGCGGATGGCCTGTGGCCCGAACCGCGCGCCGGGCCGGTTGGTCACCACGCCGTCATAGGGGATGCCCGCGATGGCAAAAGGCTGGTCGGCCAAGGGATCGCAAGCCAGAAACCGGTTGGTGTTGTTGGCGAAGGCAAAGTGACCGATCGAGGACATGGTGTGCGGCCCGGGCAGGGCAAATGGAATGGAACCGGGGTCCGGATTGGATCTGGACGATACGCCGTTGGCGATGGGTCGATGGGTCCAATTGATCGGGGCGGAGTTCATCCACCGCAGACAGGCGGGGTATCCGGCGCGGGATCAGAGTGCGCGCTGCCGTGTGGCCAGCACTGCGCCCACCCAGAGGGAACAGGCCGAAAACACCAGCCCCCGGGCCAGGCCACCCGGCCCGTCGGCGATCAGGCCGACCACGGTCGGGCCCACGATCTGGCCGGCGGCGAAGATGATGGTGAAGGCGCTGATGCCAGCGGCCCACTGGGACGGCGGCAGGTTGTGCCGGACCAGGGCCGTGGTGGACGCCACCACCGACAGGAACACGGCGCCAAACAGCAGGCCCGAGGCCAGCATCAGGGGCCAGGCCGAAGTCAGCGCGGGCAGGATGGCGGCCACCCCCAGCAGGGCGTTCAGGCGTGCCAGGGCCTGGCCGTCGCGGTGGCGGTCGAGCAGGCCCGCCCAGATGCGCGAAGACGCCACCACCGCCAGCCCCAGCAGGGTGTAGAAGGCCGTGATCGCCAGGGGCGAGGTACCCTGCTCGCGCAGCAGCGCGATCACGAAGGTCATGTAGCCGATGTAACCCACGCCAAAGCCCATGTAGCCGGCCAGACCGAAGGCGAAATCCCGCACGCGGAAGACGCGTGCCCCCTGGGATCGATCGCTCCCGGACGGTGCAGCAGCTTCCAGACGGGCCAGCACGCGCGCAGGCCAGCGCATCACCAGCGTGGCCAGCAGGCACAGCAGGGCCAGCGCCCACCAGGCCCAGGTCCAGGCATGGGGCTGGTCATGCGCGGCCGCCAGCGCCACCGGCACCCCCAGGGCAGAGGCGACGATGCCCAGACCGGTGCCACCGTAGTACAGGCCCAGCAGAAGACCGCTGCGGTGCGGCTGCCGGGCACCCAGACGGGCAGCCAGCAACCCGCCGGCAATGAACACGAAGGCACTGGCCACACCCGCCAGCAGGCGCTGCAGCAGCAGGGGCAGGGCCGCCGTGAAGAAACCGCTGGCCGCCATGAAGAGCGAGGCCAGCAGGGCACCGGCCAGCAGAACGCCCGAGGGCGATCCGCGGCGCATCAGCACCGGCGTGGCCAGCGCCCCGAGCAGGTAGCCCAGGGCGTTGGCGGTGTTCATCCCCCCCGCCAGCGTGTAGGACCAGCCGAGGTCTTCTCGCATCGGCGGTAGCAGCAGGCCATAGGCAAAGCGGGTGATACCCAAGGACACCGCAGCACCCAGGGACAGGGCCAGCGCCAGGCGCACCCAGGGGGTGTGGCCGGTCTCGTCGTCAGAGGGACTCAGGTGGGCAGGACGGGTGGACATGACCACCCATTGTCAACGGGAACCTTTCCCGCCGCCATTCAGGGTTGACCCAATCCCACCGGTGCCGGCGCTCGCATCACGATGCGGGTGAAGAGGCGGTCGAACTGCGGATCGCGCGGAATGCGCCCGTTCAGGGGATCCTGGTTGGTGGCAAAGGCCGCATTCAGGGCGTGCCAGTCCTCATCGGTCAGGCAGCGTTCGGCCTCGGGCAGGATCACCGACTCTTCCAGCCGCATGTGGTCCAGATAGAACTCCACGTAACGGGTCACCTCGTCGATGAAGGCCTGCTTGCGGGTGTCACCCAGCAGTTCCCAGGCCATCAGCAGGTGCATGAGTTCGCGCACGCGCGGCTCGCCACGCATGTGGTCACGCTCGAGCTGGTCGATCGTGGCCATGGTGTGGGGGGCCACCCGCGCCACCCTGGGGAACAGCAGATCCGACTCCTTGGGGTGGTGGTGCTTTTCGGGGAACTCGTCGATGTAGAACAGCATGGCGCGCAGCACATCGAAGTACAGCTCGGCATCGTCCTTGCCGTCCGCCTGAGGCCCACGGCGCACCATCTGCATCAGCGACTGCAGCATGGCCGCCAGCGTGGCGTGTTCTTCGCGGATGACCCGCAGGGCTTCGTGTTGCATGCCTGTCTCCTCGTTCCTCGGTTCGTTTGCCGACCGCTCGGTCGGTCAATGTACGCCACTATGCCGCGCCGCCAGTCAAAGGCCCTTGACGCAGGTCAAGCGTCCGGCTTCCAGCGCTTGAGCAGCAAGGCGTTGGTCACCACGCTGACCGAGCTCAATGCCATGGCCGCACCGGCCACCACGGGGCTGAGGTAGCCCAGCGCCGCCAGCGGGATGCCGGCTGCGTTGTAGAAGAAGGCCCAGAACAGGTTCTGCCGGATCTTGGCCACCGTCCGCCGGGAAATGTCCAGCGAGGCTGCCACCAGTGCCGGGTCGCCCCGCATCAGGGTGATGCCGGCGGCATGCATGGCCACGTCCGACCCGCCGCCCTGCGCATGGCTCATGGCCATGCCCACATCGGCGGCCGCCAGGGCAGGCGCGTCGTTGACACCGTCGCCCACCATGGCGACCACATGGCCCCCACGCTCCGCCGCTGCGCGGGTCGCTGCCCCCCAAGGGGGCGCGAATTCACCTTGGGACGGCCCGGCGGTGAATTCTTGACCTTCTGCGCCGGCACGAAGGCGTGCAATCACAGCCGCCTTGTCGCCGGGCAGCACTTCCGCAATCACCTCGCCCAGGTCTTCACGCAGACCCAGGCGCCGGGCCATGGCCAGCGCCGCCGGCTGGTTGTCGCCCGAGACCATGACCAGCTTCAGCCCCCTTTTCCGAAGTTGGGCAATGGCCTGGGCACTGCCCGCCTTGGGCTCGTCGCCGAAGGCCAGCAAGGCCAGTGCGGCCCAGCCCCCCGAAGGCAGCTGGGTGGCCAGGACCGACACGGTAGCTCCTGCCGTCTGCTGGCGGGCCAGTGCCTCCTGGAGCAGCGACAGATCCACCGACAGCTCACCCATCCAGCGCACGCTGCCCAGGGCCAGCGTGGTCCCCTGCACCTGCCCTTGCAGACCCCGTCCGGGCACCGCCTGGACATCCACGGCCTCGGCCACGTCCACCCCTCGGGTCAGCGCCGCCTCGCGCACGGCCTGGGCCAGCGGGTGCGCACTGTGCGCCTGCAAGGCCGCCGCCGCGCCCAGGGCCGCCAGCTCATCCACACCGGCCACACCTTCCACGCTGAGCAACCGGGGGTGACCCTCGGTCAGGGTGCCGGTCTTGTCGAAGGCCACCGTGTCCACCCGGTGGGCCGTCTCCAGCGCCTCGGCGTCCTTGATGAGGATGCCGTGCCGAGCTGCCACCCCCGTGCCGGCCATGATGGCCGCTGGCGTGGCCAGGCCCAGGGCACACGGGCAGGCAATCACCAGCACCGCCACCGCATGCAGCAGCGCTTCTTCCACCGGGCTGCCCACCCAGAGCCAGGCACCGAGCGTCAGGGCGGCAATCACCAGCACCGCCGGTACGAACACCGCGGCCACCCGGTCCACCAGGCGCTGCACCGGGGCCTTGCCCGCCTGGGCATCCTGCACCAGGGCGATGATGCGCGCCAGCACGCTCTGCGCGCCCACGGCGCTCACACGCACCCGAAGCGATCCGTCGCCATTGAGCGATCCCCCCGTGACCCGGTCACCGGGCGACTTGGGCACCGGCATCGATTCACCGGTCAGCATGGACTCGTCGGCCTGGGAATGGCCATCCAGCACCTCGCCATCGGCGGGAAAGCGCTCGCCGGGCAACACCCGCACCTCGTCTCCCGCCAGCAACTCGTCCACCGCCACGTCGGTCTCATCGGTGCGACGCACGCCGTCGGGCAGCAGGTGGGCACGCTCGGGCCGCAGGGCATGCAGGGCGCGGATGGCGCTGGTGGTCTGCCGCTTGGCGCGGGCCTCCAGCCATTTGCCCAGCAGCACCAGGGTGATCACCACCGCCGAGCCCTCGTAGTACAGGTGCACCATCTCGCCAGCGTCGGCGCGCAGCCACAGCCAGGTCGACAGTGCCCAGCCGGCGGTGGTGCCAATGGCCACCAGCAGCTCCATGTTGCCGGTCATGGCCTTGAGCGCATGCCAGCCGGCCTTGTAGAAACGGGCGCCCAGCCAGAACTGCACCGGCGTGGCCAGCAGGAACTGCACCCAGGCCGGCAGCATCCAGTGCTGCCCGAACAGGTCACCCAGCATCGGCAAGGCCAGCGGGGCCGACAGCACCAGCCCCGCCAGCACGGGCAGGAAGTCGCGCGGGATGCCGTGCCAGCTGGCGGCGTGGTCGTCTTCCGGTTCGTCAAGGGCCCGCGGCTCATAGCCGGCGTCGCGCACCGCCCGCTTGATGCGGGCCAGCGCTTCGGCATCGACAGGTTCGGTGAGCACCACACGGGCCGACTCGGTGGCCAGGTTGACGGTGGCTTCGCTGACGCCAATCTGGCGTTTGAGCACGCGCTCGACGCGCGAGACACAGGAGGCGCAGGTCATGCCCCCCACACCCAGATCGATCTGGCAGGAAGAAATGTCAGCAGTTGAAGAAGTCAATTTCGCAGCTTTCAGAACGGCCGGACCAGCACACGCCGTGGAACCGGCTCCGCCGGGCCACAGGCGTGGTCCCCCTGGGGGGAAGCCGCGCAGCAGCGCAGGGGGGTTGTCGAAGCATAAGCTTTACCCCCATGGGAAGGTCAAGCCACAAGGTGTATCGTTGCGCATCCATGCTTGACCTTGACATGGTGTCAAGGTACATGATGGCTTCTTCATCCACCCCATCGGAGTTTCCATGAGCACCCAGCAATTCCAGGTCCAGGGCATGACCTGCGGCCATTGCGAGAAGGCCGTTCAGGCCGCCATCCGCAGCATCGATCCCCAGGCCCAGGTGCGCATCGACCGCCAGCAGAACCTGGTCGAGGTCACGACCGAGAAAGACCGCGAAAGCGTGGCGGCGGCCATCCGGGAAGAAGGCTACACGGTCGCGGCATGACCACCTTGCGCGCGTCTGCCGGACCTGAAGAGCCAACGGCCAGCCACTGGCCTGTGTCCATCGGTGTGGCGGCAGGCCTCAGTGGCATTTCGCCCAAGATGCTTCGCCACTACGAGTCGCTGGGTTTGCTCGGCCAGGTCCGTCGCACCGGCAGCAACTACCGTCAGTACACCGAAGCTGATGTGCACACCCTGCGCTTCATCCGGCGCGCGCGCGACATGGGCTTCAGCCTGGAGGCCATCGCGGAACTGGTCGGGCTGTGGCACAACCGACGTCGCAGCAGCGCCCAGGTCAAGCAGATTGCCCAGCGCCATCACGACGAACTGACACAGCGCATCGAAGCCCTTCAGTCGATGCAACGCAGCCTGGAAGCCCTGCTGTGCTGCTGCCCGGGCGATGACCGGCCGGACTGCCCCATTCTGGACGATCTGGCCGAGCCGCCCCGGTGACGGGAGCGGAACAAAACTTTACAAAACGGCATCAGACAGGCACACCCCGGAAACATCGCAGGGCCACACTGGAACCATCCCGACGCTGCCAGCGCAGCCGGTTCCGGTCACCACCGAATCACTCCAGGAGAACGCCATGTCCGTTTTGAAGAAATCCCTCATCGCCACCACCCTGGCCGCGGCCCTGGCGGGTCTGTCGGCCGCCGCCATCGCCCAGGGCATGGCACCCGAACTGCTCGCCCAGCACACCGCCCAGCGCATGAGCGATGCCCCGGGTCCGCACATGCACGGCGCGCGGCATGTCAGCATGTCCGAACGACTGGATCGCATGCAACGCCACCGCAGCGAGCGTCTGGCCGGACTGAAAGAAGCCCTGAAGATCACCCCCGAGCAGGAAGCCGCCTGGGCGGCCTTTGTGGCCCGCACCGGCCCGGCCGAAGCCACCGGCCAGCGCATGACGCGCGAAGACTGGAGCAAGCTGACCACACCGGAACGGCTGGACCGGATGGCGGCCCGGAAAGCCGAACGGGATGCCCTGATGACCAAGCGCATGGACGCCACGCGCAGCTTCTACGCAGCCCTTACGCCCGAACAGCAGAAGATCTTCGATGAGCGCGGCATGGGCCCAGGCATGGGTGGCCACGCCGGTTACGGTGGTGGGCAGGGTCATCACCATGGCCACCACGGCAAGCACCACGGTGACGGCCCCATGAAACGCGGCATGGGTTGTGACATGCCGCCCGCTGCCCGCAGCTGATCCGGTAGCAAACGGCCGGTATCAGCCCGCTTGACCTGAGTCAAGGCCGATGCCGGTCAGCCGCCCTACAGTGGCGGCTCCATGGACCACGACATCATCATCTCCGGGGCCGGACCGGCCGGTCTTTGCCTGGCGCGGGCCCTGCGCAGCAGCGGCCTGTCGGTAGCCCTGGTCGACAGCCAGCGGCGCGAGGCGCTGGCCCAGCCAGCGTTTGACGGCCGCGAGATCGCCCTCACCCATCACAGCCGGTCCCTGATGCAGCAGCTGGGCCTGTGGGGCCTGATCGGGTCCGACCACATCGCCCCGCTGCGGGACGCCCTGGTCATGAACGGCGCACCCGGTCGGGGCCAGGCCCGCATGCGCATCGGGCATGAGCACGGCGGCCAGCCACAGCTGGGTTTTCTGGTGGGCAATCACCACATCCGGCGCGCCGCCTGGGCCAGTGCAATGGCCGAGCCCGACGAGACGGGATCTCCGCCAGACCTCATCGATGGGCATCAGGTGGTCCGCGTCGCCACCGACGACCAACGGGCCGAAGTCCACCTGGACAATGGCCGCTGCTTGCGTGCGCGCCTGCTGGTGGCCGCCGACAGCCGGCATTCCAGCACCCGGCGCGCCATGGGCATCGCCGCGGATCTGCACGACTATGGCCGCAGCATGCTGGTCTGCGCCATGACCCACGCCACCCCGCACGGGGCAGCCGCCTGGGAATGGTTCGACCACGGGCAGACCCTGGCGCTGCTGCCCATGAACGACTGTCCCGAAACCGGACAGCCGCGTTCCAGTGTCGTGCTCACGCTGCCACACACCGACATCGAGGCACTGGCAGGCACCGACCCCGCACCATTCAGCGAAGCCATCACGGCGCGCTTCGGACAGCAGCTGGGCATCATGCGCCTGGCCAGCACCCGCCATGTCTATCCGCTGGTCGGGGTCCTGCCCCGTCACCTGGTGGCGCGCCGCTTTGCGGCGGTGGGTGACGCGGCGGTGGGCATGCACCCGGTGACCGCCCATGGGTTCAACCTGGGCCTGCGCAGCATCGAGGCGCTGTCGCAGGCCATCATCCGCGCTCACCATCAGCGCGGTGACATTGCGTCGCCTGCCCTGCTGCAGCGCTATGAGCGCACCCACCAGCGGGCCAGCCGCGGCCTGTACCTGGCCACGCACGCGCTGGCCACGCTCTACACCCGGGACGAGACACCTGCGCGTGTCCTGCGGGAACTGATGGTGAGAATGGGGGAACGGCTGCCACCCTTCAAACGGGCGGTGGCCGGGAGTCTGACCGGGTTGCATTGAAAGCGCCAGCCACCGGCCATCCTGTCAACTACCTTTTTGACGTCAAATTTGCTACCATTTGGCATGACTTGCCGAGTGGTCATCGACACCAACATCTTTGTTTCCGCCTGTCTGAGCAGCGGGTCGGCCCATCGGGTCGTTCGCGCCTGCCTTGACGGGCGCTGCAGACCCCTGATGGGTGCCGCCCTGCTGACCGAATACGAAGATCTGCTGGGCAGGGAAGACCTGTTGCGAACATCTCCCCTGAATGCAGCGGAACGATCCGACTTGCTCGATATCTTTCTGGGGTGTTGTGAATGGACCCGCGTCTACTTTGGATGGCGCCCCAATCTGCCTGATGAGGCCGACAACCACCTCATCGAGTTGGCGGTCGCGGGCGCCGCACCATTCATCGTGACGCGCAACCTGAAAGATTTTGCCCGCGCCGACCTGCGCTTCCCCGGCCTGTCCGTTGTGGATCCGCAGACCTTTCTGAAGGAGATCGAAACATGGCAGCCTTGACCCTGCGATTGCCGGAGGACAAACACCAGCGCCTGCGCGCGCTGGCCCAGAGCCGGCACACCACCATCAACCGCCTGATGGACGAAATGACCACGCTCATGCTGGCCGAGTTCGATGCGGAAACCCGCTTCAAGCTGCGCGCTGCGCGGGGCGCCGGGCGGGCGGCCGAGGGGCTGGCCTTGCTCGACAAGGTGGCGAAGGCCAAGCCCCAGGACGCCGACTCTCAGAACTGAAACACGCTCAAGGCATGCCCGCCCGCTGCAGGTTCAGCGCCAGCAGGCGGGCGAGGATCTCGTCGTCGCTCATCTGCGGGGTGTAGTCGCTCCAGCCATATGCGCCGGCGACCGCCGCGTCCAGCGCTTCATGGGCCATGACCAGCCAGGCCGGCCCCCCCTGGCCCCCATTTGGCAATGAATGCTTGCGGCGTCATGTGTCTGTTTTTGGAATGAAACGGCTCGCGGGCATGTTAGCAGTGCCCCCCCATCTCCCGGCCTGGTTGCGCTGCGTCAAGGCAGGCGTCAGCATTCCGTCCTAGATTGGCAAAAAGTGTTTGCCAATCCACCGAAGGATGACGAGGAGACGATTGCATGCTGGCTGCCTACATCACCCACCCCGACTGCGCCCGCCACGAGATGGGCGACCACCATCCCGAGTGCCCGGAGCGCCTGGGGGCCATCAACGACCACCTGCTGGTCAAGGGCCTGCTGGACTACATGGCGCAATACGATGCCCCGATGGCCACCGAAGAGCAGCTCGGCCGTGCCCACGCCTCGCTCTATGTGCGCGAACTCATGGCGATGGCGCCCACGGAAGGCATCCACCAGGTGGACCCCGACACCAGCATGAACGTCTGGACGCTGCCGGCCGCCCTGCGGGCCGCCGGTGCCGCCATCCAGGCGACCGATCTGGTGCTGGCCGGTCAGGCCTCGACGGCCTTCTGCAACATCCGTCCTCCCGGCCACCATGCCGAGCGCGCCGCCGCCATGGGCTTCTGCTTCTTCAACAACGTGGCCGTCGGCATCCGGCATGCCCTGGACGTGCACGGCCTGTCACGCGTGGCCCTGATCGATTTCGATGTGCACCACGGCAACGGCAGCGAGGACATCTTCCAGGGTGACGAGCGCGTGCTGATGTGCTCGATCTTCGAGAAGGGGCTCTACCCCTTCAATGGCGAGGAAGCCAAGGGACCGAACATGGTCAACGTCGGCCTGCCCACCCGATCGGGCAGCGATGCTTTCCGGGAAGCCGTCACCGCGCACTGGCTGCCGGCACTCGAGGCCTTCCGGCCCGAACTGATCTACATCTCGGCCGGCTTCGACGCCCACCGG
>Ga0255210_1000317_pt1 | contig 19014 bp, 28 predicted proteins | sample Miss_Yuk_RepA_8d_FD_188422 | JGI IMG/M metagenome (GOLD analysis project Ga0255210, IMG submission 188422) | Freshwater microbial communities from Mississippi River, Louisiana, United States - Miss_Yuk_RepA_8d | ecosystem: Environmental > Aquatic > Freshwater > River | place: USA: Louisiana...
GCCCGATTCAGACAGCGATGGTCCCCGGCAACATGACCGAGTTTGCAATTGGCGTGAACAGCCCGCAACTCGGCGCAGTGGCTCAGACGGCGACCGCCATGCAGGTTCGTGGGTTCCACCTGATCGTGCTGGATGGCATGCCGCTCAACATGCACGAGATCGCGCAGCGTCTGCACCGCACGCCCGATGTTGCGCTGGCCTACAACGATGTTGTGATGCCGAGCAAGCGCATTGCCATCGCTTGGGCGGGGCAGTCCAACGCGCAGGGCTTTGGCTCGACGGACCGAACGATGGCTGCCGCTGGCGAGCCGATCTTCGATCCGGTTTGGCCGAACGGATCGACCCAAGGCAAGGCGTCCATGCACACGGGCATCACCGAGCGGCTGGCAGCCTCTGGTGTGTACGCTCACATGATCAACACGGCAGTCGGCACGTCCGGCATCTGTGACCATTGGGTGGGTCGCCTGCGCACCTGGGCCAGCAACATGACGTTGGGCCTCGGCTCCTACGTCATCAACGGCGGCGGCGTGTGGAAGGTGGCCGCCAAGCCAACCGGCGTGGCCGGCACGCCAACTGCTCGCACTTCGTTGCAGTTCTCGGCGGGCACCACGGGCCCGACCGGAACGGCTGACGTTGCAGCGACCGCCACGACCCCAGGTTACACCTACCTTGGTGCAGCGACTGCCGCCGATGTCAACGGCACCATCTACGAATTTGGAAACGCTCGATTCGATCCGAACGGGTTCATTGCCGCCCTGGTGGCCGAGTTGAACAAGGCCGACGCGACCGTCTTCGAGCGGTGGGTCGCGATCATGTTCGGGGAGTCCGATTCCGCCATGAGCGTGACCACTGCAGAGTACCGCGCCGCATTGGCGAGCCTGTCGAATCGGGTCATTTCTGCGTGCGGTGCCAAGGTGCTGATCGGCGCAAGCAACCGCACAGACCCGACAGACAGCGCGGCCACGACCGTCATCGACGGGCAGCTGCTCCCTGCTCGCCTGCAAGCCCTGGCAGACCCCAACCTCTCGGGCCGCGTTTTTGCTGGCGCTGACTTGGCGAGTGCCTTGGGCGCGCTGCCTCGCGCCACGTTCGGGCCGACCGACCGCCCAGCGAACAACACGGCAGGCCTGTTCAACGAGTCCAGCGTGTACGTCCACATGAACGATAAAGCGATTCGCCAAGCGGCTGCCGCTTGGTCTGCCGCGTCGCTGCAGGCGCTTGGGTTCTGAGGCAGCCCATGAAAGCAGGCCAACTCAACACCCTGGTGACGATCCAGGCCCCGGCCACCGGGCAGGACGCGATCGGCCAGCCGCTGGCTGGCTGGTCGACGCTGGCGCAGGTCTGGGCCAACGTGCGCCACGGCAACGGCATCGAGCTCGTCAGGGCTGGCGCTCCGGTGTCGGTGGTCAAGGCCTCGATCCGCATCCGTCGCCGAGGCGACGTGACGAACGGCATGCGGGTGCTGGTGGGCTCCACGTCCTACGAGGTCGAGTCGGTCATCCAGGATGAGGTCAAGCGCGAGTACACCGACCTGGTGTGTCAGGTGGTGCGATGAGCGGGGGCAAGCAGTCGTTCTCCATCAAAGCCGACACCTCGGGCCTGGAGCGCTGGCTCGATGAGCTGGGAGACGCTGCCGAAGAGGCTGCGCGCCCAGCCGCTCAGGCTGCTGCGCAGGTGCTCTACGACGAGGTCAAGCGCAACGTCGGGCGAATCAAGCGCAAGACGGGCAACCTCGAGCGATCGATCTACCAGGTGTTCAGCGCCAGCAAGTCGGACCAGGGGAAGGCAACCTATCACGTCAGCTGGAATGCACGCAAGGCACCGCACGGGCACCTGGTGGAGTTCGGGCACCTGCAGCGCTACGAGGTCAGCTTCGACCCCAACACCAAACGCTTCACGACCCACAAGGACCGCCCCCTCGCCGCTCCTAAGCTGGTTGCGGCCCGGCCATTCCTGCGCCCGGCCATGGCCAAGTTCCCGCAGGCCCTGGAGGCCGCGAAGGCTGAGCTGTTCCGCCGCCTCGACGACAAGCTGAGGTAACCCCATGAGCCTTGAATCCGACCTGTCGGCGCTGCTGCTGACGGTATGCCCGCGCGTGTTTCCGGACGTGGCTCCGGCCACCACGGCCAAGCCCTTCATCACCTGGCAGCAGGTTGGCGGCGACGTGATCCAGCCGATCAACGGCCTGCCTGACAAGCGCAACGCCATGGTGCAGATCAACTGCTGGGCAGAGCGGCGCATGGACGCCAACGCCCTGGCGCTGGCCGTTGAGGCTGCCCTGGTGGCTGCGACGGCCTTAGTCGCACGGCCGATGTCGGCTCTGGTCGCCACCAACGACGACGACACCGGCCTGCGTGGAGCCATGCAGGACTTCTCGATCTGGGCCGCCCGATGAGCAAGACCGACAACTCGATCATCGTGAAGTTGAGGGATCGCTTCGACTACGACACCGATACCGGTGCGTTCTTGAGGCGGTCGTCCAATGGGCGCAGATGGTCTGCTGGTGATAGGGCAGACAAGCAGGGCAGCGGGGCACTGAAGTCCTACCGGATTCTCTGCGTTGCAGATCAGAAGATTTTGGCTCATCGAGCCGCTTGGATGTGGGTCCATGGTGTTGCGCCTACTGGACTCATCGACCACATCAACGGTGACAAGACGGATAACAGGATCGTCAACCTCCGGGATGCGGACTCACGCATCAACAACGAGAACAGAAGACTGGCGAGCTCAAGGAGCCGCTCCGGTGTTCTTGGTGTGTTTTCCCACCAGGGCAAGTACAGGGTACGACTTACCGTGAATCGCAAGTCTGTGCATGTCGGCGTTTTCGACGACGTTGAAACGGCCCGCGCCGCCTACGTTGAAGCAAAGCGCCGACTGCACCAGGGTTGCACGCTGTAACCCACTGATGAATCGACCCATACGGGTCAAGGCAGCCACCTTCGGGTGGCTTTTTTGTTGCCCTTTCGGGCGAAAGCACTCGGGCGTTGAAACACCCGGAAAGGAACTACCTTGGCATACAATTTTCCCGAAGGCTCGCGCTTTCTCTTCTCGAACACCTTCGCCGCGGCGAAGACCCTCTCGGCCATGACGAACGCCAATCCGTCGGTGGCCACCTCGACCGCGCACGGCTACGTCGACAACGACGAGATCCTGCTGACCTCCGGCTGGGAAGACGCCACCGACACCGTCTTCAAGGTCGACCAGCTGACCACCGACACCTTCAGCTTGCTGGGTCTGGACACCACCAACACCAGCTTCTTCTCGTCTGGTGGCGGCGCCAACTCGTCGGCCCAGAAGATCAGCAACTGGTTGGAGATCCCGCAGGTGCTGTCCATCGGCACCTCTGGCGGCGACCCCCGCTTCACGACCATCAGCCCCCTGGCCCGCCGCAACCAGATCAACGTGCCGACCGGCTTCAACGCCACCTCCATCACGCTGACCCTGGGCCACGACGCCAGCAACGCCAACTACCAGACCATGCTGGGCATCAGCCGCGCGCTGCAGAAGGTGGCTTTCAAGATGGTGCTGTCCGGCGGCGCCACCACCTACGGCTTCGGCTACCTGGCTGTTTCTGAGGTGCCCGCCCTGAACGTGAACCAGGCCAACACCGTGCAGGCCTCCTTCACGCTGCTGGGCCGCGCCATCAGCTACCAGTGATCCCCCGGGCCTGACGGCCCATGACCAGGCACCGACCCGGCCGCGTTCGCTCTTCGCAGGAGCGGCGCGGCTGGGCACGGGCATTTCTTCCCTCCTGCGAAAGACCACACATGAGCACCATCAAGCTGGGCACCGTGCCCAAGTCGTTCAAGAAAGTCGTCAGCTTCCCGATGCTCGACGGCTCCACCGGCATGATCGAGGCCGAGTTCCGCTACCGCACCCGCGACCAGTTCGGCTCCTTCATCGACGGATTGGTCAAGGATGCCGGCGTGCAGGCAGATCAGGTCGAAGGCCTGGGCATGGCCGGCCTCATGAAGCGCACCACCGACCAGAATGGGCGCTACCTGATGGACATCCTCATCGGCTGGAACCTGCCCGACGAGCTCACCCTCGACAACGCCCGCGCGCTGTCCAACGAGGTGCCGGCCGCTGCCGCCGCCCTGATGGAGACCTACCGCACGGCGGTGACCGAGGGGCGCTTGGGAAACTGAAGGAAGCCGCTGTCGCGCTCTTCAGCGAAGGCGACAGCGGCGCCCCATCGCGGGCGGGTGGCTTCGATCTGGGCTACCTGTACCGCAATACGGAGGTTGAGGTCTGGGCCGAGAACGTGCCCGCCTTCGATCTCTTCGTGGCCGTGCGCACACAGTGGCGCGTCGGCATGGCCGGGCCATCGGGCCTGGACTACGCGGGCGTGCGCGCCTGCATGGACCTGCTGGGCACGCCTGAAGGCGAGCGCCCCCGGCTCTTCGCCGACCTGCAGGTGATGGAAGCCGCCGCCCTCGAGCACTTCCGCAGCAACTGAGACCACACGCCATGACCGACACCCGCAAGACCCAGCTCGAGGTGGGCCTGGACGCCTCTGGCGTCAAGCAAGGCGCCAACGAGGCCAAGGTGGCCGTGCGCGACATGGCCAGGGAGGTCGGCCTGTCTGCTCAGCAGACTGGCAAGTCCATCGAGGGCATGGGTGCGGGCGCCGACGGCGCGGCCAAGAAGCTCGACGGCGCGACCCGATCGATCATCTCCAGCGTGCAGCGCGCCACCGCTGCGCTCGAGGCTGGCGAGAAGGGCTCGGCCCGGTACTTCGAGACGCTGGCCAACCAACGCGGCGCCAACGTCAACGCCCTCAAGCCCTACCTGGACCAGCTGGAAGAGGCCCGCCGCCGCGCGGATGCCGCCGCTGGATCGGTCGGCCGCATGGGTGTGTCCGCCGCCCAGACTGCCGCAGCCCTGCGTGGCGTGCCCGCGCAGTTCACCGACATCTTCACCAGCCTGGCCTCTGGCCAGCAGCCCATCACCGTGCTGCTGCAGCAGGGCGGCCAGCTCAAGGACATGTTCGGTGGGGTGGGCGCCGCAGCGCGTGCGCTGGGTGGGTATGTGGTCGGCCTGGTGAATCCGTTCACCCTGGCGGCTGCTGCAGCAGCCACGCTGGGCGTGGCGTTCTATCAGGTCGAGGCCGAAAGCAGCGCCCTCAACAAGCAGCTAGTGCTCTCCGGCAACGCTGCGGGCGTCACGGCTGGGCAACTCAATGCCATGGCCGCAGCTGTCGGTTCTGCTGCCGGCAACCAGGGCAAGGCTGCCGAGGTGCTGGGCCTGCTGGCCGCCACCGGCCGCGTGGCTCAGGATCAGCTTGTCGGGGCAGCCGATGCGATCATCCGCCTCAACAAGGTCGGTGGCGTCGCTGTCGAGGACCTCGTCAAGGACTTTGCCGAGCTGGGCAAGAGCCCAGCCGATGGCATCGCCAAGCTCAACGAGAAGTACAACTTCCTGACGGCTGCCACCTACGCCCAGATCAAGGCCCTGGAAGATCAAGGGCAGAAGCAGGCTGCGGCCTCTCTCGCCCAGGACACCTACCGGGTTGCCGTGGACAACATGGCCACCGGTGTCGGCAAGAGCCTGGGGACGGTCGAGCGCTGGTGGAACGACCTGACCTCTGCGGCTGCGCGCTATTGGGACCAGTCCAAGCGCGCGCTGGCTGGTGGCTCACGGGTTGACGACCTGCTCCAGTCTGCCGCCTTCAACCGCCAGCGCGCCGCCGAAGCCGAAGCCAATGGCCGCGGCGCTGGCGCCATGGGCCAGGATTACGCAGGTGCAGCCCAGCGCTACAGGCAGCAGGCTGAGCAGCAAGAGGCCGAGGCCCGCCGCCTTCAGGGGCTCGCCGCTGCCGAGGGCAAGGCTGCCCAGCAGCGCGCAGCGGCCCAGCGCCAGGAATCCGAGCGCATCGCCGCCCAGAAGAAGTGGTCTGATGACTCGGAGCGCTACCTGTCGCGCGAGGCCAAGCTGCGCGCCGACATCCAGAAGATCCGTGAGCAAGGCGCGAAGGCTGGCGCGTCTGAGGCTGAGATCCAGCAGCGCGTGGCCTTCGTCACCGAGCAGCTGAACCAGAAGTCCGCCCAGGCTGCAAAGCGCGCCGAGACCGCCGCCGAAACCGCCCGCAAGAACGCGCAGAACGACCTGCAGGCCCTGCAGGTGCGCCAACAGGCGGCCGAGCTGGATCTGCAGCTGATGCGCGAGCGTGGCGTGACCGTGTCGCAGCTCAACGAGGGCGAGCGCAAGGCGCTGGAGATCCAGACTGAGCTCAAGACCATCACGGATGCACGCACCCGCTCCATCAAGGAGCAGGAGCTGGCCGCGGCCAACAAGCTGGCCCAGACGATCAAGGAGCGCGAGGCCCTGGTCGAGCTGCTGCGCGCCCAGAAGGAGTTCGAAGGCGCTCGCGACCGCGAGGAAAAGGCTGCCGAGGCATCGGTCGCTCAGATCGAAGCGCGTGCACAAGCGATGGCCGACGAGGTTGCCGCCTTCGGTCTTGGCAAGGACGCGATCGAGGCTCTGGTCATCGCCAGACTGGAAGAGCGCAAGGCCATCCTGGAGGGCTTTGCCGGGTCTGAGGCTGAGGTCGCGCGCATCGAGCGCGAGATCGCCGCCCGCAAAGAACTGGCCAAGCAGATCGCATCCAAAGACGTGCTTGAGGCCAACGCCAAGGCCGCCAAGGACGCGCAGCAGGAGTGGCAGCGGGCCTCTCAGGAGATCGAGCGATCGATCACCGACAGCCTCATGCGTGGCTTTGAGTCGGGCAAGGGCTTTGCTGAGACCTTGCGCGACACCGTGGTCAACATGTTCAAGACCATGGTGCTGCGCCCCATCGTGCAGGCGGTGGTGCAGCCGGTGGCGGGGGCGATCACTGGCGGCTTTGGTGCGACAGGTGGCGGCATTGGCGGCCTCGGCGGCTTGCTGGGTGGCTTGCAGAACGTCTACAGCATGTTCACTGGCGGCGCCACGTCTGGCCTGGCTAACCTGATCGGTGGGGCTGGCAGCCTGTTTGGCGTTGAGGCTCTGTCGTCTTTCGCCGCTGGAATGAAGGGTGCGACTCTGGCAAGCGGTCTGGCTGGCCCGACGACCGCAGGCGCCAGCGGCGCCACGGGCCTGGGTGCCTCCATTGGTGCGGCTGCGCCGTATGTGGCTGCGGCCGCGCTGGCGTACTCCGCGTTGCAGTCGCTCGGCGCATTCAAGGGCGCGACCTACCACACCGGCTCGGCCATCGGCTTCAACGCCGACGGCAGCAACACGGGCCGTTTGGGCGTCAAGCAGACGTTCATGGACCAGCGAGTCTGGGGTGGCTTCACTGAGGTCGACAAGCGGGGCGGCGCGATCTACGCAGATCCGCTGACCTCGATCGGTTCGGCCATCGTCGGCGCCGTCAACAGCACGCTGCAGACCTTTGGCAGCAGCAACAAGGTCAGCGCCTTCGCAGCGTTCGGCGCCGACGGAGACGACGCCTCTGAGGGTGTGCTGCGGGTCTACGGTGCCAATGGACAGGTGCTGGCTGGCAACAGCCGACGCAAGTACGCCAAGAATCCACAGCAAGGGTTTCAGGAGTACCTGGCGGAGGCTGGACGCGTTGCCCGGGACGCTCTCATCAATGCGGGCATCCCTGAGTGGGCCAAGTCGATTCTGTCGAGCCTGGGTGCATCGCCTGAGCTGACAGCAGTCACGCAGGCGGTGGCCCAGATCAACCAGACCCAGGTGGCCATCAAAGCCATGGGCAAGACGTTCGCCCAGCTGTCGACGCTCAGCAGTGAGGCGACCGGCTCCCTGCTGAGTCTCTTTGGCGGGATCGAAAACCTGGTGTCGGCGACCTCGGCCTACGCTGACCTCTACTACACCGACATCGAGAAGGCGCGCAAGACGGCCTCCCAGATGACCGAGGCTCTGCAAGCGGTTGGTCTGACGCTGCCTTCTACCAAGGATGGCTTCCGCAGCTTGGTTGAAAGCCTGGACCTGGGCACAGAGTCGGGCCGCAAGGCCTACGCCACGCTGATGCAGCTTGCGCCAGGCTTCTCGTCGCTGACCGAGGCCATGGCCAACATGGGCGCCGGCATCGAGAGTGAGATCGAGCGGATCAAGGGTCTGTCTGCTGAGCAGCTTGGTGGTGGCTTTGCCGACCTCCAGGCGCGTTTCGCTGTCACCACAGCGCAGGCTCGAGCAGGCGACAAGACCGCAGTCGATGCGCTGCCGAAGATCAGCCAGGCTCTGCTGGCGGCTGCCGAGAACAGCGTCTCGACGTCGATCGAGCTGCAGGCCATCCGGGCGTCAACCCAGGCAAGCCTGGAGGCCACGCTGGCGGCGGTGCGTGCGCTGGCTGTTCCGGGGTTCGCCTCGGGCGGCAACTTCAGCGGTGGCTGGAGGATCGTCGGCGAACGTGGCCCCGAGCTGGAGGCAACGGGCGCGGCGCGGATCTTCAACGCGCAGGACACGGCGCGGATCTTCTCTGCCAAGGGGAGCAACGATTCGGTTCTGCGGGAGCTGGTTGCAGAGGCCAGAGCCCAGCGCCAAGACCAGCGAGCGCAGTCTGCGGCCCTGGTGGCCTACATGGGCCGCGTGGCTCAGATCCTCCAGGCTGTGTCGCAAGACGGCACTGCCCTCACCGTCACAACGGCAAGCTGACCATGCACTTCATCACTCCCGTGACCGTCACGCCGGCCATGCTGGTGTCGTCGTCGCTGACCGAGTCGGAGCACCCGGCCTGGAACGCGGCGACGACCTACGCCGTCAACGACCTGGTCATCTACAGCCAGTCCATTTGGACCCGGCTGACCGCTGGCGTCACTGCCGCCGCGCCGACGGCAGACCCGACAAACTGGCTGCGCATTGGCCCCACCAACCGGTGGGCCATGTTTGACCAGGCAACCGGTACGGCCAGCGTGGCCGCCAGCACGATCAACTTCAAGATCAAGCCAGGCATGGTGCGGGCGCTGGCCCTGCTGGACCTGAACGCAAACAGCGTGACGGTGACCATGCGCAATGGCGCCACGGTTGTCTACACCCGCACCGTGAGCCTCAACACCGGTTACGGCGTCTACGACTGGTACACCTACTTCTTCGCACCCATCGTGCTCAAGCGCACCCTGGTGCTCGACGACCTGCCGCCCTACAGCGACGGCGAGATCGAGGTGACCGTCAACGGTGACGCATCCACCCAGCTTGGCACGGTGGTGGTGGGCGGACTGTTCGAGATCGGGCAGACCGAGTACGGCATGCAGCTGGGCATGCTGGATTACTCCAAGAAGTCCACCGACGACTTCGGCGCCACCACTGTGGTGGAGCGGGCCTATGCCAAGCAGATGACCGTCCCTGTGGTGGTCCGCACTGGTGACGTCGACGAGGTCGCACGCCAGCTCCAGATCATCCGCGCCAAACCGGTGGTCTGGATCGGCTCGACCAAGTTCGACCAGTCCGTCATCTACGGCTTCTTCAAGAACTGGTCTGTGGACATCGTCTACGACCAGATCGTCAACTGCACCCTGACCATCGAGGGCCTGACATGATTCGACCCCTTCCAGATCCGCCATCGCGCGACAACCCTGGCCCGTTTGCTGCGCAGGCAGACGCGCTGCTGGCGGCCCTGCCAGGGTTCGTCGCTGACGCCAACGCGCTCGAGCAGTCCCTGATCTTCGTGGGCACCACCGGCCAGAGCTCCACAGCATTGGCTGTCGGCTCCGGCGTCAAGACCTTGACGGCCAGCACCGGCAAGGCCTGGGTGGTTGGTGCCTGGGTGCACCTGGTGTCCGCCGGCGGCATCGGCAACGTCATGGTCGGCCAAGTTCAGTCCTACAACGTCGACACTGGCGCGCTGCAGGTCAACGTCGGCGCCTTCTCAGGGAGCGGCACGCACAGCGACTGGCTGATCGGTCTGTCGTCGCCGCAGGCGCCGATCACCGCGGCGCTGTTGGCTGCGGGCGCTGTTGCTGATAACCTTGGCTACGTACCCGTCTCCCCGACTGATCTCACCAATCAGGTGGCGACCTCTTTTGCGTCCGTGCCCGGTAAGAACCGGGTCATCAATGGCACGTTTGCGGTGAACCAGCGCGCCTTTGCTGGCGGTTCGCGCACGTCTGCACAGTACGGTCACGACCGATGGAAGGCGGGCTCCGGCGGTGCAACATACACCGTCACGGGCGAGACAGCCACCATCACGGTCGGCACCTTGCAGCAGGTCATTGAGGGCGTTAACGTGCCCGAGGGTGGCACCTACACCCTGAGCTGGTCTGGCACTGCCCAGGCCCGGGTGGACGGCGGCAGCTACGCGGCGAGCCCCATCACTGTCACGGGCAAGACGGCCGGCAGCAACATCACCATCGAGTTCGGCACGGGCACCGTAACCAAGGTGCAGTTTGAGGCTGGCAGCACGCCCACGACCTACGAGCGCAGGGGCTACTCCCAAGAGCTGGCCGCCTGCCAGCGGTACTACCTGGCGATGACCGGGCGTGTCATCGGTGTTGCCGGTGTGGCGGGGAGTTCTGCTCAGTATGCATACGCGCCTCTGGCTTTTCCGGTTGAGATGCGAGCAGCGCCAACGGTCAATTACGCACTCAGCGGGAATGCGAACGTGAGCACAGCCGCACCGCAGGACTCGTCCAAATGGGGATGCTCGCTGGTTATCAATGCTGCCTCAGCAGGCCAGTTCTCAATCAACTTCACCACCCTGTCCTTCGACGCGGAGCTATGACCATGTACCGACTCACCAGCAACGGCGAAGTGATCCGCCTCTCTGACGGCGCCTTGATCCCCAACGACCCCGACAACCGCGACCGCCAAGCCTACGAGGCCTGGGTTGCAGCGGGTGGCATTCCATCCTGAGATGCGTTGTAACCGAATCAAGCCCGCCACTCGGCGGGCTTTTTCATCATGGAGGCCTGATGGCAGAACCCCAGACCAGCGTCACGGCGGTGATCGTTGCGCTTCTCACGCCGTTGACCGGCCCCTTCTCGGTGATCGTCTTCGCGGCCCTGGCCGGCGCCACCTGGCCGCTGGCTGCAGCCGACACGGCCACGCGCAAGCAGGGAGCCTTCCTCCTCATCCGGCTGGTGCTCACGTCGGTGGCGCTGACCGGGTTCGTGGCGTTCCTGGTCGAGCGGCAATTCGGGTTCCCAGCAAACAAGCTGCTGGCGCCGGTGGCCTTCCTGATCGCCTGGTTCGGTGATGCCTGGCGAGACCCGGGCGCCCTGGTCGACAAGGCCACGGCCATCGTCCGGCAGATCAAGGGCGTTCTTGCGGGGGGCGGCCAATGATCTACGTCTACCTCAACTTCGTGCTTTCAGGCGCACTGTGGTGGACGTGCTTCTGCCGCGTGGTGCGCACCGACACCCAGACGCACATGGCGGTGCGCGTGGCGTTCTGCCTGCTTGCAGCCGTGGCCGCTGCGTGCGCCATCGCGCCGTTCGGCGTCTTTGCCCCTGCGTTGCCGGCCGACGAACCGTCGGTGATGCAGCTGGTGCTCCTGGCAGCCATGGTGATCGTGCAGACCCTCACAGCCAAGTTCTGGAAGGACGGAGTCCCCGCCCACTTCCAGTGTGAGTTGGTCGACCGCTCAGACGCCAACGAGGTGCACCCATGATGATCCGCGACGAGTTGCTCGAGGGCGTGCTGCATGGCGCTATCTTCCCGGCGCTGGCTGACCTGCCGCCCAAGTTCTACACGCCCGAGGCGCTGCAGCTGCAGCTGGCCATCGGGTTGCAGGAGTCGAAGCTCAAAGACCGCTGGCAGGTGCTCAACGGCGGGCGCAAGGGCCCGGCGCGCGGCCTCTGGCAGTTCGAGCAGGGCGGTGGCGTCGCTGGCGTGCTCAAGCACGCGGCCACGGCCACGCTGGCGGCTGAGGCCTGCAAGCGCCACGGCGTGCCCGCGACGCCTGCCGCCGTGTGGGCAGCGCTGGAGACCAACGACGTGTTGGCCGCGACCTTCGCTCGCCTGCTGATGTGGACCGACCCGCGTCCGCTTCCCGCTCCGAATGACACCCAGGGCGGCTGGGCCTACTACGAGCGCAACTGGCGCCCGGGCATGCCTCACCCGGCAACCTGGCCGACGCACTGGGTGCGCTGCCGCCGGTTCGTCTTTGGGAGCTGACATGGCCAAGGTGCTTGACCTGCTCGACGTGGTGCCCGGGTGGTGCTGGGCCATCGCCGTCGCGGTGCTTCTGGCCATGTGCGGAGCGCTCGAGGTGTCGCGCCTGTCGGCCAAGGCCGACGCCAGCCGGGCCCGGGCGGATCTGCTCGCCGTTCAGCTGGCGAGCGCGCACGCCATCAGCCTGGAGCAGGAGCGAGCGCGCAAGGAAGAAAGGCGGCTGTCCGCCGCCGTGCTGGAGGTACAGGATGCTCTCGCCAAGGAAAGGGCTGGCTCTGCTGGCCGTGTTGCTGACCTGTCTGAGCGGCTGCGCAACGTCGCCCGCCCCGTGTCCTGTCGCCCCGCCGCCAGTCGAGCGCCCGCCGCTGCCGGCGCAGGTCATGGACAGCCCGATCCCGGATTACCCGGCCTGGCTGGAGCGGATCTTGTCGTCCTCGATGGACAGGCTCTGGGTGAGCTCGCCACCTTCGCCGAGTCAGCCGCCGACACCGGCCGCACGCTGACCCAGGCGCGGCGTCTGCTGCGCGAGTGCTGGCAATCAGGAGCAGTACCCGCTGGGCCATGACGCCCGAGGCGCTCGAAGCGGAGCGCATCGCCAACCGCTTCGGCCTGGCCTACCTCAGCCGCGAGGGCTTCGAGAAGCTGGCCCGGCTCATCGCCTGGGTGCGATCTGGCCGCCCGCTGCCACCCGTCGAACAACCGCCCGACCTCATCAAGCCGCCGCCAGAGCGTGTCGGCTGACCGATTGTCTCCTCAGCTCTTAACCAGAGCCTTCGCCCCCGCTTTGCCAGGCTTCGGCCCGGTGAGGCGGGGGCGCTTTTTTGCGTTTTGGTGGGGATGTGCAGGGCACAGCCGTAGGCACATTTGTGGGCATCGCCGGAAAAGTCGCCTCACATGCCCCATCAGAGCAGCATGTGTGCCTCTCACCGCACCCGCCAATTCTGCGCAACCATTCACGGACGATCGCCACGGTTTGAGGCGATTTCCCTGCAGAATCAGGCCCCTGATGGGGCCGATTTGCCAACTTTGCGCAACGACTGACGACATGCGCCGACTTTATCCGTCGGCATCGCAGTAGGCACCCAAATCGCAGGATTACAGGATGCCTACAGTCAACAAGCTGACCGATGCGCAGTGCCGCAAAGCCGAGCCCAGGGACAAAGCCTACAAGGTCTTCGACGGGCTGGGGTTGTTTCTTTTCGTGAGCCCTAAAGGCGCCAAGGTCTGGCGCATGGCCTATCGGCAAGACGGAAAGGCGCAGACCCACGTCATCGGCCCTTATCCGCTCATCAGCCTGGCAGACGCTCGAATCAAGCGCGACGAGGTGCGCCGCACGCTGGTGGATGGAGGAAGCCCGAAGGCCCCCAAGGCTAGGCCAGGCTTGCCCACGCTGGGTGCCGCTGCGGATGCCTACTGGGAGGGGCGCCTGGACGTGACGGATGCCTACCGGATGAACGCTCTGAACGGCATCAGGCACCACCTCGAGGGGCTGTGCCCCAAGCCGATCGACCAGGTGACGCGCCAGGATCTGCTCGACGAGCTGCTGCGCATGGACAAGGCCGGGCTGTTGGTCTACGTCCGGGCGGTGCGTTCGTGGGTGTCTCAGGTGTTCGACTGGGCCATCGAGCGCGGCCACCGGGACGACAATCCTGCGGCTTCGATCAAGCCGCAGAAGGCTTTCCGGGTTCCGGCCCGGGAGTCGCACGCGGCCATCGCTCCGTCACAGGTGCCGGAGTTCTTCGCGCGCTTAGCCATCGAGGCCGAGCTGCAGTCGGTGCTCGCGTGCAAGCTGCTGGCCCTGACCTGGGTGCGCACGGTCGAACTGCGCACAATGCGCTGGGCGGAACTGGAGGGCCCCACCGATGCGTGGACGCTGTGGCGGATTCCGGCCGGGAAGATGAAGCGGCGCAACGAGCACATCGTGCCGCTGTCGCGCCAGGCTGTCTCCGTGCTGGCCGTGCTCAGGCAGCGCGCCAACGGGTCCGAGTTCGTGTTTCCGGCTGAGCACACCAAGGCTCGGCCGATGAGCGAGAACGCCGTGCTCTACCTGCTGCACCGCATGGGCTACAAGGGGCAGATGACGGGTCACGGGTGGCGCTCGGTGGCTTCGACCTGGGCCAATGAGGCGGGATGGACGCCGGACGCGATCGAGCGCCAGCTCGCGCACGTCCCTGACGACAAGGTGCGGGCGGCCTACAACCGCGCCGCCTACCTGCCACAGCGCCGGGAGATGCTGCAGGCCTGGGCCGACTGGCTCCAGGCTCAGGGGCTGGTCACAGGTTGATGCCTGCCGCAGCCAGGGTCGATCGCTTCCAGCCGACCGTCTTCTGGCTGAGCGCAACGTCTGGCGCTGGTAGTTTGTTGGCCTTGATCCACTTGCGCACGGTCTCCCGGCTGACTCCCAAGCGCTCCATGATGGATGCGCGTGTGTAGATCGGATCTTCCACTGGCCTGTCGTTTACTTCGCTCACGGGTTCTCCTTTGCTGCGTCGGTCTCGCTGTTCTGTGCATCTGGGTCGGCCGGATCGCTCAGTCCTGCCATCAGCGCGGCCTGGGTGATGCTGTACCCCTCATCGCGCAGGTCTATGAATCGCTGGGCATCTGCTGAGCTGCATTGGTACTGGCTCATGAGTCGCTGCATGCGCGCCATCACTCCCCCTCCCCCGCCATAGCAGCGGCGGGAATCAAGCCAAACATCACCGACAGCTTCCAGACGATGACCTTGTAGGCGCGTGCACCGTCCAACGTGTTGACCGTGCAGACCGACAGGGCGTGGTTGTGCATGTAGCCGTTGACTGTCAGCGTTGACCAGCAGTCGGCAGCCCATCGCCACTGAACGGCCAGTCGGCCAATCGTGAAGAAATGCGACGGGTTGGGGCAGTCGAAAAGTTCGCCGCGCTCTTTCCATTGCTGGCGGTAGTCCCTCTCAAGCAGCTCTCGGTCGGTGGTGGTCATTGGTGCTCCTTCATGGCGCGGATGGCGGTAGCGCACTCGCTGGCTGCGTATCGTGCGCGGTCATCCACCCAGCGTTGAATCTGTGAATCTGAGGCACCTGCCGCCGCCTCAAGCGCCCTGTCTGCGGCGAGGGTGCAGAGGCGGGAGATCTCATCAGTGATGACGCGCCAATAGGCTTCCTGCACCACTTCGTCGCCGTCGATGGCGTTACGGCAGTCGATGGAAAGGCCAGCAGCTTTCGCCATCTCGATCACTTGCTCTCGGGTGAATTTCATGCTGTCTCCAGTACACGGCAGCGGCTTGCCAGGTCAACAAGCCAGCGCGCCAGATCGGGGGGGGTGTGCTCTCGCTCGGCTTTGGAAATCTCGGGCTTCTTGTTGCCCAGCGATGCGCGGCCACAGTCGCCGATGACGTGCGTTGGCTCGGCCATCACCATCGGCATGTCTGGAACGTCGCGGGGCTCGCAGCCGACCACATAGAGCAGCGTCCGTTTGCTGGCTCGGTGACCCCACCAGTGCTGGTCGATGGGCAGCGTGAAGCCGCCGAACTGGTCGCGCTGGCCGGGTTTCGGGAGTCGCTGGTCCTCCCACAAGCCAGACGCCAAAGGATGCTCAAGCACGCCACCAAATGCCCGCACCAGACCGACAGCCAAGCGGGCGAGATTGCGCTCGTCCGGGCGCACGTTAGCGCGCCACGCGAACACGCCCCACCCACGGCATGGCGGATGCGCCACGACCGGCCAAGGCCCGTCATAGGTCCGCGCATCGCGCTCCATGTCGTACACCTCGACATCGGGCAGCGTCTTGTAGTGGCTGTCTGCGCGGGCGAAGAGGACGGCAACGGTCATCACTTGGCCTCCTTTGCTGCTTCGATGGCGCGGTATGTGGCGTGCTGTGCGATGTGCTCGATGGTGTCGGTGATGCACTTGTCACCGTTGGCGATGTCGGGGCATCCGGTGACATCGCGGATTGCTTCGACGGCCAACGCACGGATAGCGCCCAACGGCACAGAGTCGCCGCGCAACCTCTCCACCTCCGCCCGCAGTTGGTCGCGCTCGGCTTCGAGTGAGGCGATGCGGTTCAATAGGCGCTGGTTCTGGTTGCAAACATTGCTCCACTCGTCCATGTAGTGGTTGGCTTGCCGAACAAGATCGCCGACGTTGTATGCGCGTTCAGCGGCGCGGACGCCTGCCCGGAAACTCACGAAATCAGCGCACACTGGCTTCCATCTTTTGATCTCGTCATCGGTCATCGGCACTTTTGGCGCGTAGCTGTTGCTGCTCATGCTTCCCCCTTGGTGACGGGTGCGGGTGGGAGGGGCATCCAGTGCTGATAGGGCGGCGTGTAGCTGACGCCGTGACCGCCGATGATTTCGACGTGCTCGGCGCGGTCGTGCCAATGACTCCAAGTGCCGTCTTCCGTGTAGTCGAGGTCGTGCTGTTCGTTGCCTTCGCCGTCCAGCCATCGGACGACGACAATCCCGCCCGTGTTATCAGGCGCCGTCTCAATCGGCTGCCACGTCATTGGCTCCGGCGACTCGGTGATTTCAGGTTTGGAAGGGAATCCCAGATGCTTCGATGTGTCCAGGCCTGGGGCCAAAATCGACAGGAAGCGAGCCGCTGCCTTGTTCGCCGCGTAATGGCCCACACCCTCATCGTGAGCGGCCATTGCGATGTTGCAGTGCCAAGCCCATGCATATTCCGGGTCGCTCAGCAATGCCGCCGTGACTATCTTCATAGCGTTAGGCACCTCTGCTACAGGGTCGCTCGTCATCGGCTCCGGCTTGGGGGTGGCGAGGGTGAGGGCTTCGACCCACCCCTTGTGCCGAGGGTTTCGCTTCGTCCACTCGACGGCGTAGTTCTCGTTTCCCTCAAAGTCACGGTACTCGTAGCCGCCCTCGCCATCGAACGTGCGCCACGCCACCACCTCCCCGCCGCTGGGCTGCTGCGATGCCACGCATGCCTTCCAGCCGCGTTCCATGTCGGACACGCAACCGGCAGGACGTTCGCGCTTGAGCCATTGATCGAACGTCTCGCCGCTGGGCTGCTGCGCCTGCTCCTGGCTGGCGGGCGGGGTGTTCCCGAAATCAGCTTCGGGAACATGGCTGGCGGGCGGGGCGGTGTAGAGCGGTGTCCAGCCTTGGCGCACAAGCGGTGCTGTGTCGGTCCACTCGAAGCCGTCTTCTGTTTCGCGCATCCACCACGAAGCCTTCACAGCCTCCCCACCCTCTGCGGGCTGGGCGGGCTGGGTGAGGGCGGCGCGGGCATTCCAAAGTGCGGTGGCGGCATTCAGCGTGTCGGCCACAAAGCCCGCCCCACACTTGCACTCGATGACGTGCGAGCCCTTGTGATCGGGCATCTTGAAGCCGTCCAGCGTGAACGAATGGCTGTGCGGCTCAATCGCGTGGTCTGTCGGCTCGGAGCCGCAGAACGGGCACGGCAGCAGTTGGTTTTCGGTGGTCATGGTGTGTCCTTATCGAAAGTCGTCGCCCTCGTCATCGTCTACGTCGCGGGCATCTTTCCACCCGTCGCGCCACTCCTTGGACTTACTCGGGTCGTAGTCGAAGCCGCGCCGGTAGTCGCTCGCGCCTTGTGCGTAGTCGTCTTTACTCATTGCTTGGTGTCCTTGGTGGGGTGGGTGGCTTGTGCTGGTGGCTTGCCGAAAATCTGCACAGCGAGGGAAAGCATCGGAGCCTTGCAGGAGCAGCAGAACCAGCCGTTCCCGTATGTCGTGACGTATCGGTGATTGCAGGGCATCTCACTCCCCCCTCTCGCGCTCGGCCTGGGCGGCTGGTGGACGCTCTTGGCCCGGAATCCACTCGATGGGCCCGCCCTCTGCCTCGACTTCAGCCAGCATGGCGGCGCGGCACTCGGGGTGCCACTTGTGGTGCTGCATTTCTCCGTCGTTCACGCTGCGCTCATCGTGATAGCGTTGGCCCGGCTCGATGAATTGCCAGCACCAGATGCAGCGGTGACGCTTGCGTGCGGTGCGTTCGGTTTCGCTCAACATGGCGTAGGCCATCACTTCCCCCCTCCCGCCTGGGCGGACATGGCGGCGTCGATGGCGGTGTCCAGCTCATCGCCCGGTTCGTAAACGTCGAAGTGGGGGTTCTTGACCACGGCAAAGCAGAAATCGTCGTTGTCTTGCTCGCGCAGCCACCGATACCGCTCCGCATCCCGCACCACCCCCGCATCCAGCGCAGCGGCAGCGGCTGGGGCTTGAGTGGCGGCGGTGTATAGCTTGCTGCCAATCTTCAGCCCGTGGCGTTTGGCAATGCTTTCAAGGCTGTCGCCACTGGCCCACAGGAACTGCCATCCAGACCCAATGACCGCCACAGGCTCAGGCTCAGGCACACCACCGCGCAGCCGGGTGGATTGCCACTGAGCGTCGCGGGAGGCGATGACGGCGCGGGCACATGCACGGTGAGCCTGATACATCACGCCGATCTGCTCGCCCCACTGAGCACGCGTGATGGCGTCAATCTCCGCATCCCCCATCGCCTCCGGCACCTCTGCCGCAGGAGCGGTGAGGGCGGCGTGTCGGCTGCGCGCCCTGATCTTCATGGCGCACAAAACGGGCGCGTTGCTGCTTGCCATTTGGCTGATGCCCTCGCACGTCCTGGCGCATGCTTCACGCTCGTCGGCCACAAACGCAGCAACGAAAGCGGCCAGCGTTTCCGGGCTGTTGGATGCCAGCTTGTAGAGGGTTCCGTCTGCGCCAAACGGGTCAATGCGCAGTGCGGTCGAAATGATTGCTTCGTGGCTCATTTGGGTTGCTCCTGGCGGGCGGCGAGCATGGCGCGGGCGAATTCGCCAGTGTTGTCGGGCCAAAACGGACCGCCCCCGCCAAGGTTCGACGCCTTGACGATGGCATCAATCTGCTCATCCCCCATCGCCTCCGGCACCTCTGCCGCAGGGGCGGTGAGGGCGGCTCGGGCTTGCTGAAGCGTGTTGGCAAGCGGGTTGCAGGCACCATCAACGTCATAGCGCCTGACGTGTGCTTCCCACTT
>Ga0255210_1000320_pt1 | contig 18874 bp, 12 predicted proteins | sample Miss_Yuk_RepA_8d_FD_188422 | JGI IMG/M metagenome (GOLD analysis project Ga0255210, IMG submission 188422) | Freshwater microbial communities from Mississippi River, Louisiana, United States - Miss_Yuk_RepA_8d | ecosystem: Environmental > Aquatic > Freshwater > River | place: USA: Louisiana...
TGATGCCTGAGCTTGCAAGCGGATACCCGATACATGAAGTTGATCAGGTTCGGCATGGCGATGTTGATCACGGCGTTGATCTTCACCCTGTTGATCGTCGCACAGGATCTGCTGTTGCCACTGGTGATTGCTATTGCGATCTGCTACCACATCAATCTGCTCGCTGGTGCCTTCGTTCGCATTCGTCTTGGTCGCCTTGTCTTCCCGCGCTTTCTCTGTTTCGCATTGTCCATTCTCAGTTTTGTGTTCGGCATTTCCATGCTGGTGCAGTTCATCACCGGCAGTTTGTCGGACGTGGGCAATGCCACCATCGATTCCGAAAGGAACCTGCGCGCGCTGTGGGCCCATCTGCCGTTTGCCGAATACGTCCCCATCGACGGTTTCTTTGACAACATGGCGGCGCGACTCGATCTTTCCGCTAACGTGACGACAGTGGCGGTTTCGTTTACCGGCATCGCGAGGGACAGTCTGCTGATCTTTCTGCTCAATTTCATTCCCACCATCGGTTCCATCGTCGCTACCCTTTTTCCGTCGCTTATGGCGCTGGCGCAAAGCAGCGATGGCTTCGGTCTCTTCTTTGCTGTGCTGCTCGGCATCACATCCCTGCAGATACTGATCGGCAACATCATCGAGCCGCGCATCACAGGACGTTCGCTCAACCTCAGCCCGGTTGTGATTCTGTTCAATCTTGCCCTGTGGGGCTCGATCTGGGGTGTGCCCGGCATGTTCATGTGCGTGCCTTTGCTGATTATCACCACCATCGTGCTTGCTCACTTCCCTCGAACACGACCCATCGCGATTCTTCTCTCGAGTGATGGACGCGTGAACATCACCGAAGATTGACCTGCAAAGCCGCTTCGCAGAGGGTATAATTTAGCGTCTTTTCGAGAGAAACCACTGATTGGAACAGCCGATGAAAATTGCCGATATTCGCCAGAAGTTTCTGCAGTACTTCCATTCCCAGGGTCATCAGATCGTGGCCAGCAGTTCGCTGGTGCCGTCCAATGATCCCACCCTGCTGTTCACCAATGCCGGCATGGTGCAGTTCAAGGACCTGTTTCTTGGCAACGAGGTGCGCTCCTACAATCGCGCCACGACTTCCCAGCGTTGCGTGCGTGCCGGTGGCAAGCACAACGACCTCGAGAACGTGGGTTACACAGCGCGTCACCATACTTTCTTTGAGATGCTGGGCAACTTCAGTTTCGGCGACTACTTCAAGCGTGATGCGATCCGCTTCGCCTGGGAGTTTCTGACGAAGGAACTCGGCCTGCCTGCCGACAGACTCTGGGTCACGGTTTTCCACGAGGACGACGAGGCCGCCGCCATCTGGCTCAATGAGGTGGGTGTTCCCGCCGATCGGCTGTCTCGCCTGGGCGAGAAGGACAACTTCTGGGCCATGGGGGACACCGGACCCTGTGGACCCTGTACCGAGATCTTCTACGACCACGGCCCGGAGGTGGCAGGAGGGCCGCCGGGAAGTCCCGATGACGACGGCGATCGCTACATCGAGATCTGGAATCTGGTGTTCATGCAATTCGACCGTCAACCTGACGGGAAATTGGTGCGTCTCCCCAAACCGTCGGTGGACACCGGCATGGGGCTCGAGCGCCTGGCAGCGGTGCTGCAGCATGTGCACAGCAATTACGAGATTGATCTGTTCCAAGCGCTGTTGAAGGCAGCAGCCGAAGTCACCGGCACGGCAGACTCCAACAACACGTCCCTGCGCGTCATAGCAGACCATATACGCTCCTGTTCCTTCCTGGTGGCAGACGGTGTGCTGCCGTCCAACGAAGGGCGCGGCTATGTGCTGCGTCGCATCATTCGTCGTGCGGTGCGCCATGGCTATCAGCTGGGTGTGAAGGAGATTTTCTTCTATCGTCTAGTGTCGGCGCTGGTCGAGCAGATGGGTGACGCCTATCCGGAACTGAGGGCGCGTCAGGACATTGTCGAGAAAGTGCTGCGCGAGGAAGAACAGCAATTTGCCCGCACATTGGAGAACGGCATGGCCATTCTCAAGGATGCCATCGCAGGCTTGCAGACCGCTGTGGTGCCGGGAGACACAGTATTCCGGCTTTACGATACTTTCGGTTTCCCCGTCGATCTGACGGCCGATGTGGCTCGCGAGCATCAGCTGACCCTGGACATGGAAGGCTTCGAGCGTGCCATGGCTGTGCAGAAGCAGCAGGCGCGTGCGGCCAGCCAATTCAATGCCGTGGAAAAGTTGGTCATCAATCTGGAGCGGGGCACTCAGTTCACCGGCTACGACACCCTGCAGGGGCAGGCTCGCGTTATGGCGATTTACAGCAATGGTGCCCAGGTTCGCGCCATCAATGCCAACGAGGAAGCGCTGCTGATTCTCAATGCAAGTCCGTTCTATGCTGAGTCCGGCGGCCAGGTCGGCGACAAGGGCTTTGTCAGCAGCCACAGCGGTGCTGCGAATGAAGCCGTGTTCGAGATCATCGACACGCAGAAGCAGGGCGAGCATTTCATTCACAAGGGCATTCTGCGTTCCGGCACTCTGGCCGAGGGCGATGAGGTTGACGCCAGCGTCGCCGCCGAGAACCGGGCCGCCATTGCCTTGAACCACTCTGCCACGCACCTGCTTCATGCCGCGCTGCGCAAGGTCCTCGGCACGCACGTTACCCAGAAGGGTTCGCTGGTGTCGGCTGATCGTCTACGCTTCGATTTCTCGCATCAGACAGCCGTGACCGCAGCCGAACTGGCACAGATCGAGGCTCTGGTAAATGCCGAGATCCTCCGCAATTCTCCGGTCAGCAAGCAGATCATGGGCATGGAGCAGGCAATGAACAAGGGAGCCATGGCACTGTTCGGCGAGAAATACGGCGACGAAGTGCGAGTGGTCAGTATGGGTGAGTTCTCCACCGAGTTGTGTGGTGGCACGCATGTGGAGCGCACTGGCGATATCGGTTTGTTCAAGTTCGTCAGCGAGTCAGGAGTGGCAGCAGGTGTGCGTCGCGTGGAGGCCGTCACGGGCAAGGGAGCGCTGGCACTTGTCGAACGTCAGGAGGCCTTGCTCAAGCAGATCTGTGACGTGGTCAAGACCAATGCCGACAGCCTCGTCGAGAAAGTGTTGCAGCTACTGAGCAGCAACAAGGCGCTGGAGCGTGAGCTGGCGCAGACTCGTATCAAGCTAGCCAGTGCCGGCGGCACTGACATGGGAAGCGGCGCGCAGGTCGTCAACGGAGTGAATGTGCTCGTGAAGACCGTGGAAGGTCTCAATGCCCGTACTCTCAGAGAGACGGTCGATCAGCTGAAGAGCAAGCTGGGCTCAGCGATCGTCGTGCTGGCCTGCATCGAGGACGGCAAGGTAAGCATCGTAGCCGGTGTCAGCAAGGATGTGTGTGAGCGCGTGAAGGCTGGCGATCTCGTCAACATGGTTGCCACGCATGTCGGTGGCAAGGGCGGTGGCAGGCCTGACATGGCCATGGCCGGAGGTGCGGATGTTGCCGGGCTGCCTGCGGGGCTTGCAGCGGTTCCTGCATGGATCGAGGCTCGTCTGCAGTGAATCCGCGCGCCGAGCATGCGCCCCTTCCAGGGGCAGTGCGCGCCGGGAAATAGCGATTGCATTGCCAACCGCGATTTTGTTTAATCTTCATCCATTTTAATTCTGCGTACCTGGAAAATGGCACTTTACGTTCTAAAATTTGGCGGTACTTCGGTAGGTTCCACTGAGCGCATAGAGTCTGTCGCAGAAAAGATCATCGTCTTTCGCGAGCAGGGTCATGACATCGTTGTGGTTGTCTCGGCCATGAGTGGCGAGACCAATCGTCTTCTGGCACTGGCTCATGCCATTGACACGCAACCTGCACCGCGCGAAACCGACGTGCTTCTAGCCACTGGCGAGCAGGTCACCATTGCGCTGCTCAGCATCGCGTTGCAAAAACGTGGCTGCAAGGCGCGCTCCTTCACGGGCGGCCAGGTGCGCATTCTCACGGATGAATCCTATACTCGTGCCCGCATTCGAGAGATCGATGACACGCGCATTAGACATGAACTTGCCGAAGGGTGTGTCGTAGTCGTGGCTGGTTTTCAGGGAATCGACGAGGAAGGCAATATCACGACGCTTGGGCGTGGTGGTTCCGACACCTCGGCTGTTGCGCTGGCTGCCGCTCTGAAAGCAGACGAATGCCAGATCTACACCGATGTGAAGGGCGTATACACTACCGATCCCAGAGTGGTGGAGGATGCCCGGCTGTTGCGCAGCATCACATTCGAGGAAATGCTCGAACTAGCCAGCCTCGGCGCCAAGGTGCTGCAGATCAGGTCAGTGGAATTTGCCGGCAAGTACAAGGTGCCGCTGCGAGTGCTGTCCAGTTTTGAAGATGATCCCGGCACCCTAATCAGTTTGGAGGAAGAGAACGAAATGGAATCTCCCATTATTTCCGGTATCGCATTTACAAGAGACGAAGCGAAGATCGTTGTCTCCGGGGTGCCAGATGTCCCCGGAATCGCCTATCGCGTCATCGGACCAGTCAGTGATGCGGGAATCGAAGTCGATGTGATCGTGCAGAATGTGTCTGCCGACGGCACCACCGATATCACGTTCACGGTGAAGCGAGCGGACTGTGAACAGACTCGACAGATTATTGGTCGCATAGCCAAGGATGTGAATGCTCGAGATGTGGCTGTCGATACCAAGATCGCCAAGATTTCTCTGGTCGGTGTTGGCATGCGGTCGCACGCAGGCATCGCGAGCAAGATGTTCAAGGCGCTGGCCGATGAGTCCATCAATATCCAGATCATCACGACGTCCGAGATCAAGATATCCGTGGTGATTGATGAGAAATATCTGGAACTTGCTGTGCGATCTCTGCACAGTGCATTCGGACTGGCGGAAGAAGGCAATGCCTGAGGGTTATTCGCCTTTCCGCCATCCGTGAATTGGTCGAATGACGGCGTAGGCGCGACAAAATCCGCAAGGAAATCGTAGGAAGGAAAGGAGAAAGAGCATGTTGATTCTGACTCGCCGAATTGGTGAAACCTTGATGGTCGGTGATGATGTGACAGTGACAGTCCTCGGTGTGAAGGGCAACCAGGTACGCATCGGGGTGAATGCTCCCAAGGATGTTGCCGTGCATCGTGAGGAAATCTATCAACGCATCCAGAAAGAACGCGATACAGGCGACGAGGATTCACAGTCCTGATACTCGGAAAATTAAACCATCGCGGCTCTGCCATTTCCCACGATCTATGCTATTCTTACGCGCGTTTTTGGAGAGATGGCCGAGTGGCTGAAGGCGCACCCCTGCTAAGGGTGTATAGGTTAATACCCTATCGAGGGTTCGAATCCCTCTCTCTCCGCCACTATTGACGTTGAAGTTTTCCCTTAGAGTTTCTGCAGTTGTCTCCGCTTCCGTCCATGTGACACCATAGGCGCAATATTAGAAGCGGGGTCTTCCGCCATGCGTCTCTCACGCCTTTGCAGTAAGGTTTTCCTGATCACCGCCGTGCTGGCATCATCCTGGTCCGCTGGACTCCAGGCGCAAGACGCTGCGACTGCCGTCAGGCCCTTCACCATCGCCATTCCCGATGCCGATATCGCCGATCTCAAGGCGAGGCTCGCGCAGACTCGCATACCTGATCAGATTCCTGGTACCGGCTGGGACTACGGCACCGACATGAGCTACCTGCGCGAGCTCATCGATTACTGGCGGAGTGATTTCGACTGGCGTGAGCAGGAAAGTGCCTTGAATGAATACGATCAGTACATCACGACCATCGATGGCGTGGATGTGCACTTCATTCATCAGCGATCCACGCATGCTGACGCGATGCCGCTGCTGCTGACGCACGGCTGGCCCGGCTCCATTGCCGAGTTCCGCAAAATCATCGGCCCCCTGACGCAACCAGAATTATATGGTGGTGATTCCGCCGATGCATTTCATGTGGTCGCGCCCTCGCTGCCTGGTTTCGGATTCTCCGGCAAGCCAACCGAACGTGGATACAATCCGGAACGCATGGCTCACACTCTCGCTGAATTGATGCTGCGCCTTGGTTACGAGCGCTATGGCGCGCAGGGTGGAGACTGGGGCGCTATCATCAATCGTATTCATGCCTATCGCTATCCAGAGCGCCTGATCGGACTGCATTCCAATTTCGTGCTTGCAAACCAGCCTGCCGAGCCATCGCTCACAGAGCGGGTACCTGAAGCCGAGATGTCCGCACGAGAGCAACGTCAGGCCTTTATGCTCGATGAGGTCGGTTATCAGCAGATCCAAGGCACCAAGCCGCAGACTCTGGGCGTTGCCCTGAATGATTCGCCTGCCGGGCTCGCCTCCTGGATCGTCGAAAAATTCCACGGCTGGAGCGACATTGATCACCGCCTGCCAGCGGGTTTCGGTCTAGAGGAGAAGTTCACCAAGGACGAGATCCTCACCAACATCAGCCTGTACTGGTTCAGCGGCAGCATCACATCCTCGGCGCGCATCTACTTTGAGAACCGCAACGTCGTCATGCAGGAGCCGCTTGGCTTCGTGACAGTGCCGACTGCAGGCGCCATCTTTCCCGCCGAGATTTACCTCACACCCAGGCTGTGGGCAGAAGCCAGTTACAACATCGTACGCTGGACCCCGATGCCCAGGGGGGGGCACTTCGCTGCCATGGAGGAACCCGAGCTGTTGCTGGAAGACGTGCGCGCCTTCTTTCGGACTTTGCGCTGAGCTGCAGACCAGGGAGGGGGCTGCATGGGGTTCTGGCTGAGTTGTTCCAATAGAGTGGAAAGCCTGCAACTGCAGTTGTGTGCACGCTTGCAGGAAAGCCCGTTGCGCGATCCGTTCCAGCCGGAATTCATCCTCGTCCCGGGCAATGCCATGCGTCGCTGGCTTGGTCTGCAGATCGCCACTGCACATGGCATTGCAGCCAATATCGAGTTTCCCCTGCCAGCAGCCTGGATCTGGCAACTGGCCGCCAGGGCCCACAGTCTCGATCCGACCAGCGTTGCGCGCGAAGACCCGCTTTCGCGCGAGCAGGCGGCCTGGCAGATCTTCGCAGCGTTGCCGGCCCTGCTGCCCACCGAGGGTTTCGAGGAGTTGAATCGCTATCTGGGCGATGACGCCACGGGCGTCAAGCACTGGCAGCTGGCTCAACGCATCGCCGATGTCTTCGACCGCTATCAGTATTATCGTCCCGACTGGATCCGCGCCTGGAGTCGGCCGGGCTATGCGGATGTGCCGCCTGGCGCTCCCTATCCCGCCTGGCAGCCCTTGTTGTGGCGTGTGCTCGTGTCGCGCTGCGCCGGAGCGCATCGGGTGGCACTGCTGGACAGGCTGCTGCAGGTGCTCGAGACCGCCCAGCCGCAGGCAATTGCCGCACTGCATCTGCCTGCCCGACTTTCCTGCTTCGCCCTCAGCAGTTTGCCAGCGCTCTTCGTGCAGGTGTTCAAGGCGCTGTCGGCGCATATCGACATTCATTTCTACCAGCACAGTCCGACGGACCAGTACTGGGCCGACCTGCGCAGCAAGAAGGCGCTCGCACGGCAGCGGCTGGCCGCGCCCGAGGCCGCAGTCCTTCTGGAGACAGGCAATGAACTACTCGCGTCCTGGGGGCGCCAGGGCCAGGCCTTCCAGGATCAATTGCTGGATCATGAGCTGCTCGATGCCGTGACCTGGGAGGATTATCGTCAGCCGGGTGCCGACTCCCTCCTGCACCAGTTGCAGAGCGACATGCTGGGGCTTGAGCAAGGCATTCGCACGAGGGAGCCGGACGGGTCAATTCAGATCAGCATCTGCCACAGTCCGCTGCGTGAATGTCAGGTGCTGCACGACCATCTGCTGCACCAGCTCGCCACTGACCCAAGCCTCAAGCCGGAGGACATTCTGGTGATCGTGCCCGAGATCAGTCGTTACGCGCCGGCAATCGAGGCTGTGTTCCGTCGCGACACCCAAGGATCTCGGCCCACCATTCCCTGGAATGTGTCGGACATCACCGTGGTGGATGAACACCCCCTGGTGCGAGTCTTCTTTGCCTTGCTGGGACTGTCAGCATCGCGAATGCGCTTCTCTGAAGTGCTCTCGATCGTCGAGGTGCCACGTGTCGCCAGTACCTGGGGACTGGACAGCGCGGCGCAGGAAGAGCTGCATTCCCTGCTACGGGCGGCGCAGGCGCGCTGGGGGCTGGATGCTGCGCACAAGGCCGCGTTGCACTTGCCGGCCACGCAGCAGAACACCTGGGCACATGCCCTCGAGCGACTGCTGGCTGCCTATGCTTTGGGCGATGACGAGCTGTGGCATGGCATCGCGCCGCAAGCCGGCGCGACTGGCAATCGTGCCGTGATGCTCGGGCGATTCATGGACTTGCTCGCGGTGCTGGAGTACTGGAGTCGTGAACTGCAGCGCCCGCGTAGCGCGCGCCAATGGCAGCTCGATCTGAATCGTCTTCTGGATCAATTGTTCGGGAAAGCCGACGAGCATGAAGACCGCGTGCAGCAGATTCGTGATGAGATTGCCGAGTTGCAGGCGCTGGCAGGCGATCAGCTCCTCTCGGCAGTCTTGCTGCGTGAGTGTCTCGAAGAGCGACTGAGTACGCGCACCGTGCACAATCGCTTTTTCAGTGGCGGAGTCAGTTTCTGCGGCATGCGACCCATGCGCAGTCTTCCATTCAGGCAGATCTGCGTGCTGGGCATGAATGACAACGCCTTTCCGCGCCGTGATGCCGCGCTTTCCTTCGATGCCATGGCGGCCCGGCCACGTGCGGGCGACCCGCGCAAGGCTGACGAGGATCGTTATCTGCTGCTGGAAACCCTGCTGTGCGCGCGTGATGCCTTGTATCTGAGTTATACCGGGCGCAGCCTCACCGATAATTCGCAATGTCAGCCGTCCGTGCTGCTGCGGGAACTGCTCGACTGCATCGATGCGCACTACATCCCGAAGAGTGGCGAAGTGACGCCCATGAGCGCGTGCATCACCCGCGTGCAGCCGCTGCAGCCGTTCAGCTGGCGTCATTTCCTGGTCGATCCGGCACAGCGCGTCATGGCGAGTCACGATGACTGGTGGTGTCGCGTTGCTCGGTCATTGCAAGCGGGGCCGCCAGAGGGCTCTGGTCTGACCGCCTGGCCCGAGAGTGTGCTGGAGCCCTTGCCCGAGCCTGCCACGCGCGTGGAGCTGACGCAGTTGCTGCGTTTCCTGGAACATCCGGTCAAGGGCTTCTTCAATGCAAGGCTGCGTATTTTTCTCAGGGAGGACGAGCCGGCCGAGGACGAGGAGGTATTCACCCTCACCGGGCTGGCATCGTGGAAGGTCAGGCAGGCACTGGTGGAGCACTGGATGCAGGGCGATGACGCCGAGCTGGCAGTACAGCAGCGCCTGGCAGCCGAGGGTCTGTTGCCGCACGGCGCTCAGGCAGCGCTTGGCTTGGCGCAGGCGCGGGACAAGTTGCAGGATATGCTGACTCGCCTGGCGCCCTGGCGCAGCGTGCCGACCCGGCGGCGCCATGTGTCACTCAGTCTGACGGTCGTGGGGGCCCCGCAAAACCGTCTGCAATTGCAGGCGCAGATTCTTCACTGCCATCCAGGACTCGGCGTGTTGCATTGCACCAGTGCCAGGCTCAAGGGCAAACATGCCCTGCGGCTCTGGCTGGAACATCTGGCGCTGTGCGCTACCGAGCAATTGCCGCCTGGGGAATTCAGTGTGCTGCATTGCGCGGACAGCAGCCTCAGCCTGGCGCCCCTGCCGAAGGAAGAGGCCAGGCAGTGGCTCGCCGAGTATCTGGCGCTGTTTCTGCAGGGCCAGTGTCGCCCCTTGCCGCTCTTTCCCAATGCCAGCTATGCGCTGCTAAGCAAGGGGCCGGCCGATGCGTACAAGGCCTGGGAGGGCGATCAGTTTGGTGGCGATGCCGCGGACCCGTACCTGCAACTGGCCATGCGTGGCTGTGAAGGCTCACCCATCGCGCTGCCGGAACATCAAGACCTGGCTCAGAAGGTTTATGGTCCGTTGCTTGCTGCACAGGTGACCCCATGACGAATGTTCACAGGCCCATGCAGGTCCTCGATGCCCAGACCACTCTGACGATGCCGCTGCAGGGGCTGCGCTTGATCGAGGCCAGCGCCGGTACCGGCAAGACCTATGCGATCAGCAATCTGTATCTGCGCCACGTGCTGGAGGGTGTGCCCGTCCACGCCATTCTGGTGGTGACCTTCACCAACGCGGCCTCGGAAGAGTTGCGAGGTCGTATTCGTCAGCGGTTGCAGCAGACCGCGCAGTGGCTGGAACGCCCGGAACAGGATGGTCACGCGCCGCCGCAGGATGCATTCATGCTGGCACTTCTCGCCGCACGCGCCACGGCCACCGAAGTGGATCGGCGCCTGCAGTGTGAACGTTTGCAGCTCGCCGTGCGCACGATGGACGAGGCCGCCATCTACACCATTCACGGGTTCTGCCAGCGCGCCTTGACAGACCATGCGTTCAACAGTGGTCAGCCGTTCGACATGCAGCTGATCCCCGACGAGGACGGGCTCTGGCAGGATGCGCTCAAGGACTGGTGGCGACGCAATACCTATGCGCTGAAGCCTCTGCATCTGGGCATTCTGGCCAGGGCCTTCACCAGCATCGACGCCTTGCTGGCCCAACAGCGTGTCCTGCGCGACGCGTATGACAAGCGCGTGTTGCCCGTGGTTGCAGGCACTGTCACGCAGCAGTTTGCGCGCTGGGAGTCGCTGCTGCCGGCGCTGCATACGCTGTCCGTGCAGTGGCAGGCCCGTCAGGGAGAGCTGCAGGACATTCTGCTGCACTCTCCGGCCTTGTCCCGCGCCAAGGCCGGCGACTATGGTCCGCAAGTGCTGCCGGCGAGTCTGGCCTTGCTGGATGCCTGGCTGCGCAGTGACGATCTGCTGAATGTCCCCGCACATCTGCATCTGCTGAGCGCCGCCGCCCTGCGCTCTGGCTCGACGCCTGCCAGGCGGGACAGGGACCCCGGCTTGATGGATCCGTTCTTTGTGGAATGTCAGGCGGTGGAAGAAGCCGTGCAGGGGATCCTGCTCGACGTGCGCGTGGCGGTGCTGCAGGATTGCACGCGTGCCGCGCGCGAGCAGATCGATGCCGTCAAGACTGCGACGCGCAGCCTCGGCTTCCACGATCAGTTGACGCGCCTGCACGAGGCCCTGGACGGCGCCGGCGGAGAGGCCCTGGCTCGGGTGCTGCGTGGAAATTTCCCGGTGGCGATGATCGACGAATTCCAGGACACCGATGCGCTGCAATACGGCATCTTCCGTCGCCTTTATCATCAGGCGCCTACGCCGACTGAACAGGCGTCGCTGTCGCTGACGATGATTGGGGACCCGAAGCAGGCTATCTACAGTTTTCGGGGCGGAGATATCTTCGCTTACGCCATGGCACGTCGCGACGCCGGCGCGGCCCTGTACACCCTGCTCACCAACTGGCGCTCAACGCCCGCCCTCATTGCCGCCGTCAACACTTTCTTCCAGCAGCGCGCCGCGCCCTTCGTGTTTGCCGAGGCAATCGCCTTCGCTCCGGTCGCGGCCGCCCCGAAGCGGCACGCGCAGCTGTACGAGTCGGGACTTGCCGCGCCGCCCTTGCAGCTGTGGCAGATTCCGGCGGACGAGCAGGGCCGGGCCCGCAGCAAGCGCGATGCCGAGGCCTTGCTCAGTGCCGCCGTGGCGCAGGAGATCGTGCGCCTGCTGGCCGGCAGCGCGCGCGGGGAAGTGACCCTGGGGGAGCGACCCGTGGTACCGGGCGACGTCGCGGTGCTGGTGCGGGATGCGCAGCAGGGGCGCATGGTGCGCGAAGCGCTCCTGCGGCGTGGCATCAACGCCGTGACAGCCGGGCGCGACAATGTGCTGCGCAGCGACGAAGCCACGGGTCTGCTGCTGTTGCTGCATGGCATCGTGCATTGCCGCGATCGGAGCGCTCTGCGCGCAGCCCTGGCCAGCAGTCTCCTGGCACTGGACTACACGCAGATCGCGCAGCGTCAGGCAGACGAGCAGGCGTGGCTGGAGTGGGCGCAGCCACTCAGTGCTCTGAACGAGGACTGGCAGCGCCGCGGCTTCATGGTGATGTTCCATGCCATGCTGCAGAGTCTGGGTGTGGGCCTGCGTCTGGCGGCAGCGCCCTATGCCGAGAGACGTCTTACCAATCTGCTGCATCTGGGCGAGTTGCTGCAGCAGCGCGCGCGCAGCAGTCCTGGTCAGCAAGCGCTGCTGAGCTGGTTCGAGCAGCAGATCGCCGCGCCCGAGGAACAGGAAACGGAGCTGCGTCTGGAGAGTGACGAGGCGTTGGTGAAGATCGTGACCATCCATGCCAGCAAGGGGCTGGAATATCCGATTGTCTTTGCTCCCTTCCTGTGGGGAGCCCGACCGGTGAGCCGCCATGCCGGTCGTGCCTGCATCCAGTACCACGACCTGGAAGAACACGCAGTGCTGGATTTTGGAGTGCCCGCAGAGTCGGCGCTGGCGCTGGCCGACCGCGAGCGTCTGGCGGAGGATGTGCGTCTGACCTATGTGGCACTGACGCGCGCCTGCTCGCGCCTCTACGTCGCCTGGGGCAATGTCGGCTATGCCGATGCGGGCAGTTCCGCCTTGAGCTGGTTGCTGCTGTCGCAGAAGACGCCTGCTGATCTGCTGCTCGCGCCGCTCAAGGAATCCCTCGACGATGCCGGCATCGCAGCCGCGCTGCAGTCGCTGGCAACTGCCAGTGCCCATACCATCGCCCTGCAGCCCTTGCCGGTACCCGATGGCAGCCGATGTGGCGAATCTGCAGACGGCATGCCGCTGGTCCTGCAGGCCCATGGCTTTCATGCACACATTGCCACCGACTGGCGCGTCAGCAGCTTCAGCAGTCTGACCCGCGATGTGCACCAGCCCGCTGCCACAAGTCGGAACCGAGTCAGCCACGATGCCATCCTGCAGTTTGAGGCGGGCAGTCACGTGGGGCTGTTTCTTCACGAAATTCTGGAACACCTGGATTTCCAGGGCGATCTGCGTGCGCAAACGCTTGAGCTCAATGCCCGTTTTGCGCCGCATTATGGCTTCGATGGACGTGCCCAGCAGGAGACGCTGTCGAGCTGGATACAGCACATCGTGTGCACGCCACTCACCGCTGCAGGCCTGCGTCTGGCGGACCTGCCGCGCAGCCGACGGCTGAACGAGCTGGCCTTCGACTTCGCTATCGACCGGGTGGACCTGGCGGCTCTCAACGCTGTGTTGGCAGCCCATGTCGGCGAGCCTCTGCAGCCGTTGCAGGGCGAGGATCTGCGCGGCCTGATCACTGGAGTCATCGACCTGGTGTTCGAGCACCAAGGGCGCTTCTACATCGCCGACTACAAGAGCAATCTTCTGGGCGGCGCACTGCAGGACTATGCGCCCCCACTGCTGCGTCGCGCCATGCTGGAACGGCGCTACGATCTGCAGTCCCTGCTCTATGTGCTGGCGCTGCACCGCTACCTGCAGCAGCGACTGCCGGACTACGCCTACGAGCGTCATATGGGAGGTGCCTTGTATCTCTTCCTGCGCGGGCTGCGCGTGGAACAGGGCCCGGCGAGCGGCGTTTTCCACGATTGTCCGCCAGTGTCTCTCATTGCGCAGCTCGAGCGGCTGCTGCGCCCTGGCATCGCGACCGGGGAGGGCGACGCATGAGCATCCTGGCGACTCTGCAGGAAAGCGGACAGCTGTCTGCCCTGAGCGTGCATTTCGCGCGCTTCATCGCGCGCAACTCCGGGCTCGACGAGGACGACACTGCCGTGCTCACGGCGGCGGCGCTCAGCCAGCGCAATCAGCTGGGAGATGTCTGCCTGCCTCTGGCAGAACTGGCCGGGCAGTCCTTGTTTCCCGCCGCGACACTCGCCGAGCGCACTCAGGCGCCGGCCTTGCAGCACTGGCGCGAACGCTTGCTGCGCTGTCGCTGCGTGGCTCTGCCGGGCGAGCGTGCGCCCCTCATACTGGATGGCGAGCGGCTGTATCTGCAACGCTTCTGGCGTCACGAGACAGCCGTGGCGCAGGCCGTGCTGGAGCGGCTGCAGACGCCGCCGCAGGTCGATGAGCAGGGCTTGAAGATCGCGCTGGCCGCCTTGTTTCCGGCGCCGCCCCCGACGGTGGGGCCGGACTGGCAGAAGCTGGCCTCGGCGCTGGCGGTGCTGCAACGCTTTGTGGTGATCTCCGGCGGCCCGGGCACGGGCAAGACCACCACGGTCGTCAAGGTGCTCAGCCTGCTGCTGGCCCAGCAGCCTGAGCTGCGCATCGCACTGGCGGCCCCTACAGGCAAGGCAGCTGCCCGCATGGTGGAATCGATGCGCGCCGTGCGCCGCTCGCTGAACCTCGCGCCCGCCGTGCAGGCGGCGCTGCCCGATGCCGCGAGCACGTTGCACCGCCTGCTGGGCTGGCAACCGGATATTTCGCGTTATCCGTACCGCTATCAGCGGGACAATCCGCTGCCGCTGGACTGTCTGGTCATCGACGAGGCTTCCATGATCGATCTGCCGCTGATGCACGCCGTGCTCGAGGCGCTGCCAGCCCAGGCGCGCCTGATCCTGCTGGGCGACCGCGATCAGCTGGCTTCGGTGGAGGCGGGCAATGTGTTGGGTGACATGACGGGCCACGGTCGTGCGCTCGGCTGCTCTGTTGCCATGCGCTCCCGGCTGCAGGCGCTGGACGTCGATGCCGCACAGGCCCTGCCGGCGGCGCACCCGGTGGCACCGGTTCAGGACGCCATTGCGATCCTGCGTCACAGCCATCGCTTCGCGGCAGACAGCGGCATCGGGCGCCTTGCGCGCCTGGTCAACGCCGGGGAAGCAGCGCAGGGGCTTGCTCTGCTGCAGCAGGCGGCAGCGTCGGCAAATTCAGCGCCAAGGGATCTCGTATGGCTGCACAGCGGCGCGCAGCTTCGCCCCGTGGTGCCGCGCGAAGCGCTGGACTGGGCTCTGCGGCATTACCAGGACTATCTGGTGCAGACGGATGTGCAGCAAGCGCTGACCGCCTTTGCGCACGCTCGAATTCTGTGTGCCGCGCACGCGGGGCCGCTGGGCGGGGAGGAGTTCAATCGACAGGTGGAAGCGGTGCTGCGGCGCCAGGGTTTGCTCGAGGCGGGTACGCAGGGCCATGGCACGCCAGTGATGGTGACGTCCAATGACTATGAGCTGCAGTTGTACAACGGCGATATCGGCCTGCTGTGGCGCTCGGCGCAGGGGCGGCTGGAGGCGTGTTTCCCGCAGCTTGATGGCAAGGTGCGACGCTTGCCGGCCGCGAGTCTTCCCCCGCACGAAGTGGCCTGGGCCATGACGGTACACAAGTCCCAGGGTTCGGAGTTCGACGAAGTACTGCTGGTGCTGCCGACGGAGCTCGAGAGTCCCCTGCTGCTGCGCGAGCTGTTGTATACAGGGATCACGCGAGCCCGGCAGCGACTGGTATTGCTCGCCAGCGCCGAGGCCTTTGCCCGCAGCTGCGTGAGTCCTGCTCGGCGCCGCTCAGGCCTCGCGGCGAGGCTGGGTTGGCCGGATGGCTGAGATCTCAGCCCGTGGTCAGGATGGTGTGCGCCATGTGCAGATGCTCGGCCGCCTCACGCCCGAGATCGGTCAGGTAACCGCCGTCGGCCTGGGTGATCAGACCCTTGTGATGCAGGCGCCGCGCGGCCTCGATGCGCGAGGTGTCAGCGTCCTTGTGAATCTTGATGCCTTCCTGCGGGTTGGTGACGTTGTAAAGCAGCAGTGTGTTGAGTTCTGCGACGAGATTGGCGCTCAGTGCCATTGGAAATTCCCCGTGATTTATTGTTGTCCGCTGGCAGTATATGCCTGCGCTGAGTGATGACGAAGCGCGAAAGCGAGAAAGGAGCCCATGAAAATACCCCCGCGTTTACAGCCTCTGCTGGAGGATGGCCTGATCGATGACGTGATCAGTCAGTTGATGAGTGGCAAGGAGGCGCAGGTCTATGTGGTGCGCTGCGGTAGCGTGCTGCGCTGCGCCAAGGTCTACAAGGAAGCCGGCAAGCGCAGCTTCAAGCAGGCCGTGCAGTATCAGGAGGGGCGCAAGGTGCGCAACAGCCGCAGTGCCCGTGCCATGGACAAACGCAGTCGCTATGGCCAGCAGGAGGCGGAACAGGCCTGGCTGAACGCCGAGGTCGATGCACTGCGCCGCCTTGGCGCTGCCGGAGTTCGTGTGCCTGCGACGCATGGCTTTGTCGATGGCGTGCTGCTGATGGACATGATCTGCGATGACGAGGGCTACCCGGCACCTCGGCTGAACGATGTCACGCTTTCCACCGAGGATGCTGTGGATTTTCATGCCCGCATGATCGGCGAGATCGTGAAGATGCTGTGTGCGGGGCTCGTGCACGGCGATCTTTCCGAATTCAATGTGCTGCTTAGTCACGACGGGCCGGTAATCATTGATCTGCCGCAGGCCGTCAATGCGGCGGGCAACAACAGTGCCGCCGCCATGCTGCTGCGAGATGTCGAGAACATGGCGCGCTATTTCGGCCGCTTCGCTCCGCAGCTGCGCCGCACCGAGTATGGTCGGGAGATCTGGAGTCTGTATGAAAAGGGACAACTGCGCTCCAACAGCCGCCTGAGCGGTCAGTTCGAAGGCAATCTGCAGAGTGCGGATGTGGACGAGGTGTTGCGCATCATCGCCCATGCACGGGAAGAGGCGGAGCAGGAACTCGAGCGCCGCCGCGCGGCACTCGAGCAGTGACGGCACGGCGCTGGCACGCGCCGCGCTGCCGCGCTCAGGAGGCGCCCAGACGCTCGGCGATGTCGGCGGGTTCCACTTCGAGGCCGCTCATCTCGGCGTCCCAGTTGGGGCCGGCCATGACTTCATCCTCGTGCATGCCGGGCAGCCAGTTTTCGACGAAATCATCCAGCTCGATGGCACTGGGCGTGTAGATGGACCAGTCGTCCACGCAGTGGATCTTGGCGTCGGCTTCGTCGGACCAGAACGGAAACACGTCGGTCTGCTCGAATTCCAGCGAGGGGCAGACGGCCCAGCCATCTTTCGCCTTCAGACCCCAGACCTTGCCAGTGTCCTGAATCTCGCTGATGAACAGGTCATAGTTCTGCTCTTCGTCGTTGCCGAGCCGGGTGTTGGGATTGATGGGGGCTTGTGACTGCATGACATCCTCGCTGGATTGATGATAGCTTGCGGCCCTTCGCAGAGCCGGGGGCCATGGTACCCCAGGCGACTGCGCGAACCCAGCACAACAGCGCTTGCTGCGGCAGGAGAAAAGGCCTTCATGACACACTCGACAACCCCGCAGCAGGGCTGCAGTGACCGTATCGACGGCCAGGTCAGCCCGCGTGGCACTCTGGAGCTGTTGTCGCAACTCGAAGTCGACAGGCTGCGTCAGGTCCGCGATTCCAGCGTCTACGAAATGTTCCGACGCTGCGCCCTCGCGGTGCTGAACTGTGACGACACCACGGACGATGCCGCCGAGGTCTATGCGCGCTACGCCGACTTCAGCATCGAGATCGAACACCGGGCACGCGGCATCAAGCTGCAGCTGAGCAATGCGCCCGCCTGTGCCTTTGTCGATGGCACCATCATGAATGGGGTTCGGGATCACTTGTTCGCCGTGCTGCGCGACATGGTGTTTCTGTCCGGCGAAGTCGAGGCGCTGGCAGCTGCAAGAGCGCTGAGCGTCGACGAGCAAGACCTGCTGACACGCAATCTGGTGTTCAATTTCCTGCGCAATGCCGGCCTTCTGCGGCCGCGTCTGCAGCCGCGTCTCGTGGTGTGCTGGGGCGGCCATGCCATCGGTCGCGAGGAGTATCTCTACTCCAAGGCAGTGGGGTACCAGCTGGGACTGCGTGGCCTGGATATCTGTACCGGTTGTGGTCCCGGTGCCATGAAGGGGCCCATGAAGGGTGCCACCATCGGACACGCCAAGCAGCGCATTCGCGAAGGCCGTTACATCGGGATTTCCGAGCCGGGAATCATCGCCGCCGAATCCCCCAATCCGATTGTGAACAATCTGGTGGTGATGCCGGACATCGAGAAGCGGCTCGAGGCTTTCGTGCGCCTGGGGCATGCCATCATCGTCTTTCCTGGCGGGGTGGGCACGCTGGAGGAAATCCTCTTCCTGATTGGCACCCTGATGGACCCGCGCAATGCCGGGGTGACGCTGCCCGTCGTCTTCACGGCAGGCCCGGGCAGCGAGGACTATTTCGCCGGCATCGATGAGTTTCTCGTGAGCACTCTGGGTGAAGACGTCCGGCGCCATTACCGCGTGATCGTCAATGACAGCGTGGCCGTGGCGCGTGCCATGCGCGAGGGTATGGACGCTGTAGTGGCCAATCGCCGCGCCACCCGCGATGCCTTCTATTACAACTGGCTGCTGCACATTCCGCCGGAAATGAAGCGCCACTTCGCGGTGAGTCATACCAGCATGGCCGGGCTGGATCTGCGGCGCAGCCTGCCTCCCGCCGAACTGGTGTGCCATCTGCGTCGAGCGTTCTCCGGCATCGTGGCCGGCAATGTGAAGGAAGCAGGCATCCACATGATCCGTGATCACGGACCCTTCCAGCTCCACGGTGACCGGGACATCCTGCAGGCCATGGACCGCCTGCTGCAGGGCTTCGTGGCGCAGGGCAGGATGACACTCGGTGGGCGCCCGTATAATCCCTGCTATCAGATCAACTAAGGCCTGCGGGTCGGGCATGAATACTTGACTGTTTTACTCGGACAAGCAACAATCGCGGCCTCAAAATCTGCTCAAAAATCATGCGTGATGGCCATCTCAGGGGTCACCCCGCGTGCCATCGTCACAGGGGTGAGTCCGTGTCCGAACAAGTAGAAAACCTGATCCGCAAGGACTATTCGGCAGGCTTCCACACCCAGATCGAGTCCGACACGCTGCGGCCAGGTCTGGACGAAGAGGTGATCCGCTTCATTTCTGCGAAGAAGGAAGAGCCGCTATGGCTG
>Ga0255210_1000322_pt1 | contig 18828 bp, 15 predicted proteins | sample Miss_Yuk_RepA_8d_FD_188422 | JGI IMG/M metagenome (GOLD analysis project Ga0255210, IMG submission 188422) | Freshwater microbial communities from Mississippi River, Louisiana, United States - Miss_Yuk_RepA_8d | ecosystem: Environmental > Aquatic > Freshwater > River | place: USA: Louisiana...
TACTGCAGTGATTTTCCGGACGTGTTTCCCTCGGCAAATACATGGGCCGGTGCTGAACCAGGAGATCTTGCCCGAACACCCCCTGGCAACGCTGCTTCCCCATCGCAGAACGCCACTCCAGTCTGTTGACCGCGCAGCGCCATTGTCACACTTGACTGCGAGAGTCGAGCACACACTGCGCACACGGAGCAGCACGCATGAAAATTCTGGTCACCGGCACCGCCGGCTTCATCGGGTCTCACCTGGCGCAGCGTCTGCTGGCGCGTGGCGACGAAGTGGTGGGGCTGGACAGCATCAATGACTACGACGATGTGCGCGTGAAATACGGCCGCCTGCAGCGTGCCGGCGTCCGCGAGGCCGACATCGCGTACAACACCCTCGTCACCTCTCGCACCCTGCCCGCCTACCGCTTCATCCAGTTGCTTCTGGAAGACGCCCAGGCCCTGAACGCCGTGTTCGCCGCCGAGAAGTTCGACGCCGTGTGCCACCTCGCCGCCCGGGCCGGCGTGCGCTATTCCCTGCAGAACCCGCGCGCCTGCATCGACGCCAACATCATTGGATTTCTCAACATCCTGGAAGCCTGCCGCCACCATGGCGTGAAGAACCTGTGCTATGCCAGCAGCTCGTCGGTGTACGGCCTGAACGAAGAACTGCCCTTCTCCACCCGCCACAACGTGGAGCACCCCACCAGCCTCTACGCCGCCAGCAAGAAGTCCAACGAGCTGATGGCACACACCTACAGCCATCTGTTCGGCATCGCCACCACCGGCCTGCGCTTCTTCACCGTATACGGCCCCTGGGGCCGGCCCGACATGGCGCTGTTCCTGTTCACCAAGGCCGCGCTCGAGGGCAGGACCATCGACGTGTTCAACCACGGCAGGATGCTGCGCGACTTCACCTATATCGACGACATCGTGGAAGGCGTGGTGCGCGTGATCGACAACCCCGCGAAGGCCAATCCCGCCTGGAGCGGCCAGGCGCCCGACCCGTCCAGTTCCTCGGCGCCGTGGAAGGTATACAACATCGGCAACAACCACCCCGTGCAGCTGATGGATTTCATCGAGGCCATCGAGCGTGCGCTGGGCATGAAGATCAAGAAGAACCTGATGCCCTTGCAGGCAGGGGATGTACCGGCCACGTATGCGGACGTAAGCGACTTGGTGGAGGACCTGCACTATCAGCCGGCCACGCCGGTGCAGGTGGGGGTTGACCGGTTTGTGGCGTGGTATCGGGAGTTCTTCAACGTGTAGGAGCGGGCCCTGCCCGCCGCGCTGACATTCGCAGGCAACAACGCGTCAAGAAATTCGAGTGCGCTTGGTTGCGTTGGCGCGAAGCCCTGGAACAAGCCCCAGCCTCCCTCAAGCAGCTGTAATGAAAGGCATCGCTCAGCGTTGCCAGGACAGCTTCAAACTGGCGTGGAAAGTCCCGCGGGACAAGATGGCACCAGACGGCATCGCGTCCAGTCAGATAGAACGCGCCGGCGTGTCGAGCGCAACGTCGGCTTGCTGGGCATCGAGGAGCAGGATACCCCACTCAAGGACGATGCAGCCGGACGACGAGAGCCGCCATGCCAGGCTTCATGTCACTCTGTAATCCTCGATATCTCCCCCTGCCGCCAGAATCGCACTCACCCAGTGGGGCCGCTTGCCGCGCCCACCGCCCCATGTCTCGCCATGGGGACCCTTATAGGCCACCGCTGCGGCCCTCAGCCTGGTCTTCGCGTTGGTCTTGGCTTTTGCGTTGGTCTTGGCTTTTGCCTTGGGCTTTGTTGTCGCCTTGTTGGGGACGCTCGTCTGCTTTCCCGCCCTGGCAGCGGCAGCGGCGCGCTCGCGCTTCACCAGACCAAGCTCGGCTGCGGTGATGTCATAAGTCTTGATCTTGTCCTTGATCTCGGCGATGGCCGCTTTCTTCTCGGCGAGGTAAATATCGTCGGCCTGCTTTTGCAGGTCGGCAATGCGAGCGCGAATTTCGGCGTATTTAGTCATGGGGGCTCCTGAGGTAATGGAATTGGTATAAACACGAGTCAGTCGGGTCGCTCACGGAGTCGCAGAGACGCTCCTGGCGGATTTCCCTGATCCGGTGCCGCATCTCTCTCCTCTCGCACAGGGTTCTGAACGCATCCCCTGTGAGCAATTCATCGCGGTATGCTCTGTTGAAGCGTTCGACAGGGGAATTCAGCACACGGTCGCTCTCACGGGATTGCTCCTGAGGATCAGCGCACCAGCGCCTGCAGATACTGGCCGTAGCCGTTCTTGGCCAGCGGCGCGGCACGGGCCAGCACTTCTTCGCTGCTCAGCCACTGGTTGCGCCAGGCGATTTCTTCCAGACACGCAATCTTCAGCCCCTGCCGGTGCTCCACCGTCTGCACGAACAGACTCGCCTCCAGCAGGCTCTCGTGGGTGCCGGTGTCCAGCCAGGCGAAACCACGGCCCAGCACTTCCACGGTCAGGTCGCCCCGCGCCATATAGGCCTGGTTGACGCTGGTGATTTCCAGCTCGCCGCGCGCCGAGGGCTTCACCTGTTTGGCAATCTCGATCACATCGTTGTCATAGAAGTACAGCCCGGTGACGGCGTAATGGGATTTGGGCAGGGCGGGCTTTTCCTCGATGGACACAGCGCGGCGCTGTTCATCGAACTCCACCACGCCGAAGCGCTGCGGGTCCTTCACCTGATAGCCGAACACCGTCGCCCCGCTCGGACGGGCCACGGACTCGCGCAGCTTTCCGGTGAAGCCCTGGCCGTAGAAGATGTTGTCGCCCAGCACCAGGCACACGCGATCCCGGCCAATGAACTGCTCGCCGATCAGGAAGGCCTGGGCCAGCCCGTCGGGGCTGGGCTGAATGGCGTATTCGAAGCGCACGCCATACTGCTCGCCATCCCCCAGCAGACGCTGATAGCCGCCGATGTCCTCGGGCGTGCTGATGATGAGGATGTCACGGATGCCGGCCAGCATGAGCACGGAAATCGGATAGAACACCATGGGTTTGTCGTAGATCGGCAATAGTTGTTTGGACACGCCTTTGGTGATGGGGTAAAGCCGGGTGCCGCTGCCGCCGGCCAGAACGATGCCTTTCACTGACATGGTGGGGTCCTTGTGGTGGATTTCTGCTACAAAAAATTCGGGGCCGAGATCGCTGCTGATGGGTACAAGAAGACCGGCGTAATATACATGAAAGCCTGAGGGTAACCGTGCACCGCGAGCAAAGTACTTTCTGAGGATGCGTGGGCAAGATACCTCTCGCAATTGGGGGCAGCAGCCTCTGTCCACGCCCCCGCCTGCAACACGACGGTCACAGAAATGACACCAGGCCGCCATGCTGATTGCGTAGGCTGGCACTCCGTCATCCATTGGATCGCGGAGTATCACGATGAAAATTTCCTGTTTTGGCGCGGGCTATGTCGGACTGGTCAGCAGTGCCTGTCTGGCGGATGCTGGTCACTATGTGATGTGTGTCGACACGGACTCAGCACGCATCAGATCGCTCAACGCCGGCATTCTTCCGATTTACGAGTCGGGCCTCGACGCGCTGGTCGAGAACACCACTCAATCGGGCTATCTGCGGTTTTCAGCCAATGCCGCTGAGGCGGTAGACCACGCCGATGTGATCTTCATCGCCGTGGGCACGCCGCCCGACGAGGACGGCTCGGCCGACCTGAAATACGTGCTGACCGTAGCCACGGAAGTGGGCAGGCTGATGACGCGCGACAAGATCATCGTGACCAAGTCGACGGTGCCGGTGGGTACCTCCGACAAGGTGCACGCGGCAGCCCGGGCGGCGCTGGATGCGCGGGGCTCGGCGCTGCAGGTGCAAATTGCCTCGAATCCGGAGTTCCTCAAGGAAGGCGCGGCAGTGGGCGATTTCATGAAGCCGGACCGCATCGTGGTAGGCACGGATTCCGCCGATGTGAAGGCCGTGATGCTGGACCTCTATGCGCCCTTCAATCGCAATTGCGACCGCATGATCTTCATGGACATCCGGTCGGCCGAGCTGACCAAGTACGCCGCCAACGCCATGCTGGCCACCAAGATCAGTTTCATGAACGAGATCGCCAACCTGGCCGAGATCCTGGGCGCCGACATCGAGCAGGTGCGTCACGGCATCGGCTCCGACCCGCGCATCGGCTATCAGTTCATCTACCCGGGCATCGGCTATGGCGGCTCCTGTTTCCCCAAGGACGTGCGCGCCCTGAGCCAGACAGCCGCACAGATGGGGCGCGAAATGCGCATCCTCCATGCGGTGGAAGCGGTGAACACGGCGCAGAAGTCGCGCCTGGTCGAGCTGGTACAGCAGCATTACACCCCTGCTCCCGCCCTGGGAGCGAGCCCTGCTCGCGATGCCTCCCCGCTGCAAGGCAAGACCTTCGCCCTCTGGGGCCTGGCCTTCAAACCCAAGACCGACGACATGCGCGAGGCTCCCAGTCGCGTGATCATGGAAGCCCTCTGGGCCGCGGGCGCCACGGTGCAGGCCTTTGACCCGCAAGCCATGCAGGAAGTAGAGCGCATCTACGGTCAGCGCCCGGAGCTGCGCCTGGTAGGCACCCGGGACGCGGCTCTGGTGGGAGCCGACGCGCTGATCATATGCACAGAATGGCAGCACTTTCGCGCCGCCGACTTCGAACAGCTGGCGCAAGTGCTGCGTGACAAGGTGATCTTCGACGGTCGCAACCTCTACGACCCGGCCAAGGTGACGGCCCGCGGGCTGACCTATTACGCCATCGGACGCGGGGCCTCGGTGCGCAGGGGCTGACACTGAAAAAGCTTGCTGCCAGCTCTTCCTGGGACGATCCTGCAGGTGACGAATTTACATCGTCATGGCTTTGCTTTACGTTCGCTCCCGGCCTTTCGCTGCCCCCGAGGACACTCCCATGGCCCGAACCCCCAGCCCTGGCACCCGCTTTCGCGAGGCCCTGCGCACCCACCGCCCCCTGCAGATCGTCGGCACGCTCAATGCCTACAGCGCCCTGCTGGCACAGCGGGCCGGACATCAGGTGCTTTATATTTCCGGCGCCGGCGTGGCCAATGCGTCACTGGGCCTGCCCGATCTGGGGCTCACCACCCTGCAGGACGTGCTGACGGACGTGGACCGCATCAGCAGTGCCACACAGCTGCCCCTGCTGGTGGACATCGACACGGGCTGGGGCGGCGCCTTCGCCATTGCACGCACGATCAAGGCCATGGAGAAGGCCGGCGCGGCAGCGGTGCATCTCGAAGACCAGGTGGCGCAGAAGCGCTGCGGGCATCGGCCACACAAGGCGATTGTGTCGTGTGCCGAGATGGTGGACCGCGTGAAGGCGGCCGTGGATGCGCGCATAGACGCTGACTTCGTGATCATGGCGCGTACCGACGCCATTGCCGTGGAGGGCCTGGAGTCAGGCATCGAGCGGGCCCTGGCCTGCGTCGAGGCAGGCGCCGATGCCGTCTTCCCCGAGGCGGTCACCACTCTTGAAGATTACCGCCGCTTCAGCGCTGCGGTGCCGGTGCCGATCCTGGCCAATCTCACCGAGTTCGGCCTTACGCCGCTGTTCAACACTCGCGAGCTGGCCGCTGCCGGCGTGGCGATGACGCTCTACCCGCTCAGCGCCTTTCGGGCCATGAGCCGTGCGGCCGAGCAGGTGTATGGCGCGATTGCGCGTGACGGGGATCAGAAGGCGGTGCTCGACAGCATGCAGACCCGCGCCGAACTGTATGAGGTGCTGGATTATCTGGCCTGGGAACAGAAGCTGGATGCCCTGTATGGCGCGGAGGATGGGACACAGGCGTGAGGGAAAAAGTCGGGGGCAGCAGCGCTGCCCCCGGTGGGCTCGCGATCGCGAAGGAAGCAGTTCCGAATGCAGCCCGACCCGCCTGCCATCCTTGCCAGGCTTGCCAACACCTTCCTTGTGTTCCCTCCAAGCGTAGGCCAGGAACAGACCCATCGCCACGACACTCGCCGGCTTTTTCAGCAGCCTTTTCCGCTACCATGACGCCAGTTTTTCCTGCCGAGGATGCACCGATGTCCGCCACTGTGGAATACAACGCCCGCCCTGCCCCCGACCAGGCACTGGTCGACATCGCGCGCTATGTCGCCGGATACGCCATCACCTCGGCCACGGCCTGGGACACCGCGCGCCTGTGCCTGATGGATTCGCTGGGCTGTGCGGTGCTGGCCCTGCGTTTCCCTGAGTGCACCAAGCTGCTCGGCCCCCTGGTGGAAGGCACGGTAGTGCCGCACGGCGCCCGCGTGCCGGGCACGCAGTTGCGTCTAGACCCGGTCAAGGCGGCCTGGGACATCGGTTGCCTGATTCGCTGGCTGGACTACAACGACACCTGGCTGGCAGCGGAATGGGGCCACCCCTCAGACAATCTGGGGGGCATACTGGCCGTGGCGGACTACCTCTCCCAGCGCAACGTGGCCATGGGCAAGGCGCCGCTGCGGATGCGCGAGGTGCTGGAGGCCATGATCAAGGCGCACGAGATCCAGGGCGTGATCGCGCTGGAGAACAGTTTCAACCGCGTGGGTCTGTGCCATGTGCTGCTGGTGCGCGTGGCCTCCACCGCCGTGGTGACGCATCTGCTGGGTGGCAGTGAGACGCAGATCATCGACGCCCTCTCCCAGGCCTGGCTGGACGGCTCCAGCCTGCGCACCTATCGCCATGCACCCAATACCGGCCCGCGCAAGTCCTGGGCCGCCGGCGACGCCACCTCCCGCGCCGTGCGCCTGGCAGATCTGACACTGCGTGGCGAAGTGGGTTACCCGAGCGTGCTGAGCGCGCCGGTCTGGGGCTTCCAGGATGTCTCTTTCAAGGGCAATAAACTAGCTTTTACAAGGGATTACGCTAGCTATGTGATGGAAAACATCCTCTTCAAGATCGCCTTCCCTGCCGAGTTTCACGCGCAGACGGCAGCGGAAGCCGCCGTGCAGCTGCATCCGCTGGTGCAGGACCGTCTGGACAAGATCGCGCGCATCGTGATCCACACCCACGAGTCGGCCATCCGCATCATCAGCAAGCGCGGCCCGCTCGCCAATCCGGCCGACCGTGACCATTGCCTGCAGTACATGACGGCCGTGCCGCTGGCTTTCGGGACTCTGGAGGCCGAACACTACGAGGACGAGTTCCACCAGGCGCACCCGATCATCGATGCGCTGCGCGAGAAGATGGAGGTGATTGAAGAGCCGCGCTACAGCCGGGAGTACCGGGAGACGGACAAGCGTTCCATCGCCAATGCCCTGCAGATCTTCTTCGCCGACGGCAGCTGCACCCCGAAGGTGGAGGTGGAGTATCCGCTGGGGCATCGACGCCGCCGCGCGGAGGGCCTCCCGCTGCTGCAGCAGAAGTTCCGCCGCAATCTGGCCACGCGCTTCCCCGGCGCGCGCGTCGAGAAGATCATCGCCCTGTGCAACGACCCGCAGGCATTGGCGGCGACCCCCGTCCACGAGTTCATGGACCTGCTGGTCATTTGACACTCCACCCTTGAAAAGCAGATCGGCGTCCGCAGATAGGCGACGTGGCCGGGGCTCCTGCGAGGCCGGCCACAGGACCCGATCCCCGGATGGGTTCACCAAATCCCACCAATATTGCTTTCGAGGATATTCGTCATGCGTACATTCGATTTTGCCCCGCTTTACCGTTCCACCATTGGTTTCGACCACCTGACTTCCCTGCTGGACGCTGTCACCCAGCGCGAGCAGAGCCAGCCCAGTTATCCGCCGTACAACATCGAACTGCTGGGCAAGGACCAGTACCGCATCACCATGGCCGTTGCCGGCTTCGTGGATGAGGAGCTGCAGATCCAGTCCGAGCGCCAGACCCTGACCGTCAAGGGCAAGAAGGCCGACGACGGCAAGGAGCGCAACTACCTGCATCAGGGCATCGCCGGCCGCAATTTCGAGCGTGTGTTCCAGCTGGCCGACCATGTGAAGGTCACCGGCGCCACGCTGGAGAATGGCCTGCTGAACATCGACCTGGTGCGTGAAATTCCCGAGGCCATGAAGCCGCGCCAGATCGCCATCAATGGCAAGTCACCGCAGCTGCTGGAGACCAGCGCGCAGACGGTGGCTTGACCCAGCACCTGTAGGAGCGAGCCCTGCCCGCGATTCGGCAGCCTGCTTGATCGCGAGCAGGGCTCGCTGCTTCAGACAGGCCCCCGCAATTCTTCATTTTTCGTCAAGAAATTCTTCACTTCGCGGCAGACAGCAACCTGGCGCGGCGGCTAGATTTCTGTCATCAGCCTGCCGCCAGGCCGGCTGGTACAACAACAAAAACTGCACACACCCGCCCAGTTCCGGGTGATGCGCCACCACGAGGGTCTGCCATGTTCACGTTCGCTCGTCGCTCCATCGCGGCCATGCCGCTCTTTCTACTCTGCGCGCTGCTGTTCAGTCTCGCCGCGCAAGCTGCCGAACCCAGCTATCGCAAGGGCCAGTACGTCGAACCCGCCTATGAAGGCTGGTGGGAAAACGACGATGGCACCTTCAGTTTCGTCTTCGGTTACCACAACGAAAACTGGGAAGAAGAGCTGAAAATTCCCGTGGGCGAAGCCAATTTCTTTTCGCCCGGCGATGCCGATCGCGGCCAGCCCACGCATTTTCTGCCGCGGCGCAACCGCTTCACCTTCGAAGTCGTGGTGCCTGCTGACTGGGGCGACAAGGAACTGGCCTGGACGGTCGCCATCAATGGCGTGTCCAAGACCGCCTTCGCCACCCTCGCCCGCGACTACGTGATCGACAATGTGGTGATTGCTTCCGAGACTGGCTCCCTGGGTGCCGGCACCAGCAGCCCGGAATCCCGCGCCAACATCGCGCCAGTGCTGACCGTGCAGGGAGATCGCACCGGGGATCAGATCGTGCGCCGCGTGCGCGTAGGCGAACCCCTGCTGGTAGAGGCCCACATCGAGGACGACGGCCTGCCCAAGCCACGTGCCGCCTCCATCAGCCGCCCGGAGCAGCAGGGCCTGGCGCGCTGGATGCAGCCGCCGCGCCGGACCACCGTGGGCAAGACCAATGGCCTGTTCCTGTCCTGGAACATCTATCGCGGCGACGGCAACGCCAGCTTCGATCCTCCCCAGATCAAGCCCTGGGAAGACACGCGCACCTCGGCCAATTCACCCTGGGGAGCCCTGTGGACCCCACCTCCCGTGCCGGCCGACGGCATGTACCGCACACACGTCACCTTCGACAGGCCCGGTACCTATGTGCTGTGGGGCCGAGCCGATGACGGCGGCCTTTACCACGACCAGTACATCACGGTACACGTGACCGAATGAGCCTGTAGAACGCCATCTCCACGGGCATTGATGCCCGGCAGCAGTGCCCTATCCTCCACTGCCGCCGGGCTTTTTGGGGTTGCAAGTGCCGAAAGCCCGTGGCCAGATACGCTGCATAGCAACAAGCACAGCCTGGCGAGGCTTTCAATGAACGTCACTCTCAGCATCATTGGTGGGCTGGCCATTTCGCAGCTTGCCTTCATGGCTTTGTTCTTTGCCCTCAATCACCGGCAACACCTGATCGGCCGCCTGCTGGCCCTCTACGCGGTCTGCCTGATCTGCCATGTATTGACGTATCTGCCCGTGACCCACTTGAACAGCGTGGTGCAGCAGGTCTATTACCGCGCTGCGACTCTTGCCCCGGCCATCCTGTGGCTGGTGTCGCGCTATCTGTTCGTCGACAACGCCACAGTGCCACGCTGGATCTGGGCCCTTGTGCTGACTTATCTGGGCCTGCGCACCTATGGCTCGCTAACCATCGGCAACGCGCCGGACTTCAGCACCCCCTACGTGCTGTCCTATGTGATTCCGCAAGTCGTGATGCTGGGATTCTCCGCCCACGCCATTCTCATGGCCTTCCAGGGCCTGAGCAGTGATCTGGTGGAGCCACGCCGGAGGGTGCGCGTGCCCTTCATTCCCGCCATGGGAGTCCTGGTGGCCGCCGTGCTGATGAACGGCTTCATCCGGGCGGCGCAGACCTACTCCGGAGTCACGCTGCCGAGCTTTCCGAACGAGTTCCTGTTCGGCTACCTCTTCGTGATCACGCTGTGGTTCAACGTCAAGGTGATGCGACTGGAGGCAGAAGCACTGCAGGTGATCGTGCTGCCGCGCGAGCAGCAGCCTGTGCGGCTGAGCACGGTGCCGACAGCCGTGCGCAAGGCGGATAACTCCACCATGGTGCAGCGCATCCTGACAGTACTGCGGGAAGAGAAGCTGTATGCCCGGCCGGGGCTCACGATCGGAGAGCTGGCACAGCGCCTGTCCATGCAGGAGTACCGCCTGCGGCGGGTGATCAACAAGGAACTGGGCTATCGCAACTTCAACCAGTTCCTCAATGAGTTTCGCATCGCCGAGGCCTGCCGGCGCCTGCAATTACCGCCGGAGCAGCGCGAGCCCATCGCCAATATCGCGTTCGAAGTGGGTTATTCGGCCTTGTCATCTTTCAACAAGGCGTTCAAGGACATTCACCATGTCACCCCGACCCAGTACCGCGATGGGGCGCATTGGGAGTAGTCAATCCAGCACGTGCACGAACAGGCCGCTCTTGAGCTTGGGCTCGAACCAGGTGGACTTGGGCGGCATCACCTCCCCGGCATCGGCAATCGCCATCAGGCTGTCGATGGATGTCGGGTACAGCGCGAAAGCCACCCTGCTCTCTCCTGAATCCACGCGCTGCTCCAGCGCCTGCAGACCCCGAATGCCCCCCACGAAATCGATGCGCTTGTCGCGACGCGGGTCCGAGATACCCAGCAGCGGGGCCAGCAGATTGTGCTGCAGGATGCTCACGTCCAGCCGCTTGACCGGGTCGGCGTCGTTCCACAGCCCTTCAATCGCCTCAAGCACGTACCACTGGCCGGCCAGATACATGCTGAACTCGTGCGGCTTCGTGGGTTTCACGGCCCCGTCGCGACTGAAACGCGCCTTGAAGCACAGCTGCAGTCGGGCCAGGAACTCATCGTCATCCAGACCGTTCAGGTCTTTTACCACGCGGTTATAGTCGAGGATCTGCATCTGATTGTGGGGGAAGATCACGGCCGAGAAATAATTCCACGACTCTTCGCCTGTGGGCGCCACCGCCGCCTGGCGACGCAGCTCCTTGACCCGCTGGGCGGCAGCCGACCGGTGATGCCCGTCCGCCACGTAAAGACAGTCCACGGCATCGAACTGGGCCTGCAGCTGCGCAACCGTGGCAGCGTCCCGCACCACCCACAGCACATGGCGATTGGCGTCGTCAGCCACGAAATCATATTCCGGCGGCTGCGTGACGATGCCGGCAATCAGCGCGTCGATCTGTGGCCGTGCCCGGTAGGTCAGAAACACCGGCCCGACCTGGGCACCGAGCGTGTGGATGTGATGGACCCGATCGTCTTCCTTGTCGGGCCGCGTGAACTCGTGCTTCTTGATCAGATTCTGCTCGTAGGCCGCCACCGAGGCCGCGGCAACGAGGCCGGTCTGTTCATGGCTGCCCATCACCTGCTTGTAAACATAGAAGGTGTCGCACGCATCACGCTGCAGGATGCCTTCGGCCATGAAGCGCTGCAGATTCTGCGCGCCGCGCTGGTACACCCGCGGGTCGAAGGCATCGATGGACGGGTCCACGTCAATCTCGGGCTTGTTGATGCGCAGGAAGCTGAGCGGGTTGCCCGCGGCCATGGCGAAGGCTTCCTCGCGATTGAGAACATCGTAGGGCGGCGCTGCCACGTGAGCAGCCAGCTCCGGGCGGGGGCGCAGCGCATTGAATGGCTTTATCAGCTTCATGATGCATCCTTTTGAACTTGTTGCTTTTTATTTTTAATGATCTGTGCAAGGCGCCTCAGTCCGGCGCCAAAGTCTCTTCGAGCAAGGCGGCGATGCGAGCTGCGTACTGCACTCACCCTCGCGGACCAGCCCCTCGAAGTTCTGCACATCTTGCTTCCTGCCGGTTAGTCGCAACAGGCCCAGCACTCTTCAGCGTACGTCATTGCCCTTCCAGCTTCTCGAAGCCCTGCATGCGCGTGTCAATCATCACCTCGCCCGCCACGGAGGCGATGAAGTTCGCGCAGGGCGGGGAGCGTGGCGTCGTCGACGACGAGCACCTGCTGCAGTGCCGGTACCCCCACGCTTGCGCGCGGGTGCCGCGGGCGCACCGGAGAAGGCATCCTGTGCGACAAGCCACTCGGTCGTCAGAACCACCGGCGCTCCTTACACCAGCAGGCAGCAAGAGGGTGCGAGCAGGTAAACCTACTTGCCAGGAAGTGCAAGGGACAGGCTTTCATGGCTCTTGCTAGCGCTTGCCACGGGAGCGGCTGAATTGGCAGCCTTGGCAGCGGCAGTATCTCTCAGCTTGATCGGGCAAAGGCGCGGGCAATCATGTCAGCCGGATAGCCCTTGGCAAGCATGGCGCGGTAGAGCTTCTGCCTGGCCACCCGCTCCGACGCGTGCGGCAGACTGCCTCCGGACTTCTTCACGATCATTGCACGCAGGGTGTCAAGCCACTCCGGCGCGGCCGAGTCTAGGCATGTCTGCAGGGTGTGCGCCGCGACCCCCTTCCGGCGCAGCTCCTGCCTGATCAGCAGAGGCCCCGCGCCTCGTGAGCGCCGGTAGCGGACATAGGCCTCACAAAACCGTTCGTCGTTCAGCAGGCCGTCGACTGTCAGCTGATCGAGCACCTCGGCAAACACCGCCTCTGCTTCCGGGAAGCGGCGCTGGAGCTTTCCCAGCAGCTCGGCACGCGCGTGTTCGCGCCGCGCCAGCAAGTCCATGGCCGCCCGGCGCAGTTCAAGCGCTACAGCCTTATTCGTACTCACCGACCTCGTCCAATTCGTCGGCACCCGCACTCACGGCCAGCCCCGCACCGCCCAGCAGCTGCTCGCGGATCCTACTTTCAATTTCACCTGCAAGCTGCTGATTTTCTTCTAGATAAGTCGCCGCATTTTTCTTGCCCTGGCCAATCTTTTCTCCGTTATAGGCATACCAGGCACCGGACTTGTCGATAAGATTGAGCTTGACCCCGAGGTCGATGACCTCTCCCATGCGGTAGATGCCAGTGCCATACATGATCTGGAATTCCGTCTGACGGAACGGCGGTGCCACCTTGTTCTTCACCACTTTCACGCGGGTTTCGCTCCCCACCACTTCCTCGCCTTCCTTGATGGAGCCGATGCGGCGAATGTCCAGACGCACGGAGGCATAGAACTTGAGGGCGTTGCCACCGGTGGTGGTTTCGGGCGAGCCGAACATGACACCGATCTTCATACGGATCTGGTTGATGAAGATCACCAGCGTATTGGAGTTCTTGATGTTGGCCGTCATCTTGCGCAGGGCCTGGGACATCAGGCGTGCCTGCAGACCCATATGACTGTCGCCCATGTCGCCCTCGATTTCCGCCTTGGGGGTAAGCGCCGCTACCGAGTCGATGACCACGACATCCACCGCGCCAGAGCGCACGATCATGTCGCAGATCTCCAGCGCCTGCTCGCCCGTGTCAGGCTGGCTGACCAGCAGGTTCTCGACATCAACGCCCAGATTGCCGGCATAGATCGGGTCCAGCGCATGTTCCGCGTCGATGAAGGCACAGGTGCCGCCCTTGCGCTGGCATTCGGCGATGACTTGCAGGGTAAGCGTGGTCTTGCCAGAGGACTCCGGCCCGTAGATCTCGACGATGCGCCCACGCGGCAGACCGCCGATGCCAAGAGCGATGTCGAGCCCGAGAGACCCAGTGGAGATGGCGGGGATGGCCTCGCGGCCCTTGTCGCCCAGCCGCATCATGGAGCCCTTGCCGAACTGGCGTTCGATCTGGGAGAGTGCGGCGTTGAGGGCTTTTTCGCGATTGCTGTCTTTGCTTGCGTCGATGGCCATGATGGTGTCCTTGTGGCGTCCTGGATGCAGAGGGCAGCTTGCGGGAAGACTGCCGTTGTTGATTCGGGTGTCGGCGAAGCGATTAAAGCAAAGCTTTACTGTATATTCAACCAGTATTTCTACTGAGCGCCCATGTCACGCACGCTGACGCTGCAGTAGTGCCAGCAGCCCCTCCAGCGCGGCGATGACGCTCTGCCGGCGCACTGCCTGGCGGTCCCCTGGAAAGTGTTGCACCAGCGCTGTGCTGTGTACCTGGGGTGCCCCGACCTCCTGCCAGGCCCAGCCGATCCACACCGTGCCTGCCGGCTTCGCGGGCGTGCCACCCCCCGGTCCCGCGACACCGCTGGTGGCAATGGCGTACTGTGCGCCACTGCGCTGCAGGGCACCCACTGCCATGGCGAGCACGGTCTCGCAGCTGACCGCGCCGGGGGCATGCGGACCGTCCAGCAGGTCGGCCGGCACCTGCAGCAGCTGTTGCTTGGCAAGGTTGGAATACGTCACGAAGCCGACATCGAACCAGGAGGAACTGCCGGGCACCGCCGTGATGGCCTGAGCCACCCAGCCACCCGTGCAGGATTCGGCGGTGCTCACATGCGCTCCCAGCTGCCTGAGACCTTCACCGCACTGTCGGCTCAGAGCAAGAATGGATTTGTTCATGGCGAAGCCTCTTCGGGAAATGTCCAGATACCCGCAAGCTTAGCAAAGAATCCCCCCTGCGCCTTGCCTGAGAGGTCCCTGCACAACCCCTGCATGAAGCCGCCGCCACCAGACTGTGATCAAGGCAGAGGCGGCGTTCGCGTCAGCCATCGTCGACAACTGCCCGGCGATCCGATCGAAGGCTTCCTCCAGCTCGCCCCCCGCTTTCCTCCGAAGGACGGGCAGCCGACATGGCGACTGTTCTGGCCGCCCGGCTGTTCCCTGCCCGGCAGGTTTGCTACGCTTCGCGCCTGTCCGCCCCCAGACTCAGTCACCGGAAGATGCGAGACCCCATGGAGACCAGCAGCAACCACACGCCGATGATGCAGCAGTATCTGCGTCTGAAGGCGCAGCACCGTCACGAACTGCTGTTCTACCGCATGGGGGACTTCTACGAGCTGTTCTACGAAGACGCCCGTCAGGCCTCGAAGATCCTCGACATCACTCTGACGGCCCGCGGCAAGAGCGACGGGCACGACATCCCCATGTGTGGCATCCCCTACCACGCCGCCGACCGTTATCTGGCCCGCCTGCTCGAGTCCGGCGTTTCCGTGGCGATCTGCGAGCAGATCGGGGACCCGGCCACCAGCAAGGGGCCGGTCGAACGACAAGTGGTGCGTATCGTCACCCCGGGTACCCTCACTGATGAAGCCCTGTTGGGCGAGCGTCACGACAGCATCCTCATGGCCCTCACGGGCCAGAACACCAGCAGCACGAAAACTGTCGTGTTCGGCCTGGCCTGGATGGACATTGCCAGCGGCCGCTTCGTCTTGAGCGAGGTGCAGGGCGTGGAGAGCCTCCTGGCAGAAATCGAACGTGTGCGCCCGGCCGAGCTGCTGCTGAACGAGGAGATCCCGGCGCTGCAGGCGCTGGAGTCGCGGCGCGGCGCGCGTCGTCGGCCACTGTGGGAATTCGACCTGGAGAGCAGTCGGCGGGCATTGAATCAGCATTTCGGCACCCGCAATCTGCTGGGGTTCGGCTGCGAGGACCTGGATCACGCCCTGCAGGCGGCCGGCTGCCTGCTGGCCTATGCCCGCGATACCCAACGCTCGCAGCTGCCGCACATCCAGAGTCTGCAGCTGGAGCAGCCGGCCGACAGCCTGATCCTCGACGCCGCCAGCCGCCGCAATCTGGAGCTGGATCGCAACCTGGCCGGTGGCACCGACCACACCCTGCTCTGGGTGCTGGACCGCACGGCGACGCCCATGGGCGGGCGCCTGCTCAATCGCTGGCTGCAGCGCCCACTGCGGGATCTGCGGGTGCTGCGCGCGCGTCAGCAGAGCGTGGCTACGTTGATCGAGCACTACCGCTTCGAGACCTTGCATCCGCTGCTGCATCAGATCGGCGACATCGAGCGCATCCTCTCGCGCGTCGGCCTGCGTTCAGCGCGCCCGCGCGATCTGGCCCGCTTGCGTGATGCCCTGCTCGGCCTGCCCGCGCTGCATGCCGCGCTGCACAACATTCTGAGCGCCAGCGACTCGCCGCGTCTGGCGGCGCTGCAGGGGCTGATCGGCGACTACCCGGATCTGGCAGCTCTGCTCGCGCGCGCCATCGAGCAGGCCCCGCCCGCTGTGATCCGCGACGGTGGCGTGATCGCCCCGGGGTTTGACGCAGAACTGGACGAGCTGCGCAATCTGAGCAGCAACGCAGGGCAATTCCTGGTCGACCTGGAGGGACGCGAGAAACAGCGTACCGGCCTGAGCACGCTGAAGGTGGGTTACAACCGCGTGCACGGCTATTTCATTGAAGTCAGCAAGGCGCAGGCCAACGCCATGCCGGCGGACTACCAGCGCCGCCAGACCCTCAAGAACGCCGAGCGCTTCATCACGCCCGAACTCAAGGTGTTCGAGGACAAGGTGCTCAGCGCCTCGAGCAAGGCGCTGGCCCGCGAGAAGGCGCTTTACGAAGAACTGCTGGAGACGGTGGCCGAGGATCTGGGCGCCCTGCTGCAGACAGCGGCGGCACTGGCAGAGCTGGATGTGCTGAACACTTTCGCCGAGCGTGCCAGGGCGCTGGACTATTGCCAGCCCGACCTGCGCGCCGAGCCTGGCATCTTCATCGAGCAAGGCCGCCACCCGGTGGTGGAGCAAGTGTCGCAGAGCCTGTTCGTGCCCAACGACCTGCTGTTCGACGCGCAGCGGCACATGCTGCTCATTACCGGCCCGAACATGGGCGGCAAGTCCACCTACATGCGCCAGAATGCCCTGATCGTGCTGCTGGCCTACACCGGCAGCTTCGTACCGGCGCGCCGCGCCTGCATCGGGCCGGTGGACCGCATCTTCACCCGCATCGGCTCCTCGGACGATCTGGCTGGCGGTCGCTCCACCTTCATGGTGGAAATGAGCGAGACCGCCAACATCCTGCACAATGCTACGCGCGACAGCCTGGTGCTGATGGACGAAGTGGGCCGCGGCACCAGCACCTTCGACGGGCTGTCTCTCGCCTGGGCCAGCGCCGTGCATATTGCCGAAAAGCTGCAGGCACGCACCCTGTTCGCCACGCATTACTTCGAGCTGACGGCCCTGCCTGAACAGTACCCCGAGATTCACAACGTGCATCTGGATGCGGCTGAGCATCAGGACGGCATCGTGTTCCTGCACGCCGTAAAGCCCGGACCGGCCAATCAGAGCTACGGCCTGCAGGTGGCGCAGCTGGCAGGCGTGCCAGCCTCGGTGATCCGGCAGGCGCGGGAACGCCTGCGCCAGCTGGAGCAGCACAGCGTCAACACCCAGCGTGCCACTGCAGCCGCCAGCACCACTGCCCCGCTGCAGGCAGACCTGTTCGCTGCCGCACCCGGGCATCCGGCGCTGGACATGATCAGAACCCTGAATCCCGACGAGCTGAGCGCCCGCGAGGCGCTGAATCTGCTCTACCGCCTCAAGGCGCTGACAGACGGCGAATAAGCGATATCAGAAAAAGGATTTTCCTTGTGCGCGGCATCCTCCTTATAATTGCCGCACTTTTTTGACAGGCGCCCGCATACCTTCCCGGCATGCCGGGCTCGACATTGACGGAGAGATCATGACATTTGTTGTTGGCGAGAATTGCATCAAGTGTAAACACACTGACTGCGTGGAAGTCTGCCCGGTGGATTGTTTCTATGAAGGCCCGAACTTTCTGGTGATTCACCCCGATGAGTGCATCGATTGCGCCCTGTGCGAGCCTGAGTGTCCCGTGGATGCCATCTATGCCGAGGACGAACTGCCGGAAGAGCAGCAGGTGTTCCTGGCGTTGAACGCCGAACTCGCACAGAAGTGGTCGAACATCACCGAGATGAAACCAGCGCTGGAAGATGCTGACAAGTGGAAGAACGTGCCGGGAAAGCTTCAGTATTTGATAAAGTAACCCATATAACTATCTGATTTAAGATGAAAGGCAGGGCTCGAAAGAACCCTGCCTTTTTATTGACCTCTCACCAGCTTTCCCGATTGAAACCACTCTCTCCTGCCATCTGACGCAAGCGCTCCAGTGCCTCCAACTGGATCTGCCGCACACGTTCCCGCGTCAGGCCGACCGCCTTGCCGACTTCCTCGAGCGTGCCGCTCTCGAAGCCAAGCAGGCCGAAGCGCCTGGCAAGCACTTCGCTCTGGCGGGACGTCAGCCGGTGCAGCCAGCCCTGCAGACGTTCCCGCACTTCCTCGTCCTGCAGGATGGCCATGGGTACCTTGTCCGCATCGTCCGGCACTGCCTCCAGAATGCTCTGCTCCTGTCCGGGCTGCACAGGACTGTCGATGGAAACAACGGGCTCGTTGACGGCCAGCAGATGCCGGACGCTCGCCACCGGCTTGCCCAGACTCTGGGCGATCTGCTCCGTGGAGGCGCTCTGGTTGTGTTCCCGCAGCACACGGCGTGATTCGCGCAGACAGGCATTGAGTTCCTTCACCACATGGATGGGCAGTCGTATGGTGCGCATCTGATTCATCATCGCGCGTTCGATGTTCTGCCTGATCCACCACGTGGCATAGGTGGAAAAACGAAACCCGCGTTCGGGATCGAATTTCTCAACGGCGCGCATGAGGCCCATGTTGCCTTCCTGCACCAGGTCCATCATGGCCATTCCCCGCGGTGCGTAGCGACGGGCGATACGCACCACGAGGCGAAGGTTGCTGACGATCAGTCGACGTCTGCCCTCGTCATCGGAGCGCCGGGCCAGACGGGCACATTCCTTTTCTTCTTCCGCTGTCAACAGGCGGGCATGGCCAATAGAGTTCAGATACAGCCGGGTGCCATCCGCGAGGGCCAGGTCGGGGGCAGCTTCCGCCAGGGTGTCCTCAGCAGCGTCGGGGGGCGTTTCCGGCGAGGCATCCTCGCGCAGGTGGTCATCCGTCTCG
>Ga0255210_1000328_pt1 | contig 18681 bp, 15 predicted proteins | sample Miss_Yuk_RepA_8d_FD_188422 | JGI IMG/M metagenome (GOLD analysis project Ga0255210, IMG submission 188422) | Freshwater microbial communities from Mississippi River, Louisiana, United States - Miss_Yuk_RepA_8d | ecosystem: Environmental > Aquatic > Freshwater > River | place: USA: Louisiana...
GCTGCTGCACGAGCTGGCGAGCCCGCGTTACCGCCCAGGTCTGATGGCCCTGGGCACCGTGACCGATGCCTACCAGCCACTGGAGCGCGAGCTGGGCCTGACGCGCGAGGTGCTGCAGGTGCTGCACGACTGCAGACACCCGCTGGCGGTGGTGACCAAGGGCAGCGGCATCGAGCGGGACATCGATTTGCTCGCGCCCATGGCGGGGCGGCAGCTGGCGGGGGTGTACGTCACGGTGACGACACTCGACGCGCAGCTGGCGCGCCGCATGGAGCCGCGTGCGGCAGCGCCCTGGCGCCGGCTGCGCACCATCCGCACCCTGGCCGATGCGGGCATTCCGGTGGGCGTGAGCGTGTCGCCGCAGATCCCTTTCCTCAACGACGACATGGAACAGGTGCTTGAAGCCGCGCGCGATGCGGGCGCGACCAGTGCTTTCTATGTGGTGCTGCGCCTGCCCTGGGAGCTGGCTCCCCTGTTTCGGCAGTGGTTGCAGCTGCATTACCCCGACCGCGCTGGCCGGGTGATGGCGCGCATCCAGGACCTCAGGGGCGGCAAGGATTACGACGCCAGTTTTGCCACGCGCCGCAGCGGCCAGGGCATCTGGGCCGAACTGATCGCCCAGCGCTTTGCCAAGGCCTGTGAGCGGCTGGGGCTCAACCGCCAGCGCCACGCTTGGCGTACCGACCTGTTTCGCCCAACGTCGCCTTCGCGCCAGCTGGGCCTGTTCTGAGGCCGGCACAATGGGCTGTCAAAGCGAGCTTGCGCGATCACCGAGGAGACAGATGAAATCAGAAGCCCCTTATGGCTGGGTGGTGGTGTGGGCCACCTTTGTGTGTCTCGCGCTGATCTTTGGTGTGTCGTATTCGTTTGCTGCATTCTTCGCATCGTTTGCCGGTGAATTTGCCGCACAGCGCGCCGACGTGTCGTGGATCTTCGGCCTGTCGGGACTGGTCTATTTCGTGCTGGGGACGCTCGGCGGCATCCTGGCCGACCGTTTGGGACCGCGCCTGGTCTGTTCGGTCGGCATGGTGTTGATCGCGCTGGGTTTGCTGGCCACCAGCTGGGCCCCAACCCTGTGGGTGGTCTACCTCAGCTATGGCTTGCTGGTGGGTTTGGGTATCGCCTTCGTCTATACGCCGTCCATTGCCAGTGTGCAGCCCTGGTTCGCCGCGCGACGCGGCCTGGCCGGTGGCATTGCCAGTTCGGGCGTGGGCGCGGGCACCTTGCTGGTGCCGGTGCTGGTGGCTATGGGCATTGCCCAGATGCCCTGGCGCGAGGCCATGCGGGTGCTGGCGCTGGTCGTGCTCGTACTGGGATTGCTCGCGGCCGGCCTGCTCAGGCGTGCGCCATCGGCCGGACATGCCGGTGCCGGCGGCACGGCTTCGGGTCTGAGCCTGCGCGAGACGCTGCGCACGCCGACTTTTCGCTGGTTCTACCTGGCCACCGTGCTCGCTTCACCGGTGATGTTCATCCCGTTCGCGCACCTGTCGGCTTCGGCCCGTGACCTGGGGCTGGATGAGGCGCTGGCCGTGGGTCTGGTGGGTCTGATCGGCGTGGGCAGTCTGGTGGGGCGTTTTTCGATCGGGCTGCTGGCCGACCGGCTGGGGCGGGCGCAGACGCTGGTGCTGATGCAGCTGTCCATGGGCCTGTCTTACCTGCTGTGGGCAGCAGCGGGCGGCCACACACTGCTGGTGCTGTTTGCGCTGTGGTTCGGTCTGAGCTACGGCAGCATCGTGTCGCTCTTGCCGGCCATCTGCATGGACTACTTTGGCGGCAGGTCCGTGGCCAGTGTGGTGGGGGCGCTCTACAGCGGCGCAGCGGTGGGCAATCTGCTGGGGCCGGTGCTGGCCGGTGCAGCGTTTGACCGCTTTGGCCATTACGGCGGGGTGATGGCGGTATGCGCTGTGCTGGCTTTGCTGGCGACCTGGGCCTCCTGGTGCATGAAGCGCATGGGGCGTGCCCGGTTTTGAGAGATCAAGGTTCAGCGGCCAGCCAGCAACTCGCCGCCGTCTTCGTACCACCACATCAGTGCGGTTTCGTAGCTTTCCCACACGCAACCGTTGCAGCCCCGGCCGCAGCACGAGGTGGGCTCGGGAGGCGGTTCGCGGAAATCGTGTCCTGCCTGGCGCAGGCGCTGCTGAAACTGGGCGATGCCTTGGCGTACCGCCTGGCGCTGGGCCTGGCCAGGATCAATGATGGGGTGTTCGTTCTCGGTCATGAGACCAGAATTCTCACCGAGATTTCCTGCAGGGTGAGCCAGCGGCTTTGCGGCAAAATGCCCCGCTGACACTTCGGTGGCCAAATCATCTGCGTGGCCGCAAACGTGCTTTACCCCCAACCATGAACAATGGCACACCCATGACTCCCCCCTTGCTGTCCCTGCAAGGCATCACCAAACGCTACCCCGGCGTGGTGGCCAACCAGGACGTGTCGCTGACCGTGCTGCCCGGCCAGGCCCATGCCGTGCTGGGCGAAAACGGCGCCGGCAAGTCCACGCTGATGAAAATCATCTACGGCTCGGTCAAGCCCGACGAGGGCACCCTCCTGTTCAAGGGTCGGCCGGTGCATATCCGCAATCCGCAGGAGGCGCGCAAGCTGGGCATCAGCATGGTGTTCCAGCACTTCAGCCTGTTTGACACGCTCACGGTGGCCGAAAACGTCTGGCTGGGGCTGGACAAATCCTTGCCTTTGGCCGAGGTCACCCGACGCATCGAGGCCAAGGCCAGCGAATACGGGCTGGACATCGAGCCACAACGCCCGGTGCACACCCTGAGCGTGGGCGAGATGCAGCGGGTGGAAATCATCCGCGCGCTCTTGTCCGATCCGCAGCTGCTGATCCTGGACGAACCGACTTCGGTGCTGACGCCGCAGGCGGTCGAGAAATTGTTTGTGGTGCTGCACAAGCTGGTCGAGCAAGGCTGCAGCCTGCTCTATATCAGCCACAAGCTGCATGAGATCCGCGCGCTGTGCAGCGCCTGCACGGTGCTGCGCGCAGGTCAGGTGACGGGCGTGTGCGATCCGCGCGAAGAATCGAACGCCTCGCTCAGTCGCCTCATGATCGGCGCCGAGCCGCCCACGCTGGCGCCCACCCCGCGTACCGCAGGCGATGTGGTGCTGCAGGTGCAGAACCTGTCCTTGCCCAAGGAGGACCCGTTTGGCGTGGATCTGCAGGGCATTGACCTGCAGGTGCGTGCGGGCGAGGTGGTGGGGCTGGCCGGTGTCTCGGGCAATGGCCAGCGCGAACTGCTCTGGGCCCTGTCGGGCGAAGACCGTCGCGCAGCGGCCGAGAGCATCCGCATGGCGGGGCAGGCTGCAGGCCGCATGGGCCCGGGTGCCCGGCGCGCTCTGGGCCTGCACTTTGTGCCCGAGGAGCGGCTGGGCCGTGGCGCGGTGCCGTCCATGAGTCTGGCGCAGAACCTGCTGCTCACGCGCAAGGAGGCCTTGGGCGCGGGCGGCTGGGTGCGCATGGGGGTGCTGGCCGAACAGGCGCGCGGCATCATCGAGCGCTTCAAGGTGAAAGCCTCGGGGCCCGATGCAGCGGCGCGCTCGCTGTCGGGCGGCAATCTGCAGAAATTCATCGTGGGCCGCGAGATCAGCGCGCAGCCCACCTTGCTCATCGTCTCGCAACCCACCTGGGGTGTGGATGTGGGCGCGGCCGCGCAGATCCGCGGCGAAATTCTGGCGCTGCGCGACGCGGGTTGTGCGGTGCTGGTGGTCAGTGAGGAGCTGGAAGAGTTGTTTGAAATTTCCGACCGTCTGCATGTGATCGCCAAGGGTCAGTTGTCGCCATCCTTGCCGCGCAGCGAGGCCACAGTTGAGCGCATTGGCGAATGGATGAGCGGCTTGTGGCCCGGGGCCGCAGGCATGAAGGAGGGTGCCCATGCTGCGGCTTGAACCCCGTCCTCAGGCCTCGAAGGTCTGGTCTTGGGCCTCACCCCTGCTGGCGCTGGTGCTGACGGTGCTGATCGGCATCGCGCTGTTTGCCGCACTGGGCAAAGACCCTGTGCGCGCCCTGCAAATGTTTTTCTGGGAACCGCTCAAGAGCACTTATGCGATCGGCGAGCTGATGGTCAAGGCCACGCCGCTGCTGCTGATCGCTCTGGGGCTGGCGGTCTGCTTTCGATCCAACGTGTGGAACATCGGCGCCGAAGGCCAGTTCGTGATCGGCGCGGTGTGCGCCGGTGGCGTGGCCCTGCTGGCCGACAAGACCACCGGCGGCTGGATCATGCCGGGGGTGCTGCTGGCCGGCGTGCTGGGCGGCATGCTGTGGGCGGGGCTCACGGCCTTGCTGCGTGACCGTTTCCATGCCAACGAGATTCTGGTGAGCCTGATGCTGGTCTATGTGGCCATCATGGTGCTGAGCTATCTGGTCTACGGCCCCTGGAAAGACCCGGCGGGCTACAACTTCCCGCAGACCCGCACCTTCGAGAAGGTGACCCAGATCCCGCGCCTGATGAGCGGCTCGCGCGTGAACCTCGGGCTGCTGATCTCGCTGGTGGGTGCGGTTTTGCTGTGGATCTTCCTGTTCCGTACCCGCGCTGGCTTTGCGCAGCAGGTGGGCGGGCTGGCACCAGCGGCGGCGCGCTATGCGGGCTTTTCTTCGCGCAAGGCGCTGTGGATCGCGTTGCTGGTGTCGGGCGGTGCGGCCGGTCTGGCCGGCGCGCTGGAAGTGGCCGGGCCGCTGGGGCAGCTCACGCCCTATGTGCCGGCCGGCTACGGTTTCGCCGCCATCATCGTGGCCTTTGTCGGGCGCCTGCACCCGCTGGGCATGGTGCTGTCGGCGGTGCTGATGAGCATGTTCTACATCGGCGGCGAATTGGCGCAGTCTCGCCTGGGCCTGCCCAAGTCGATCACCGGGGTGTTCCAGGGCCTGCTGCTGTTTTGCCTGCTGGCCTGCGACACGCTGGTGGCCTACCGCATCCGTTGGGACACGGGCTTGGGCGCGGCCCGGAAAGGGCAGGTGGCTTGATGGAAACGTATGCACTGCTGATCGCAGCCACTCTGAACGCTGGCACGGTGCTGGCGATTGCCGCGCTGGGCCTGCTGATCAACGAAAAGGCCGGGGTGGTGAACCTGGGCGCCGAGGGCATGATGCTCTGCGCGGCCATTGCCGGTTTTGCCGCCGTGGTGCACACCGGCAACGACTGGCTGGGTTTTGCCGCCGGCATGGGCGCTGGCGCGCTGCTGGCCGCCGTGTTCGGCCTGTTGGTGATCTGGCTGGGCACCAACCAGTACGCCACCGGGCTGGCGCTGAGCCTGTTCGGGGTGGGCTTCTCGGCCTTTGCCGGCATCGGCTATGTGCAAGATAAGCTGCCCGAGCGGGTGCAGCACGCCATCCCGCTGCTGGCCGACATTCCGCTGTTGGGTCAGGCGCTGTTTCGCCAGCACCCGCTGGTCTATGTGGCCATGGCGCTGTGTGTCGGCCTGATCTGGTTTTTGGACCGCACGCGCACCGGGCTGGTGCTGCGCGCGGTGGGTGAATCCCCAGAAGCGGCGCATGCGCTGGGTTATCCGGTGCGCCGCATCCGCCTGGTCGCCGTGGTGACGGGTGGGGCACTGTGCGGTCTGGCGGGCGCCTACATCTCGGTCATCTACACGCCGCTGTGGGTCGAGGGCATGGTGGCTGGCAAGGGCTGGATCGCGCTGGCGCTGACCACCTTCGCCACCTGGCGGCCGGCACGCGTCTTGCTGGGGGCTTACCTGTTCGGTGGCGTGACCATGCTGCAGTTTCACCTGCAGGGCGCTGGCGTCGAGGTGCCCAGCGAGGCCTTGTCGTCCTTGCCCTATGTGGCCACCATCGTGGTGCTGGCGCTGATCTCGCGCAACCCAACCTGGATCCGGGTGAACATGCCGGCCTCGCTGGGGCGGGCGTTTCATCCGGGTTCATAATGCTTTTTCCTTCAACCCACCTGTTCATCAACCCAAACCACTTTGGGGACAGATCTTCAGCTCTGTCCCCAACACGAAAGGACAAAACATGACAGATTTCTCCAAGCGTTCGGTCATCAAGCTGGCGGCACTGACCGCTGTGGCCGCGGCAGCCCTGGTCGGCTGTGGCAAGAAAGAAGAGCCCAAGGCCGAAGCGCCTGCCGCCGCACCGGCGAAGGCGGAGCCCCTGAAGATCGCGTTTGCCTACGTCGGCCCGGTGGGTGACGGCGGCTGGACCTTTGCGCATGACAACGGGCGCAAGGCGGTGGAGAAAGAGTTTGGCGACAAGGTGGTGACCTCGTTCGTGGAGAAGGTGCCCGAGAGCGCCGACGCCGAGCGCGTGATCCGCGACATGGCCGGTCAGGGCAACAAGCTGATCTTTGGCACCACCTTTGGCTACATGGAGCCCATGCTCAAAGTCGCGGCCGACATGAAGGATGTGAAGTTTGAACACGCCACCGGCTACAAGAGCGCCGACAACATGCGTACCTACGACAGCCGCACCTACGAAGGCGCCTACATGGCCGGTGTCGTGGCTGGCAAGATGACCAAGAGCAACACGCTGGGCGTGGTCGCCTCCATTCCAATCCCCGAAGTGATCCGCAACATCAACTCCTTCACCCTGGGTGCGCAGTCGGTCAATCCCAAGATCAAGACCAAGGTGGTGTGGGTGAACGAGTGGTTCAATCCCCCGAAGGAAACCGAAGCCGCCACCGCACTGATCAACGGTGGTGCCGACGTGCTGATGCAGAACACCGACTCCAGCGCCGTGCTGCAGACCGCCGAAAAGCTGGGCAAGCGCGCCTTTGGCTGGGACAGCGACATGACCGCCTATGGCCCCAAAGCCCACCTGGGCTCGGCCGTGATCAACTGGGGGCCGTACTACATCAAGGCCGTACGGGATGCGCTTGAAGGCAAGTGGACCGGCAACCAGGCCGCCTGGTGGGGCGTGAAAGAAGGCGCCATCGACTTCGTGTCGATTGCGGCCGATGTGCCCGAAGACACCAAAAAGAAACTGGATGAAGTCAAAGCCGGCCTCAAGGACGGCAGCTTCGCCATCTGGAAGGGCCCGATCGTCGGTCAGGACGGCAAGGAAGTGCTGGCCAAGGACGCTGTTGCCGACGACAAGTTCCTGGGCGGCATCAACTTCTATGTCAAGGGCGTGGACGGCAAGATCCCCAGCGGCAAGTGATGCCTGTCTGACGGATGCCAAAGGGCTGCTTCGGCAGCCCTTTTTGTTCGCGCAGGGGCGCGCTCCTACAGGGGGTTGTCGTACGCGGGGGGCGCACTTCTGCATGGTTTTCGCTGTAGGAGGCCGCCCTTGCGGCCGAATGGAGCGCGTAATATTCTGACCAGACACGGGAGTACCCACCATGTTCAAAGTCCACGCCGTTGCCCCGCACCGCCTGCCCGAGCTGCTGCGGACCATGCCCAAGGCCGAACTGCACATCCACATCGAGGGCTCGCTCGAACCCGAAATGATCTTCGCGCTGGCGCGCCGCAATGGCGTGTATTTGCCCTATGCCAACGTCGAGGCCCTGCGCGCGGCCTACGCCTTCACCGACCTGCAGAGTTTTCTGGACCTGTACTACGCCGGGGCCAGCGTGTTGCAGACCGAGCAGGACTTCTACGACATGGCCTGGGCCTATTTCGAGAAAGCCAAGGCCGATGGTGTGGTGCGCGCCGAGCTGTTCTTTGACCCGCAGACCCATACCGCGCGGGGCGTGCCGATGCAGGCCGTGATCGAAGGGCTGGGCTGGGCCTGCGCGGACGCACGCGCCAAACTGGGCATCAGTGCCGACCTGATCCTTTGTTTTTTGCGGCACCTGTCCGAAGACGACGCGCTGGCCACGCTGGACGAGGCCATGCCCTGGCGCGACCGCTTCATCGGTGTCGGCCTGGATTCAAGCGAGGTCGGGCATCCGCCCGAAAAATTTGCCCGCGTGTTCGCACGGGCCCGGGCGATGGGGCTGCACGCGGTCGCCCACGCAGGCGAGGAGGGGCCCCCGGCCTACATCTGGAGCGCACTCGATGCACTGAAGGTCGAGCGCATCGACCACGGCGTGCAGGCCATCCACGACGCGGCGCTGATGCAGCGGCTGGTCGATACGCAAACGCCGCTCACGGTCTGCCCGTTGTCGAACATCAAGCTGTGTGTCTTCAAGGACCTCGCACAGCACAACCTCGGACAGATGCTGGACGCCGGGGTCAGGGTGACGATCAACTCCGACGACCCGGCCTACTTTGGCGGCTATTTGCTCGAGAACTACCTTCAGACCTTTGCGGCGCTGCACCTGAACGCGCAGCACGCTTACCGGCTGGCGGCGAACAGCCTGGAGGCGAGCTTTGCGCCCGAGCAAGACAAGCACCGCTGGATGCACGAACTCAAGCAGGTGTTTGGACGCTTCACCGAGAACGACTGAGGTGCCTGCGTTAAAATTGCACCAAACCCGCGCCCCGGCGGGTTTTGTTTTGTTCAATCCCGGGGCCATGTAGAGGAACACCATGTACAAAAACCTCGCAGCCACGCTCGTGGCCGCCTGTTTTTTCTCCCCCCTGTCTTTTGCCCAGTCCACGCCGGTCACGCCACCGGCCCATTCTCCCGTGAAGGCCGGTTTTGTCTATGTCTCTCCCATCACCGAGGCGGGCTGGACGAAACAGCATGACGAAGGTCGCAAGGCTGTCGAGGCGGCTTTGGGCGATAAGGTCAAAACCACTTTTGTGGCCGACGTACCCGAAGGCGCGGACGCCGAACGCGTGATCCGCGATCTGGCCAGCCAGGGCCACCAGATCATCTTCACCCCCAGCTTTGGCTACATGGAGCCCACGCTCAAGGTGGCCAAGGAGTTTCCGAATGTGAAGTTCGAGTCGGTCACGGGCTACAAGACGGCGCCGAACGTGGCCACGTCCAATGCCCGCTACTACGAAGGCCGCTACCTGGCCGGTGTGGCGGCCGGTCGCATGACGAAGACGAACGTGGCGGGCTACGTGGCGGGCTTTCCGATTCCTGAGGTGCTGCAGGGCATCAACGCCTTCACGCTGGGCATGCGTTCGGTGAATCCCCAGGCGACGGTCAAGGTGGTCTGGCTCAACGCCTGGTTCGATCCGCCGCGCGAACGCGAGGCCGCGATGACCTTGTTCAACCAGGACGTGGACGTGGTGGCTTTCCACACCGGCTCCACGGCTGTGATGGCGGCAGCGCAAGAGCGCGGCAAGATGGCCGTGGCCTACCACTCGGACATGCGCAAGGTCGGCCCGGATGCGCAGATCATCGCCGTCACGCACCAGTGGGGCGATTACTACACCCGTCGTGTCAAAGCGGTGCTGGATGGCAGCTGGAAAAGCGGCAGTGTCTGGGGTGGCGTCAAGGAAGGCATGATCCGCGTCGGCGACTTTGGCCCCAAGGTGCCGAAGAAGGTGCAGGACGAGGTGCTGGAGCTGCAAAAAGCTGTGGGCAGCGGCAAGCTGGTGCCGTTTGCCGGTCCAATCACCGACAACGAGGGGCGTGAAGTTCTGGCCAAAGGCCTGCGCCTGACCGATGAGCAGATCTTGAACATGAATTACCTGGTGCAGGGGGTGGTGGGGAAGGTCGGTCGATAGCCCCCACTAAAATCATCGCATCAACCAAGGACGCACGATGAGCATCAAGAGCGACAAGTGGATTCGCCGCATGGCCGAGCAGCATGGCATGATCGAGCCTTTCGAACCGGGCCAGATCCGTCAGAACGCGGCCGGCCAGAAGATCGTGAGCTACGGCACGTCCAGCTACGGCTATGACATCCGCTGCGCGCCCGAGTTCAAGGTGTTCACCAACATCTACAGCACGGTGGTGGACCCGAAGAACTTCGACGAGAAGAGTTTTGTGGACATCAACAGCGATGTCTGCATCATTCCGCCCAACAGTTTTGCGCTGGCGCGCACGGTCGAGTATTTCCGCATTCCGCGCAATGTGCTGACGGTGTGCCTGGGCAAGAGCACCTATGCCCGCTGCGGGATCATCGTCAACGTGACGCCTTTCGAGCCCGAATGGGAGGGCTATGTGACGCTGGAGTTTTCCAACACCACGCCGCTGCCAGCCAAGATTTACGCGGGTGAGGGCTGCGCCCAGGTGCTGTTCTTCGAGAGCGACGAGGTCTGCGAGGTCAGTTACAAGGACCGGGGTGGCAAGTACCAGGGGCAGGTGGGCGTGACTTTGCCCAAGACCTGAGTTTTTGGGACTGTTTCGTTTGCTTCGTTTGGCACCAGCCTGTCCCCCGGCCTCTCTTGTGGCTTGAACGTCCCTGATTTCTCGGGGCTTGCTTTCTTGGTTTTCATCGGGCAGCAGGCCCTCATGGATCGCTTGGGGCGGTGTTCGGGTGACGATTTCTGCGTACCCCCGCAGCATGAGGAGCCCGGACACCGCCCCAAGCGATCCTGCCCCGAAGGGGCCAACAAGCCGTAAAAACGGCCGACACCCCCAAAATGCGACAATAGAGGGCAATGACCATCCCGTACTCTCAATTGGAGCTGGCCCCCTCGCTGGCCAAAGCCGTGGCCGAAATGGGCTACGAAAACATGACGCCCATCCAGGCACAGGCCATTCCCGTGGTGCTGACCGGTAAGGATGTCATGGGCGCGGCCCAGACCGGCACCGGCAAGACCGCCGCGTTTTCGCTGCCCCTGCTGCAGCGTCTGCTCAAGCACGAAAACCCTTCCACCTCGCCCGCCCGCCACCCGGTGCGCGCCCTGGTGCTGCTGCCCACGCGCGAACTGGCCGACCAGGTGGCCCAGCAGATCAAGCTCTACGCCAAGTACACCCAGCTGCGCAGCACCGTGGTGTTCGGCGGCATGGACATGAAGCCGCAGACGGCCGAACTGAAAAAAGGCGTCGAAGTGCTGGTGGCTACACCGGGTCGCCTGCTGGACCATATTGAAGCGAAAAACGTCGTGCTCAACCAGGTCGAATACGTCGTGCTCGACGAGGCCGACCGCATGCTGGACATCGGCTTTCTGCCGGACCTGCAGCGCATCCTGAGTTACCTCCCCAAGCAGCGCACCACGCTGCTTTTCTCGGCCACTTTCTCGCCCGAGATCAAGCGCCTGGCCGGCAGCTACCTGCAGGACCCGGTCACCATCGAGGTGGCGCGCCCGAACGAAACCGCGTCTACCGTCGAGCAGCGCTTTTTTGCCGCGTCCGACGATGACAAGCGCCGCGTGATCCGCAAGGTGCTGAACGACCGTGGTTTGCAGCAGGCCTTCATCTTCACCAATAGCAAACTGGGCTGCGCCCGTCTGGCGCGCAGCCTGGAGCGCGACGGTTTCAAGACCGGTGCGCTGCACGGCGACAAGAGCCAGGACGAGCGCCTGAAAGCGCTTGAAGCCTTCAAAAAGGGCGAAGTCAACCTGCTGGTCTGCACCGATGTGGCCGCCCGTGGCCTGGACATCAAGGATGTGCCCGCCGTGTTCAACTTCGACGTGCCCTTCAACGCTGAAGACTATGTGCACCGCATCGGCCGCACCGGCCGTGCCGGTGCATCGGGTCTGGCCGTGACGCTGGTGGCCCCGAGCGACTCGCGACTGGTCGGGGACATAGAAAAGCTGATCAAGAAAAAAATCGAGGTCGAGTCGATTGAGCTGGGCGATGACCGTCGCGGCCGCAGCGACGAACGCCGACGCCGGGATGACCACGATCCGCGCGATGTGCTGGATGCTCCGCGCGAGCCGCGTGAACGCCGTGGTTTCCGTCCGGCCCCTGCGCCACGCGATCCGTTCTTCGACAAGCCCTACGAGCCGTCCAGTGCCGAGACACCGCCCGTGTGGGAATCGCAGCGTCCTGCAACGCGTCCGGGCGTGTCGGCCAACATCAAGACCAAACGCAAGGTCGCGGCCCTGTTCAAGCCCGGCGAGTAAGTTCCGGGTCCTCCTGTCGTCCTCGGGCTTGACCCGAGGACCCACAATGCCGCGATGGATGCCCCGGTCAAGCCTGGGCACGACAGGGGCTGACGAGGAGGTCGCCTGGGCAGGATGGGGTGATGGCCAAGCTTGGCGCATCTTTACCCCTGCTTCAAATGGCAGTCTTGTTCCGCTGTCAAAATCGGGGCATGTCCGAAGTCCTGATCCCGATCCCGACGCCACTGGTGCAAGCGTTCACCCTCGCCGGTCTGCTGTCGGCCAGTCTGCCTTCTCTGGCCCAGACGGCCCCGTCCAGCGTGACCGACCTGGGGCGCATCGAAATCCGCAGCAACCGCGACAACGTCACCGAAGCCCGACGCGAGTCCACGGCCAGCAAGATTGTCATTGGCCGTGAAGAGATTGAAAAACAGGGTGATGCCACGATTGCCGATGTGCTCAAACGCCTGCCGGGTGTCACCATGGGCGGCCCTCCGGGACGTGGTGGCCCGATCCGCATGCGGGGCCTGGGCAACGGTTACACACAGATTCTGCTCGACGGGGAGCGCATGCCGCCGGGTTTCTCGATTGAGCAGCTCACGCCCGAACAGATCGAGCGCATCGAGATCTTGCGCGCCCCCACCGCCGAAACCGGGGCCCGCGCCATTGCCGGCACCATCAACATCGTGTTGCGCGAGGGACGCCGGGGCGTGCCAGACGACCTCAAGCTGACGGCCAGCAGCGAGCATGGTCACACCTCCAGCCAGGCCAACTGGGTGCACAACCTCAAGACAGAGGCGTTGACCGGCAGCTTCACTTTGTCGGCCATGGACACTTACCGGCCGGACGAGAGCACCACGCTCACCGAGTCATCGTCTTTTGCAGACCGGGTGCGTGATGTCAGCAGCCTGGGGCATCGCCGCGCGGTCAATGCCAACGCCCGTTTGCAGTGGAAAGGGGAAGAGGGCCGCAGTCTGACGCTGATGCCGTTCGTCGTGTATTCTGAGTACGACAGCCATGGCCGCATTGCCGTGCGCTCTGCAGCAGGCATGTCGGATACGGCCCAGACGCAAAGCAACAGCCGTTTCTCGATGGCAAGGCTCAATGGCCAGTGGGCGCAGCGCCTGTCAGCAGATGACCGGCTGGAGTGGCGTTTTGGCGTCGGACAGTCCAATTACGACTACCGCATGGATCAGACGGGGGCTTCGCAGGTGAATTCGGACACCGGCAATCCTCTCTTGCGCAACGGTTACGAAACCCAGAACTTTGTCGATCACAGCAGCAACCTGACCGGCAAGTGGACGCGCGCCCTCGACAACGGGCATCAGATCGTCAGTGGGCTGGAGTTCGAGCAGGTGCGTCGCAACGAAGAAGGCAATGCGGCGATGTCGGACGAAGGCGGTAACCTGCAGGCACGTACTCGCCGCTGGGCGCTTTACGGCCAGGACGAATTCAAGATCAATCCGCAATGGTCAGCCTACGGCGGCCTGCGGTACGAAAGCCTGCTGACCGAGGGTACGGTCAATGGCGTGCTCAAGAACAACGAAAGCGGTGTCTGGACGCCACTGATGCACGCAGTCTTCAAACCCGATCCGCAAAAGCGCGATCAGGTTCGCATGAGTCTGACGCGCAGCTATAAGACGCCGACGTTGCACCAGTTGGTGGCTCGCTATGTCCCGTCCCTGGGCGACAACACCTGGACGCAACCGGACCGCACGGGCAACCCTGACCTCAAGCCCGAGCTGGCCACGGGGGTGGACATCGCGTTCGAGCGTTACCTGGAGCAGGGCGGGGTGCTCAGCGCCAATCTGTTCCGGCGCAACATCAGCAACCTGATCCGCTACACCACCACCTACAACGGCAGCCGGTATGTTTCGTCGCCGACCAATGTGGGCGATGCGGTCACACAAGGTGTCGAGCTTGAAGCCAAGTTCCGCCTGAACCAGTGGATCGACGGTGCCTGGCCGATCGACGTGCGCAGCAACGTCAGCTTTTTCCACTCGCAGGTCAAGGACGTGCCAGGCCCCAACAACCGGCTGGACCAGCAGCCTTCATCGACCGGCAACCTGGGCGGCGACTACCGCCTGCGCAGCCTGCCGCTCACGGTGGGCGGCAACTTCAACTGGAACCCGGCCTACGACACCCGCCGTACCCTGGAGCAATCGGCTTACCAGGGCGCCAAGCGGGTGCTGGATGTGTATGGCCTGTGGCGCCTGTCGTCCTCGGCAGGCCTGCGCCTGACGGTGAGCAACCTCACGCCGCTGGACTATGTGACGGGCTCGACTTTCAGCTCGGGGGCTCAGACCGAATCGGCCCGCACCACGGCACGCAACTGGCAGAACGTGCAGCTGCGGCTGGAGCTGAAGATTTAAGCCATGCCGTTGCGGCGGGCCAGTTCGACGAACAGGCCCGAGTGGTCCAGATCGGCCAGGCCGTGATCGATGGCTTCGCTGTACAGGCGTTCAAACAGCTCGGTGATCGGGGCGGCAAACCCCAGACCGGCCGCAGTGTCGAGCGCATTGCGCAGGTCTTTGTGCTGCACCGTCATGGTGGCGCGGGGGGCGAAGTCGCGGTCGACCATGCGCTGACCGTGCAGTTCCAGAATCCGGCTCCTGGCAAAACCGCCGCCGATCGCCTCGCGCACCTTGGCCATGTCGGCGCCACCCTTGGCGCACATCAGCAGGGCTTCGGACACCGCACCGATGGAGATGCCCACGATCATCTGATTGGCCAGCTTGGCGAGCTGTCCGGCGCCGTGCGGGCCCACATGCGTCGTGGTGCCCAGGTGCTGCAGCACGGGCAGCGCCTGAGCCAGATCGGCCGCTTCACCACCGGCCATGATGGCCATGGTGCCGGCTTCGGCGGCCACGGTGCCGCCCGAGACCGGCGCGTCCACATGGCGCAGCCCCATGGCCTGCAGGCGCGCGGCGTGGTCCCGCGCTTCTGCTGGTTTGATCGAGGCCATGTCCACCACCAGGGCGCCGGGTTTCATGGCTTGCGCTGTGCCCAGCCCGAACAGCACCTGTTCCACCACCGGGCCGTTTTCCAGCATGCTGATCACGATGTCGGCCCCGCGCACCGCCTCGGTGGCGTGGTCATGCACCTGGGCGCCCAGCGCGGCCAGCGGCTCGGCTTTGGCGCGGTTGCGGTTCCAGGCGTGGACGGTGAAGCCGGCCTGGCACAGGCGGGTGGCCATGGGCAGGCCCATGCGGCCGGTGCCCAAAAGGGCGACAGTGGAGGGGGATGCAGGGGTGTTCATGGGGGGCTCTTTCGAATGCCGGGATTGTCGCGGGTTTGGCATGTCCCTTTGACGGGCTGTGACAAGATGCACAGCCGCAACCGACACCTAGGAGACAAGATGGCCCTCAAAGACGCTGCCTGGCACGACCGCATGTACAACAACCGGGCGCTGGTGCCCGATTTTGCTGACCACTTCGCCCACTGGCGCACTGCATCTGAGCAGGCGCGCCAGCAACGGCGCTGCCTGCTGGGTGTGCCCTATGGTGATGGCCCGAACGAAACACTGGACATCTTTCCGGCCAGCCGACCCGATGCCCCTGTGGTGGTGTTCATCCATGGCGGTTACTGGCGCAGCCTGGACAAGGCCGACCATTCCTTTGTGGCCGAGCCCCTGCTGGACATGGGCGCCTGTGTGGTGGTGGTCAACTACGCCCTGTGCCCTGGAACGGATGCGGTGCCCGTCACGATTCCCGACATCGCGCTGCAATGCGCGCGCAGCATCGCCTGGGTCTGGCGCCACATCGCAGCGCATGGCGGCAACCGCAACGACATCTCGGTCATCGGCCATTCGGCTGGCGGCCATCTGGCGTCCATGATGCTGGCCTGCCGCTGGCAAGAACTGGGGTCTGATCTGCCCAAGGATCTGGTGCGAAAGGCCATGTCGATTTCGGGCCTCTTTGATTTAGAACCGGTGCGCAAGACGCCTTTTGTGCAAGGCGACCTGCGCCTGACGCCCGGCCAGGTCAAGCTGGCCAGCCCGGCCCTGTGGCGAGCGCCCAAAGGGCGGGTGCTCTACACCGTGGTGGGGGGAGAGGAAAGCCCCGAGTTCCTGCGCCACAACATGCTCATCCGCAAGGCCTGGGGGGCCAAGGCTGTGCCGGTGTGCGAGGCACTGCCTGGTTTGAACCATTTCAGCGTGGTGTCCGCCCTGACCGACCCGGCCCACCGTTTGAATCAATTGGCGAAGGCCTTGATGGCTTTGGCCTGAACGCCCGCGATCCTGGAGCTGTGGCGGGGCGACCGATGCCCGGGTGACGATTTCTGCCCTCCGGGGCAGCATGAGGAGTCCGGGCATCGGTCGCCCCGACACAGCGGGCAGCGGGCGGCGCCCGGTGTCAGTCCTTCAGAAACCGTTCCACCAGCAAGGCCCAGTAGGCCGAACCCACCGCCACGTTGTCGTCATTGAAGTCGTACCCCGGGTTGTGCACCATGCACGCGCCGTGGCCGCCGCCTTCGCCGGTCCCGTTGCCGATCAACAGGTAACAGCCCGGCACCTTTTCCAGGAAAAAGGCAAAGTCCTCACTGCCGGTCAGAGCTTTGCCCTGGCGTGTCACGCGCTCGGCGCCCACCAGCTCCTCGGCCACATGGCGCGCAAAGTCGGTCTCGTGCAGGTGGTTGACCAGGACTGGGTAGCCGCGCTTGTAGTCCACATGGGCCCGCACGCCATAGCTCTGCGCCTGCGCGTGGGCCAGTTCGGTGATGCGTTTTTCCAGCAGCTCGCGCACTTGCGGGTTCAACGCGCGCACGCTCAGGCTCAATGTCGCGGTTTGGGGAATGACGTTGTTGGCGATCCCGGCATTGAAGGCGCCGACCGTGATGACAGCCGTCTCCTGCGGATCGACATTGCGGGCCACGATGCTTTGCAGGCCCAGTACGATGGCCGCGCCGGCCACCACAGGGTCCGCCGCCTGATGGGGCATGGCCCCATGGCCGCCCTTGCCGTCGAGCGTGATCGTGACGTAATCCGACGAGGCCATCATCGGCCCGTCGCGCAGCACCAGGTGGCCTTGCGGGTGGCCCGGCATGTTGTGCATGGCAAACACCGCATCGCAGGGAAACTGCGTGAACAGGCCGTCTTCCATCATCTTCTTCGCGCCGCCCAGGCCTTCCTCGGCGGGCTGAAAGATCAGGTTGAGCGTGCCGGAAAACTGCCCGTTGGCCGCGATGTGTTTGGCGGCTGCCAGCAGCATGGCGGTGTGTCCGTCATGGCCGCAGGCGTGCATGATGCCGGCGTTGCAGCTTGCGTACGGCAGGCCGGTGGCTTCCTCGATGGGCAGCGCGTCCATGTCGGCGCGAATGCCCAGGGTCTTGCCACCTGTGCCTCGCTTGAGCTGACCGACCACGCCGGTGCCGCCCAGGCCGCGCGTGACCGTGTAGCCGAACTTCTCCAGCTGCTCGGCCACCAGGTCGCTGGTGCGGTATTCCTTGTAGCCCATCTCGGGGTGGCGGTGGATGTCACGTCGTACGGCGATGAACTCATCGGCCTGCACACCCAGGGCCTGCAACAAGTCCTGGGCAAAAGCTTCGCGGGGGGCGTTCATTTGCAATCCTTGTACGGGTTCACTGAGGTTGCAGATTGATGGATTTGGCAATCGCGCGGTAACGCTCGATTTCGCCCTGGTAGACGCGGGCCAGCTCGGCCGGGGTACGGCTGGGCAGAATCACGTTGCCGTTGGCTTCGAATGCCTTGCGGGTCTCGGGTACCTCGACGGAGGCATAGAAGGCTTTGTTCAGCGCGCTGACCACGTGGTCAGGCGTGTTCTTGTGCACCTGGATGCCCGACCAGATGTCAAACTCCATCGCCTCCAGTCCTTTGATGGTGGCCATGGGGGGGAACTGCTTGAACAACGGGTGCGGTGTCTTGGAGGTCACCGCCAGGCCCTGCACCTTGCCATCTGCAATGGTTTGAGGAATCGAGCCGCCCATGGGCAGGAAGGCCATGTCGATCTGGCCGCCCATCAGGTCGGTCATCAAGGGGGCGATGCCCTTGTAAGGAACATGCAGCATCTGCAGCTTGGTCAGCTGGGAGAACTTTTCGCCGATCAGGTGGTAGAGCGAGCCAGGTCCCACGCTGCCATAGCTCAGCGGCTTGTCAGCGTTCTTGCGTGCATAAGCCAGCAAGTCCTCCACGGTCTTGATGTTCAGCGAGTTGCGCACCGCCAGAATGGTGTTGGTGGTGGTGAACTGAGCGACCAGCTTGAAGTCTTCAGGCTTGTATTTCACGCCCTGAATGGCCATCGGCGCGAGCACCAGTTCCATGGGGCTGCCTGCGCTGAGCGTGTAGCCGTCGGCCGGGGCGTTGATCAATTTGCTCATGCCGATGGAGCCACCTGCACCGCCGATGTTCTCGATGATCATGGGCTGCTGGCCCAGTTTTGCAGCCGCATCGGGCTGCACCTTGCGGGCAAAGAAGTCCGAAGGGCCACCGGCCGGGTATGGAACGATCAAGGTGATGGGCTTGACGGGGTAGTTTTGCGCCCAGGCTGAGCCGATGGCGCTGACGGCGACGAGCAGGCCCCCGAGAACGTTTTTGAATTTCATGTTTGTCTCCTGTGGTTGATGGATGGCTGAACGACCAGCAAGGCGGCATGGTAGGGAGCGGTTTTTTATGTGTCCAATGACTTATTTTTCTTGTTTTCATTCGTAAAATGAATGAATGAACCTCAGGCATCTGGAACATTGGCTGGCCTTGGCCGAGACCGGGTCCTTCAGCCGTGCCGCAGAAAAGCTGCACATCACCCAGTCGGCGCTCAGTCGCAGCATCCAGGCGCTGGAGGATGAGTTGGGCGGCCCGCTGGTGGACCGCATCGGCAAGCGCAACGAGCTCACACCGTTGGGTCGTTCGGTCCTGGCGAGAGCCCAGCG
>Ga0255210_1000331_pt1 | contig 18624 bp, 18 predicted proteins | sample Miss_Yuk_RepA_8d_FD_188422 | JGI IMG/M metagenome (GOLD analysis project Ga0255210, IMG submission 188422) | Freshwater microbial communities from Mississippi River, Louisiana, United States - Miss_Yuk_RepA_8d | ecosystem: Environmental > Aquatic > Freshwater > River | place: USA: Louisiana...
GCCAATCGCTGATAAAGGATGTCTGCATCATCGCTGCCCGCCGTACGACCATCGCCCTCAGTGACGCCAGGCTGATCGGGGCGGGCGGCATGGAGCGCATGAGTATGGCGGCGCGCTTCCATGTCTGCCGCAAGGGCAGGACACCTTCGCCCTGCCCTCGCAGCAGCAGGCCCTTGCCGCCCAGAGCGCTGGACATTTCTCCTCACAGATCAGCCTGCTGCACTTCCCGCCGCGTGATGGCGAAGCGTTCCACGTTGCCGTGGACCAAGGTGAGCGCCCGGACACTACGCGTGAGGTGCTGGCGAGACTGAAGCCGGCCATCACCCCTAACGGCAGCGTCACTGCAGGCAAAGCCTCCGGCCTCAACGATGGGGCTGCCACATTGGTGCTGTGCAGCGAACAGATGGCAAAGAATCTCGATGTGCCCGTGCTGGCACGGGTGAACGCCTGTGCGGCAGCTGGCTCGAAGCCAACGAAGCCTTTGCCGTGCAGGCCCTGGCAGCGGGCAGAGAACTGGCGTGGGACAGTCACAAGGGACTGGCAACCCTGTGCACAGGCGGGGGTCAGGGCATCGCCGTGGCACTCGAGCGCTGATACAGACTGACAATATCGCGTGAGGGCAGCATCACGCTTTCGATGGCGACAAAGCCCATGGCCTCGACGAAGGCCTTTGCCTCACGATGGGGCGGGCGTTCATGCACCTGGCAGCACACCCGTTCCAGCCCCATCTCCTGCGCCCATTGCAGCGTCTGCTGCAGAAGCTCCCGTCCCACTCCCCGACGCCGGCTGGCGACCGCCACGATGAGTCGCTCCAGGTAGAGAAAACTGTCGAAGCGCATCAGGAACCACTGCTGGGTGAAATCAGGCTGCGGCAGCCGGGAAGACATGCCGAGTGCGAAACCCTGCAGCTGAGCGCCCGACCCGTGTGCGAGCTGCAGATCGCAAAGTGTCAGACGGTCTGCAAACTCGTTGGCACTGCACTGCAAGGGCGCTGGTGCAGATGTCCGCTGCAACCGCCACCAGGCGCGGGCAGGGGGAAGAAACAGCTCCTCGCCGGCGCTCATGGCTTGAGCGCTTCGACGGCCTGATGCTGGGTGAGGAATACCTGGCCGGAGAGCTTCTGCAGGAAATCCGAGCGTTGCAGGGCATCCATCACCGGCCCCTTGACCTCCGACAGATGCAGCTGGAGGCCCAGCTCGTGCAGGCGTTCGTTGATTTCCATGACGGAATCCAGCGCGCTCATGTCGACCTCGTTCACCGCCGTGCACATCAGCACCACATGCTGCAGGCCCGGCCGCTCGGCCACCATCGCGTAGATCATATCCTCCAGATAGCGCGTATTGGCGAAATAGAGGCTCTCGTCGATGCGCAGTGACAGGATGTTCTCGTGGGTCTGCACCTGATGCCGGGCGACATTGCGGAAATGCTCTGTCCCCGGCACTTCGCCGACCACGGCCACGTGGGGTCGGGAAGTCTTGTACAGATGCACGATCAGCGAGACCAGAATGCCCGAGGCCACTCCCATCTCGACACCCGCGAGCAGGGTCAGCACGATGGTGACGGTAACGGCCAGGAAGTCGGCGCGGGAGAAGCGCCAGGCCCGGGGCAGTATGGAGAAATCGATGAGCGACCAGACAGCGGCCACGATGGTGGCAGCCAGAGTTGCCTTGGGCAGATGTGCCAGCAAGGGCACGAACAGCAGTGTCGCCACGGCGATCAGCAGCGCCGCGAAGAAGCCCGCCGCAGGCGTCGCGGCACCGGCGTCGAAATTGACAACCGAACGGGAGAAGCCGCCCGCCACCGGGAAGCCGCCGAAGAAACTCGTCGCCATGTTGGCGCTGCCCAGGCCGATCAGCTCCTGGTCAGGATCAATGCGCTCACGCCGCCTTGCGGCCAGCCCCTGAGCCACCGAGACGGATTCAACGAAGCCGATGGTAGCGATCAGGACCGCCGAGCCAGCCAGGGACTGCCAGAGGTCGGGTGCGAACGAAGGCAATCCGAACGCGGGCAGGCCCGTGGGCACCTCGCCCACCGTGGCAACGCCCTGTGCGCCCAGTTCGAGCCCCCAGGCAGCAAGTGTGGTCAAGACCACTGCCACCACGGGACTTACACGAGCCAGCATGGAAGCCGTCGGGGCAGACATGCCGATCTTGACCAGCAGCGGCGCGAGCCCCTTGCGCGACCAGAACAACCACAGCAGCGTCAACACCGCCAGGATCGCGGTCGGCAGATTGGTGTCACCGACAGCCTCCAGCAAGGAGGGCAGCATTTCAGGCAGGGTGTGGCCATGGGCATTGACGCCAAGCAGATTCGGCACCTGCGTGAAGGCGATCAGGATGGCCGAAGCCGTGATGAAGCCGCTGACCACTGGGTGCGACATGAAATTGGCGACAAAGCCCAGCTTGAAGAGGCCCAGCAGGAACAGCAGCGCTCCGACCATGAAGGCCAGCGTCATGGCTGCCAGCAGATAGTCCTCGGCACTCAAGCCCAGGGAGCCGAGCGCCGCCGCCGTCATTAACGACATCACGGCCACCGGACCCACAGAAAGCACGCGACTACTGCCGAACAGGGTATACACCAGCAACGGCAGGATGCTGGCGTACAGACCCATCTCGGGCGGCAGTCCGGCGAGCAGGGCATAGGCCAGAGACTGCGGGATCAGCATGATGGAAACGATCACCGCAGCAAGCAGGTCCTCGCCCAGACTCTTGCTGTCGTAGCGTCTGATCCAGGTCAGCGCCGGCAGCCACTGCCGCCCCGACATTACTTCTGGACTTCCGGTGTCACCATCCACTCATGCCCCTTGAGCATGCCGTGCCAGTAGATCGGCGGCAGCATGTCCTTCTTCAGGATCCAGGCAAGGCGAGAGGGCTCGGTGCCCTTGAGCACCCACTGCGGGAAGCTTGGGATGAGCTTGCCGCCGAAACCGAATTCCGCCAGCACGATCTTGCCCCGCTCCACGGTCAGCGGGCAGGAACCGTAGCCGTCGTAGTGCGCCACGCCCTGGGTCACCCCCATGTCCGACAGCAGATTGTGCGCCACGATAGGGGCCTGCTTGCGAGCGGCAGCGGCGGTCTTGGCATTGGGGGCATTGCAGACATCCCCCAGCGACCAGACGTTGGCAAAGCGCTTGTGCCTCAGGGTCGCCTGATCCACATCGACCCAGCCTGCGGCATCGGCGAGCGCACTGCTGCGCACCACATCCGGCGCCTGCTGTGGCGGGCACACATGAATCATGTCGAAGTCGGTGCCGACCACTTCCACCTTGCCCTCGGCGTCAGTCTTCTCGAACCAGGCGGTACGGCTTTCACCGTCGATCTTCACCAGCTTGTGCGAGAAGTTCAGTGTGGCCTTGTACTTCTCGATGTACTTCATGAGCGCGGGGACATAGTCCTTCACACCGAAGAGCACGGCGCCGGCATTGTAGAACTGGATGTTGATGTCCTTGAGTACGCCAGTGCGGTACCAGTGATCCCCTGACAGATACAGCGCCTTCTGCGGCGCCCCCGCACACTTGATGGGCATGGGCGGCTGGGTGAACACGGCCTTGCCGGAACGCAGTCCCTGTACCAGTTGCCAGGTATAGGGGGCGAGGTCATAGCGGTAATTGGACGTGACGCCATGGCGGCCCAGGGCCTCGGTCAGACCTTCGACGCCGGCCCAATTCAGCTTGATGCCGCAGGCCACGATCATGCGGTCGTAGCTCACAGTGCTGCCGTCATCCAGCTGCACGCAGTTGCTTTCCGGAGCAAAGGCGGTGACAGCTGCCTTGATCCACTTGACACCCGAAGGGATCAACGACGCCATGCTGCGCTCGGTCTGCGGGGCCTGGAAGACCCCGGCGCCCACGAGCGTCCAGCCGGGCTGGTAGTAGTGCTTCTCCGCCTTGTCTACCAGGGCGATGTTCAGGCCTGGCTTGCGCTTGAGCAGACTCGCTGCGGTGCTGATGCCAGCAGCGCCCGCACCGATGATCAGCACGGCGTAATGGGGGATGCTGCCCTTTGCGGCCTTCAGTGACGCGCCCCTCTTGACGCTGTCAGCCAGATCCAGGCCGGCAGCCTTGGCCGCTTCCAGCACCCGGGCCGGATCGGCGCCGGCACTGGTCTGGCTCATGGCCCATAGGCTGGCGGAGCGGCTGCCTGAACGACAATAAGCCACCAGCGGACGGGGCAATTCGGCAAACGCTGCTCCGAAGGCCGCGATGTCCTGGTCGGTGATGGCACCGGACACCACTGGCACGTGGCGGATCTGCAGGCCGTTGCGCTGCGCGGCCTCTGCAATCTGCGCATAGGCAGGTTGATCCGCCACTTCGCCGTCAGGGCGATTGCACATCAGAGCCTTTACGCCCTGAGCAGCCAGGGTGTCCACATCCGCCGCGCTGAGTTGCTCGGCAACGGCAAAATCGCTGCTTATGTTCTTCAGGATCATGGTCTATTCCTTGTTTTTCTTGAAGGGTCGCTGGTCGCTGGCTGCAAGGCCGCCTGTGACCGGAGTTTACAACAGGTTCACGGGGACTCTAAGGAACACTTTGCCATCAGGCTCGGCCGGCGGCATGTGCCCTGCCCGCATGTTCACCTGCAGCGATGGCAGGATCAGGCGAGGCATGTCCAGAGTCTTGTCGCGCGCTTCGCGCATGGCCACAAAGGCATCCTCGGACACGCCGTCGTGGACATGGATGTTGAGCTGCCGTTGCGCAGCCACGGTGGTCTCCCATCCCAGCGGACGACCATCGGGATAGTCGTGACACATGAAGAGACGAGTGCTTCCCGGCAGCGACAGCACACGACGAATGGAGCGGTACAGTGTGCGGGCATTCCCGCCGGGGAAGTCGGCGCGGGCGGAGCCACCTTGTGGCATGAAAATGGTGTCGCCCACAAAGGCCGCGTCGCCGATCACATGGGTCATGCAGGCCGGCGTGTGTCCCGGCGTATGCATGGCAAAGGCCTTCATGGTGCCGATCATGTAGCTGTCACCATCGGCAAAAAGTCGATCGAACTGCGAGCCGTCACGCGCGAACTCGGTGCCGGCATTGAACACCTTGCCGAAGGTATCCTGCACGACGTTGATGCGATCCCCGATGCCGAGCTTGCCGCCAAGATGCTGCTGGATATAGGGCGCAGCCGAGAGGTGATCGGCATGCACATGCGTCTCGATGATCCACTCGTTCTGCCAGCCCCTTTCCTTGACGAAGGCGATGATGCGATCCGCCCCGGCGAAACTGGTGCGACCGGACGCATAGTCCAGATCCAGCACGGAATCGATGACTGCACAGGCATTCGAAGCCGGGTCCTTGACCACATAGCTGAAGGTATTGGTGGGCTCGTCGAAGAAGTGGTGAACCTCAGGCTTGATGTCGAGGTTGGTGGCAAACGGAATCAGGGGGGTGCTCATGAATTTGTCTCCTTGGCATCAGGCGATGTATTCGCTCTGACAAGGACTGAGCAATTGGCGAGCCAAGCTTGCACAAGAATCGCGCATAATTTCAACACATTGATTTTTAATGTTTTTGGTGACCATGGCGGATTCCAGCGAGCGATTCTGCTGGCAATCGGCAACACTTTTGGACAATATTGGCAAAAGTCACTGCCAAACCTGACACCCATGCAGATCATCAGTACGGACAAGACCCCGCACGCCATCGCAGGCATGCTGGAGGGCTACGACTATCCCGCTATCCTCGTCAGCAGCGAGTACGAGATACTGGCCGCCAATGCGCTTTATACCCAGACCTTCGGCGCCATCGACAACAGCCAGACGGCACACTGCTACAGGATATCCCATCACTATGACAAACCCTGCGACCAGGCGGGGGAATCCTGCCCGCTGGCGGCCAGTCGCCGCTCCGGTCACCGGGAGAAAGTGCTGCACATTCATAATACGCCACGCGGCAAGGAGCATGTGGATGTGGAAATGCTGCCCATCCTGGATGCCCGTGGCGAGCTGCGGTACTTCGTCGAGCTGCTCAAGCCCGTGCACCATGCCAGCGCCCGCACCAGCACGGAGCTCATGGTGGGCACCAGTGCCCGCTTCAACACACTGGTGGAAATGATCAACCGAGTGGCCCCCAGCACGGCATCAGTGTTGTTGCTGGGGGAATCCGGCACCGGCAAGGAACTGGCCGCCAAGGCAATCCACGATGCCAGCGCTCGCAAGATCAAGCCCTTCGTCACCGTGGAATGTGCCGGCCTGACCGAGACCCTGTTCGAAAGCGAACTGTTCGGCCACGCGCGGGGCGCCTTCACGGGAGCAAGCTACAGCAAGCCAGGACTGGTCGGGGCGGCCAACGAAGGCACGCTGTTTCTCGACGAGATCGGCGACATTCCACTGTCGCAGCAAGTCAAGCTGCTGCGGCTGATCGAGACTGGCACCTTCCGTGCCGTGGGCAGCATCGAGCCCCAGCGAGCCGACTTCCGCCTGATCTGTGCCACCCACAAGAACCTGCGCGAGCTGGTGCAGCAAGGACTGTTCCGCGAAGACCTGTTCTACCGAATCAATGTCTTCCCCATCGTGCTGCCGGCGCTGCGCGAAAGAATCGAGGACATTCCGCTCATCGCCCGCTCACTGCTGCAGAAGATCACGGGCCACGGCCGTCAGCGCCTCACTTCCGCTGCTGAAGCACTGCTGCAGCAGCAGCACTTCAGCGGCAATATCCGCGAACTGCGCAATCTGCTGGAACGGGCAGTGCTGCTCGCCAGCTCCGACGAGATCAGTGCGCAGCTGCTTCAGAGTTGCATTGATGTCGAGGGAGTGGCAGGGCGTCGCACTGACTTGCACAGTCTACAAACCGAACATCTACGCCGCATGCTGCTGCGCCACGGCGGTGACAAGCAGGCGGTGGCCAAGGAGCTTGGCGTGTCGCTGCGCACGCTCTATCGCCGACTGCACGATCACGGTCTGTGATGGCGCCCTGCGCTGCGTCCTGATGCCGCCACGCGAGGTGGATGGAATCGCCAGTGGCGCAAGACGCAGCCTATAATCCCGGTCTCCGAAGTTCCCGATAGCAATAACAAGAAGGAGCATGACATGTCGCACAGACTTACCCTGGCACTGGCAATCGCCGGCACCGCCTTGATCGGCACGACGCTGCAGGCCCAGACCGTCGTCAACCCCACCAACGAACACCCCAACCCGTACGAGACAATCAATGACTTTTTCGAACTCCCTGACGGGCGCTCCTGGGGTTCCACCAGCACTGTGGACATCGATCCGGACGGCACGTCCATCTGGGTGGCCGAGCGTTGCGGCGCCAACAGCTGCGCGGGGTCCGACGTCGACCCGGTGATGAAGTACGACAAGGACGGCAATCTGATCACCAGCTTCGGAGCCGGCATGTTCATTTTCCCGCACGGCATCCATGTGGATCCGGAGGGCAATGTCTGGATTGCGGATGGCCGCGCCGCCAATGCCACTGAGCTGGCGGCCCACCCGGATGCGGCTGGCAAGGGCCACACGGTCTACAAGTTCAGCCCCACTGGCGAGGTTCTGATGCGATTCGGCACCCCTGGCGTGGCTGGCAACGGCCAGGGCGGCGATCTTCTTAACGAGCCCAATGACGTGATCACAGCACCCAATGGCGACATTTATATCGCAGAGGGGCACAGCGGACAGGGTGCCAATGCCAACTGGGACACCGTGGCCCGCATCATCAAGTACGACCGCAACGGCAATTTCCTCGAATCCTGGGGCCGCATCGGCACAGCGCCCGGTGAATTCCGTACGCCACACGCCCTGGCCTTCGACTCGCGTGGCCGCCTGTTCGTGGCTGATCGCGGCAATGTGCGCATCCAGATCTTTGAGCAGGACGGCACCTTCATCACCGAGTGGAAGCAATTCGGACGCTTGAGCGGAATCTTCATCGACAAGAACGACGTGCTCTACGCTGCGGATTCCGAGTCCAGTGCCGTCTCCAATCCCGGTTGGCGCCGGGGGATCCGTGTGGGCAGCGCGATTACCGGGCATGTCGTTTCGTTCATTCCAGATCCTGATCTGAACCCCGGCGGCACCAGTGCCGCTGAAGGAGTTGCCGCGGATGCCGAAGGCAATATCTACGGCGCGGAAGTGGGCCCGAGGCAACTGGTGAAGTACGTACGCAGACCACAGTAACAACGTACACGCGCTGCAAGAGTCCAGGCCGTTGCCGCTCATCGCGGCAGCGGTCTTGTGGTGTGCGGACAAGGCAGCCGAAAAACAAAGGTTGACTTGACCCTATTGCCCCGTATACTGACGGCAGCCTGAATATCGGCCATATTTATGTACTGCAAATCGAAGTCCTGCCGTCAAGTCCTCGTTCTGTATCTCATATCTAGCAATCGAATTCTGCAGCTAACGATCTTCCAAACAGGATCGGCCTCGTGCCACCTGTGCTGAAGATTCACTATCTTTCAATCACTTTCTGCAATACAGGATGACACTATGTCTACAGTAACCGGCCAGGTTAAGTTCTTTAACGAATCCAAGGGCTTCGGCTTCATTTCCCAGGCTAACGGCCCGGACGTCTTCGTGCACTACAGCGCCATTCAAAGTAGCGGCTTCAAGACTCTGGCCGAAGGCCAGCAAGTCAAGTTCACCATTACGCAGGGTCAGAAAGGCCCGCAAGCCGAGAACGTCACAGCCTGCTGATTGCGATCGGCGCTGCTGACGCAGGGCCCTTTGCGGACGCACGACAAGAAAGGCAGTGCCACTGACGGGTGGCACTGCCTTTTTTTCATGCTTGTCCACTGACGATTTTACCGAAGCAATAAAAAACCCCGCCGGTGCAACACAGGCGGGGTTTCTTGTTGCGCGGGTCTTGCAGAGCTGTCAGGGCTCCACGTTCACCGTAATGTACTGGTCATGGAACAGGCCGCCGTCGTCAGCACGCCCCCACAGCACATACTGACCGGGCTCGTTGAAGGTCACATTGGTCTCGTAAATTCCATCCTCGGGAACAGGAGGAGGAAGCCAAAGAGCGCCCCAAGGGGAGTTGGCGGACGTACGCGTATCTTCCCACGGCTTGACCTGGGGCGGGTCGAAGGTGACTTCGCCAGCGCCGCGGTACACGTTCCACGAAAGGAACAGACCGTTGGTCTTGCCCACGGTGATGCGTGTCGGCGGACGCATAATGCGACGCAGCTCTGATTCGGCAGTGCGCGGACCGGACTGCGTGCGCGGACGCGGCAGGCCATCATCATCTACACGAGCCGTGATCAAAAGCGGCTCACCGACGCGAACATTGCGAACGACTTCATCACCGACACGATCACCCAATACAGTCAGAACCGGTGGAACATTGGAGCGTGATTCCGGGCTGCTGGTACCGGCCCCCAGAGAGCCGGTCTCAGAAGCGATCACCACGTTGTCGATCACGTAATCGCGTGCCAGGGTGCCATAAGCCACCTTGGTGACGCCATTTGCCGTGACCGTCCAGGCCAGCTCCTTGTCACCCCAGTCGGCAGGCACCGGCACCTCGAAGGTGAAACGGTTTCTGCGCGGAAGAAAGTGAGTGGGCTGACCACGGTCTTCGAGACCTGGTGAGAAGAAGTTATCCGTGCCTACCGGAATATCCAGCTCTTCCTGCCAGTTCTCGTTGTGGTAGCCGAAAATCATGACGTAACTGCCGTCTTCCAGCTGCCTCCAACCTTCGAAGGCGGGCTCGATGTGCTGACCCTTCAGATAGGTCTGTGCACTGACAGCCCCGGCGAAAAGACTCAACATGACGAACAGTGTGGCGACGACTGCAGAACGCCGCACGTTAAAGCTTTGCAAACCCATCTTGATCAATCCCCTTGTGATGAAGCCACTTCAGCACCGGTAGCCGCCTCGTCAAGCGGAGCAACAAGCGGAGCAAGGCACAGCGGGCAACCAATCTGGTGATCGTTCGGGCCCAGATTCAGCGTCTCGCGACGAATGCGCATCTCCTCCAGGAACTGCTCTTCGGACAGAGTCACGCGCATTCCGAGATCGATGAACATGTTGGTGACAGAGCGGTTTCCGGAGCCTTGCCAGTTACGCGAGTCAGGCACGTTAGGGTTGGTGTTGGTGTTGTTCATGTACCCAACGATGTGCAGCACAGTACCTTTCGGCAGCAGCGGTGCGGCATGGTCTGCATAGGTGTAGCCACGGACCCAGTTGTGATCGTAGCCAACACAGGACAGAGTCTCCACGGTGTAGCCCCAGATCGCCTCCAGACACATGCGCTCGCCCGGTGCATGCAGGTGCGGCTCGAATGTCACCACTTTGGTGTGCTGCTCAAGCACTGCATACGCATGCAGTTCCTGGCCGTCTTCGTTGCCGGTGATGCTGATGTCGACGCCGTTACCCAAACCGATCAGTGCAGGACGGTACTTGGGTTCGTAGCCAACAGGGTGGAAGCGGAAACCGATCAACAGGTGGCCGGTAGTGTCCACGCCCGTGGAGTGCAGGTGCACGGAATCGGACACCACGTAGGAACCCTTCTTGAGCAGTCGGCCGCTGTCCGGATCAAAAATATCGGGATTGCGGGCGATTTCGTGAACCGGCCATGGAATCTGCGGCTCGCCTTCTACAGCATTGAGATTCTCGTCGAGAACCTGAGTGCTCCAGATCATGTGGTGGAAAATGTTGCGGCCACCCACGGTGCCGGCGGCGCCACTGGTGTCCACGTCATTTACTTCGATGATTTCCACAGAGGAAACATAACGGTCTTCTTCGATGGGAATGGCCACGCGAGGGATGTCACCCCACCAGTCAGGAGCACCACCCAGCACGGTCACATCTTCGGTGCGCACGATCAGATCAGGCTCGCCTGCAGTCCACACGGCGCCTTCCTGGAATACCAGTGCGGGCGGGGCGTCTGCCGGGTTGCCTTCCGGTGCGCCTGAGCGTGCCCAGGCAGAAATTGCGGCAACTTCTTCGTCAGTCAGCGAGGGGTCATCCTTGTAGTCCTGGATGCCGATGTCCTTCTCGAGATAGTAAGGGGGCATGGCACCGGCGCGATCACGCAGGCCGGTCTTGTACTCAATCAGGCCGGCGAACGGCGCTGTTTCTTCGTAGGTCACCAGGGACATGGGTGCCACTCCTTCCGGACGATGGCAGTTCTGGCAGCTGCGCTGCAGAATGGGAACGATGTCCTTGTGGAAGGTCACGCCTTCCTGGGCCTGGGCGCTGGCAGCGGCCGGGAGCAGGAATGCTGCCAGCGACATGCTTGCCGCCAGGGCAGACACACTCTTAATACTCGTTGCAATTTGGGTCTTGAGCCGCACCAGTTCGGGTTGAACGCGCACGAGGCACCTCCTTCGTCTAAGTTGTAAATCGAGTTTTTCTTGTTTCCGGCCTGACAAGCCAGTGTTTACGGGGAGCAATTCGAACACAGCGCCCCAGGTGGTTCTTCCTTAAAGCAAAATAATTTCTACCTAAAGCTGAAAACGGCTGAGTTCATTAAACGTCAGCCCTATCCATAGTGAATCAAGTTTGATTCTCTGCCGATTTATACCCCGCGTAAACCAGATGCAGGTCGCCTCGTTGAGGAGAGTGCAAAGCCACGAAACAACAGTTGCGTGGCGTCACTACCAGCCAGAGGAGTCAAAGATGTCCAAGAGAAACCTGCTTGCCCTGTCACTTGTTGTCGTCAGCAGCATGCTGAGTGTCGAAGCCTTTGCCCAGCCCCAGGACCGTCCGGGGCGTGGCGATGGCGCCAAAGGCCCCCGCAGTGAGATGCGCGGCGACCGTCAGGGCGGACCGCGTCAGTCCCCCGCTCATGTGATCCGCCGGTCGGATACCAACGATGACGGCCTGGTGAGCCTGACCGAGTTCCTTGCCGAGCGCTCCGAACAGGCTGTGCGTCAGTTCGAGCATCGCGACACGGACGGCGACGGTCTGCTGAGCGCCACCGACACCGGCCCGCGCCATCGAGCTCTCAATCCTGCTGTCGACATTGCTGAATTCCGTGCCTGCATCGCTGAGAGCGGAAGCAATCCGGACCTGGAGGAAGACCCCTTTAGTGCCGCGGACGCGAATGCGGACAGCGCCATCAGCAAGGATGAGTTTTATGCCCACAGCGAAAACCGAGCCAGCGAACAGTTTGCTCGAATCGATACCAATGCCGACGGCCAGCTGAGCGTGGAGGAGCTGCGCAGCAACATTCAGGCAGGCAAGGAACACCGCGCAATCGTGCGTGAATGCCTGGCAGACGCGCGCGACCCCCTTCTCTGACCCCCGCAAGGTTCCCCTTTCAGGCCGGACATCGTTCCGGCCTCTTTTTTTCTGAAGTCGACAAGCAGAAGACAGGCAGAAGTTCCGCTCACGCGGTATTCAGCGTGAAGGCCCGGGGCGCTGTGGAATGCCGCCCTGGGGATTCGGGCGCTCGATACGGGGGGGCTGGTTACGGGGAACATCCTGCAGCGTTGGACGCTGCAGGTGTAGATCGGGTCGGTTCTGCAAACTGTCTGGACGCTGGAGCACCTCCGGACGCTGCACCTGCCCCTGCGGTCTCTCCATGCGCTGCAGGCGCTGGGTCTCGAAACGTTGCCGCAGGGCATCGCGCTGGGGTTGCGGCAGTTCGCGGAACTGACGCTGGATATCGCGCAGACGCTGCTGCTGCCCCTGCGGCACATCGTTGAACCGGCGGAAACGCTGCTGGATCTGCTCACGCTGATCGGGACTGAGTTGCTGGAAATAGTGCTGCTGCTGACGCGCCTGGTTGCGCTCCTCCGGCGCCATCTGTTCCCAGCGTGCCGCACCGCGACGCAGGCGCTCCTGTTGTTCGGCGCTCAAAGCCTCCCAGCGGGGCTGCACCTGTTGCAGCAATTGCTGCTCGGCAGGCGACAGCGAGTTCCAGGGGATTGCGGACTGCGCCTGCGCAAGGCCGGCACAGCTCAGCGCCATGACCAGCACCAGCGCCCGCTGAACCCCTCGTCTGCCTGTCTGTTTGTTCACTCTCGCTTTCATGGTGTCAGTCACTTTCGTCGGGTTCAATTTCAAGGGACGCGTCCAGCAGCAAGCCGAATTCCGCATCGGCCAGGTCTTCCGGCGCGATCCACTCGCCATCATCGGTCTCCCACTGACCGAGAAACTCGAGCAGTTCGAGCGACGGCCCCTGTTCCACCAGGGCCGGCGGCTCTGTCGCCGGACCTTCTGGTGCGGGATCACTGCCCTGCGCCAGCGCCAGCGCACTGCCAAGCAGGCCAAGCGTCAGGACAGTCGAGCGGAGCACCGCGTCAGTTCTGCAGACCACTGTCTGCAAGCCACTGATAGAATTCCAGATTCTGATAAAGCTCCAGTTCATCCGCAGAGGCGATCAACAGACCGTCCTCGGACAGCACTACTGGCAACACTTCGGGCACTTCCGAAGTGGAGAAAAGCGCCAGCGTGGTCACCAGCACAGACACGGAAGCAAAGGCACCCGCCGGGACCGCGAACCCGCGTGGCAGACGCCAGGAGAACCTTGCACTCGCGGGCTCGGCGCTGCGTGCATCAGCCCGCGCACGCGCCATGGCCTGCGCGCGGATGGCATCCAGACGCCGACGAACATCATCGGGAATGCGTCCGGCACTCTCATCCAGAGCGCGCGCAAAGGCCGACTGCGCCTCCGGACGCTCAACCGACTCCAGCCCGGCCCGCACCAGAGTGGCGCGCCGCGCCGCATCCAGACAGGCGCGCTCGGCCGCACTGAGACTGTCGAGACTATTGTCCAATTCGGCGGCGACGCGCAAAAGGAAGCGCTCTTCCCCTCCCAGTCCGTTCATCAACTCGGGGCCGACCTCTCTTTCCATCACCAGTGCTCGCCCAATTGTTGCCGCAGGGTATGTACGGCTCGTGAATAGTGGGACTTGACGCTGCCTTCGGCACAGGCCATGGCTTGCGCTGTCTGTCTAACATCGAGGCCTTCCCAGACCCGCAGCAGGAACACCTGCTGCTGACGCAAGGGCAACGCCTGCAGTGCCTCCTGCAGCCTTTCCATGCTCACACTCATCTGCAGATGCTGTTCGGGGCTGCGCTGGGCTTCATCGGCCACACGCTCCAACGGATCTTCCTCGTCGTCCTCGGAGCGGGCAAACCAGCCCATCACACGGCGCCGCACCGTGCCGCGACGATGCCAGTCGTTGATGCGACTCTGCAGAATGCTGTGAAACAGCGGACCCCATTCCTTCTCGTCACGGTCAGCATACTTCTCGACCAGCTTGAACATGGCGTCCTGCACCAGATCCAGCGCATCGTCTGAATGATTGGTGGCGATCTGTGCAATCCGGTACGCCCTACCCTGCACTTCGGCAAGGAACCTGTCGAGTTTGTTCAAGCTGTCCAGTTTGACGCACTCCACTTGTTGTTCAGTCCTGTCGTACAGGCTGACTCGCATGACTGCCCGCCCCGCGAGCGGTATTTCCCTGCAGTGCTCAACGCGCCTGGCAGGCATCGGTTTACCTGGCGAAAGGCGTGGCACCGAGCGTACTGGGAAAAACAATATCCTGAAACCCCCTTGCAATAATTATTGCAAAGCAATAATTTATTAAAACTTAACAGAAATTTTGGAGCCATCCATGACACAAATACTGCTTACCGATCTGGAAAAGGCCAGGCAACTGGCCGGCACCGCCCAGCTGTGCGCCATCGCTGCCCTCGTGTTGATTGCCATCAGTATCGCTCATAGCCTCGGCAGTCCCCTCTGGGGGCTGCTCCTCGAGAGCGACAGCAGCTGGCGTGATCAATTGCGCGACTTCAGCCTGCTGCTTGTCGGTGCTCTCCCGGTCATCCTGCTGTTCGAGGCGGTACAGCAGCTGAGCCGGGCACTGAAGCACTACGAGAATGGCGAATTCTTCGGCCGCGAGGCGCCGGGCCGGGTGGCCCGGGCAGGTGATCTTGCCGTGCAGGCAATGCTTGCCGCGATGGTGGTGGTGCCCACAGTGACCCGCTGGCTTGATGCCCGTGGTGGCTTCGACCTGCGTCTGGAGCCGGAATTGATCGGCATGCTGGCCTTCGCCCTGTTCATCAGCCTGGCAGGCCGCATCCTGCAGGCAGCGGCAGGTATCAAGGACGAGAACGACGCCTTCATATGAAACGTATCGTGGTTCGACTGGATGTCATGCTGGCCCGACGCAAGCTCAAGGCGCGGGAACTGGCGGAGCAGATCGGCATTACCGAGGCCAATCTGTCCCTGCTGCGCACCGGCAAGGTGAAGGGCGTGCGCTTCGACACGCTGGCCCTGCTGTGCGAGGCTCTGAACTGCACACCGGGTGACCTGCTGGAAGTGGAAGACAAAGCCGCCAACGAGGGCACCGAGACTGTGACGCTATCGCCTTTGCGCATGGAGTGATGAAGGACACTGGCGGCGACACTTGCATCGGCTGTCGAGCTTAGTGGACATCGATACCATCCTCGCGGCCAACCCGGTCAGCGTCTGCGGCATGTACCTGCTACAGGACAGCAGGCAGCAGATCAATGTCTGCGTTGGCAGCAGCTTCTTTGACCTCAGCGCGACGACAAGTTAAGGCTGCCCCGCATCTCCGACTCGTTGTATCAGAAGATGAGTCAATGCGTGTGAATCCGAGCACGCTGTTTCTGGTGGACGAGGTGGACGAGGCCGAAGGGAGTGTGGCCGACGGCCCCGGGCCAGATGTGTCAGAACAAACGCTGCCGCAGCGTCCCCAAGGCGCAGCCTTAACACTCAGGAGCGGTACAGCAGCGTGGTGCCAGTGGACGGTCGCGGCGCGCTTGCCGCGGAGTTGCCTTGCGGGCGACGCGGCTGCGCGGGACGTCCGTTCTTGTCCTGCCGTGCGGACCGCCCTTGCCCCGAGCCCGAACGCGTGGGTTGGGCTGAGCGCGGCGCAGACTGCCCGGAACGCTGACCTTGGACACGGCGTTCACCTTGCCCACGTATCTGTCCCTGCTGCTCAGCCTGTGTGTTGGAATTGCCACGCTCGCGCTGACCCCCTTTGCCGCTGCGCTCGCGATTGCCGCCTTGGGAATTCCCCTCGCTGCGGCGCGGGGATTCACTGCGACCTGGCGCCTTCAAGGGCGCTGCGCGCTCGAAATCCTCGGTGGATTTGAAGCCAATAAGTTCCACGCGGGGAATCGAGCGCTTCAACAGGCGCTCGATATCGCGCAGCATCTTGTTCTCTTCCCCGCACACCAGCGAAATCGCGCGGCCGGCAGCGCCGGCACGACCAGTTCGGCCGATGCGGTGCACATAGTCCTCCGGCACGTTCGGCAGATCGTAGTTGACGACCTGGGGGAGTTGATCGATGTCGATGCCGCGCGCGGCAATGTCCGTCGCGACAAGGATCTGCAGCCTGCCTTGCTTGAAACTCTCAAGCACTTTGGTGCGATGGGCCTGGCTCTTGTTGCCGTGAATGGCGGCCGCGTGGATGCCATCGTCCTCCAGCTGCTTCACCAGCTTGTTGGCCCCATGCTTGGTGCGGCTGAACACCAGCGCCTGATACCAGTCCTGAGTCTTGATGAGGTGCTTGAGCAGCTCGGTCTTGCGGCCCTTGTCGACGATGTAGAGGCTTTGCTCGACCAGTTCGGTGGCCGTATTCAAGGGGGCCACACTGACCTGCACCGGCTCGTTCAACAGGCCGCGCGCCAGCTCCTGGATCTCGGGAGAGAAAGTGGCTGAGAAAAGCAGGTTCTGCCGCTGCTTCGGCAGCCGCGCCAGAATCTTGCGGATGTCATTGATGAAGCCCATGTCGAGCATGCGGTCGGCCTCATCAAGAATCAGGGTGTTCACTTGATCGAACTTCACGGCGTTCTGCTGGAACAGATCGAGCAGACGACCCGGCGTTGCCACCAGGATTTCAACACCGCCGCGCAGCTTCAACATCTGTGGATTGATCTTCACGCCCCCAAACACGACGGCGGAGCGCAGCGACAGATACTTGCCATAGGTTTCGATGCTGTCATGCACCTGGGCTGCGAGCTCTCGCGTCGGGGTCAGCACGAGTGCACGGATGTGATTGCCGCCCGCGCGCGGTTGCAACGCCAGCTTCTGCAGCAGTGGCAGTGTGAAGCCCGCAGTCTTGCCGGTGCCTGTCTGGGCCGAGGCCATCACATCATGCCCCTGCAGAATCGCGGGTATGGCCTGCGCCTGAATGGGTGTGGGTGCGGTGTAGGACTGATCGTGCAGGGCTTTCAACAGCGCGTCGGACAGCCCGAGATTTGCAAAACTCATAAGACTCCTGAAAGTGCCATCAGGCACCTTGATGTTCAATGCACAATGCCGGCCACTCGGGCGGTATTGCCTGCGAACAGAAAAAAAGACAGCCGGGAGCGGCGCAAGCGCAGGCAGCCTTCAGGGAAGGTGCAGGAATCTCGACCGCGGAACAGCGTTGCCATGGATTGTGCGATACACACAGTGCGGCATGCAGTAATTGACACTCAGAGAGGGGACTTTCGCGGCCATGTGCCGGGAGGACCTTGCAATTAACGATGACGCCTTTGGCAGTTCAGCCAAAGCTCAGGCAGTACTCTAACACAGGCAGATGCTGCCACCTAGTGAAGATTTCCCGCGAGCGATATTCAGCCCTGCAACAGCAATTCGCGCAGATCGATGATGGCCGCATTGGCACGCGAGATGTAGTTGGCCATGACCAGCGAATGATTGGCAAACAAACCGAACCCGCCACCATTGAGGATCACAGGGCTGAACACGGTGCGCTGACTGGCCTCGAGCTCACGAATGATCTGACGCACACTCACGAGCGCGTTCTTGTCGCGCAGCACGCTCTCGAAGTCGACCTCGACGGCCTGCAGGAAATGCAGCAATGCCCAGGTGGCACCGCGCGCCTCGTAAAACACATCGTCGATCTGCAGCCAGGGTGTGCGCACAACACGCTGCCCGGGCACTGCCGTGGACTGCACGGCAGCAGGCTCTCCCGCGGTGTCCGTGTTCATCTGCAACTGCCCGACACTGGCGCTCAGGCGCTGCGACAGACTGCCCAGACGCGACTCGACATTCACCAGCCAGCGCGCGAGATTGTCGGCACGCGCATAGAACTGGGCATCCTCGACATCGTTGTCGGCGATGCGCTGCAGATAGGATTCCATTGCTTCAATGGCACGGCGGTACTCTCCCTCGGAGGGCGGGAACAGCCAGCTGTCATTCGGGAAATGGAACTGAGGTTCCACGATCACGAGATCCTCATCCTCGGCTGACTGCGACTGGGACCGACTGAAATTCTCACGAAAAGCCCGCGACAGATCGCGCACCTGCACCAACACGCCGAACTCCCAGTTGGGGATATCGTCGAGGAGTACCCCGGGAGGGGCGACGTCATTGCTGAGGAAACCACCCGGTTTGTCGAGCAGAGTCTGTGCCGCCATGATGAGGCTCGCCGCTGTCGCCGCTCCGGCTACCGGTCTGACGCCGGCCAGCTTCTGCGTGGTCACATCCTGCACCGAGAACGGATCGGGCTCGGCACTGAAGTACACGCCAAGCACCAGGATCACGAGCAGCCAGGCGGCCAGCACGGCAGCAGCCGCCTTGCCGATCAGGCCCAGGGAATGCCACCCTGCCGGAGACGGCAGGCGCGACTTGAGACGATCAAGCAACATGAGCGGACCTCGCAGGCGCGTCAGGCGTCATCGGACGGCATGATCAGGCGGATGGTGGGCGATTCTCCGAGTTCAATATTGCCACGCAGCCGATGGCCTTCCACGGCCGCCTGCATCTGGGCG
>Ga0255210_1000336_pt1 | contig 18436 bp, 31 predicted proteins | sample Miss_Yuk_RepA_8d_FD_188422 | JGI IMG/M metagenome (GOLD analysis project Ga0255210, IMG submission 188422) | Freshwater microbial communities from Mississippi River, Louisiana, United States - Miss_Yuk_RepA_8d | ecosystem: Environmental > Aquatic > Freshwater > River | place: USA: Louisiana...
ACGCGCATGTAGAGGTGACCGAACTCCAGCCAGTAGGCGTCGGTGCGGTTGACGACGAAACGCACCACCCGGCATTTGCGGTCGGGGTGCTTGGCCGCGTAGTGGAACAGCGTGCCCCAGCGCTTGGAAAACCCGCCATGGATGTTCGGCCAGGCGTTCTGCATGATCTCCACGCCCGAGTTGTACCGGGCGACATCCATGCGGGCGCGCATCTTGGGCGTGATCTCGCCCGAGGTGAAGTTCGTTTGAACGTGCGATGTCTTGGCCATCTCACCACCCCCCGCCAGGGTAACGCGCACGCATGAACGGGTCGTCGTCGATGCTGTCCGGCGTGCCCTCCTGCCCGTCCAGCGACTTGGCTTCGCGCAGCTTGCGCTCGGCTGCAGCCATCCAGGCGTCCGTCAGGCTGGCCGACTTGGTGATGGCGTAGCACATGGCCCCGGCCATGCGCAGGGTCATCGCCGAGACCATGGTCGAATCCCAGCGGTCCACGGCCAGGTTTGTGATGTAGCGCAGGTCGATCCCGCTGGTGTTGGCCATGATGCTGCGCCCCTCGACCTTGTGCTCAATGTCGCTGTCGGAGAACTCGACGGACAGAACCCGGACGCAGTCGTTGGGCATGAGGAAGGCAGAGCGCCAGCCGAACGCCGGGGCGTCGGTCAACGGCGCCAGCTGCACCCGGGTGATGGCTGCATTCCATGGGTGCGCGCGCAGGAATCCGCGCTTTTGGTCTGGGTAGAGGTTGGAGGCCACCAGCGCGCCCGTGGTGCCCTCGGTGAACGATGCGATGGGCGCGGCGCCCAGCATCACCAGCGCATTGGAACAAATCGAGACATCGGTCGCCATGTGTGCCCTCCGAATCAAAAAAGGGGGGCCGAAGCCCCCCAACCCCTCGACTTCACCAGAGATGGATCAGTTCGATTGCCCGTAGACGGCGCGCACGGTCAGCGTGCCGGTGGCAGTGGCCGCGGCGGTCAGCGTGGCCACGATGTCGTAGTCGATGCCAGGGTCAGCGGTCAGGCCCAGGATCTGCCACAGCGGCTGCTCGATTTCAGCGATGTCCAGCACGCCAGACTCGTGCAGGATGTTGGTGCCGGTCGTGATGGCCGTGGCGATCGACACAGCCGAGCCGAAGGCGTCGGCATCGACCACCGCACCACCGTTCTGGGTGGTCTGGTAGACACCGAAGTCAGCGGCGGCGCTGGTGATGGCGTCGCAGTAGACGACCAACTCACGCATCGAGGCATGGCTCGGCACGGTGGCCAAGATGAACTTCGATGCGATCGAGTCGCCGTTGGTGACTTCGACCGTGGCGCACTGGTCGTACAGACGGCGCGGGCCCTGGGTCAGGCCGCCACGGACGGGCGGGGAGGAATCGCGGCCAGTGATCTGGGCCGACTTGACGGTGACGACAGCCATGATGGTGTCCTTTCAGTGTTCAGGTGGTTGATCAGGCACGCAGGAAGTCGATGGCAACCACCTTCTTCTCGTCGTTTCGGCCGGCGCCCAAGGACAGCCATGCGTAGGCCTCGGTCGGGTGACCTTCCTTGTTCTTGTTTTCCGACACGTCGGTCTTGAAGTTGATGCCCATGCCCATCTCGACGCCGGACTTGGCCCAGGCCACGGTGCGCGCTTCGAGTGCGCCGCCTGCGCCGTTGTCCAGCGCCTGGTAAGGCACCCAGGTGAAGCCCAGCCAGTTGCGAGCGATCTCGCCGGCCTGCAGCATCTGCGTGGCCATGAAGTCAGCGCTGGTCAGGGTGGTGTCGGCCAGGATCTGGCGAACCATGTCATCGTTGTAGGCGATGAACAGCTGCTCACCGTTGTTGTTGTCGCACTCGTTCTTGCGGAACAGCGAGCGAGCGAAGATGGCTTTGGCCTTGGTGAATGCGGTGCCGCCTGCCACGATGATCTGCGACGAGGGCAGAGCCACGGTGCTGAAACCGGTCTCGCTGGTCTTGGTCACCACAGCGTCCAGCAGGCCGCGGTAGATGATCTTGTCCTTGAGGCGGTTCGCAGCGTCAGCCAGCAGGCCAGGGTACTTGAACGACGGATCGGCGGCCAGCTTGGGCACGTCGAAGCCATCGACCACGGCCAGGGCGCTGTAGTCGCCCATGTAGACCACGCGGGTGCCGTTGGCAACGGTCTGCGGGGTCTTGTCCTGGTAGCGGCCGGTGACCTGCTTCATCTCGACGGTGCCCAGACCGTTGATCGTGAAGGAGGTGCCTTCGATCATGCCGCGGTCGATGACGGCGGGCGTGAAACGGGATTCGCGCTGCGCCACGGCATCGCGGAAGCCGTCATGGAACTGCTGCTTGAAAGCAACCGAAGGATTGGCGAGAGACATGGTTTGCTCCTGAAAAGGTTTGCGCCGATTCAGGGTGTCCAGTCACTTGACCGGGCCTGCTTTCGTGGCCACGACCCGGCTAAAGGTCAAGCGGCTACGGGCAAGACAGGAGGGTTTCCGGCTGCCACACCGGGCCTCTGATGTGAGCACTGTGCCCCTGCTGCTGGTCAGGATTCCCGACCAGAAACGACAAAGCCCGCACGGTGGCGGGCCTTGCTTGCGGAGGGCGTGGCGTCAGCTCTGGTACTTTCGTTCGTAGTGGTCTTTGAGTTGCTTGACGATCTGCGCACGGCGCGGGTCGCCTTCCTTGAGGGCATCGCGCTGGCTCACCAGGTCGGCGCGCTTGGCTTCCCAGTCGAGCGCATCGGATGGGGTCTGCTGCGTGCCTGCCGGGGTGTCTTCCTGCATCTCGGGGGCCAGGGCTGCAGCCACGCGCAAGAACATGGCGTTGTTGCCCAGCGCGGCATTGAACTCGTCGTAATCGACGCCGATCTTGGCGGCCAGCTTGACGCCGGCCTGGTAGGACAACCCCACGTTCTTGTCGAACTCGCCGGGCTCCTTCCACACCTCGCCCAGGGCCTTGGCGGTGGCGTCTGCCTCCTGCTCGAAGCGCTGCTCGGGCGTCAGTTGAGCGCCCTGCACCTGCGACATCACGCGCCCGTACTCGCCCAGCACCAGGTCGAGCTGCTGCTGCGTGAACCCGGCTTTGTGCGCGTTGCCCAGGAAGGACTGCAAGGCCTGGTCTTCGGCAGGGTTCCAGTCCTTGAGCAGTTCGGCGTACTGCTCAGGGGCGGCCACCTTGTAGCCGCTGATGTCCTTGGGTGGCACATCGCCAGCGCCGAAACGCTTTTCCAGGTGGCTGCGGCCCTCGTCGATCTTGCGCGCGGTGGCTTGCCAGTCCACCTCATCACCGTTCTTGACCAGGTACTTGTCGGGCGCGCTCCAGGCTGCAGGCTCGGCAGCCGTGGCGCCCTTGGCCATCACGGTGCCAGCGGGCGCCGGGGGCGCGACGGGAGCGGATGCAGGTGCAGGTGCTGCAGGCGCGCCGGCATCGGCAGCGCCACCAGATGCTGCGCCTGCTTCGGCTGCGGCGGCTTCAGACATCAATCGGGGGGTCTTCTTGAACATCGTCTTGTACTCCGTTCGCTCGGTTGATCTGGCCGAGGATGTAGTCGAGCACCTTTCGCATGCCGCCGCGCTCGTAGGTCTTGAGCACTGCGTCGATGCCCCCGGCGCTCACCTGGGGCTGAGAGAACCGCTTGACGAGGTCTTCGAGGATCAGCACGCCGTCGGCGTTGTCCTCGAAGATGCGGCGGTAGGTCTGTGGTGTGGGCATTTGATCCACTCATCCGCGCCGAGGCGGGTGTTAGGCGTCGTCAAACTTGCAGGTCACCGCTCAAGTTGTAGCCAAGCGCCGAAATCTGAGCCAGTCGGACATGGGCGTACTGCCCATTCGTGCGCAGACCGTTCTTCCCCCACAACCCCAGACCGGCGGCTCCTACGAATGTGACCACGCCAGTGGCCCCCGTGGTCGTCAACTCCATGTAGAACCCGGGCGGCAACTTTCGTGGGATCGTGATTGTGATGTCGCTGGTGCCGCTGTATCGCACTCGCCGACCATTCCATGCCGAGTCGAGTGTGATATTGCCTGACGTGTGTTGATACGCACCGCCCGCCGTGTTCGTGACGCTGCAAAGTCCGCCCATCAAACTGGTTTCGTCTACGCCAACGTTGTTCGCTCCGCTGTAGGTCAGGCCGACCTCGGCGTCACGGAAGATCAAGTTTGTGCCGGTATAGCTCGTGCTCGGGTTGTTCAAATTGGCGTTGCAGTTGCGCGTCTTGCTGAACATCACCGCGCCGATGTTGCCCGTCACTTCACACGCCAAGTTGCCAAAATTAGAGTTCTTGATCGCGCAGCCGGCGGCACCGCGAGCCATGAACGTCGGATAACCTGCCACATAAGTGGCGTAGGTCGCCGATGACGTCGGTGTGGTTGCGGAGCCGTAATCCGCGTCACTCAGTTGGACAGTCTGAGCGCCAGTGTCACGGCTCACAACAAAGTAAGTGACGGTGGCGTCGAAACCGCTGGGGGCCGTAGTTTGGAAACGGATCGGCATCCCGACTGTGCAGATGCCAAACTGGCCAGAATCCGGCACGTTGATGTTAGCGTTACCAGACGTGGTCGTGACACTGACCGTTGCAGGCGTCGAAGTGGAATAGCGCGATGCATGGATGCGCCCCCCGATGACAACGTCATTCAGGATTGCGGCAGTCGCGCCATACGCCTCAAGGACAACACCTTTTCGTGTGCGGGACGTGCATCTCGAAAAGACCTCCCCAATCTGGCAATCACCCGGCAGGAGGACAGAGCCGGGGACGGACGCGGCAAGGCGGAAGTTCGCACCAATCGCTGCCGCTTGATCGTTGCTGATGCGCAGGCGAGGGAAGTGAAAGAACTGGCTGTTCTGCACGTCAATGGCGGCCTGCCCATCGTCACACGTCTGGTTGTAGGCGTAGACCATGTCGATGGAGCCATCGACGCAGCCCTGAGCGTTCACCGCGCCAATCTTGATGGCGCACTTGCCGTCGATGAACGCAATGCCGAAGATGTGCACTTGCTTGAGAGCGTAGTCCATCAATGGCGACTGCACGCTGCCCAGGTCTGCGGCGTTGTGCTTGAACGCCGTGACGCCCGCCGCGAGGTTGAAACGCGTCCCGGTTTCGCTCGGCGTCCAGAAGTCCGGCACGTTATCTGCCGGGCCAAATTCCATCTGCATCGGCACGCCAACGTGATTCACGCCTGAAACCAACGTGTGATCGGTGGTGATCGTGTAATCCGCTGCTTCGTAAACCACCGTGCCGCCGCCAGCAGCAACACAGGCAGACACCGCCACCTCAATGCCCAGGCTGTCGCGGGTCGGGGGGATGACGGAGAAGCCAATCACACCACCGCCCACCGGCTGGCCGTCTGGGGTGATGAGTGAGCCGGTCGGGAGGCCATTCGTGTCCAGATTGACCAGCACCTGCGTGGTCGTCGGGCCATCGACATCCCAGCCCGAGCCGGTTTGCACTGCGGTGATGTTGCTCATGTCGCGCTCCTTACGCTGCGTTGGCCATGCGCGAAGCCATGGCGTCGGTCATGGATTGCTGCGCGGCCTGCTGTTGCATGGCCTGCTGCTGGTTCTGCTGATCTTGCTTGCGCGCGTCGCGCAGGGCCTGCACCTTCTTGGCCTCGGGGACGATCGACTTGGGCACGCCCAATCCGTTGGCCACGATGCGGTTCGCCTCGTCGATGTCCACCAGGTCGCGCGCCTCGGGCCACACCGGCAACTGCAGGCCGATGGCTTGCACGTACTGCTGCACCGCGGTCACGTCTTCGAGCTTCTGGCTGCGTGCCAGTGGGCTGATGTACTTGACGTGGAACGACCGGCCGCCCAGACCTTGCGGGGCTTGACCCAGCATGCCGGCTCGGTAGGCGATGCCGAAGCAGCGCACCACCAGCGGCTGCAAAAATTCGGCTTGCAGGCGCCCGAACACAGGGCCAAGCAACTGGCGGATCAGGGCGACACGCACATGCACCTCGGTGGCAGTCATGGCGGGCCCGTCCTGGGGCTGCAGCTGATCGGCGAGCAAGCGCTTGCGGATGGCGCGCTCGAGCCGTTCCTCGGCCGTGAACGCCACATTGAAGTCGGCGCCCGTCAGCAGCGGTTTCATGCTTTCCACGCTGTTGGCGACGATGACCTTGCGCGGCCCCACCTTGATGGTCTTGGGGTTGAGCACGCCGTCGTCCTCGGCGATCCACATGCCGGCCACGGCCAGCTCGGTGGCGCTCAGTTCATTGGCGCGCAGGCGGTTTAGCAGTCGGATGTCGGGCAGCGCGGACGCCACCGGGCCAGTCGCATAGGCCGACTGAGGCAGGCGGGACCAGCGCGGCACGATGACGGGCATCTCGTGGTAACCCGACTCGCGGACAGGATGCTTGGCGGCCTTCTCGATGACGATGGACGCAACGGGCAGATTCTTGGCCAGCAACGCGCCGGGAACGCTCAGGGCGCGCGGCTCGATGATGTGCACGAAGTCGACCATGGTCTCGGGCTTGTTCATGGCCGCGTCTTGCGTGCGCTCGCTCAAGGCCTTGAAGCCGTAGACCGTGGCCGCCTGCTCGGCGGTCATCTGGTAGGCGCGCTCGACGATGTCCACCGGCCCGCCCGGCTTGCTGCTGGCTGGGAAAACCTGGTGCAGCGGCCACGTCTCGAAGGTGTAGCCGCCCACGTCGCGGTCTTGGTCGATGTAGAGCGCGCAGTAGCCAGCGGCCACCACGTCGAACATGGCGTCGAATACCTCGGCGTCGAAGTTGCTGGCGTGGATGTTCTCCCAGATGAACCGGGCAGAGTCCGACAGCCAGCGCTTGTCATTCTCGCTGGCGCCGGCCACGTCCATCTCGAACCACTGCGCATTCGCAGGCGTGGCACCGGCCACCAAGTTGGCGGTCAGGTTCTCGGCAGCATCGGCAGACACCGACGACAGCACGCGGGCGCGCTTGGTCTGCTCGGTGGCGGCGTCAAACGTCGCATCCCCGCTGAAGCCGAAGCCACGTGCGGGGTGGACGTAGTCGTAGCACTCCCGCGTGATGTGCTCATTGCGCAGGCGCTCAGACCGGCGCTGCTCGTGGCGCTTGAGGTACTTCTCGACGCGGGATTGATCCATCACTGGCCTCCGAGTGTTGCGGCGCCTCGCGCCATGACGGTGGAGGTCATGGCAGGCGATGCCTGGGTGCCGCCTGCGGTGGCCTGCGACGGGCGGCTGCCTCGGGTCATGAGGGTGTTGGCCTTGGCGCGCACGCGCTTGGCCGCCACCGCGGCATTTGCATCGACCTGCGCCTGGTTCTCGGCTGCAATCCGCTGGTTCTCAGCCTCGACGCGCGCGGCCTCACGGTCGCGCTCTGCGTCGCGCTTGCTGTAGCCGCCACCACCACCGCCGCACATGGCGTCAGGCCTTCACGGGCGAGCCGTAGGCGGCAGGGACAACCCAGCCGGCTTTGCTCAGGTGGGCGGACTTGCCGGGCGTGACCGGGGCGGCAGCAGGGGCAACCACGGCGGCGACTTCGGCCTGCTGCTCGGCCTGCGCTGCACGCTGCTCGGCTTCCAGGCGGGCCAGGCGCTCGGCTTCGAGCTGGGCACGCAGGATGGCCACCTCGTCGGCGGGCTCAGGCGCTTGGACTTCTGCTGCCTGCTCGGCGCCGGCTGGGTCGTTCTGGGCTTGTTCGGTGGCGACTTCCTCGACCTGGGCGGGTTCGCCAGGCACTTGGACGGCGCGGGCTGCTTTGGCCATGCTGCACTCCGGTCAGTTGAATGTGTGACCGTTGCAGTGTTTGCCGGGAGGCTGGCAGCGTTCCCGACCATGCGCGTCAGTTGAGCAGGGTGAGCTGCCTGGCGTCGATGGTGCGCGGCTCGTCCTTGGTGGCCTTGGGCGCGCGCACGGTGTGCTCGGTGCCGCACAGGGGGCAATGGATGGTGCCGCCCTCCCAGGATTCGACGTACTTGGGTTTGATGCCGGTGCGTGGGTCGCCATGCCTGGGCACCTTGTCGAAGGTGCGCCCCGTCTCGCGCATCCACAGCGCGATCAGCAGCTCGCCCTGGTGCATCTTCGGGTCGGCCTCCTGGTTGCGCAGGTCGAGCAGCGTGGGCTTGCTGATGCCGGTGCAGGCCGTGATCACCCGCAGCGTGAGCCCTTTGTCGCGCAAGTCGGCCAGCACGCGGAACCAGTCCACGCGCTTGACTTTGACTTGGCGGATCAGTGTCATGGCCTTCTATGAAAAATGCACGCGCGCGAGGCCGATCACCCCACAACCAACACACACGCGAACAAGAACCAGCCCCATCCGTCCTTACCATTTGCGGCCAAGTAGGCGGCAACACCAGCAAGGCCAACGGCCAACAAGCTGCGGAAAATCATCTGAGTGGTCATGTCTGCTCCAGTTGCTGCCGCCCATTGACCGGGGCGGCTTCGGGTTTCTTGATCCTGTTTTGATTCAAATCGCCAGAAACTCGACCTTGACGCCGAACTGCCCGCGCTTGCACTTCTCTTGGGCGTAGGTCCATGTGATGGGCCCGGTGGGGCCGTCGTCCACGCCGCAGATCTTGGCCACCTCGTCGCGCACGGCTTTCATGGCGCCTTGGAGGTTGTCGTCGTCGCACAGGGCTGGCGAGAGGCGCACCAGGCGGACGATGCAGGGCGTGAAGAACGGGCGCACGATCAGCGCAGTGGCAGCGCGCTCGGACTTGACCCGGGCGGCACGCTTGCGCCAGTGCTCGCGGGCGTTGAGCCCGGTCACGGTCTTGATGGGGATCAGGTAGCTGGCGCCGCTCATGCTTTTGCCCTCGCCTTGAACTGATCGCACCTGACCGGCTGCGTCACGCTGGGCACGAACTGCGCGCACAGCCTGAGCGAGCCCTTGGCGCAGTCGGCGCAGCGGTGCATGCCCTTGTCCTGGCCGTCGAGCGGTGCGGATGCGTGCTCTGCCGGCGGTGCTGGGCGCTTGCAGCTGCTGGAGGTGTGCCCCCATTGGCCGCACTTGAGACAGGGGTCGGTCTTGCTCATGCCTCACCCCCGAAATGCGCGCGCGGGCGCGAGGTGCTGACGGTGGCCCAAGGCCGGTGCGGGAACTCATCGAACGACACAGAACGGTCGTAGGCGGCTCCCGTGAACTGCTGGCTCTCCTGGTCGAACCACAGAGCCACCTTGCCCTCCCACTCCCCATTGCGCTGCTTGTCGCAGATCAGCAGGGCGTCGGGCTCATCGGCGGTGACTGGCTTGCCCTCCTGCTGGTCGCGCTCCTTGCGCTTGTTGCGCCAGACCACGATGAAGTTGTCCACCTGGTCGGAGATGGAGCCCGATCCCTTGGCGTCGAACTTGCCGGGGGTCTGTTCTTCGCTGGCCAGCTTCTTGATGTGGTGCACGAGGTGGATGTGCACGCTGCAGTCACGAGCCAAGGCGCAAAGCTCGTCCAAGAATTCCTTCTGGCCGTTGTAGTCGTCCTCGCCCTTGACGCACTTCATGAGGCTGTCGATGAACACGTGCCCGATGCGCAACTCCTTGGCACAGTAGCGGGCCACCCCGAGGATGGTTTCGGCGTCAACCGTTCCCTGCTGGTCGTACAGCCACAGCTTGCGATCGGTCCAGTACCCGAACTGGCGGTAGCTGTCGCGGGCAATGTCCGCCATTTCCGGGGTGTCGTTGGGGGACACCGGGCGCAGGCCTGACCACTGGCGGGCCATGCGCTTGAGGGTGCTGACGGGCTTCATCTCGAAGGAGGCGATGCACACCCGCTCGCCCTGCCCCATGAGCGACAGCCCCACCTGGCCGGTCACCAGGCTTTTGCCGTGGCCGTTGATGCCGGCCCAGAGCGTGACCTCACCCGGGCGGAACTTGAACTTGTCGTGGGTCTTGTCCCAAGGCAGGAAGGCGCCGGGCTCCTTCTGGCCGGAGAACAGGGACTCGATGATGTCGTCCACGTACTCGGATGCCGGGCGCACCTTCTGGCGTGCCTCGGTTTCGCGGATGTAGGCGCGGAAGTCGATGCTGTCGCGCTCGATCACTTGGGCCATACGGTTTTGACTCCTTCGGGGGCGTAACGGGTGGCCTTGACGATTCGCTCGTCGTAGGGGCGGCTTGCGTCGAAGAAAAAGGCCTCGACCTTGGCGGCTCCTGCGTTGAAGCAGGCGCGGGCCACTCGGTCGGTGCTGTCGTCGTTGGGGCCGTGCACGAGGACATGGGTGTCCACGATTGCGCGCAGGTCTTGGCGCTCGATGGTGGCCACCTCTTCGGGGGTGAGGTGGATGTCGGCGTGCCTGCCGGCCTGCTGCGTGAGCTGCTTGCACCAGGCCTGCAGGGGTTGGGTTTCGACCCACACGAATGTCGGCTTGGACCCTGCCATGCGCATGCGGATGATTGCGTCGATGCCTTCCATCACACGGCCCCCGCAAAGCGCCGATCGGGCTCTGGTGCAGGCGCAACGGGCACAGGACCCTTTCGGGCTGCGTCCTCTCGCCTGCCTCGAACCGTGGCCAGGGCGTACACGAACCCCTTGCGCCGCCTCACCGCTTCAGCGGCAGCATCAGCGAACTCGGTGAGCGTCACCCCTGCATCGACCAAGGCAATGAGGTCTGGATGGGATGGGCTTGCATCGGCCATGCCTGCCTGCCTCATGGCCTTGGAGGCCAGGCCGTAGGCCGAGGGCTCGCACGCTGAGTGCGAAGCACTCTCTTGGTGTTTGGTGTCTGGTGCTTGGTGAGCTTTCGCCTGGGTTTCGCTTTCAGAACCCACAAGAAACCCGCTGGGTTTTTCTTGGGTTTCTGTTGGGTTCTTCTTTGGGCGCCCACCCTTTTTCCCATTTGCCTGTGCGGTGCCGATGCGGGCCTGTGCTTTTGCCACCTCTTCATCGGCGCGGCGGTTGCACCAGACCCCATCCGTGAGCACGAAGAACTCGGCCAGGACGGCGTCAACGGCCTCGCGTTCGTCACGTGTGCGGGCGCGTGCCAGGCGGTGGGCCTGGTCTGCTGGAATGCCCTTCTCGGTGGCGTAGTACCGATCGAGCAGCAAGCGATAGGCGCCGTGCTCCAGCATCGACAGGTGGAGCGTGTCCTTGGCGTAGTCGCCGAGATGGTGCTCGTAGTAGTTCACGCCCCCCTCCCCATGCTGAAGATGGATGCCGGGCCGACGGTTTCGCGCCAGGTTCGGCCTCGGCGGATGTCCTCGATGGCCTTGCGGTCAACGCCAAAGCGCGCGGCCAGGACGGTGCTGTGCTCGTCTGATGCGCGGACCTCTCGAGCTTTCTCGATGCTCAGTTTGGTGTGCGGGCTTGTGCGGGCGCCACGGGTGTGCGCTGCTCGAGCGGATGGGCTGCGCTTGGACTTGCCGTTGAGCTTGCGCCATGTTTGGAGTTGCCCAGCGGTGCCCCGCATGAGGTGCTGAGGGTTGATGTCGCCCTGTTCGGTGACAGGCCAGATCACGTCTTTGCCAAGGTCTGACAGCTCGAGTTTGTGGTGCAGGCAGTAGGCGACCCTGTAGACGGATGTGTCGACCTGGCGATAGATCATCTTGGGTGTGCCGGCGCCATTGGTCCGACCACGCCACATCCAGCGATCGCCGATGTCGTCGCACATGGAATAGAGGTGCTTGATGGTGACGGTTTTCATGCGACTTTTCGGAGCGCCTGCAGCTCTTCCAAGACGGTCAGATCGGACTGAGCGGCCTGGTACTGGCTGATGACGGTGTTGCCGAGCACGCGCTCGACGGTTGCGATGTGCCGGGCGGGGAGTTCGCGCTTGTTCTCCTTGACGCTGAAGTAGTCGGAGACGTGCGTGGGGTACAGCCCTGCCTGCTCGGCGAGGTGTCGCCTGGTGAGGTTCTTGACGGCCCGCAGCTTCCAGGCGAGGCGGCAGGCGTGGCGGTAGGAGGTCAGTCCCCGGATGACTTCGGGCGGCACGACCAGTCGCTGGGGCTGGATGACACCGCCGACGAGGGGGAGGTGATTGGAAGAAGTCATGGGGTTACCTGTTGAGTTACCAGTTGCCCGGCGAGAAAAATAAAAGCCATGCAACCCCAACAGGAAGGAAGACATGGACGTGAACTTGTGGGCCGCGGCGAAAGTGCGGGCGGTGTGGTGGCGAGCGGAGGCAGCGGCGGACGTTGCGTCGCTGGTGCTTGCGGTGCTGGTGGAGCGGTGGGAATGAAAGCGCCCGCAGGCCTTGCCACGCAAAGCCGCGCGGGAGGGCGCGGCACTGTTCATGGAGGAGACGGCAGCCGCCATGTGGCGGGGCTGCGTGGCGGCGCTCATGGCCTGCGGGCGGGTAAACATGGGTCAATGCACCTCGATGCCGCGCGCTGTGTTGGAGCACAAGCGAATGGCACCCTTGCGAGCGAGGGCGGCCAGGTGCTCCTGGGCGGCGTTGTCCGACTTGAACCCGAAGTGCTTGGCGATCTCCGCGCGAGTCGGCGGGCGCTCGTGCGCGATGCCGAAGGCGACGATGAAATCGAGCACCTGCTGCTGGCGGGGTGTGATCGGGCGCATGGATCAGCTCTCCTGCGCGTGCTCGGCGGGCTTGGAGGCGCGGCGCTTCGCCGAGCGATGCAGCGCTCGCAGCTTTTGGCCCGTCGTCCATCGAGGCTCGCGCGTCTTGCCTGTCGCAAGCTCGCTAATCGTCGGTGGGGCCATGCCCGTCTGCGCGGCGATCTCGGCCTGGCTTACGCCTAGCCGAGTGAGGTCGGAGATGAGTTGCTTCCAGTCCATGCACGGCATTGTCGCTGTAGCGAACATGCCAGTCAATCGCTACAGCGAATCGCCGTTTAAATCGAGAGCCGATACTTCATTTGTGGAAACTATCGGCAAACGCATCAAGTCCTTGCTTGACGAGCAGGACAAGACACAGTCCTCCCTGGCGGAAGCCATGGGAGTTAAGCCGTCTCACGTCTCAGAGTTCGTCAACGGGAAGAAGGACGCGCGAAAGCTCGCGACTGACTTCTTCTTGCTGATGTGCGCCGAGTTGTCCACCACGCCCGAGTATTTGTTTTACGGACAGGGAGAAAAGATGGACAAAGCACAGACCAGCAAAGAAGCCGAGCTGCTGATGTTGTTCCGCACAGTGCCGGACGACAAGAAAAGCATGCTCCTGGACATCCTGAAGGCGGCAGGCCATTCAGGAAACGACGCAGCGGCGTGAAATCGCCCGCGCCAGTCTACGCGCTCAGTAGGGTGGACGGAATCGTCCGTAATGGCAGGCGTTCACCCGAAGTAACGAGCAAACCGGACAATTCCCGCACTGCGGAAATAGTGCGCATTTTCTAGGGTTACCGATGACTTACCTCAAAGTGGCAGTCTGGGTTGTCGCGCTGTTCTTTGCCGGCGCCTGGTCATTCGGGCTGATCGTTGATCCACGCAAGCGAATCAAAGCCACGGTGGTCACCGTAGGCCTTTGGTGGATCCTGATGGTCTTTCCTGCCCTTGGCGCCTTCAACGTGCTCCACCTGTTGTGGCTGATGCCGCTGGCGCTGATCGTGCCTGGTGGAATACAGGCAGGCCACGTGCAAAGAAGGCTTGCGCATCCGTCTCTGTCTTACGTGGCAGTCGGATCCGTGCTTCCAGTGCTTGGCCCGGCCATTGTGCTGTCAGTGCTCTGACCGCGAAGCCTGAAGGCTGACAGCCCGCCGAGCGCGGGCTTTTTTGCATCTAACGAGTTCGCTACAGCGATAGATACATTCAATCGAAAATGTTCGCTACAGCGATTGACTAAGATGTTCGCTACAGCGACACTCCATCTCAACGCAACACCCACCCGGGAGAGCAGAGATGGACAGAACCCCTTGCTTCAACACGCTGGTGACGAACCAGCACTTGGCCGGCAAAGAAGCGGCTGACAGCGCGCTGGAAGACCTGCACGCCGAGCTGACGAACGACATGCAGCGGGCGCTGGCCGGGCTGCAGAACGCTGTGCCGAGCTTTGCCGGTGGCACCTCCACTGCACTGCCGCGTGAGGTGCTGAAGTCGGCGGCCGATGAGGTGTACTCCGCGCTCGATTTCTGCGAAGTCATGGGCGCCCTGATGCTGGGCCTCAAGGATGGCGAGGGCTCGCACTGGGCTGAACTGCGCCGCCTCGTCGTCAAGCGCTACGTCAACGAAACGGCCGACAGCATCGCCGAGGCGCGAGGGCTGCAATGAGCGCCGTTCTCACCTTTTGCGCTGTCGTTCTGTTCGCTGTGTTCGTCGGCTTGCTTGTCGTCGACCACTGCCTGCAACCCGATCCCGATGACGAAGGAGCCGACCATGCCTGAACTCACCCGCGAACAAGTCGAAGCCATGGACGAGACCATGACATTCGCCACCCACCGCGTGACGCAACGGCACCGCCGCAACGAGCTGGGCGACCACTTCCCGGCGCCTGGCGTGATCGAGCACCACACGCGCCCCGGCCTGCTGTCCCGCCTGTGGAACCGCCTGACCGGCGCGCAGCAGGGCGCCCTGATCCTCGCTGGATCGGCTGCGGCCGTCGTGAGCGCTTTTGTGTGGGCGGTGTCATGAGCCCTGAAGACCTGATTCCGCCATCTGAGGTGCCGTACTGATGAACGCTCAAGACACATGGCTCAAAGTCGGCACGCGCTCGGGCATGCCATTTTCCGACTACCTGGCCGCCGACGCTATGAGCAACAGCGGTTTGAAGCTGATGCGCAAGAGTCCGGCGCACTACCGAGCAGGGCAAGACCCCGACGCCGAGCAGAAGCCATCCTTGCGACGCGGATCACTGCTGCACACCCTGGTGCTGGAACCTGAAACCATGGCTTCTCGCTACATGGTCAAGCCTGCCGGCATGACGTTCTCCACCAAGGAGGGCAAGGCCTGGCGCGATGCAGTTCCTGCCGGCGTAGAGGTTGTGAGCGCAGACGAGCTCAAGGTGGCCACGCGCCAGGCGTCCAACCTGCGCGCCGTGCCTGAGATCGCAGCATTGCTGGGCCAGGGCGAGGCCGAAGTGTCGTTCTTCTGGATCGACGAGCTGACCGGCGTGCTGTGCAAGGGTCGGGCCGATTGGGTCTACCGCACCGGTCAAGGCGTGATCCTGCCCGACCTGAAGACATCCGAAGACGTGAGCCCGTCCGGCTTCGCCAAGGCCTGTGCCCGCTACGGCTACCACATGCAAGCGGCCTGGTACTCGGACGGCTGGAAGGCCGCCACGGGCGAGGACGTGCTCGGCTTTGTCTTTGGTGCCGTCGAGAGCAGCTGGCCCAACGTGGCCGAGGCCTACATGCTCGACGACGAAGCCATCGACAAAGGTCGCGCCGAATGCCGCCGCCTGCTGAATCTCTACGCATCGTGCAAGGCGTCCAACCACTGGCCCGCCTACGCCGAAACCATCACCCCTCTGTCGCTGCCCGCATGGGCTTGAGAAAGATCACCATGAACCAACTCGTGAACCGCAACGAATTCCACAACGAACTCGCCGTTGCTGACACCGCATCCACCGCCGTGGCTGCCCAGGCAAAAGCGCTGGTCGAGGCTCGCTACATCATGGCCCTGCGCCGCCCCCGTGACATGGACGTGGTGCGCGAAAAGCTGATGAAGGAATGCTGCCGCCCGTCATTTGCCGCCGTGGCCCGCTACGTCAAACCCATCGGGAAGGACCGCAGCAAGTGGCCCACCGGCCCAAGCATCCGATTTGCCGAGGCTGCTGTGCGCTGCATGACCAACATCACCGTCGAGACGATGACGGTCTATGACGATCGAGAAAAGCGCATCGTGCGCGTGACCATCACCGACCTGGAGGCGAATGTCCCCTACTCCCAGGACGTGACGATCGCCAAGACCATTGAACGCCGCCAGAAGAAGGACGGCGACACCGTCATCACCACGCGCACCAACAGCTACGGCGATCTGCTCTACATCCTCGAAGCCACCGACGACGACATCATCAACAAGCAGCAGGCGCTGATCTCGAAGGCTGTGCGCACGCTGGGCCTGCGCTTGATCCCCGGCGACATCATCGACGAGTGCATGGACCAGATCCTCGTCACGCAGCAAAACGCTGACGCCGAAGACCCGGACGCGGCCAAGCGCAAGCTGTTCGATGCCTTTGCCGCCCAGGGCGTGCAGGCCCACCAGCTCAAGGAATACCTGGGTCACGACGCCTCTGTGCTGGCCCAGAAGGAAATCACCGACCTGCGCTCGCTCTACGCCGCCCTGCGCGACGGCGAGACGACCTGGCGCGAGGTCATGGACAGCCGCGAGGCTAGCGAGAAGAAGGTTGCAGGCTTGGAGGCTGTGCGCGCTGCTACTTCGGGCAAGAAGACCAAGGCCGAGGCCGCACCCGCCTCTCCCACCTTCGCCGAACAGATCGCACAGGCCAAAACGCTGCAGGAGCTGCAGGTCATTGGCGAGGACATGGACACCATGCCGGATGGCCCCGAGAAGGAAGAACTCGCCCAGGCCCTCCTGGCACGCGAGAACGCGCTCGCCTAACTTTTCCGGGCACCCACCCTCAGGGGGCCGGTTAGCACCAAGGGTGCCCACCAGACAGGAGAGAGAGATGACAGATCAGGAAAAGCGAATTCGGGCGCTGCTCGACTATCACGCCAATTCGCAATGCGAGCTGGTTGCCGCCGACAAAGCCGACCTCCGCGCCCTGCTTGCCAATCTGGACAAAGCACGCGCCTCTGCCGATGAGCTTTTGGCATTCGTGTCTGAGTACCTCGAAGCATGGGCAAACGGCATGGCTGGCGATAGCTACCTGCGTCGCCAAGCTGAGGCACTGCTCGGCGAAGCAACCGGGGAGCAACCCAAATGAGCCACACCGAACAGATGCGCGATGCGCTGACGGTTTCGCTGTTCACCGAGCAAAAGCCGGATGGCACCTGGTGCGCACACATGCTGGTCAGCGGGCTTCCAAGCGAGAGCATGGCCGATGCCGCCATTGCTCACATGCAGAACCTTTTCTGCGGCCAAGAAATTCCCCAAGCTGATTGAGGTGCGCCATGGACGACAAAGAACAGTTTGAACAGTGGTTCGCGACCTACGCAGACCCAGCCGTTGGACACGTTGAAACCAGCGTCAAGAAGCATGCTGCGCTGTCTGCTTGGCAAGCCCGAGCCACCCTCACCGCCCCTGCGGCAGAGGTGCCGGAGGCGATGACCGACACCGACGTGGCTCGGATCTTCCGTCGAGTCTATGGCGGCAATCGCTTTGACGCGACTGAGCGCATGTTCGCGGCGGAGATTGCAGCCGCCCGCGACGCTCAGTGGCAATCCACCCGGCTGCGCGGTGGTGTGCCTGAGGCCGTCAAGCTGGATCACATCGCCTGCATTGACGGCGGTGAACTGCGGTACATGAGTGGGCGAAAAGCTCCGGCTTATGACTGCGAGCTGTACGCCATGCCCGGTGGTGGCCGCGCTCCGTTGCTATACACCGCCGCCCCTCAAGCCCCAGCCCCTGCGCTGGATGCGGGGGTGGTGCGGGAGTTGCCCGCATACGTTCGAACATTCGCGCATGAGGTCTTCTGCGATGGCTTCACAAGCCCAGAAACTTACAACGACACGCTCCTGAACAGCGCTGATGAGGCGTGGAAAAAAGTCAGCGATGCCGAGTTGCTTGGGATGTGGCTCGCCGCCATGTCCGCCCAGGCGGGAGGGGGGAAGTGATGCGCCAAGGACTGATCCCCGGCCACAACGTGGACCGCATCGACATCCAAGCAGGACTTCGCGAGCTGGCTGCCTGCGGGTATGACGACAGCATCAAAACGCGCATGGTCATCGAATACGCCTTGGCGCGATGGGCGCGTGGTGAAGAAGAGGCGGCCCAGCGCGGCGCAATCGACCGGAGTTTCCACGGCATTGACCTGACGAGCTGGACCCGTGTGCTTGCCGCAGCGATGGCTGGCGCCCAGGCCGAGCGCGAGAGGGGGGAGTGAGATGGCCGACGCAGACAAAGCCCTCGCGCTCGCTGGCCGCTATGCCCGCTTGCAGGTCCGTTCTGGGCAGTGCCGGGGGCTTTGCTCTCGCCTGCTCGACAAGTGCGAAAACCTGCGCCAAAGCGGCGACGGTGAAACATTCGAATCTTCTTGGTCCGGCTGCATGGAGGCGTACCGCGAATGGAAAAGCGAAGCCGCCAAGGGGAACGAAAGGCGCCCCAACTCTGAACAAGGCTGGACCGCGCTTCTTGAGCAAGACCTGGAGTTCTGCCGCCCTTGCCTGCTGGCAATGAAGGTCTGGAGACACCGCAAGACCATGCACCGCCGTCGCGCATCCGTGCTCGGCGCCATCAAGCGCATCGGCTTGCGCGCCACCCACCCCACCAAGGACACCAAGCAATGACCGAACAATTGAATCTGTGGAAGGCAGCCCTTGAAGTCGCCTTCGATCAAACCTGCTCGGTTGGGCGCCCGAATGACTGGAAGCTCATCAAGGATGCGCTCGACTCGGTCAATGCCGCCCTCACCCATCCCGCCCAGCCCACGCACATCACATGGGACGCTTCAGGCAATCGCTGCGTCAACGGCGTGCCCGCAGAGGGTGGGGAGGCTTGGGCCAAGACGGCGAGCGAACTGAACCACT
>Ga0255210_1000341_pt1 | contig 18263 bp, 16 predicted proteins | sample Miss_Yuk_RepA_8d_FD_188422 | JGI IMG/M metagenome (GOLD analysis project Ga0255210, IMG submission 188422) | Freshwater microbial communities from Mississippi River, Louisiana, United States - Miss_Yuk_RepA_8d | ecosystem: Environmental > Aquatic > Freshwater > River | place: USA: Louisiana...
CATTGCCAAACCTTTGAACTGAATGAGGATGGACTTGGACGGCCCGGGCTTTTATGCTTGGGCCGTTTAAGCAGGTGGGTCAAACCATCTGAAAAATCAGACTTTCGAGGGGGTTACAATGCACAATTACATTCACGGTTTACTGCTCGGATTCTCCATCGCTGGTGCCCTTGCACCAGTCAGCCTGCAGGCTCAGACCCCGGGTTTCACGGAGGCCCGCTTCCCTCAACTGGCGCAATATCTGAATGCTTCCGAGGTCCTGCAGGCCGCAGTGTTCGACGAGATCGTCGTCAGCAATGAGTCTTCCGAGTCGCAGTTCGGCAAAGTTCTGTTGATGGAGGAAATTGCGGAATTGTCCGAGGCCGAGTTCTCGCACTACCACACGGCCACCAACCACATGGCCATGCTGGGCCCGTTCCGCGTGTTCGAAACGCGCGCCACGCCTGGTCTGCAATCCATGATTCGCGACCAGTTCGAAGAGGAAGAAGTAGCCAGTGTTCTGTCCGCCAACGGCAGCATTCCCCCCATTGCCGTTGATGTGCTGGAGCGTGGGCGTCAGTTTGGTCTCACCCTGCTGGACATCTATCTGGACAACAACGTGCTCGACAAGCACGGGGCTGTCGATCAAGCACTGCAGGACTACCTGAGTGAGGACTCGCTGTCTGTGGCGGCATTGCCCAAGTCGCCTGATCTGTTGTCCAAGCACCCGTATGCCTACGCCTTCCGTGTTGGATTCCCACAGCTCAGCGGTCTGGCCTGGGCTTCCCAGTGGCTGCAGATTGCAGCACTCGAGGCCACTATCCTTTCCGGCAACGACGCTGAACTGGAAGCCGCCATCGCTACTGTGCAGGCGCTTTACGAAGAGAAGGTCGCTCCGACCCATGGCAGTCTCATGGGCCTGCCAACAGACATCCCGACGATGCCAGCGATCGCGCCTAATGTGTATAGCTTCCATCCCGGCGCGGCCTATGTGTTGGACAACATTTCGCTGCTCAAGGTCGTGATCGGAGATCTGCTGGCGCATCCGGATGTACCGGATCGTGCAGCTGCCATTGAGGCGGCGGTTGCCAGTTACACCGACAAGGTCAACAACCTCGACGATGAGATGAAGTATCTAGAATTCGTGCTGCGTGGGGGCATTTTCAATCAGGGCGGTCCCGCACTGGGTGGATTGGTTCAGTCCGAGCGCAACCGTGGCCGTTCCGCCACTCAGCACGTGAGCAACTACCCGATGCGTTGAGCCCAAGGGCTGGCATTCGCGTAAATGTATTCATCGGGAGGTAACTGGTGACATGAATAAGGTTCATGCTTCTTGTCTTGGGGCATTTCTCGCGCTTGCCTCCGGCACTGCGAGTGCCGCACTCGACCGCACTGGTGACTTTGCGCTGCTGGACAGCGATGGTGCATTCCATCAACTGAGTCGTTATCAACACCGCAAGGCCGTCGTGTTGATGTCCTACGCGCAGTCCTGCTCAGGCATGCAAGCCAGCCTGGAGCGCTACCAACAGATGCATGCGCGCTATGCGGAACAGGGCATCGAGTTCCTGTTGCTTGATTCACAAGACTTGGATCGCGAAGCGCTCCGGGAACTGAACATGCCGCTGCCAATCCTGCAGGACAACGGACAGCTGATTTCAGAAGCGCTGGGCATCACCACTGCGGGTGATGTGCGCGTCCTGAACCCTGATCGACTTTCCCTGTTCTACGTTGGTGCTGTAAGCGATGAACTGGATGCCACCCTGTCGGGGTTGCTTACCGCGACTCCGCGTGACACTGTCAGGACAGAGAACACCTCCGGCTGCGCCATCGATTTTCCCGTCCGGGAGCGACACGCTGCCGATGTTCCGGACTACGTGACGGATATCGCCCCGATCATCATAGACAACTGCTCGGCCTGCCATCGCCAGTTCGGTGTCGGCCCGTTCGCCATCGACACGTATGTGTCACTGCTCGGCTGGTCACCCATGATTCGGGAAGTGCTGTTGAACAAGCGCATGCCTCCCGCTCAGATCGACCCCAGCATAGGTCATTCGCCCAATGCCCGTTACGTGCCGACGGAAGACATACAGACTTTGCTGCATTGGCTAAATGCCGGAGCGCCGCGTGGCGAAGGGGCAGATCCACTCGAAGCGTTTACCTGGACAGAAAGCAAGGAATGGATTCTTGGTGAGCCAGACCTGGTGGTCAGTGCGCCGGCACTGCGAATTCCCCCTGCTGGGATACTTGACTACGTGTATTCGGACGTGGAGTTGCCCTTCACGGAAGACAAGTGGGTCACTGCGGTGCAGTACATGCCCGATGCCACGAGTGCGTTGCACCATTTGGTTGGATTCGTCACCGCTCCGGATCAGGACTTCTGGGGCGAGGAGCGCAACAGCAACACTTCGACCAGAACATTTCTTGACAGCTATGCCCCCGGCAAGCCCAGTGCAACCACTTTCACGGAAGGCACTGCAGTGTTCATTCCCAAAGGACACAAGCTCTCGCTGCAGTTTCATTTCGTGGGAATTGGTGCTGAATTGCAGGATGCCACCAAGATCGGGCTGTACTTCGCCGACTCGCCCAATGGTGAGGGCTTGAAGCAGCGCCTGGTGCAGGCTGTCTCGGCGCAAGTGGTTCTCCCACCCAACGAGCATGAGATTCCCGCACATGCGGAGTACCAGTTCGAGGAATCAGTGGTGATCACTGGCGTGCGTGCAAAGATGAATGCACGTGGCAAGAAAATGAAGTTCAGTATCGAGCTGCCCGACGGCACGATGCGGGATCTCTTGAGTGTTCCTGCCTACAATTACGGTTGGCAGCCACACTATGTGCTGGACGAACCAGTTACCATTCCAGCAGGCACGAAAGTGCACGTGTCCGGCGCGTTCGACAACTCCATCTCGAATCCTTTCAATCCTGATCCTGATATCGAGGTGCGTACCGGCTTCAGCAGTACTGATGAGGTTTTCACAGGCTACTTCACCTATCACAAGGCGGATTGACCGTCTGTTGTTCAAGAGACGGTTGTTCCACTGATACAGTAAGGCCGTGTGTTCGCCACCGAACACACGGCTTTTTTCTTTGCTGCTCGACAGTGGCACAGCTGATCAGGCAAACAAAAAGGGCCGTGGATTTACATCCACGGCCCTTGTTTCATTCAGTGGGCAAGTCGGCGTACCGACTCACCCTTCTCGAGATTACTCGGCGGCTACTGAACGCTGCTTGGCTGCTTCACGCTCTGCAACGAGCTCGGCGTAGCCGGCGTCGTCCAGGTGAGTGATAGCGATCCAGGCGTGAGTCATTTCGTCAGCTGTACGGCTGCCCTCTACAACCCAGAAATCAGGATCAGGGTTGTTCGGGTTGTTGGCAGTGTTGTCGTACCACTGCTTCACGACCAGTACTGCACCAGTCGGAACCAGCGGTGCCACGTCGTCTGCGTACAGGTGGCTGTGGTGCCATGTGGCGCTCCAGTTGGAGATCTGGCTGATCTGCTCAGTACGACCAGTAGCCGGGTAGTAAATCTCCAGTGACGCAGCGCGCATACGCAGGTGACCGTGCGGCTGGAAGCTGTCGATACGGACCGGATGATCGAATGAGTGGAAGCCCTGAGTCATGGCGGTGCCATTCGGAGGAACAATCAGCTCACCGTGGTTCAGTCTGTACAGCTTCAGATCCTGCTTGTACTTGGCCACTTCTTCGTAGCCTTCCGGGTGCAGCCAGAGACCGATTTCAACGACGTTGTCCTCGATGACTGTACCAGGAGCCGTTGCACCCACACCGCCGGGGAACAGGTGAATGTCCCAGCGAACGCGTGCATTGGCAGGCAGCGTGCGGCACACGCCTTCCGGCATGATCTCGCCCCACTTGCCCATGGCGTACTCGGTCAGCTGGCCGTAGTCTTCGTACTCGCCATCAGCATTTGGGATTTCGATGTCGGAGTTGGCGTGGTGAACTACTGCCTTCGCATTGCCGGCCGGCTTCACTTGAACAGCCTTGATGCAACGATCTGTGTCCATGCCAGTGTAGACATACGGACGGTGCCACATGTCGTTACCCAGCGCAGGCACGTCGATTGGTTCGGAGTCCAGAATCAGGTCGGGCTCACCGAACATGGCGGCATAGGTCCACTGATCGGGATCGGGCAGGTCGGCTACGGGGTGACTGCGATCGCCCCAATCACCTTCAGGCGCCCCTTGTGCTACCCAGGTGGTGATTGCTGCAATCTCTTCGTCAGACAGGCGCCAATCACCCTGCAGATCCTGAATGCCGATGTGATCGTCATAGGAGTAGGGGGGCATTTCCTTGTTGGCAACGCGCATACCGATCAGCGGTGCCCAGGGACGAACCTGTTCGTAGTTGGTCAGCTGCATGGGGCCGACACCGCCTTCGCGGTGGCAGACAACGCAGTTATCCGTGATGATCTGTGCAACGTGGTCAGCATAGGTCACTGCACCCGAGTCGATTGACAAGGAAGACTGTGCTTGGGCCTGACCGGTGAATCCCAACACTGCAAGGACAGCAAAGCCGAGAGCGGCTTTCCCTGAGCGTTGCTTGTTCCAACACTGCTTGATTTTCATGATCCTCTCCTCGTAAATGGGTGAGCAGTCGCCGCAATCTAAAACTCCTGTGGGCGCTTGTCCACTCTTGAATATCACTTTGTGCAACTATTTGTGACGCACAAATAAAAGCCTGATTTCTCAGGCTTTTATTTGTTTTTCTTGCTCTTTGAATCGACAGGGAAAATTGTCGGTTACGGAGTCACGGTAACGCGCTGATAGACGTTTGTCCAGCAGCACTGGTCAGCCTCTGTACTGTCGGTAGCATCCCAGTTGTCGGCCATGGTTCTGATCATGTATTCGCCAGGTTGAGAGAACGTCGCGATAACGCTTGCGACGCCACTACCTGTGCTTAGCTGGGTCTCATCCGGTCCTGCTTGCTGTGCACCACGCGCTCTTGCCAGTTCGGACAACTCGGGTGGTGCCTCGGAAGAAGGATGGCGCTCCCAGGTAACTTGGCCTTCGCCTTGGTGCTTGTACCAGGACACACGGACAGGAATGCCCTTTATGTTGCGCGGGTCGGTCATGTCGCGTACGGAGGGGTCTTCCACGTGCACTGTGAATGTGACCGGAGAGCCGGCTTTTACTGTCAGCGCATTGTCAGCAACCATGCCCATCGGGTCCTGTGCTTTCGGACCGTCGGCTGTGAAGGCAACAAGCGGAGCGACGGAGCCCGCAGGACGTGGCTTCTTGTCCAGGGTGTAACCCAGGCGGCCACGACGACCAGGGACCTTAAGCTCTTCATGCTGACCCGTTTTGATGTACCACCAGACTTCGCCGTCGCGCATGGATGCAGGCACTGTCACGGTGAATACCCCGGTGTTGCGGCTGGTTTCAAAACGCGCTGGCTGCATTCCGCTGAATTCTGCCGGCTCTATGCGATTGTTCGGGCCCAGCGGGATCTCGACTGCCTCACCTGTGTTGCGGTTTAGATAGCCGAAAGAGTAGCTTACAGAGCCGTCCTCATTTTCGTAGGCGCCTTCGAAAATCGGAATGACCGGAAGGCCAACCGGCGCACGCAGTCCGAGAGGACGCGAAATCGTCGGCAGTTGCTGCGCGTGTACAGGAACAATACTGGCCGCGACGAGGATAGCCCCCACCACCAGACCGAATACAGTCCTCAGGTTCTTCTTCATTGAAATTACTCCCATTACCAGTGACATTATTTTTAAGGCTGAAATTCAGGCGCCCAATTGAATCAGGACTTTAGCCTTCCCGCAAGGTCAAACGATTTACTACTCCAGCTCGTCACTCTGCCCCTGCAGAAGTTCCTGGCGAGACTGGATTTGTCGGCCGGAAACAGCACCAACTCCGTGATGCGAGTACCTGCCTTCCAAATCAGATCGACGTTCCTTTTCTTTCTGAGTACTGCTGCGCCCTCGCCTCTTTGTGCGATTCAGCGGTCCTGCTGTCATGCAAAAATTGTTGCGTTTATGCCGGCGAAATGCCGGTGAATTTAGCAATAGAGCTGCTCTTGATTCAAAGGGCAGGGGTCTGCTAAACGCTGTTTTGCTGATCTATATCAATTAATCTCGCATTGCATACCGGCGAGGATCGCCGCTGCTCCCATGCCGCCTGCCGTGCACACGGAAATCAGTCCCCGGGCCTTAGGATCGGACTCCAGCAGCTTGCCCAGCGTTGCGATCACCCGCGCTCCTGTTGCCGCAAACGGATGTCCAACGGCGAGTGAGCTGCCTTTTACATTCAGTCTTGCGCGCTCTATGCTGCCCAGCGGCGTTTTGAGACCGAGCACATGGCGGCAGTAGTCTTCGTCTTCCCAGGCCTTGAGTGTGCAGAGAACCTGCGCGGCGAAGGCTTCATGAATCTCGTAGTAATCGAAGTCCTGCAGCGCAAGACCGGCACTTTGCAGAAGCTCGCTCACGGCAATCGTGGGTGCCATCAGCAACCCTTCGCCCTTGACGTAATCCACTGCGGATATGCGCGCACCCAGAAGCCAGGCTTGCACGGGGAGATCGTGCTTGTGCGCGTAGTCTTCACTGGCCAGCAAAACAGCGGCAGCACCATCAGTCAGCGGAGTGCTGTTGCCGGCCGTCAGCGTGCCGCTGCTACTGCGGTCGAATGCCGGTTTCAAGGTGGCCAGTTTTTCCAGCGTGCTGTCGAGACGCAGATTGTTGTCGCGTGCCACGCCGTTGTAAGGCGTCACCAATTGGTCGAAGAAGCCGTCGGTCCATGCTGCGGCAGCCTTGAGATGACTCTCGAGCGCCAGCAGGTCCTGCTCTTCGCGGCTGATGCCCCACTGCCGGGCCATCAACTCGCAATGCTCTCCCATGGACAGTCCTGTACGCGGCTCGGCATTGCCGGGTGCCTGTGGCGCCAGTTCGCTCAGGCGGAATCCCTTGAAGGCGCGCAGGCGCGACTTCAGGTCGCGGGCCTGACTCAGGGCTACGAGGCGCCGGGCGAAACGTCGCTGGAAAACGAGGGGGACGTCGCTCGTGGTGTCCGTGCCGGCTGCTATCGCGCAGTCGATCTGCCCGCTGGCAATGCGCGCGCCCAGCAGCATGGCGGCGTGCAGCGAAGTGCCGCAGGCCATCTGCAGCGTGGTGCCCGGCGTACGCGGCGACAGGCCGGAACTCAACACCGCTTCGCGTGCCAGATTCCAGTCTCGTGAATGCGTGGTGACCGCGCCGGCGATCACGTCATCGATCTTTCTCCCTGCCAGCTTGTACTGCTTGACCAGTGCCTGCAGCGTATCGGCGAGCATGTCCAGATTGCTCAGATCGCCATAGGCGGTGTTGGAGCGACAGAAGGGGATTCGAGTCCCGCCGATGATGGCAACGCGGCGCAGGGTGTTCATGTCAGGCCGCTCCCGTCTTTGCTGTGGACACTGTGGTTTTCAGGTAATGCAACGGGCCGCCGCGGAAAGGCGCGAAACCTGTACCGAAGATCATGCCCGCGTCTAGCAGGTCGGCATCCGCGACGATACCGTCACGCAGGGCGGCTTCGCATTCTGCGGTATATACCCCGATCAATCGCTCGCCGAGTGCGACGAGGTCATGTCCGACAGCCTTCTCTCGCAGCTTGACAGGTTTTTCTTTCGACCATGCATAGAGGCCCTTGCCGGACTTGCGGCCGAGATAGCCTGACTTGACCAGGTTGCCCAAGGTTTCGGTGGCCTTCGTCACTCGCTCGTCGTCAGCACTCTGCAGGGTGCCGGTTACCATGAGGCACACGTCCAGCCCCACCGTGTCCGCCAACTCCACCGGCCCCATGGGCATCCCGAAGTCTTCGGCGGCGGCATCGATCGCCTCCAGTGCAATGCCCTCGCCGTGCATGACCATGGCCTCGAGCATGTAAGGTGCCAGGATACGGTTCACCAGAAAGCCCGGGCTGCTCTTGACCGGCAGCGGGTAGCGATTGATCTGGCCGCAGAAGGCTGCAGCGCGGCGCAGGGCTTCCTCATTGCTGCGCTCGCCGCGCACGACTTCCACCAGCGGCATCCTGGCCACGGGATTGAAGAAGTGCAGCCCGATCAGGCGGGAAGGGTCCTGCAGGGCGGAGGCAATGGCTTCGAGCGGGATGGAGGAGGTATTGGTGGCAAGAATGGCATCGGGACGCAGTCGCGGTTCGAGGTCGGCAAGCAAGGCCTGCTTGGCATCGAGTCGCTCGACGATCACTTCGATCACCACGTCCGCCTTGCCAACCGCGCTGCCGTCGATATCCGGCTGCAGGCGTGCCAGAGCGGCCTTCACTGCCGCCGGCTCCAGGCGCTTCTTGCGCAACAGTGTCTCGGCACGCTTGAGGGCGGGCTCGATGAATTTCATCTCACGGTCCTGCAGTGTCACCTCGAGCCCCTGCAGCACGCACCAGGCCGCGATGTCGCCGCCCATGACGCCAGCACCGACCACATGCACGCGTCGTGCACGGAAGTCGCTCTGCCGGCCTTCGCGCTTGAGTCGTTCCATCAGGCCGAACACGCGGCGCAGGCCGGCAGCCTGTGGTGTCACCATCAGTTGTCCGACAGCTTCAGCCTCGGCCGCCATCATGGCGACACGGTCGCCGCCGTAGCGCTCGAAGGTGTCGATCAGCCGAAACGGCGCAGGATAGTGCTCGGCTCGTGCACGCGCGGCTGTCTGCTTGCGCATCTGCTGTGCCAGCAGGCGCCGGGCCGGGGTGAGATTGCTGAGTCTGGCCAGCAGGGCGGGGCCGCGACTGCGACGCTTGCTCAGGATGGCGCGACGCGCGGCCCAGTAGAGTTCTTCATGCCGGCCGATGACTTCATCCACCAGGCCTGCCGCTCGTGCCTGTCTGGCATTGAGCTGGCGTGCGGTGAGCATCAGCTCCATGGCCTTGATGCCGCCGATCAGGCTGACCGAGCGTGCCGAGCCACCGAAGCCCGGGAAGATCCCCAGCTGCACTTCCGGAAAGCCGATGCGGGTGGCTGGGATGTCGCGGGCAATGCGGTAGTGGCAGGCCAGAGCGAGTTCCAGTCCGCCGCCCAGGCAATAGCCTTCGAAGGCTGCCACCGTGGGGCAGCGCAGGGCTTCGAGGCGGGAGAAGATGGCGTGCACATCGCGAATGGAGGCAGAGACGGAAGTGGCATCGGTGAAACTGCCGAACTCGCGGATATCGGCACCCAGCACAAAGCCCGTGGTCTTGCCCGAGAGAATGGCGAGTCCTGCAGGCAGATTGCGTTCGGCACTGGCGATGATGGTTTCAAGCTCCCTCAGCACCTGGGCAGACAGGGCATTCACCGACTCGCCATGACGATCCAGGAAAAGCCAGAGAATGTCGTCACTGTCGCGCTCGAGGCGCCAGTGCTGACAGTGGGGAAGCTGATCTTTCATGTACAGGTTATGCTCGTTGATCATGCCGGATAATTCCCCGGTTGTTGAGTCTCCGAGGAGGGTCGGTCGGGTCACTTGCGACGGATTCAAGCAGCTTTCCCAAGGCATGACAACCGCGAAAATGTGGGGAAGTGTTACATCAGGTAACAAGATTGATGCACTTTGAAGAAGGGAGAAAGTCGGCCTGAGCAGATGAAACGACAGGCTTGCGTGGCAGCATGTCACAGGAATGATCAGCGACGGCACCCGGCTGGTTTGCTACCAGGGGCCCTCGTGCCCGGAACCACGCAGTCGACACTCGGTTTCCTCCTGGATGTCGTTCAGAGAGCCAGTCAAGGACTGATTCGGGATATTCACTCCGGGCGCCGCCTGTCGCAGCCTCTCCGGGGCCCGGTGGGCTATCTGCCCCGGTTTGTTGTCTCTGAGCGCGCAATGGAAAGAGCCCAACACCGCCCTTGTGCACCCCAAGATCGATGTGATCGGCAATGACTGCAGCGTCGAGGACACTGCCATTTCCCTCGCGATTTCTCCGGATACCATCAAGGGTTACATGAAGTGGATCTTTGCCAGGCTCGAGGTGAGCAATCGGGTCGAGCTGACGCTCGAAGCGATTCGGCTGGGAATCATCGAATCCTGCTGGCAGGGCTGGCGAGTCCGACTCGCTTTGCTATGATGCAGCGGTATTCTTCCGTCTGGCCGAATCCATGCGTTTGTTGTCAGTGCTGTTCTTGAGTGTTCTGCTGAGCGCCTGTGCCCAACGAGCTGGGCCGGCCGCCTGGCCAGCCCATCTGCCGCCTCAGTCCCATTTCCTGCGCGTTTACGCAGCTGACATTCCCAATCAGGCGTTGCAGACCCGACAGCAGTATCTTGAATGGGTGCTGCGCTTCTATGAAGGCTCGGAGTTCATGGCGCTGGGCTGGAATGCGATTGCCGAATCGGTGCTTGTGGATCTGCCGGCTCCCGATCATGCGGCCTTGTCCCGACAGCTCAGGGCGCTGGGCCAGGCCATCTCCGGCGAGTGGGCCAAGGACAATCAGGTGCGGCGCATCGACACGGCCATGCTGAGCCTCTGGGGCGGCGTCATGCAGGCGGACTTCACGCGGGAGTACCGCGTGGCGGCTGTGGCCATGATCCGGCAGGACGTGGCTGAGTTGCTCAGCGCCAGGCTGTCGCCGGAACACGTCGACGAGCAGCGTTACACGCTGGCCCTGGGCGTCTCACTGGAGCCATGAGCCGGACCCTGGCAAGCCTTCGAGCGCAAACCGGCGCAGTTCTGCGATCGCATCGCGGTCATTCTGCAAATAGGCTTCCTTGAGATAACTGTCGACATCCAGCCCCCCCGATTCATTGCTCGAGTCGCGACAATAGAAGAAGCGCACGACCAGATGGCCGGGGGCCGGCTCCTCGATGCGGGTGATGCTGTGAGCGAACATCTGCCCGACCACGCCAACGGTCCGTGTCTCGATCTCCTGCTCCGGTCGCAGACTTACCACATCGCGCAGGCTGTCCTCGCCAAAACGCAGGTGACGAACGAATTTCGTGGCACTGATCTGTTGCAGGCTCGTGCTCAGGCTTGGATTGAAATGGCCCGGGTAGCGGGTACGGAACACAAGGCCTTCCCACAGCTGGGTGCGTGTCATCGTCGGCAGATGCGGCTGCCGAGGGTCGTTGACCTGGATGATGTGTTCGAACTCGAGCCGTGGCATCCGGACCTCATGCGTCAGTGAATTAGGGCATCGCGCCCGTTTCCCATGGTATGACCCTTGCCGCTGGCAGGGCAACGGTGAGCACCAGCCCGATGGCCACAGAAGCGCTGGCAAACAGCAAGCCCTTCTCGCCTGGCATGACGTAGGCGATGGGAATGCCGGTATGGAGGATGAACAGCGAGGCCGTCATCAGCCCCCTCCAAGGCGAAGATCACCGCAGCGGTGGGCAGCGGGCGCAATCGGTCCAAGCTTGGTCAGGCGGTGTCGAAGGTCAATGCCGTACAGGCAAGCTGCGCTGCGAAGAGGGCGCCGACCAATATCCTGACGATGCCTCAGACCACGGTCATGAGGGCGAACTGCTGGACGATTCTGCAGTTGTACGCGGGCTTGTCGATGATTGGTATGTTCTGGGAGGTGCAAGGATTGACGGTCATCGGGGTGCGGTTGTTGACCAGACCCGCCATGCGGCGGCATGAATGCGAAAGGCTTCCGGTAGAGCCCCCTGAACGGAACATCATCTTCAAGGGCAGCCTTGGCAAAGTTCTGATCAGACTGATGCCTTGGAGCGTGACAGGACAAACTCGCCATTTTTCTGCACCAGCGCGAAGTTTTACTAGCTTGCGTAGTTTTGTAACACGCTGTGGCGTGAATGTGATTTTTGTGCCTCCAAATGATAATAATTTGCAATAAATGCCGGTTTTCACTAGGGTACCGAGTTGTTTTTTTCTGCAAGGGCTGATCAAAGAATGAATTTTCCGTTTCATACCTCCCTGCTGACCGCATCCATCGTGGTCGCTAGCGCCGTCTTTTCCCCGTCCTCGCTGGCGCAGGACACTTCCGGTGAGGACTCCACTGTTCGTTATCCCGCTTCCTATTTCACCGAATGGGCGCCCACCACGGCGCAGGACATGCTGAGTCGCATTCCGGGCGTGAATGCCGGTGGCGGTGGTGGTCCTGGCCCCGGTGGCCCTGGTGGTCCCGGCGGCGGCCGCGGCGGCGGTGGCGGCGGGCGTGGGCTTGGGGCGGGCAGCGGTGACCAGATTCTGATCGACGGCAAGCGCATGGCGGGCAAGGGTAATCAGTCCAGCGATACCCTCTCGCGGATCAGTGCCTCCCAGGTGGACTACATCGAGATCATCCGCGGCACGTCCGGCGCGCTGGACGTGCGCGGCAGCAGCCAGGTCGTCAACGTGGTGTTGCTGGAAGCCCTGGACACCACCTCCGTCGCCTACCAGATGGAAGTGGCGCGCTTCGCCGACCACGCGGTCAAACCCAATGGCTCGGTGTCCTACAGCGGCCAGTCGGGTGCGCTGAGCTATTTGTTCAGTGCCGAGGCACAGTCGCGCTACAACCCCTACATCAGCTGGGAAACCAGCCGCCTGGGCGACTGGTCCTTCAACGACGAGATCCGCGAGGAGCGCACCGGGGACCAGACCAACTACAACTTCGCCACCAATCTGGGCTACGACATCAGCGCCAATAGCAGTCTGCGTGTGAACGCCTTGGTGGAACTGGGCGACGAGCCCACCGACGTCACGCGCTGGGCCACGAATCTGCGCGTCAATCCGAATGTGACCGTGATCGAGCGCGAGGAAATACCCGGCGAGGAAGACATCTGGGAAGTCGGCGGCGATTACGAGTACAACTTCGCCAACGGCCAGCGTTTCAAGGTGCTGTTCATTGCCAACCAGGCGGATGAGTGGACCAAGCGCGAGCGTTACGACGTGTTCGCCAATGGCACCGAGGTCAAGGACCTGTTCCTGGACACCGCTTCCATCACGCAGGAGCGCATTGTCCGCAGTTCCTTCACGATGGGGCTGTTCGAGGGCCAGGACATCGAGTTCGGCGCCGAGCGTGCGCAGACCACCCTGGATTCCAAACTGCGTCTCGGCCTGGCCTCCAGCACCGGCACGCCGGCCGCGGCTTACGGCGGACTGGTGCCGCAGAGTGTCTCCAACGCCAACTCCACGGTGGAGGAAATCCGTGTGGAGCCCTTCCTGGTGCACAACTGGCAGCTCAGTCCCCGCATGAGTCTGGAGACCTCGGTGATTTACGAGATGTCCGAGATTGCGCAGTGGGGCGACGTGGTGAACAAGCGCGACTTCCAGTTCCTGAAGCCGAAAGTGGACTGGCGCTTCGACGTCACGCCCACCTTCCAGGTCCACTGGGTGGTCGACAAGACGGTACGCCAGCTCAGCTTCAGCGACTTCGTGGCGGCGTCGGACAATCAGGACATCGATCAGAACACCATGGCCGGCAACGCGAACCTCAAGCAGGAGCAGGTCATCAAGACTGAGTTCGGCTTCGAATACCGCCTGCCCGATGACATCGGCGTGGTGGATGTCGATGTGTTCTATGCGAAGCACATCGACGTGATCGACCGCGTGGACGTGTCTTCCTCGCCCACCGTGCTGGAGTCCGCCAACGGCAATATCGGCGATGGCAAGAACTACGGCATGAACCTGAACGCCAGCATCCGCATGCGCATGATCAACATGCCCAACCTGCTGCTCACCACCAATTTCAACGTGCAGGATTCGGAAGTCACCGATCCCTTCCTGGGCATCGACCGTCGTTTCGCGCTGAATGACCGTGGCCGTCTGACGCTGGGTTTCCGCCACGATATCCCCAGTCTGCGCATGAACTACGGCCTGACCTGGAACAATCGCTTCGACGGTGGCCGCAAGCGTTATGACATCGACGACATCGAGCAGACAGCCGGTGACCCGAACGTGCAGGCCTTCGTGGAGTGGGTGGCTTTCGGCAGCATCACCTTCCGCTTCGATGCCCGCAACATCACGGACAATTTGCAGTGTCGCGAGCGTCACCGCTATCTTGGTCCGATCACCAGTGGCATCATCGAAGAGTATGAAGATCAGTGTGGCGGCGCCGGCCGCACGCTGGCACTGCGGATCAACGGCAGCTTCTGATCCTTCGGGTGCCGGCTGTTGACGTCGGCACCCACCCCCTCTCCTGGAGTGCCATGCAAACCTATTTCGCCGCCACGCTCGCGTGGCTGGAACAGCATCCCGACCTCTACACGCTGCTCAGTGCCGCACTTCTGCTGGTGGCCGCCTGGCTGGCCAATTATCTGGTGCGGCGCATCTTGGTGCGCGGCCTCTATCGCGCGCTGCGTGCCTCGGTACTGGGCGAGGATCAGGTGCTGATGGATTCGCGCATCATCTCGCGCCTCGCCAACATAGTGCCGGCCTTCATCGTCTACGCCGGTGTCGGCCTGGTGCCGGACCTGCCGGATCCAGTGGTCCAGGTCGTGCGCAATGTCTGCAGTGCCGTCATCGTGCTGGTGCTGGCCCTGGCCATCGGCGGATCCTTGAATCTGGTCAATGAGCTGTATTCCCGCCGCGAGGATGCCCAGCGCAGACCAGTGAAAGGCTATGTGCAGGTGGTGCAGATCGTGGTCTACCTGCTGGCTGCGATTCTCATGGTGGCGGCGCTGATCGACCGCTCGCCGCTGATCCTGCTCTCGGGCCTCGGTGCCATGGCGGCCGTGCTGATCCTGATCTTCCAGGACACCCTGCTGTCGCTGGTGGCCAGCGTGCAGATCTCCTCCAACGACATCGTGCGCGTGGGCGACTGGGTGGAAATGCCGCAGCTTAATGCCGATGGTGACGTGATCGACATCGCCCTGCACACCGTGAAGATCCAGAACTTCGACAAGACCATCACCACCGTTCCCACCAAGCGTTTCATTTCCGATCCGTTCAAGAACTGGCGCGGCATGCGCGAGGCCGGAGGGCGGCGCATCAAGCGTTCTCTGCTGCTGGACCAGCACAGTCTGCATTTCCTGAGTGCTGCCGAAGTGGAAAGCCTGCGCCGATTCAGATTGCTGGGAGAGTATCTCGAGCGCAAAGAGGAAGAGATCCGGAAATGGAACCGCGAGTTGGAAGGGCAGGGCCGTGACCCGGTCAACTCTCGGCGCATCACCAACATAGGCACTTTCCGTGCCTATGTGGAACGCTATCTGCGCGCTCATAAGGGCGTGCACCAGGGCATGGTGCTGCTGGTGAGGCAACTGGCGCCGACCTCGGACGGATTGCCGCTGGAAGTGTACTGCTTCACCAACACCGTGGTGTGGGCCGACTACGAAGGCATTCAGTCCGACATCTTCGACCATCTGCTGGCCATTCTGCCCGAGTTTGGCCTGAGGGTATTCCAGCACCCCAGCGGCGCCGACATGCGGGAGCGGGCTCAGGTCTGAGCCATGACGGCATCCAGCAGCGCCAGGCCGAACTCTTCCAGCAGCGCTTCGTCGCAGTGGCGCGATTCGCCATTGTAAAGAAGGGGCGTGTCAAAGGGCGGCACATGCACGAACAGCACCTGCGCGATCTGCGGGTGCGATTCCCTGAACTCTTCCAGCGTATAGAGCAGTTCCTCGCACAAGAAGGCGCCGGCATCTTCCGACAGGCGAATGGGGATGCCTTGCGCTGCCAGCGCTGTGCACAGGGACTCGCACGCAAAACTGCTGTGCCGCAGGGCTGGCCCTGAAGGGGAGTTCGGCACGCCGGCGGGCAGCAGGCCGTTGTTGTCGGGCCGCTCGCGCCGCACATTGCGGGCCTGCGTCTCAATCCGGAACGTCCCCACTTCGCCTTCGCCCATGCTGAGGACCAGACCTGGCACCTGCTCCTGCAGAGCACTTGTCAGTGCCTGGCGCGGCGCGCCCCAGCAGACGGGGATCTGCAGGGCTTGCAACTGATGGCCGCGATGCTGTCCGCGCCGTGCCAGCGCACTGGCTGCCATCCATGAGGCATTGACTGCGCGGCCGTCAAAGGGGGTAAAGCCGGTAAGCAGAATCTCTGTCATTCAGTCTCCGAGTCTTCCAGGTGCGCTTGCAAGCCGCCTGTGTGTAAGTATGCTGGGCTCCATAGTCCTTCATCCGAAGACGCCTGTGAACCCTGTCCACGTACTGCATGCCCTGGGCCAGCGCCTGTGGGTCGACAATATCACCCGCTCCATGCTCGATACCGGCACGCTGCAGCGCTACATCGACACCCTGCAGGTCACCGGCCTGACCAGCAATCCCACCATCTTCGATCAGGCCATCGGCAGCGATACGCAGTATGGCGCTGCCATCGCCGGGAAAGCGCGGTGCGGGCTGAGCGGCGAAGCCTTGTTCGTCGAGCTGGCACTGGAGGATCTGTGTCGGGCGGCGGCCGAGGCATACCTGCGCGGCATCCAGCGGCGCCTGGACGCCGGGCTGTCACCGCAGGTCATGAGTGTTGCGTCGGTGTTCGTGTCGCGCTGGGACGTGGCAGTCAAGGACAAGGTGCCGCAAGAACTGCATAACCGGCTGGGCATCGCCGTGTGCGAGCAGACCTACCAGGCCTCGCTGCACCTGCTGGCATCGCCACGCTGGCAGCGACAGGCAAAGGCGGGGGCTGTGCCTCAGCGCGTGCTGTCGGCCAGCACCGGCACCAAGGACCCCGCAGGCCAGCGACACCCTCTATGTGGAAGCCCTGGCGGCACCGGATACCATCAACACGCTGCCGGAGAAAACCCTGCTGGCCTTCGCCGACCATGGCCGCCCAGGACATGTGATGCCTTTGCATGAAGCGCAGACCCAGGCGCAGCTTGCGCGCTTCGCACAGGCTGGCATCGACATCGACACGCTGGGGGGGCAATTGCAACAGGACGGTGCCGTAGCCTTCGTGAAATCCTGGCATGCGCTGCTGGCGCGCATCGCCGAAAAATCTCAGGCGCTGGCGTCCTGAATCACCACGTCGCGCATCTTGCCTTCGACATATAGCCATTTGCCTTTCACGCGCAGAAAGGCCGAATGCTCGTGGTGAACGTGTGAATTGCCCGCCTCGTCCACATAGGTGGCCTTGAAGTCCACGCGACCACGATCGCCCTTCTGGTCTTCGTCAAGAATCTCCAGCCCGCGCCAGTCCAGCGTCACCTCATCAAGAATCTCGGCACTCAGCGGGCCGACGGTGCCGGGGTGCCAGGTCTTCATCAGATAGTCGCCATGGCCCCCCAGAGCATAGGCCGTGTAGCGCGAGCGCATGAGCTGTTTGGGTGTGCGGGCCTGCTCCCTGCCGGAAAGAAACGGGCCGCAGCAACGCGCGAAGGGTTTGCCGCTGTCGCAGCGGCACGCAGTAATTGACATGAGTTACCTACCTGTTCAGGGGGCAGGTGCGGTGGCCGCACTCTGGGTTTCGATGTCGTAAAGTCCGCGCAGGTAGACTCGCCACTGCGCGTAGAGGTCTTCGACAGGACCCGTCAGGCCGCTGACGTTGCGGCTGAGTTCCAGAACGGCCGGTGCGGTTTCGCTGACAAAACCGGAAGACAGGGCCACGAATTCCTGTTCGAAGATCTTGCTCCATTTGTAGCGGTTGTAATTCTGACTGAGTGCCTCAAAACTGCCGGTTCCCAGCACGGCCTCGCCATTGCGTGCGCGCTCGGCATTGTCGCGCTGGTCCAGCACCTGTTCGAAAGAGTACTGGCGCCACACGTCGTAGCGCGGCTTCACGTCCTGGTACAGCGCCTCGTAGTACTCATCGATGGTGTCGATGAAGACATTGTGACGCGCCTGGATATCGGCGACATGCTGCAGCAGCGGGTCGTTGCTGGCGGGCAGGCGCGAGAGTGTCAGCTGTCCGGCGGCATCAGTCTCCAGATAAGGCGCAAACGCTTCGGGCGACAGGTCTGCGGCATAGCGCAGCTGGGTCACCTCCTGGATGCGCGCCAGATCGCTTGTCGTCAGGCTGTTGCGGAAGGCCAGAAGGTCATTGGCGATGGCCGCATGCAGATCCTGAAAGGGGTCCGGGCCGTCAGTGATGCCACCGCCGCGCAGTGAGGGAATGCTGTCGGGGTAGTCGGCCGTGCGGGCGATGTCGGCATAGCGTTTGTCCAGCCAGAGGCGGCCGGTGCTGTCCACAGCACGTACCTGCAGCAACAGATCAGCGCCAGTGGATTCCAGAATGGTGCCGGTGATGAGCAGGTCCAGCGACGGGTCAGTCGCGGGCAGCACGCGCACGATGCCCCACTGATTCGAGGACAGAAGCGTGTGCCGCAAGGCGACGGGCAGATAGTGTGTCTCGGTGTTGCGGATTTCGGCAAAGATGGCGGCGCCCGGCAGCGTGATCTCCTCCGGGTCGGCCTGGGTGGCGAACACCTGCACGCCGATGTCCAGCATCTGCAACGGCGTGGGCATGCCCTGCAGCACGTTGAGTGTCACGCTGCCCACGGGTGGT
>Ga0255210_1000344_pt1 | contig 18204 bp, 22 predicted proteins | sample Miss_Yuk_RepA_8d_FD_188422 | JGI IMG/M metagenome (GOLD analysis project Ga0255210, IMG submission 188422) | Freshwater microbial communities from Mississippi River, Louisiana, United States - Miss_Yuk_RepA_8d | ecosystem: Environmental > Aquatic > Freshwater > River | place: USA: Louisiana...
AATGATGGACGAGGAAAGCACCCAAATGGCGCCAGCCTGCGGCACCGCACTGAACGGGATCGTCACCGTCAGGGCTCGACCCGAAATCGGACCTACCAGCCGCTCCTCAACCACCCCAGTGGGCAGAATGACCGATAGCCGCCATGGGAGATCCGCTGGCAGGTCCTGATCCAAAGTGACCGTGCTGGCAGTTGCCGCAGCGATTCGGCCCCCAAGGCGCATGCCACCTCGAACTGGATCAGCGACCTTGATGACGTCACCCGGACGCACCACGGCACCCTCCAGGCCCGTGCGGAAGGTGACGATCTCAGATTCCGACTGCTCGGAATACAAGAGCCACTTACCCACCCGGTGCGCCTGACCCCGAGAGGTGCATCCCAGGGCCACCACTTCGCTCTGCACGATGCCGTAGCGGGCGATGCCGGCGGCGTCCTCGACGTACTCCACCTTCTGGCGATAAAAGTCTTCGGGGTCGTTCCATGTGACCAAGGCCACCGTGTGCCGCGCCTTCGCCGAAGACCCCTGATACGCAAATTCACCGTCCACAACATTGCTAGGTGCGAACTGGTAGACCGGATCGGCGGGCGCATCCTGCGTAACCGTGATCGCACCACCCGACCAGTACACCATACCCCGAAAGATCGAGGCCATGTCCTGCACGACCTTGTAGGCCTGCTCCCGCGTCTGGAGGTACAGGTTGCAAGCAAAGCGCGGCTCAAAACCGCCCAGCCCGTTGGGAACCAACTGGTCGCAGTATTGAGCCACCCGGTAGAGCGCCCACTTGTCGACTTGGGCTTCAGGGATGTAGCCACCCAAGCCATAGCGGGTGCTGGTCACCAGGTCGTAAAAGCACCAGGCAGGGTTATCGGTCCAGGCAATCTTGAAAGTGCCATTCCACACACCGCTGTAAGCGCGCATGGCGGGGTCGTAGTTCACAGGAACGCGAACCCGCAGCAACTTCATGTCATAGCTGCGCCGCGGGATGCTTGAGAATTGGGATGCATCGACCCTAAGCGCTACCAGGGCACTGTTAGGGTAGCGCAGCTTACTCTCGATGACCTCGGTGTAGGACTCCACAAAGGTCTTGTTCTGAATCGCACTTGAGGTCGAATCCGCCGTGATCCTGCGCACACGGATATCCCAGGGGCCACTGCCCGTAAGCGGCACGTAGTAGCTGCGCTGGTACTTGGTCGTGGTCTTGCCAGAGATCGTGTCGTTGATCATCTCCACGAACCCACCGCCGTTGACTTGGCGATCGATCGCAAAGTTCACCGCGCTGCCATTGAGATCGCCATTGGTCGTGTCCTGGTTGGTCAACTGCGGCACGCTCACCTTGACCCGAACGGCGTCCACATCCGGGTCGGTGATGGAGCGCACCACCGGCTGGCTCGCCTTGACCTCTACACCGACGACCACCTCGTTCTCCACGGACGAGAACCCGGGCACATAGCTTTGCTGCTGGCTGCCGTTACGGGTCTCCAGGGTGACGCCAGAGAAGTTGGTCGAGCCATCAGGGTTCTGAATCGGCGTGTCGTCCAGGTAGACCGATTGGAGGCCATCGACCAGCCCCTCGATCTCACCTTCAGAAATTAGGTCAACCACCCGCGCGTAGGCTTTTGAGCGCAGGCTGTCGGGAGCCTCCTGCGCCACACGAGCGCTACCTCCACCGCCTTTGCCGCCACCGCCCGCACCAATGATGAGTTCAGTCATGGCGTGTTTTTTCATGCGGCAATCTCATCCACGTCAATGCCGGCGCTGATCACCGCTGAGCCCACAATCAATCGGCCGTAACCCACCGGCACGGGATGCCCCTGGGCGGTGGTGTTGACAGCACCATTGAAGCTGTAGCTTGGCTTGTTTTCTGGGCGCTCTGAGGGCTCCGTGGCCTTCGGCGTAGGCGCAATCATCTGCGCCACGCCACCAAGAATCATGGCTGTGCCTACCGAGTAGAGCGTGGCTTGTGACAAAAACGCGCCCGACGCCGCCCAGCCCAACGGGTTCCACCAAGCGACTGCCAATAAGGCTGCACCCAGCAAGATCTGACCGAGGCCATTACCACCTGCACCAGAGACCACCGGGGCAATGGTGATGCGGCTCTGTCCTGTCGGCTCATGCAGACGATCCAGTGTCAACGCCTCACGACCAGCCAGCACGCGGTAGCCCACACCACGCTCTCCTGAGGCCACCAGTTCCCGCTCAAAAGCCGGGAAATTGGCCGCCAGCGCTCTTATGGCCTCGCCAGCCGATGAGATGGCCAGGCTATGCCTGCGGCCAAAGCGGCGTCCAAGTTCACCAAGAAGAATGATTGTGACCATGTCTGAGGATGTGTGTTGTGACTTTTTGCCAATAGCCGCCGTAGACATCTCGACTGGAAAGACGCCCCTGCAAGTGATGAAGGATCAGCCCGTCTCCGAGATAGATCGCTGCGTGATTCGGAACGGGCGACGCCACCTGCATCAGGAAGCAGTCCCCAACCTTTAGTTCATCGGCATCCACCGGGAAGAAGCCAGCCTGGGCAAAGTTTTCCAGGTAGAGGTTCTCCCCGCGCTTCCACCAGTCGTCAAAGCGCGCGAAGTTGGGCAATTCCACCCCGCGCTCTGCTCGGAACCAGTCGCGCACCAGGGCGTAGCAGTCGAGCACGCCGTGAGACCATTCGCGGCCTACCAAGGGAGCGACGTAACCCGACGGAGCGATACTTGCCCAGGTATCGCTCGGCACACTCACGATGTGCCAAGGCAAGCCACTGGCCTCACACGCCACCCGGTCAGCCTGACTCGGCTCGGGCGGCAGACCGGGGTGGCTGTGCACCACGGCAACGATCTGGCCCTGCTCATCGGCTTTGACGTAGTCCTCGGGGTGAATCACGAACTGATCGGTTCCCACACCCAGGTTTCGGCACGGCCAGTAAACCTCCCGACCTTTTCGAATCACAAGCAGCCCGCACGACTCGCGCGGGTAGGCCTGCCGGGCGTGATCGAGCGCTAGTGCTTGGTTCTCAGGCAGCATCAGCGAATAAGCCCAGCTGCCGGAAAGCCACCAAAAGGCAACTCAGCGCTCTGCCCAAACCGGGCCTTGCACGATGACAGACGTTTGCCGCAGACATCCAGGCTGCTTGAGCCAACCCCCTGGTCATTGGCATCCAAGTAGGCCGTACCGGTGTAACCGCACTCTGCCCCACGGTAGCGCCAGGGGCAAACGTTTTGAACGATCTGCCGACGAGGGAGTGTGACCCCCTCCAGATCAAACGATGCGGCCAACTCAAACTCGACCACATCCCGCGTTTCTCTGGACTTGCGGTCGACGTAGTACACGTCATCAGCGAATTCGGCCGAGGGGTCGGCTGTCGGATTGACACCGTCCTCAAAGTTCACCGCATCGAGGTATTTCGCAAGCGTCCTCTTGCGCGTGATCTTGGCGCCCACCAGGTCCTGGTAGGTGAGCACCAGCGCCGTGATGGCTCCCGTGACATTGGCTACCCGCAGGCGCGGCCGAGGTACCTGGCCGTTGCCGTTGAATTCGAAGCCTTCAATCTCAATGGGAAATGCCTCGTAGGCGTTCCCCTGCCAGACAACCCGCTGCTGCAAGGCATTGGTTCCGGCATGAAAGCGAACCGGCCCCTGGCCAAACAGTGCCAGATCCAGCACAAAAAGTTCGATCACGCTGCTGGGTGCAAGCTTCTGGATTTCGGAGGTAATCGCAGCTACTGTCATGACAGATCAAATACCTGTTTGAAGGTGACCCGCACCGATTCGACATTGGGCTCATCCACTGATCGGTTCCACTCCTCGCAAACGAACTTGCCAGCAGTTCCACCAGGAGGAGTCCAGTCAAAGGCCTGCACGGCACCCCGTGCGCGCAAAAACGCATCGATTGCGCTCGCCTCGGTGCTGGTTCGCCCCCGAAACTCCAACGACCAGACCTGGGACTGGGTGTTAATTCCAAAGGCCAAGCGCTGCTCGTAGCCGTCACCAAAAGCCACACGACGTACATTGGGTCGAATGGATAAATTGGCTCCGATCGAAGGTGTCCAAGTAAAGGTCGCCATCTACACCGCCCTGCGCCCGTCAAGCAGGCCTCCTGCACGCTTTTGAGCAAGCAGTTCTTGCCGCACGGCGCTGGCAATCGCCCGGCCAAGATCCCTTCCGCCCGATTCATCGCCACGGCTGGACGCACCAGCATCGGAGACGCTCACTGATATGTTGAAGACGTTTCCACTGGATGCACTGCTGTTCATCGTGACCGGAATGGAGCGCCCGTCTGGCAGCGGCACATAGGCCTCAGGCTTGCTGCCCTCTCCAAACAATGCCAACTGGGGCGAGTTGGCAATGCCGCCAGAGGCGTAGGTGCGCAGCGCCATGGGTCCAGTAGAAGTCATCACGCCCCCATCAGCGAACCCAAAGAAACTACTCATGGCCTTGGCCAAAGGAAGGGTGATGGCGCGTTGGATCTGGATCCGAATCAGGTCTGAAATGATGGAATTAGCAAGAGACCGGAAATCGAGCTTGCCTGTCATCACAAAGTTCACCAGCGCATCCGTCATCCCGTTGAAGGCGCGCACTGTGGCCGACTCCATCTGCTTGCCAATTTGCTCGGCCTCTTCAGCCACCAGACGCAGCCCCTTGGCAAAACCTGCCTCTGGGTCCGCCAGTTCCTTCACGCGCTGATTGAGCAATGTGGCACCGTCTGCAGCTTGGCGGGCGGATTCCTCGATCTTTTTCAGCGCATCGGCCAGCTTTTCATTGCCCGGGGCGGCCTCTGCCAACTCACGGGCCTGAGCTGCCATCGTAGCCAGTTGGTTTGCGCTGTCCCTACGGGCTGCTGCCAGGCGGCGCAGAGACTCCAGCTCGCTGATGGCACCTGTCTCACGAAGCGTCTTGACCTGCTCCTCGATCGCACGAAGTTCGCTTTGCCCCCGCGCGGCCTGCTCGGCCAAATCCTTCATTGTCTCGCCCGGGAGCCGGATCTGGCGCTCCAGATTGGACTGCTGGGACTCACGCTCGAGCTTTTGGCGTTTCAGGAGGATCTCTGCAAGGCGGTCTTGCAGCTTGAGCTTTTCCTGGGTGGTCTTGGCGACCGACTCCAGCCCACGACGCAAAATCGCTTCCTCCTCATCCGTCAGTGCCCGAAGCCTTTCGGTGAAGTCCTCCTGAGCAGCCAGACGGGCCTCAGTCGCTTCCTTGAAGCTGATGTAGCCCTGGCTTTCATAGAGGTCGATGATGCGTTGCCGGTCTTTGAGGATGGCACTCTCCACATCCACCTGCCCCTGTAATCGCTTAATTTCACTGTCAATGCCTGCCATGGCGTTCGCAGTGACGGCGCCAGTTGCCGTGCTGTAGTTCAGGCGCTTCCTGGGCGTGGACGCTTGCGTGACGGCGTTTGAGGCCTCAGTCCCCTTGCGAATGTCCTCGAATCTTCGCGTGACCGCATCGGCCAGCAGCGGCATATCCCAAAGGTCAACGTAGTTCTGGTTGGCCTGAGCGACGATCGCATTGCGCTTCTCTAGGGCAGCTTGCAGACGTGCGCGGTTTTCCTCTGAGAACGGGTTCAAGCCCTTGCCACCCGCCAAGAAAGTGCCGGCAAGTTCGATGTCGGCCCAGACAGCAGAGAAGCTGCCGATCACCGACTTGATGGTGTGACCAATTCCCCGCAAGGCATCGATGACAACCGCGATGGCGTAGGCCGTCTTTTCTGCCCAGTTGGTGAGCGCGCCTTCAGAACGCAGGCGCTGTACGCCATCAACTGCGTTATCCGTTCCCAAGACCACGTTTTTGAGCTCTTGGTACAGCACCGACAGCGAGGGGATTGCGGCGGTAACCAGGGTCTGCGCCACAAAGTTCGATTCGGCACGCATACGGCCCATCGCCTTGGAGGCCTGGTCGGCTTCCTCGATCTGCTTGGCCGTCAGTCGAATATTGAGGTCCTGGTTCTCCGCCAGATCCTTGAGGAAGGGGAGCATCGTTGCCCCGGACTTTCCAAATAGCTCCATGGCGATAGCTGTCTTGCCAGCGCCGTCCTCAAACTCGGCCAGTCTGAGTGCAACATCGTTCATGACCTCTGCGGGATCACGCAGGTTGCCGCTTGCGTCCTTGGCGCGCACACCCAGGAACTGGAGGGCCTTGGTCGCACCGGCCGTTTCATCATCAACCCCCGCCAGCCCCTTGGACAGCTTGGCCAGGCTTGCGCCAATGGCCTCCATGGCCGTGCCTGAGATGGTTGCAACCGGTGCAAATCCCGAGAGTGCGGCAGCGCTCGCGCCTGTCTGCTCCGACAGGCCCTGCAGAGCCGATGCTGCCTCCAGTGTGTGGGTGACAAAGTCCCTCAAGGCCGCAACGGAGGTGGCTCCAATCACCACGGCAAAGGTCGTCTTTGCCACACTGGCCACCTGCTGCATCGACGCCTTCATGTCGTTGGCGTGGCGATCCAACAGGCGGGCGGTGCGTCCCAGGTCCTCCCGGAACTCGGAAGTCTCTGCCGAGAGCTTGACAACCAAGGACCCGAGATCAGCCATGCTTTTTCACCTTATGAGAGAACATGGCCTTGAAGCGGGCGACATTGAGGCGTGTATCGTCTTTGGGCGTTGTGCGCTCGATGTAGGGCATGAAGTCTTCAGGTGTGAATGCCCTGGCGTCCTTGGTTCGATGGGCATTGGCAAAGGTCGCAGCGACCACGCCGCTTCTCAGATCAGCTCGCATCTCGCCAAAGGGTTCTAGTTGGTAAAAGGCCATCCACTCGGTCAGTTCATCCGACCCCACACGCGCCAGCAACTCACGAACTGGCATGCCCAGGGCAAGTGCCAGCCGAAAGACAGAGCGTCGAAAGGGGTTGGCCTTTAGCCCTTTTTTGCAGCGTCTACCTGATCGACGCCGATGCCGTTCAGGCGCTGGGCCACGGAGAAGACGCGATCTAGCGCGCGAGCACTCTTGCGCCCCAGCGCCGCGATCTCGCTATCGTCAAACAGACGATCGCCCTGGGAATCGCATAGGGTCAAAGCCACCAACCGAGCGCGGACGTTCTCCATGCGACCATCCTTTTCAAGAAGGCTCGCCTCAAAGGCATCCCGATCCGTACCACTCATGGTCCGCACCAGGACTTCGCCCCCCCACTCAGGAATAATGACCGTCTCCCGCGGAAGATCATCGGCAGCCAAGATGGCGTCTTTGGAAAGAATGTTCATGTGCTTCATGCCTCGGTGATATCGCCGTCGATTTCAATGGTTACGCTTGCCTCGACCACGGCGTCCACGCCGCCCTGCACGCTGAACTGCGTCACATAGCCATAGAAGGTCCAGGTTGCAGCAGGCGTCGTGTCGGTGAAGGTGATCTTGAATTGACGTCGGGTTCTATTCGCTCGATCGGTGCGCAAGCCCTGGTGCACCGTATCGTCTGGGTTGAAGTGAATGCTCAGGGACAGTTGGCCCTCATCACGAAGGCCGACCCGCTTCTCCTTTGAGGTTGAAGCGAGGTTGGTGACATCGATGACCGACGCCTGGCCTCCGGGTCCCTGAAAGGACACGACGTTGGGGATGGTCTCAAAGGTGGTGGTACCGAAACGGGCAATGGTGATGCCCTGCGCGGTGATGGCAGTACTAGGCATAGAGAGCCTCCATGTGAAGAAACAAAAGTCCCGCCTTGCAGCAGGTCAGCGGTAGTAGGTGAAGTCCACGGACACTCGGTAGATCCGGGCTTCTTCATCAAAATCAGTCAGGCCTATGCGCACATCGGCCACCGTATGGATGTCCGCGAGCAGTGCTGCGAGTACCTGGTCTTGCAATTGGTCGCATTGCGCAAGCGTGCGGGCATAGGCGTCGACCTGCACCCTGGAACGCCTGAGCGAATTGGGTCCGTCGAGCGAGACGACACTGGCGCTGTCAACTGGGGTGTAGACCAGCGTTGGGTACTGGGCGTCCTGGGGAGCCACGATCGCGTACACCTGTCCGCCTGCCAGATGCTTGATAGCGTCATAAAAGTCCTGCATCGCTAACCTCGATTCAGGTCCTTGGTTTCGATTTCAATGCGCTGGGCAAGACGGTCCTTGATGGCATTGACTGCCTCGCGCCTGCGCGACTCCAGCGCAGGACGCAAGAACGGTCGAGCACTCATCTTCCGTGTCCCGAACTCCAGGAAGCGCCAGTACCAGGCGTCTTGAGACAAATTGCCCCGCTTGCCTTGATTGCGGTACTTCTTGCCATGCCGGACCAGCACGTAAAACGTCTGCCGCCCGCCACCGGAGAGCTCCCGGACGTGTTTCATGATCACCGAGCGTTTGAGCGTTCCAGGTGGAGGCTGCTTGGGGCCAAGCGACTGCGCAGCCTTGGGCGCCCGAGCGCGGGCCTCATCGCGGATGACCTTGGCACCGGCATAAACCGATGCCCGCAGGCCTCGATTGGCCAAGCGCTGAGGCAACTCACGAAGCGCCCGATCCAACTGAGCCAGACCCTCAATGCGCACCGTCTCGACTCTAGCCATCACGCACCCCCTCGCTGGCCAGCAGGATCACCGCGACATTGGCCTCGTCCTCGTTGAGCGCACCATGAATGGCAAACACGCGTCCCTTGAACAGCACCCGCATTTGGGAAACCGATCTGGGGTCGGAAAAGAGGGGCTGATAGCGCACCGTGATCTGGTGACTCACCTCGGATGCAATCCGATCTGCAATGCGCGCCTCGCGTCCCGAGATTGGGGCAATATCGGCCCACATCGCAGCGACGTCAGCCCAGACTTGGGTGGGAGCTCCAAGGGCATCCTTGACTGTCGTCGGCTGCTGGATGAGCACGCGGTGGTTCAGTTGCCCGGCGCTGATGACACTCATACAAGGCTCACCTTGAAGCCGTCGAGCAGGCCATCCACAAAGGGCAACGGATCAATGCGACCGCGTGAGAGCACGGACATTTCTTCCCGATGCCCGTAGAGACTGCCCACGCGTAGCTTGATCCAACTCTTGAGACCCTCGGGCACTGCGCTGGCAGTGCCGTAGCCCGCATCAAAGGTGACTGAAACCGCACCCATCTGAGGCAAGGTAGACGGCCAAGTCTTACCGAAGGCTGGTGTCAGGCGTGCCGGTTCGCAGGCCGCATCGAGCACATAGTCACTGGCCGGCATCACCTGAGTGGTGCCATTCATGTCCAGATACTCGATGCTCACCGCCGACTGAACCGGGCATTTGGCGAGCAGGATCGCGTGACCCGGCAGGCTAAATGATGCACCGGTGGCAGATTGCATCAGCGATGGCCCAGGAAAGGCATCGAGCACCAGCTTCCAGCGCGCAGTGATCAACTGCCTGCCGGTCTTTGTCTCGGCTGCCTGGCGGGCCGCGCTGATGAGCGAGCCGATCAGCAGATCATCATCGCCACTATCCACCCGCAGGTGTTGCTTTGCCTCGGCAAGGGAGACGGGCTCTTCCGCGGGTGGGGTGACGAGTTGCAGCGGCATCAGACGATCTGGACGACAGCAGCTTGGTTAGCGGTGCTTGCTGGCAATTCACGGGCGTTGATGCCCAACACCTGCGCGGCGGTCTGGCTTGCTGCCACCCCTACCGTGACGGACAGGCGTACAAAGCCAAAGCCACTGACCGTATCAAGATCCTCGGGCTTGACGTTGATGAGCGCCTGCTTGTTGTCACCTGTGGCCTTAACGATCTGAGTGATCGCCTTGCCAGCGATGTCCTTGGCGCCGGTGCCCGATGCATCTTGGGCCTGCTGGAGCTTGGCATCGACCGTAGCGCCTGTGCCTAGCACGCCGGTCTGGACAATGGCCAGCAGGCCGTGGTGGTTGGCCACTGAGATCCAGCCTGTAGTGGCAGTTCCAGTTGCTTGGCTGGAGGGATCGAGCGTAGCCAGGATGGCGAGCAGTTCACTGCCCTTTGCATTGGGAAACATGAGTGTTCTCCTTAAGAGTTAAGACGATCAGCGCGCGCCCAGTTGAACGAAGGGCGACAGACTGGAACTCCCCTTCGCAGGAGTGATAGGCGCTGCGATCTTGGATTGGCCGTCCATGCGGAAAGTGGTACGGAAGGCCGTGAGGTCCGCATCGAAGTACAGGTGCATGGACGTCGCCGTCTGCATACCGCCCGCCTTGGTGATGGTCTGGTAGTACGACAGGTCAGCCAGCAGCACGTCACCTTGTCCCGAGAAGGAGTTGGCATGCTGCGAGACGAAGACAGGTCGGCCCAGCAAGGTGCCGTAGGGCGAAACCTGGATGCCGCCTACGCCCAGCCCCGTGGGCAGGTAGATCGGGTAATTGCCCAGGGTCAGGGTGAAGAGCGCCGGCAGCACGTCGTTGTTGACGATCCACACCGCCTTGGCAAAGGAGCCAGGAGGCAGGCGCGAGATCATCTTGGCGAGGTTTTGGGCCAAAAGAGTCTGAGTGGCTTGCCCCGACTCCTTGGCCACCGTCACTGTGGTGGTTGCGGTCATGCAGCCGGCCGGAACGCCTGTGCCCGAGCCGAACAGAATGGACTCGTTCGTCTTCCAACGAATGGAGTTGGCGATCTTGTCGGGCAGGTAGGTCGACAGAGCATTGGTGTCATCCAGCAGCTCGTCGGTTACCGGCACCAACGCCATGAGCTTTTTCAGGCGTAGCGTGGCCAGTCCCAGGACGGGCTTGGTGCCCGCCGCCGGGGTGGCCTCACCCTGCCAGAAGGCGCGGATTCCGTTACTGCCCCAGGGCGTAGTCTCGTCCTTGGGGAACGCCATGGTGTTGCCGGTGATCTCTACGTTGTCGGTCAGCGGCAGCAGGGAGTCCTCGCCGAGGGAGAGTTGAAAAATCTCCTGTGCGAACTGGGGCGGCACCAGAAAGCCACCGTCTTGGGCCGAGCCTTCGCTGCCGAAGGTGGTGGGCGCGGCTGCGTTGCGGCCCGAGCCCACAATGAGCCGCTCATCAATACTCGCCCCAGGCTTGTGGGCCTGGCAGACGGTCTTGAGGAACTCACCCACGGACTTGAACCCGTGCTTGGGGTCAGCTTCGAGGTTGTCGGAGACGGAAATGACGGGGTTGCCGCTGGCACCAGCGCCCAGGTTCGGGACATGTGAAGGAAGGTGCGCCATCTGGGCCTCTTCCGCGATCAGGGCGGCCTCACGGTCAATGGCGGCCGAAGTTGCCTCGATCTTGGCTTTGAGGGCCTCGAAGGCAACGACTTCTTGCTCGTTCATATCGCGCTCTTCAGCGGCAGCGATCTCGGTCAGATTGCGGGCGTCCTTGACCAGGGCGGCCTTGCGAGCTTGAAGCTCGCGCAGTTGCTTACTCATAGGTTCTCTCCAGAAATGAAAAACCGCCTGGTCAAAGACTCGAGGCGGTTGCTTGGGTTGGATGCGACCTACGGGCCGCATGGGAGGTGCGACCAACTGGTCGCGGTTTCTGCCGCCCTCTATGGAGTGCGGCGGATGGCGTGGGTTAGACCAGGACGAGGGATGCGCGCGCCTGTGCCAGGCGGGTGGCGCCCTTGACTTGAGACGCACGGGCTTTCTTTTGCATCTGAGTCAGGACTTCGTCGAAGGTGGCGATGCCGTCCACCATCTTCTGGGCAAGCGCAGCATCTGCGCCAAGGACACGGCCCTGGCCCATGCCGTCTCGTACTTCAGCGACCGACACGCTACGGCCCTTGGCCACAGCTTTGACGAAGGCGCCGTAGTAGTCGTCGACGCGGGACTGCATGAAGGCCTGGGCCTCGGCGTCCAACGGCACATAAGGGTTACCCTCAACCTTGTACTTACCCGCTGAAATGAGGGTGGGTTTGACCCCGTCCTCTTCCAGCGCCTTGGAGTAGTCGAAGTGGGCCTGCCAGACGCCAATCGAGCCCACCTCCCCGCCCGGGGTGACGTAGAGCTCGCTGGCCGCGCATCCGATCCAATAAGCGGCCGATGCCGCCAGGCTGTTGGCCACAGCAATCACCGGCTTTTGGGTGCGGGCCCGGGTGATTTCAGCGGCCAGTTCAGCCACCCCGTAAACGCTGCCACCAGGGCTGTCGATGTCGATGAGGATTTGGCCTACGGTTTCGTCGGCGAGCACCTGGCGCAGGGCGGCGGCGAACTGCTGGGTGCTGGTGCTGCCCGGGCCTGAGATGTCATCGACCATGTTGCCTCGCTGGGTCACGACACCGTACATGGGAAGAACGGCAATGCCTGCCCCGGCATTGGCCGAGGCGAACTGCTTGCGGCTCTCCCGGATCAGCCGGTCGGCATTGACCTTGAGCAGGGTTTCTTCAGAGGGTAGATCGCCCGCCTGCCAGCGGGAGAGTACCCCGGCAATGGCCTGCAGGCGCTCGGGCATCAGGGCCCAAGGCGTGGTCAAAAATTCGCTTAGGAGCAGCTGCTTGTTCATTCGTGGGTTCCAAGGTCGATGAGTGCTGCCACCAGGGCAGCTTCGTTTAGGGGTATCGGCAGGTCGCAGGCCCAGGCCTGAACCGCTGCCAGATCGCGGCCCAGAGCCGAGGCAATTAGTTCCAGATCCGTCGGTGCAAGGGAAAGCGCCAAAGCGCCGGAGCCTGCCTTTTTGCTGATTCGCCGGGCCAGGCGCCCGGCGTTGGCCTCGACCAGACGCCTGAGGCGCTGGCGCAAGGGTTCGGGAGGTGCTTGGACACCGTCACTTTGGTCGTCATCGCCCTCGCCTCCCAGCAGCTCGGCAGGCTCACCCTCCTGAGCCTCATCGGCTTTGTCTACTTCTTGGGCGTCTTCCTCTTGGACCATGTTCAGCGGCCGAAGCGGCTGGTCCAATCCGTCGATCGGGTTGAGGTTCTCAGCGACTCGCGCCTCATTGCGGGTGAGCCAGCCGTTTTGGATACCGCTTTGGTAATACGCCGAGCGACTGGCCGCATCACCGCGCATGAGATTGGCAAAGTCGAACTCGACTTCCAGCTCATCGCCATCGAGCATCAGGTCCGCTTCGATCGAGGCCTCCCAGCGCTCGGCCCAGGGCGTCATGGTGTGCATGACGAACTCCAGACTCTGCTGCTCGATGTTGGAAAACGTTGCCCTGTCCAGGTCCGCGATCATGTGCGGCGGCACTCGAAAGAGGCGCGCGATGTCCGTGATCTGGAACTTGCGCAATTCCAGGAACTGAGCATCCTTGTTCGTGACGCCCACCTCATGGAACTTCATGCCGTTTTCAAGAACTAGTACCTTGCCCCGGTTGGCTCCTGACTGGGCCGCCTGGTAGGACTCGCGGAACACCCGCTTGGCCTCCTGGTCCCTGAAGGTCCCGGGAAACTCAATCCACCCGCCTGTGGGCTTGGCGTCGTTGTTAAAGAACCGAGCGCCATAGTCCTGGGCAGCCAACGCCATCCCCAGGCTTTCCCGAGCCAATTCGATGGGGCTCAGGCCAAAGAGCCCATCTGACGAGAGGCCCCGCAGGTGCCAGATCTGTCCCCGGGGCAGCAGCATTTCCTGCCCACCCTGGTTGCGCACCCGGTAGCGGTATTCCCCGCTATCGAGCAGTTCCATCCGCACCCGATCGGGGTGAATGGGAACAAGTTGGGTGATTTCGCCACGGCCATCGGTGATGATCTGGCAGAAGGCGTTGCCACGAAGGGCCAGGTGCCCTTGGAGCATTTCTCGCCACTCGAACGGGTTCTGGTAGCGGTTGGGGCGTTTGGCCAGTACCTGGTACAGCCAGTGGTCGGTCACCCGGTCCTTACCACCGTCCTTGCGCTGGCGATAAAGAACCAAGGGAAGCGATGCCATCGTTTCCGAGAGGATCCGCACGCAGGCGTAGACAGCTGCCAGGCGCATGGCCGAATCGGCCGAGACCCGCATGCTGGAAACGCTGCGTGTTGTAACGGGTGAAAACCAAAAATCGCCCCAAGCTGAGCGGTCATCGCTGGACGCCCGAAATCGGTCAAAAAAGCTCAGTAGTCCCATCAGTTCAGAGCAGCATCAACTCGTAGTCGGATCCCAGCACCACGTTCTCCCCGGGCGTGATAGCCCTCGAGAGCGCCATGATCAGTGCCACGATGCCGTCGATCTTGTTCTCTGCCCGCTCCTTGCGTGGGTAAATGTTGTCTTTGACGTCCAGGTGCGCCACCACGTTGCTGGCCATCCAGTTGAGCACCGGATCGCCGTCATGGGTGAGCTTCTTCTGAAGCACCAGGGCTTCGAGTGTCTTCATCGGCTCGCTGAAGTTCAGCACCGTCGGACGCACTTCGATCATGGGCAGGCCTTCGGCCAGCATCCGGGTCGAGAGTTGCGTGGCCTGGAACGGGTCAAAGGCCACTGCCTGCACTTCAAAGCGCGAGGCCAACTCAAGGAGGTCCGCTTCGATCCAGCCGAAATCGATCACGTTTCCAGGCGTCACGGTCAGACGCCCAGTGCGCATCCAGCCGTCGTACTGACTGTTGCCCGCGGCGGCTACCGTGTCCTCGGGCAGGTAGTACTTGCCAAAGACCACGTAGGCGTCTGCAACTTCGGGGTGCGGAAACACCAGTACCAACGCCGCGATGTCCGTCTTGCTGGCCAGATCCAGTCCAATCCAGCAAGGCTGGCCGGTGAAGGCCTCGATGTCGAGCGTCGGGTCGCCACAGGCATCCCAGGCCCGCATGTCCATCCACGCGGTATCCGCGTTGACCCACTCATTGAGATGCTTGGTCTTGAAGTTGTTGACCGCGCTGGGCAACTGCATGGCCTTGGCCTGCAGCGGCACCAGCACCTCCGGGCGCACCGAAATGCCCCAGTTGGGGTTGGCCTTGATCAGCGCGCTCTCGGACGTCCAGTCGTCTCCGTCGTCCAAGCCGTAAATGATTCCGAACTGGGTGTCATCTTCGAACACCCCATCGAGCAACTTGGTCACGAACGTCCGGACCTCGTAGCAGATGCCGGCTCGATTACTCCCTGCCGTGGTGATCACCCAGAGCAGCGAGTTGTCTCGCTTGCCGGTACCAGTTTCGACCACGTCGTAGACGGTGCGGGTCTTATGTGCATGAAGCTCGTCCACGCATCCGAAGTGGATGTTCAGACCGTCCAGGGTCGAGCCCTCGGCCGAGAGGGCCTCAAACTTCGATCCCGAGGCCAGCACGTGCATGTTGTGCGCGCCAACCTCCACCGAAAACCTGCGCCGAAAGCCCGGGCTGCGTCTGGCCATGGTCTGCGCGTCGCCAAAGACGATCCTCGCCTGGTCACGGGTGGTTGCCAGCGAATACACCTCGGCACCGCCTTCACGGTCGGCCGCTAGCATGTAAAGGGCTACGGCCGAGGACAGGGTCGACTTGGCGTTACCCCGAGGCACCTCGATATACGAGCGACGAAAGCGCCGCGTGCCATTGGGTTTGACCCAGCCGAACACCGTTGTCAGGATGAAGGCTTGCCAAGGCTCCAGATGAATCGGCTCGCCTGCCAGCGGCCCCTTCACATGGGGCAAGCGCTCAATGAACGCGCACAGGTTGTCGGCTGGCTGGAAACTCCTGCCGTCCTTGTCCGTGAGCTTGGGGTTAAAAAGGTACGGACTGCCCTTGCCCTTGAATCGCGCCAGATCGTTCAGTTGCCGCTGGCACGCCAGCTGCACCCAGCGGCAGGCAAGGACTTCGCCGGCCACCACCTGTTCGGCATAGCGCTTGGCCATGGCCGCATAGTTCGTCACCGCCATGGCCTATCACCCTGCAATGTCGGCCCAGGGGTCCAGGTCATCATCGGCCGCTTCCAAGGGCAGCGTGACCCGGGACCGGGATGCCGGGGTGAACCCCATCTCGGTTGCCGCCTTGGTCATGATCTGTGCCTGCTTGTTGGCGATCGCCAGATACGGCGACTGCATTGGCACACCGGTGTTGGGTGCCTTCACGAGCAGACCTGTCTTGGCGATTCCAGCTTGTGCCTTGCGGTACAGGTCGGCCGCACAGGCCCAGATCTCCAGCACCGACATGTCGAGCTTCTTCAGCAGGTGCGGTGGGGCGCATTCCAAGGCGTAACGCCATGCGGCCTTTGCACCCTCAGGCATGTACTCGGGCGGCTCTACCAGGTCACCTTCCGGCTTGGGTTCACGCAGGTTGGTGCGGCAGCGTTGCAGCGTTCCTTTGATTTGCTTGACTTTGGTGGGCAGCGGTTTGCGACCGGCCATAGGTATCCCGTCCAGGGGGGATCCCCCCCTAGTTCAATTTGCATGCGAAAAAATTTGGGCAAGCGCACGCATCTTTGGGTACCAATCACAGAGATTTAACCCCCCTCCCGTCCACAACTCCGCCCCCAGGTCTCCGCAGCCGTCTTGCGGTTATGGCAAGGCACACACAGTGCTTGCAGATTGGCCGCATCCAGGCGCGCACCACCGTCCTTGATTGGCAAAACGTGGTCAACCACCGTTGCGGCAACTGTTAGCTCCCGGGCAGCACACACCCGGCAAAGGGGATGCAAGCGCAGGAAGCTGGCACGCAAGCGCCGCCAATTTGCCGATTGATAGAACCCGACCTCGGTATCAAAACTACGCCTTGCGCGCCCGTAATCCCGATGAACCAGCGAGCGGTGGGCTGCGCAGTAGCCAGGCGTTGAGAGCACAGCCATACATCCCGGATATCTGCAAGGCGTAGGCGCACTTCTTGGCATCTCAATCGACTTTCAAGGAATAAGCGACACGTCGCGAAATCAGCTTGGCTTCTTCTCGAAGCAGAGCGTCAATGCTCTACATCGCAACGCACACAGGAGATTGGCATGAGGACCCCAACCATGAAACAACCCGACAAACACAAAGTCATCGAGAAGATCGCGCTCGACCACCTGTTCATCGAAACGCTGGAGACCCAGCACCGCGATCGGCTGGACTTTCACGACGTCTCGGTCTGGGCGGTCAAGAGCGCGCTTGAAGCCGCCTACGCCGCAGGGATCGCAGCAGCACAAAACACATTAACAACATCGAAAGGCAAGAAATGAAACTCACGGACACCCAGCGCAGCCTGCTCGAAGCAGCGGCCAAGCATCCTCAAAAACTGTTGACCGACTTCCCGGCCAATCTCAAAGGCGGCGCACTCATCAAGGTGCTCACCGCCCTGGGCAACGCAGGACTGATTGCCCCGCACAACAAGACGCCCGAGGGCAACACGCAGTTCGTGATTTCCACCGCAGGCCTTGAAGCGATCGGTTTGGCACCGCAGCAACCACCCAAGCAACGCGATGGCACCAAACAGGCCACCCTGATCGAGTTGCTCAAGCGCCCTGATGGGGTGAGCCTTGCCGAGATGGTTCAGGCCACTGGCTGGTTGCAGCACACCGTCAGGGGTGCAATGGCCGGCGCTCTGAAAAAGAAACTGGGCCTGAACATCGTCTCAGAAAAGACCGATGGCCAGGATCGCAAGTACCGCATTGTCTGAGGCACACATGAAAACCATGACCATCACCATTGAACGCAAGCCGATCACTGTCCGACTTGATGGCAAGGCCCTCGAAGTCGAAGAACTCAGCATCCGGCTGCCCTTCGGCCGCAAGCCCGCTGACATCACGGAAATCGCCGCCTGCGGCGACTACACGGTCTATGTCTCAGACACCCGGGAGATGACCCCCGAGGAGTTCGACGGCTTTGCGATGAACCTCTACAAGTCACGCGACTGGCTCAGGGGCAAAGGAGGCTACATCGGCAATGGCCGACTGTGTGTGGAGGTCCACGCTCCCGGCCGCCCTTACCTCTTCATTGACCCGTCTGGCGGCGATACCGCCAGGTACGTTGCCCGATTGGGCTGAACCGTCGAAAACACAGGAGATCCAAATGGCAGCCATCAACACCACACCGCAGATCGAAAACAACTACGACAGCTTCATCACCGAGCTGACCGCCCTCACCCGCAAATACGGGGTGGCCATTCAGTCAGTGGGCGGCGTGTACCTGGCAGATGAGCGCGGCGAGTTTGACAAGGTCACCTACAACGCCGACATCACCAGCGGCGACCTGTACCCGAATTTCCCGGGCAACTGAGCTCAGGCGCCCTGCGCCGCAGGGGCCTCTGGCACCGGTGCATCGCCAGCACTGGTGGTCAGCTCGGCGAACTTCACGCCATCCTCTTGACGCACCGCCTGCAGACCGGTGTACTCCTCCCAGCGCTTGACGATCACATCCACGAACTTTGGATCGAGTTCCATGAGCCGTGCCTGGCGCCCGGTCTTCTCGCAGGCAATCAGAGTGGTGCCCGAGCCACCGAACAGATCCAGCACGATGTCCCGGCTCTTGGACGAATTCTTGATGGCCCGCTCGACCAGCTCGACCGGTTTCATGGTCGGGTGCAGGTCGTTGACCCGGGGCTTGTTGT